>Ga0214917_10003756_pt1 | contig 17325 bp, 14 predicted proteins | sample LL_1208_BB_MetaG_FD_177983 | JGI IMG/M metagenome (GOLD analysis project Ga0214917, IMG submission 177983) | Freshwater microbial communities from Lake Lanier, Atlanta, Georgia, United States - LL_1208_BB | ecosystem: Environmental > Aquatic > Freshwater > Lake | place: USA: Georgia | collected... | reverse complement strand
AACTCAAGGGTGCCCGCGATGGTGTAGGCCTGGGTGAGGCTTTCCTGCTCGGCCGCGTCGGAAGTCTCGGGACCATCACTGATGCGCACAAGCCCGAGGTCGGCCACCTTCACGGTGCCCGCCTTGTCCACGAGGAAGTTGGCCGGCTTGATGTCACGGTGAACAAGCCCGCGCGAGTGCACATAGGCCATGGCGCGCGCCGCTTGGGCCGTGAAGTCCACGGCCTCGGCGACCGGCAACGGCCCGCGCTTCATCACAAGGCCCGCGAGGTCGGTCCCATCCACGAATTCCATGGGCAGGAAATAGCCCAAGGGGCCTTCGTCCGCGTCGTAAACCCCAACCACGCCCGGATGACTGCAACGGGCGCTGGTCTCCACCTCCCGCTGGAACCGCAAGACGCTGTCGGCGGAACCCACAAGCTCTTTTTTAAGCACCTTGAGGGCGGCGATCCGCTTCATGCGACGATGCCTGGCCTTGTACACCGCTCCCATGCCGCCGGAGCCCAGTTTGTCGAGCAAAATGTAGTTGCCCATCACCAATTCGGATGCCCGTCCCTCGCGGACTGCCTGGGCCTGAAAAGGCGTGAGCACACCGCCACGCACGAGGACATCGATGACCTGCGTGTCAGTGGAAGGCGAGTCTCCGGGCCCAGCGAAGGCTTTCTCAAGCTCGTGGACCGGGACGATGTTGTTGTTCAGGATTTCCTGGATGGTGCCCAAATTGGGAATGGTCATGGCTCAGTCCGCGAGTTGTAATCACGGCATTTTAGCAATCTCGTCGCGCCAGACCCCGATTTTCTCATCAAACTTGCTGAAAAGCCCGGAAGCGGCCCGCTGGTAAGCCTGATGATCGTCCCATGCCAGGGAGGGATCGAGCAGGCGCTCGTCGATACCATCGACGGCCTTGGGACGCTTGAGTCCGAAAACCGGGTCGGTGACCCAATCAACCCGCGCAAGGCTGCCATCAAGAATGCGGGAGACCAGCGATCGCGTGACCGCCAGCGGCATGCGCCTGCCGTCGCGACCATCGGCGGACCCGCCCGACCATCCGGTGTTCACCAGCCAAACCCGTGATCTGTGCAGGGCCAGCCTTTCGGCCAACAGTCGGGCGTAATCAATCGGTCGCCTGGGCAGAAATGGAGCGCCGAACCCGCTGGAAAATGTCGCCGTCACCTCGCGAACGCCTGATTCGGTTCCCCCCACCTTGGCGGTGTAACCCAGGAGGAACATCTCAAGGGCCTGCCGATCATCGAGCAGGGAAACCGCCGGCAGCACGCCGAAGGCGTCGCAGGTGAGGAAAAGGATATTGGCGGGGTGCCCCGCGCCGCCACCGGGGTGAAGGTTGGAAACGCGGTCGAGCGGGTAAGCAACCCTTGTGTTTTCGGTGATGGCGGCGGAATCGAAGTCGGGAACACGGGTCGCCGGATCGACGGGGACATTCTCAAGGACCGTGCCGAATCCGATGCTGTCCCAGATGAGCGGTTCGCCCTGCCGGGTCAAGCGGATGGTCTTGGCGTAGCAACCGCCTTCAAAATTGAAGACACCCTGGTCGGACCAGCCATGCTCGTCGTCTCCGATGAGGAACCGGTCCGGATCGGCCGAGAGCGTGGTCTTGCCTGTGCCGGACAATCCGAAATACAAGGCGACATCACCCGCCCGGCCGACCGTCGCGGAGCAATGCATCGGCATCACACCGCGCCCGGGAAGCCACCAGTTGAGGAAGCTGAAGACCGACTTCTTGATTTCCCCGGCGTAAAGCGTGCCGAGGATAAGCACGCGGGCCTGTTCGAGGTCGAGCGCGATGAGGGGTTCCCCGGGAGTGCCGACCTCGCCGGCGGGCAGGTCTCCCGCCGCCAGCATGGTGACATGGCGTACGGCGTGGCTGGCAGGGGCCCGGAACAGGCAGCGCGAAAACAGGATCTGCCAAGGCGACGCCCCCACCACGCGCACTTCCACGGCATGGCGGATATCGGCCCCGGCGGATCCCTCAAATCCGTAAAGCTGCCCCCGGCCGCGGAGGTGCGCCAACGCCTTTTGCCACCAGGAGTCGAATTCCTCATGAGGGATGGGCTTGTTGACCTTGCCCCAATCGACATCGGCATGGGCCGATCCACCGGAAACAATGAACCTTCGCTCGGGGCAGCGCCCGGTGAAGCGCCCGGTCCGGACGGAAAGGCTGCCGGTGTCGGTCAGGTGGCCTTCGCCGGCGGCAAGGGCGCGCTCCACAAGCGCCGCGGATGACAGGAATTCCACGCGGTCGGGATCGAGGGTGAGTGATTCAAGCCAGGGGTTCCGAGCGGACATGAATCACCTTCCCTTGCAGGACCAGACATGGACGCAAGCCAACAACAAGGGCGGTCGGAAGGGAGAGGCGCCCATGTGTTGCAATTGTATCAAAGTGAAAATTCAGGCCCGCAAAACAGTCCCGCCTACCGGGCCAGATCCTTGTATAGGGGGAGCAGCAGGGGTGCGGTGTCGGGCCCGAGGCTGTTGATCTCGCCGTAGGGCGCTTTCTTGTAGTCGTAGGTGTATGGTTCCCGGGCATCCCACTGCCGGCGAGGCAGGATATAGCCCACCTCGTCCTGCGCCAGGCCGAGCACCCAGCGGTGCTTGGCGGTTAATTGCGACAGCAGCGAAGGTTCCACGGGCGCGTCGGGAAAATCGGCGCCGGCAGGGGCGGGATCGGGCACCTTCCCCAAGACCAACTCCGGATAAATCTCACCGGGAACGAGTGCGACCTGCAATTCACCCATGCTGAGAACACCCGCCCGCGAGCGCAGGGCCTTGCGCTGCCCCTCGCTGGTTTCGGCCGGCTTGTCCACCGAACCGGACCAGTGGAACATCTTGCGCGGCAGGGTGCCCAACTGGTTGCCCGCCACATAAAGCATGTTGTCCACAGGCAGGTAGATTTCCCTTTGTTTCAGTCGAAAAGGGGTGAGGGTCACGGGCTTGGACCCGTCGATGGCCTTCATGGCGCGTTCCGCGATCACCTCGCCGTAGCGGTGGGTGGCCTCGACACTGTTCTTGGGCAATTCCCTGCCGTCGGCGGCCTTCACCGGCAGGCTGATGGGGCTCATGAGGCCCCCGACGGCACCGGTGAGGTAAACAACCGGGCACCCGTATTTCTTGGACAGCGTGTCCACCAAGGTGCCGACATAGTCACTGGAAACACCCTTGTGGTTCGATTCGATCATCTCGGGGTGGTTGTGCCACAGCACGGCAAGGCACGCGGTTTGTCCGCTTGCCCCCTCGAACCGGAGGATGCCCAGCGGATCCATCTTCACCAGCGGGGGACGCGAATCCTTCATCAGGTCGCCCGCCTCCACCTCGCCAAGGCGCGCGGAGACAGGCTTCAGGCGGGCCTGGGCCGCCTTGACGGCCTCGACGCAGGCATCCTCCACGCGCTTGAGGTATTGCGGATTCACACCAGTGGAAATACCCGAACCCCACAGGCCCAATGTGTCGGGGGCGTGGTGGGTGTGCGTGGCGCTGACCACCACATTCATTCCCGGCAGGCGGTCGGCCACCCGGCGGGTGAACTCGTCGAAGAGTCCCACGACATCGGCGCAGACCAGGGCGACCACGCCCCCTTCCCCCTCCAGCACCAAGGCCCTGGCGGCGATGGGATCGGTGACGAATTCCGCCTGCCGGCCCCGGCCATAACCGGCCAGCCAAACCTTGAATGACTTGGGATCGGGGGTGATATCCACGCTGGCGGCACCGGCGCGCAGGGGTTCGGCCGCGGGAATCGCCAGGAAAAGCAACAATGAAAGCATGGCGGTGCTCCATGAAAAGGGGGTGGTTCGGCTCCACCACGCGCTTACCATGAGAATGTACCGGCAGACACGGATTGTTTCATGAGGTCGGCCCCATGCGTTTGCCAGCCGTCATTTTGATGCCGGTCCTGCTTTTGGGGCTGACCCTGCCCGCCAGCGGGCAAACCAAGCCTTCGAAAACCGACCCGGCATCCATCGCCAAGTGGATTCGCGACCTGGGGGACGGTGATTTCGAGTCGCGCGAGAAGGCGTCAGAGGCCCTGTGGCGGGCCGGCATCGCCGCGGAAAAGGCCTTGCAGGAGGCCGCCAAAAGCGACGACTTCGAGGTCCGCAAGCGGGCGCAGGAAATCCTCCAGAAGTTCGCCACCGGCCAGTTGCCCGACACCCCCGTCGCCGTGCTCGACCTGCTGGGCGAGTTCCAGGCCGCCGCGGGCGACCCGTCCAAGCGCAAGGCGGTGCTCAGGCGGCTGATGGTGGAGGGCAAGGCGGGGATCCGCGCCGTGGCCCGCCTGGCGGCCAACGAACCCCAGGCGTCGCGCGAGAACTTGCTCGGCCAGATTATCGGATCCTTGCCCTCGACAATGGCCCGCATCGAGGCGATGGGGGAGGGGGAAACCATCGCGGAACTGATGGAACTGGCCGCCCGGGAATCGGTTGTAGGCCCGGTGCATTTCGCTGGCTGGGCCATGGCCACCGGATCGCTGAAAAAATGGATCGATGAACTCGACAAGGGCGATGGCCGCTTCGCCACCTGGCCGGGCCCGCGCCGCCATCAGGTGCTCATGATGCTCAAGCGCGCGGCGGGCGACCTACCCGGCGCCATTTCGGCGGCGGAAAAGGCCCGCCAACCGCATCTTGTCGAGGCTCTGCGGATCGAGGCGGGCCTGTGGGATGAACTCGTGAAGGCCGGCCCGGGCGACATGAACGACCCCACCCAGCGCGCGGGACTCAAGGTCACCTTCCTCAAGCTCGCGGGCCGACAGAAGGAGTTCACCGAATCGCTCGAATCGCTGCGTGAACTCGCCGGACGCGACCACGACGACGGCGACCGCCTGCCGTACTCGGCCAAGCTGATGTTGCTCAACGACCAGACCGACGAGGGGCTCAAGATTCTGCGGTCGACCAACCACCGGGCCCTGGCCTTCGAAGTGATGGCGGCGCAGATGCGGCACAAGGAGGCGTTCGCCCTGGCCGATGAAGCCCGCAAGGCGATGGACCGCGACCTTGTGGACATCGAACTGGTCGAGGCGCGGATCCGCTGGCTTTTGGGCGACCGGAAACGCGCCGGTGAAATGTTCGACCGCCTGGCGGAGGAGATCAAGCCGGGCATGGAACCCATGCCATGGTTCGAGGCGCTCATCGAAAACGAGATCCTCGCGGGTCGCCGCGACGCGGCGTGCGACCATGCCGCCCGACCTTTTCCCTCGGGCGACCCCCGGGACTGGAAGGCGCGGTTGTTCGCCAAGCTGTATCCGGAAAAAGGCGGAGAGGCCGACACCTGGTGGGAACACATGTCAACACGGGTGATGGAAGGCGGCATGGCGGGCAGGCTGAAGCTGATCGGCCAGATACTTCTTGGAACCGTTCCCAAGCCCAAGGCTGCCGAGATCATCCGGGAGGTGCGCCAGCGGAAGGAGATTCCCGAAAGCCTGCGCCTGGCCACGGCGGATTTGGCCCGCCGGAGCGGCCATGACAAGGAAGAGGAGAAACTGCTTGCGGAGGGCACTCGCGCCGCCTCGCGCATCGGCCTGGGCGATGCCAGGGCGCGCCGGAACGACTGGGCAGGCGCGCTCGAGGCCTGGGACGCGGCGGAGTCGATGGAACCGGGAGACCCGTTGGTGCAGGTTCTGAGGGCGCAGGCCCTTATGAAATTGGGCAAGGCCAAGGAAGCGGCTGAGGCGCGCGCCCTGGCACGGCGAATTCCCGTGGGGCTTGAGGGCATCCGCTCACGGTTGGTGCAGGAACTCGGCAGGCGGGGAATCCACGACGAAGCCGCGGAGCATGCCCGACTGCTCCTGGCCTGCACCTTGCCCGGATCGTACGAGGCGGGAAACGCACACCGGTATGTGGCCCAAGACCTTGCCCGGGGAGAGAAGTTCCTTGAGTCCGCCAAGGAGCAGCAACTGGCCCTTTTCCGGATTTTGGGACGGGAGATCAGCTTTATTTATCCCACGGCGTATGTCTCGGTGCCGGCGCTGATCCACCGCCTCAAGGCCCGGGGCCTGCTGGCCGAGGGAAAAATCGACCAGGCGCTGGAGGAGATGGCCGCCTGCCAGAAGCTGATGCCTCGGGACATCGAACTGCCCATCCTGGTGCTCGATGAGCTTGCCAAGAAGGGACGCAAGACCGAAGCCGAAAAGCTGTATTCCTCCACGCTGGAGGCGCATGAGGCGCTGATCTCCCAGTTCCCGGAATGCGCCTGGGCGCGCAACGGCGCGGCATGGCTGATGGCCTGCTGCCGCAAGGACCTGGAACGCGCCGTGGCGCACGCTGAAAAAGCTGTGTCCCTCAATCCCGAAAGTCCCGGTTACCGCGACACGCTGGCCGAGGCCCTGTTCCAGAAAGGGGACAAGGCCAAGGCGCTGGAGTCGATCCGCAAGGCCGTGGACATGGACCCCAGACGGGTGTACTACCGCCGGCAGTTGGCCCGCATCGAGGCCGGAATCGCCTCGGCGCCCAGGCCGGATGAAAATGATGATGAATGAGCCTGTTGCCGGTCCGTTTTCCGGCACGGTTCTCGCCTAGGGGTGATTTCATGAGCGCGATGCCCGACATTCACACCATCCGCGGCAAAATCGGCGACGGCATCCGCCTCGACCGGGAAGACGGGCTTTTCCTCGAGCGTTCCGCCGACCTTCACGACCTGGGTGAACTGGCCAACACCGTCAGGCAGAGAAAAAACGGGAACCTGGCCTGGTACAATGTGAATGTCCACCTGAACCCCACCAATGTCTGCGCCTACCGCTGCACCTTCTGCGCCTTCCGGGCCGACCTGAAGGACCCCAGGGCCTACCGAATGACCGACGAGGATGTGCTGGCCAGGGGCGCGGAGGCGCGCTCCCGAGGCTGCACCGAGATGCACATTGTCGGCGGCCTGCACAACAAGGCGCCGGTGGAGTGGTACCGCCACATTCTGGAACTCATGCACTCGCATTACCCTGAAATCCACCTCAAGGCCTACACGGCGGTGGAGTGGGACTGGTTCGAGCGGATCACCAACCGCCCCGTGGAGCGGATTCTCGCCGATTTCCGCGACGCCGGGCTGGGCAGCCTGCCGGGCGGCGGCGCCGAGATCTTCGACCCCGTGGTGCGTGGAAAAATCTGCGAGCACAAGGCCGATGGCGGCACCTGGCTGCGGGTTCACGAGGCGGCGCACCGCCTGGGACTGCGCAGCAACGCCACCATGCTCTATGGCCACCATGAGGGCCCCGAGCACAGGATCGACCACCTGATGGCCCTTCGGGAACTGCAGGACCGCACCGGCGGCTTCCAGACCTTCATTCCCCTGGCGTTCCATCCCGAGAACACCCGCATGGCGCACATGCCGAAGCCCTCGTCCATCGCCGACCTTCGGACCATCGCCATCAGCCGACTGATGCTCGACAATTTCGACCACATCAAGGCCTACTGGATCATGCTCGGCATCCCCACGGCGCAAATCGCGCTCTCGTATGGCGCCGATGATCTCGACGGCACGGTCGTGCACGAGAAGATCTACCATGAGGCCGGTTCGACCTCGCCTCAGGAGATCACCGTGGCCGACTTGCGCCGGCTGATCGTTGAGGCCGGGCGCGAACCGGTCGAACGCGACACGCTTTACCGCAGGGTGACCCGCGACCCGGCTGATCCAGCCCGCTGGTCGATCGCCGCCTGAGCGGCGGCTTTTGAAGATCCCGTTTCAACAACCCCATTCAAGCCTGAAGCCCCGGGTTTGAACCGGGGCTTCATAAATTGCAATTGGTGAAAACGAGGCCCGGTGGGCCTTAGCGGTTGCCGCGGTTCATCTGTTCAAGCCGCTTCATCACCTCGTCGAGGCGGCGTTCCAGGTTCTCAAGCCGGCGGGCGGCGTCTGGGCCGGCACCGGGTCCGCCCATTCCTGGACCACCGGGGCCGGGTTGCCCCATCGGGCCGCGCGGACCACCCTGGCCGCCACCCGGGGCGCCAAACTCGAAACGCTTTTCAAACGAGAAAATTCCGGGGCCGCCCTGACCTTGGAACATCATCATGCGCGGGCCGCCCGGCTGGGGCTGGCCACCGGCTTCCACCAGTTCCTTGTTGGCGCGCATCAGCTTTTCGCCGAGTTCGCGGATGGCGTTGGCGTGGTTCTGCATTTCCTCGTTGATCCGGTTCACCTGCTGCTGGGCCCGTTCCCGGCGCTCGGCGCGCTCACGATCCTCGGGGCGACCTTCGGGGCGGCGATCGCCTTCGGGGCGCGGTGGTTCGGGGCGACGGCCCTCGGGGCGGGGTTCGCCATCCCGGCGGGGTTGTTCAGGGCGACCTTCGGGGCGGCGATCGCCCTCGGGGCGCGAGGGTTCGGGGCGACGGCCTTCGGGACGGGGTTCGCCATCCCGGCGGGCTTCAGGTGCCGGGCGGGGCTGAGGCTGACGGGGTTGATCCTGGGCTTCCAACAGACGCGTGGCCAGCATGCCGCCCGCGACGGCCATCGTGAACCAATTCATGGAGAGGCTCCTTGGGAAAGGCGCCGCGGTGAGCGGCATGTTTAAGGGCTGACTGAAATTACCGCAAGAATGTTAGGCTATCATGAATATTCGGGGGAATCATGATCGAGTTGGAAAAGATCCGTGTGGTTCACGGCGACCCGCGCACCGGGCATGAGGCGGTCGCCGGCGTCTCCCTGCGGATCGAATCGGGCGAGCTTTTCGGGCTGCTGGGCCCCAACGGCGCCGGAAAGACCTCGCTGGTGTCGGTTTTGACCGGACTGAGGTCCGCCACTTCCGGCCGGGTGCTGGTAGATTCACGGGAATTCACTCCCGGGGACAATGACATTCGCCGCCGGGTCGGGCTGGCGCCGCAGGAAACCGCGCTTTACACGGCGATGACCGGCCTGGAGAACATGCGTTTTTTCGGAGCGCTTTTTGGGCTTTCGGGCCCGGCGTTCGACCGCGAAGCCTTGGGGATACTCGACTCCCTGGGACTGGGGCCGTGCGCCCACCGCCAGGCCGGAACCTACTCCGGCGGCATGCTAAGGCGGCTCAACCTGGCGGTGGCCCTGGCCCACAACCCGGACATCCTGTTCCTCGACGAGCCCACCGTGGGGGTGGACCCGCAGTCGAGGGCCCTGCTCTTCTCGCACATCAGGGCCCTCCATGCCCAAGGCCGCACCATCATCTACACCAGCCATCACCTCGAGGAGGTCGAGGCGCTTTGTCCCCGGCTGGCCATCATGGACCACGGCCGGGTGATCGCCTGCGACACGGTCAGTTCGCTGCTGCGGCGGATGCCCGGAACCATCCGCGCGACCTGCTCCCGTGTTCCGGAGGAACTTTCAGGGGAACTGGCCCGGTCGTCCGCAGGCACCTGGACCGATGGGCCCGACGGTTTCACCCTCGAATGCCCCGATCCGGCCTCGCGGGCCACGGGCTTGGTGGAATCGCTGTTGGCCGCGGGCATCCGCCCGACCTCGCTGGAGGTTCGCCCGGCGGACCTTCAGGCGGTGTTCCTGCACTTGACCGGCCGGGAGTTGCGGGATGAGTGATGCGCAAAGAACCAAAATGGCTAAAATACAGGCATGATAGCGGGAGCTGAAAAAACTGGCCGAAACACGCGGGCCCTGATCGACCAAATGGTGGGCAGGATTGTCTCAAGGTACGACCCCGAAAAAATCATTCTCTTCGGATCCCAGGCCCAAGGAAAGGCGGTAGGCGACAGCGATGTGGACCTGCTCGTCATCATGCGTGTTGATGGCACCATTCGGGCCCTTACCGTCGAGTTAGGCGTGATGCTCAACGACATTCCCGTTTCCAAGGATATTGTCGTGACAAGGCCGGCTGACTTTGAAAGGCGCCGCAACCTCGCGGGCACCATTGAAGGGGCCGCGGACCGGGAAGGGCAGGTGCTCTATTCCCGAAAGCGATGATGTCACCGATTTGATCCGCGAATGGGTCAGGAAAGCCGACGCGGATCTGGTCACGGCAGCCCATACCTTAAAGTTGGGAAAACGGTGCCCGACTGACACCGTTTGTTTCCACGCGCAGCAATGCGTGGAGAAATACATCAAGGCTTTGCTGGTTCTGCACGGAACCGATTTCCCAAAAACCCACGACATCGACAGGCTCGTCCAACTGCTTCCTGAGCGCGCCAGCCTCCCGATGACGGCCCAGGAACGAAGGGAATTGACCGTCCACGCCACTGTTTTTCGATATCCCGGAACAATCGAGGAAGCCACCCTTCCAGAGGCCAGAAGATGGGTCAGGGTTTCCCGCGTGGTCAGAAACCACATAAGGAAAATGCTTCCACAGAAGTCACTGCGTCGCGGGCGAAGCTGAAAATGGATCAATTTTCTCGCCAGCACCATCGGAGCCCCCTCCTTGCCGTCGCGCGCAAGGACCTCATGCTCATGGTCCGCGACAGGCGGTCGCTTGTGCTGCTTCTGGCCATGCCCGCCTTTTTCATCGCCGTGCTTGGGGCGCTGTTGGGCGAGGGGTTCGGGGCCAAGGCCGACGACCGCGTCCGCGTCAGCATTGTCGACCTCGACCAAGGCAAGGGCATTCTCGACACCTCGTTCGCCAAGCTGGTGCGCGACGACCTGCTTGAGACTCCCGGCATCCGCGTCGAGGTGCTTCCCGACAGGGAAACGGCGCAGCGCCTGGTGGCCAGGCACGAACGCGCCGCCGTCATCGTGCTTGGACCGGATTTTTCAGATCGCCTGAACGGCTGCAGCTTCCTGCCCGACGGCATCAACCCGTTCCACCGCGAGGGGATCCACCTCGACAGGGTCGGCGTGGAAGTGATCCGCGACCCCCGGCAGATCGCGACCGCCAGCCTGGTGGAACAGGTCGGGCAGGTCAGCCTGCTGCGGGTGGTGCTGCCCTACATGATCGGCAAGGCCTTCGAAAGGCTCAGCGACCCGGACTTCATTGAGATCCTCGCCCGGAATGTGGTGCTGCCCGTGCCCCCCGTCTTCCGGGCGGTGTTCCCCGGCGGCAAGGTGAACCTGAGCGAATTGCTGCGGCTGGGCGCCGGTGGAAACGCGCAACTCGAGCGACAATACCGGGCGCGCGCAGGAGAGGGCGTGCAGGGCGCCATCAGCGAGCAGTTCGCCCGCTACGACCTCCTGGGCAAAACCTGGGCGGCGCTCACCCGCAGCAAGGCCCAAGGCACAGCCACCGAGGTCGAATACGCCGACGCCTCGGGCAAAGGATGGCTGAACCGGGGAGCGGCGCGGTATCAGATTTTGGTGCCGGCCCAAAGCGTCCTGTTCGCCTTCCTCATCGTCCTGCTCACCGGGTCGATCCTGGTGACCGAACGCTCCAGCGGCACGCTCACACGGCTCAGGCTTTCCCCCCTGGGGCCCGGCGGCCTCGCCGTTGGCAAGTTCCTGCCCGTGCTCGCCGTCAGCCTGATGCAAAACACCCTCCTCTTTGTCGCCGGATGGGCCGTCTTCGGCATGCGCTTCGGGCCGGAATCGTGGAGCGCGCCGGCCCGCCTGGCCGCGTTGGCCCCCCTCTTGGCCTGCGTCTCGGTCGCCGCGGCGGGACTGGCGGTGCTGGTGGCGGCCCTGGCCCGCGGGGAGATGCAGGTCGCCCTGCTGGGGGCTTTGCCGGCCTTGGTGGGTGCCGTGCTGGGCGGGTGCGTGCTTCCCCGCGAGCTGTTCCCCGAAAGCACGCGCTGGCTGGCATACCTCACCCCCCACGGCTGGGCGCTCAACGCTTACCTGGAGTTGCTGGATCCAGATCCTACTGGAATTCCCGACATGGGCCAGGTCGCCGCCTCGTGCGGGGTGCTGGGATCGATCGGCATGGCCTCGCTGGCGGGCGCCTGGTTCTCCCTGGCCCGGGAATGGAGGCGTTGATGCGGGCCCGACTGACACGCGATCCGCTCACGGGCGCCCGGGTGATCATCGCCCCCGGACGCGCGGGCAGGCCCGGCGCCTTCAACGCCCCGGCGCCCCTTGCCGACATCGGCGAATGCCCTTTCTGCCCCGGCCGCGAGCACGAGACTCCCCCGGAATCCGTCGCCCTGCGCCCTGGCGCCATCGCCCCCGACACCCCCGGGTGGTCGGTGCGCGTGGTGCCCAACCGCTACCCCGCCGTCTCCGCCGACGGGTTCGGCATTACCGGGGTCGCCGCGGGAATCCATGAGGTCATCATCGAGACCCCAGGCCACTTCACCCGCATGGCGCAAATGGACGAGGCCGCCCTAGCCGCTGTCCTGGGGGTCTATTTCCAGCGCCTCGACCACCTGCTGGAACAGCCAGGCATCAGGCGGGCGCTCATCTTCAAGAACTCGGGCGCGCAGGCCGGCGCCAGCCTGGTTCATGAGCATGCCCAGGCCATCGGCATGAACTTCGCGCCGCCGGAACTGACCCGCGAGGAACGCCGCCGGGCGCGCCACCAAAAACGAACCGGCCGGTGCCTCCCCTGCGGCCTGCTGGACAAGGCGTTGGCATCAGGCCGGCGGGTGGTGCTTGATGCCGGCCAAGCCGTCGCCTTCTGTCCACCGGCGCCGCGGTTCGCGCACGAGGCATGGATCATGCCGCGCGAGCATGGCCCGCCCGGCCAAGGGGCGCTCGAGGCGATGGCCATCGCCCTTTTGAAAGTGCTCAAGGGGCTTGAATCGATCGCGCCCGGGCTGGCGTTCAACCTGGTGCTGGCTGGCCCGGAAAGGGCCGGGGCCCATGGCCACCATCACCTGCTCAAGGTGCTGCCCCGGCTGACGGGAATCGCCGGGCTTGAATGGGGCGGCGGCCTGTTCGTGAACCCGGTGGCGCCGGCGGCCTCGGCCCGCCTGCTGCGCGGATAGCCTCAGTGCCCGAGCAACCGCCGGGCGGCGCATCCGTCTTCGATGACCATCCCCTTCCTTGCGGATGATTTTCAGGAATCGGGCAGCCTTTCGTTGATTTGGACATGGGTTGTGTAGAATAGAGGCATGAGGCCTAGGGCATACATTGAAACAACCATACCCAGTTACCTGACGGCTCGCCCAAGCCGCGACCTTCTGATTGCCGCGCAGCAGCAGTTGACCCGTGAATGGTGGATGCGAAGGTCCGCATGGGATTTGTTCATTTCCCCACTTGTTGTGCTGGAATGTCAGGCTGGCGATCCTACTGCCGCCAATGAAAGGCTCATGGCCATCCAAACCCTGCCACTCCTGGAACAGGACGAAACTGTGACAGCGCTTGCCGAGCAATTGGCCAGACAGGTCCCGATCCCGATTCGAGCGGCGGCCGATGCTGTTCACATTGCCACCGCGGCGGTCCACGGAATGCAGTACTTGATCACCTGGAACTGCACCCATATCGCCAACGCCACGCTCCGATTAAGAATCGAATCAACCTGCCGGATCATGGGATTTGAACCCCCCTTGATTTGCACCCCCCAGGAACTGCCCTTTTCTGAGGATTCCCCATGAAAGAAGACGATGTCTTGCGTGAGGTAAGGACTGTTCGCGAGGCCTTTGCCGCCTCCCATGGATATGACATTCGCTCGATGGTCTCGGCATTGCGCCAATTTGGCTGTGCCAGCGGGATGAAAGTTGTAAGCCTCCATCGTCGTCCGCCGTCACCGATCGCCACGCCGCCTGTTGGAACGGAGGCCGATGCCAGCCAATCCTCGCGCTCCGAATGGGGGCGGCCTTCCTTGTCGTGATTTGATTTGCACCTTCTCCAATTTGGGAATGTCACGGGTGCCGAGGTCCGCCAAGGCGGATCCTTGGGCAATCCAAGCCCAAACAAGCATTTTAAGATTTTATTACCATAAAATCATTCATGATGCCGGCGGCCTCGGCCCGCGTTCTGCGCGGATAGCCTCAGGGCCCGAGCAACCGCCGGGCGGCCAGAACCGTGGCGGCGTGGATCTCGGCGGTGTCGTTCACATCACGCGCGTATCCGCCCGCCATGCTCACGGCGACAGGGCAGGAATACCTGCGACAAAATGAATAGACCATTTCATCCCGCACCGCCAAACCCTCCTTGCTGAGGGCCAGCTTGCCGATGCGGTCGTCATGGTACGGGTCGGCTCCCGAGACATGGATCACCAGGTCGGGCGCCGCGCGGCCGAACGCCTCATCGAGGCCGCGTTCCAGCGCCGGCAGGTAGTCATCGTCGCCGGTGCCGTCGGGCAGGGCGATGTCGAGGTCGCTGGTTTCCTTCCTAAGCGGGAAGTTGCGCGCTCCATGGATGGAAAACGTGAAGACCCTCGGTTCATCGCGCAGGATGCTTGCCGTGCCGTTGCCCTGGTGGACATCGGTGTCCACCACCAGAACGCGCCGCACCCTCCCCTCGCCCAGCATGGCCAGGGCCGCAATGGCGGAGTCGTTGAACAGGCAATAGCCCTCGGCGGCGTCGCGGAAGGCGTGGTGGGTTCCCCCCGCCAGGTTCACGCCAAGGCCCTGGCGCAACGCGGCGCGGCAGGCATGAAGGGTGGCGCCGCTTGAGCGGAGCGATCGCTCCACCAAGGCTTCCGACCAGGGAAAGCCCAAGCGGCGGATTTCAGCCTCGGACATGGCGCCGGTGAGCACGCGGCCGACATAACCGGAATCGTGGGCCAGCAGCAGTTCGTCAACGGCAATCCGGGGCGGATCGGTCCAGGTGACATCCGCTGGCAGGTTCCCCAGGCGTTCCCGCAGCAGCCGGTACTTGGCCATGGGAAAGAAATGTCCGGCGGGAAGCGGAAGCTCGTAGTGATCGCTGAAGAAGATCTCCATCGGAAAAAGACGCCCTTCTCAGACATTTCACAATTCAGCACCCAGATTTGCCTAATTTGATCTTAAACATGAGGTCTTGCGACCATGATTCGACTTTTTTTCATTTCCATGTGTCTGGTCATTTCGGCCGGCTGCGGGGAATTTGAAAAGCTCGACCTTCATCCGGTCACCGGCAGCGTCTCCCGGATGGGCGAACCCGTGAAGGCGGGCAGCCTGATTTTCCTTCAGGAAAACCCTGGTCCGAAAGCCATGACCATCAACGCCTCGGTCCGCGACGGAAAGTTCGAAGCCACGACCGACCGTACCAGCCGATCGGGCACATCGCTGATTGTGAAGGGGGTTCCCGCGGGCCGTTACAAGGTGGAATACCATCCCGACCACGATGGCTCACGCGAGGGAATGTCGGTGGATTTGCCACCCGTTGACATTCCCGTGGGTGGAAAAGTCATCAACTTCGATCTTCCGGAAAAAATGCCGGAAGGCGTGAGCAGAAGGCCAGGCCATCTGCTGAAGCCCGGTCAAAAGGCCGACGAACCGTCGGAAGGGAATTAATCAAGGTAAGCCATTGTCATTCCTGGCATGATGACAAAAATCGATGAAGGACAGGTTCCGCTCAACGACAAACCGCTCACTGGAGAACGCAGATGCGTCGGATTTTGACAGCCTTGTTATTCGCGTCCATCATCGCGGGTTGTGCCGAGTTTGAGAGCCTTACACTTCATCCTGTGACCGGAAAGGTCACCCGCCAGGGCCAACCGGTGAAGGACGGCGGGCTGATTTTCATTCCCACCCAAGCAGGCAAAAAAGTGTTCACGGCCAATGCGTCGGTCACCGGCGGCACCTTCGAGGCCCGGACCGATCGCACGAGCGCCTCGGGAAAAACCAAGATTGAAAATGGAATGCCAGCCGGCACCTACAAGGCGATCTACCACCCGGCGAGCAACGGATCGAAGTCTGGGCTGGAAGTGGAACTGCAAACCTTTGAAGTCAAGCCGGGCGGAAACGAGGTGGCCTTCGAGTTGCCCGAGAAAATGCCGACTGGCAAGGGCGAACCCCGGGACGACGATCCCAGCCACAAGGCAGCGTCCAACCCGGGCAAAAGTGATTGATTAACCGTCTCGAAAAATCCGATTTTCACACAAGTGGGGCCGGCGGATTGCGCATAGGCCCGCTTTAATGAGCATTTGATTAAGGAACAAAGAATTTCGTGCGAATTTGCCGCGTTATGACCAAAAAAACCGTAGCCCCGCCTTGCATTCTGAACATTCATTAACAAATCTCTCATGAGAGTGTTTCGCCTAACACTCCCTTGCAGCCCAACTCCATGAACCAATTTCAAGGTGCTTAATGGCCCAATCAAGACATGCCGCCCCTCCAAGGGCCGGATTCACGCTGATTGAACTTCTGGTCGTCATCGCCATCATCGCCGTGCTGATTGGCTTGCTGGTGCCCGCCGTGCAAAAGGTCCGCGAGGCCGCCAACCGCATGAGTTGCAGCAACAACCTCAAGCAGATCGGCTTGGCCTATCACAATTACCACGGGGTCAGGAACCAGTTCCCCAAGGGCGGGGCCGATGGCAGGCCGACAGGCCAACCAACCCAAACCTGCTGCAACTGGGACGACCAGCAGGCGGCAACGAAGAATGCCGCGGGAACGATGGACGATCGCTCCGGTTTCAACTGGAGGTATGAAATCCTTCCGTTCATCGAGCAGGAAGCGCTCTTCAAGACCATCAGCCGCGCGACCCTTTACGCCACGGCCGTCAAAACTTACTACTGCCCCAGCAGGCGCGCGCCGATCTTGGTGGGTGGTTCAGCCCGTGGCGACTACAACGCCTGCACCGGAACAACCTTCAGCAACAACGGCGACGGCATCAATGTCGGCAGCTTCTCGAACGCCATCCGCTTTGCCGATGTGATCGACGGCACCTCCAACACCTTGGCCGTGGCCGAGAAGTGGCTCCACCCCACGCGCTACTCCAACGGCGCCGACGGCGGTGACAACGAACCTTGGTGCAATGCCGGGTGGGATGAGTGCGTGGAACGCCAGGGTGGCGGCACCTACACCTACCTGTACAACGGGGGACAGCCTGCGCCTCCTTCAGCTGCTAGCCGAACCGTTGATCGCACCCCGCGCCCCGACAGCGAGGCACCGTGCCATATCGACGCCGCCGGCAACCCGATCACCATTTGGAACCAATCGTTCGGAGGCCCTCACCCAAGCGGCGTCACCGGCGTGATGGCGGACGGATCGGTCCGCAATTTCCGGTTCGGCCTGAGCCAAGCCCCTTGGGTTGCCGTTTGCACGAGGAACGGAAACGAGACAACCCTTCCCGACTGACAATTCTGAAATTTTGGCACGGGCGCGGCTGACCGGTTCAAGGCTGCCGCGCCCGTGCCTTTTTTGTTATTTCCAAAATCCCCGCGTTGGAACCATGGGCGGACATGCTCAGGAAACGGTGTCCGACCCACCTGATGCCTCCCAGTTGATCCTCGCAAGTCGCGTCTCAGGCAGGCTTTGTTAAGAGATCATGAAGGCCAGAAGATAATTCTGTTAATACGGCAAAACTTGGCCAAACGAGAATTGAATCCCGGTCGAACGAGAACGATGTTGATGGTGCGTCCCGAGTCGAAAGCCGTCCCTGCCATTGTAGGTTGCGTTTTAAA
>Ga0214917_10003754_pt1 | contig 17335 bp, 15 predicted proteins | sample LL_1208_BB_MetaG_FD_177983 | JGI IMG/M metagenome (GOLD analysis project Ga0214917, IMG submission 177983) | Freshwater microbial communities from Lake Lanier, Atlanta, Georgia, United States - LL_1208_BB | ecosystem: Environmental > Aquatic > Freshwater > Lake | place: USA: Georgia | collected... | reverse complement strand
TGAGCAACTTGCAGATCATTTAGGGTGCCATAATACATTAATCATCGAACGGCCTTCTCCAAATCACTTTCCCCTTTCTGTCTGTGTTTCTAGGCGCTTAATGTCATATGGTTTTTTTTATTTTTTGTCGCTCTTTGTTAAAAAACCTAAAGTGAGATTGGAGGGCAATGATGTCTTGAAGGTAGCCTTAAACGATTTGCAAGTGACTTTTAATGTTGAGCCATTTATGATCCGCTTTTATCGGCTTTATAGAGTCTTTTTATGGTTTTTTAGGCTTAAACAGCCTAAACGGGTATTTGTGACTTGTTATTATGGGGAAATGGCAGCCGTTTTAGCTGCCAAACGGTTAAAAATAAAGGTTATTGAATTACAGCACGGGCATTTATATGGAGGGCATCAAGCTTATTTTCCTAAACAGGACTTATCGGCTGAGTGTATTCCTGATGAGTTTTGGGCTTATAGTCCTACTGATCGTCAGGAATTGCAAAATGGTAGTGTGTATCCCCAATCTGACATTAAAGTAGTTGGGCAGGATTTTTTATCGCTCATTCGTCAAAATCCTTTCTATTATCCAGATTTAGAAACTTTTAAGTCTCAATTTAAGCATTTGGTATGTATTACGTCTCAATATGTCATTGAAAGTGACTTGGTTGAATTTGTTAAAAATGCTGCACGGCAATCTCCAGATATTGGCTATATTTTTATTCCCCGAGCACAGTTAGTCTATTCATATACAGATTATGGATTTACAGATAATGTTAAAGTGGTGGTGGGGTATACTACTTATGGAGTTATTCAGCATTGCGATACTCATGCAACAGTATTTTCGACTTGTGCGATTGAGGCTCCTTTTTTAGGGGTACCAACTGTTTTAATTGATATTAATGGAATTGCGATGTCTTATTTTGGAAAAGTGCTAGATGATAACCGTTTATTTCGATTTGTTTCTTCGCCATCTGATTTTATTTTGGCTATTTTGAATTCTTCTCGTACTAGTAAAAGTGACATCATGACACTGAGTGAAAGATGGATGAGTCCATATCAGGTGCCTAATGGCTTACTTTGATCACGTTGCATCTGATTATCACAATTTAATGGCAGAAAATCTTAAATTTTCTGGTCTTAGTCCTGATTATTTTGATGTAATGAAAGTGCGCTTACTTAATGATGTTGTCTCGCCTTATTTAACGACGACTTCTTCTTTTTCTCTTTTGGATTTTGGATGTGGTATTGGGAAGTCTCATCCTTTGATTTTAAAACAGTTTCCCTCAATTCAATTGTTAGGGGCTGATGTTTCAATAGAGTCCTTAGAAATTGCAAAAAAAACCTCGCCTTCTGTGACTTATATTCCTATTGCTGACGATGGGACAATCCCAATTGCGACTCCTGTTGATATGGTTATGATTTCAAATGTTTTTCATCATATTCCTTTTGAAAACCATGATGCAGTATTACGGTCGATTAAAGCGATTTTAAAGCCTAGAGGGAAGGTTTTTTTGGTAGAACATAATCCTTTAAATCCATTAACTCAATACGTTGTTAAAACATGCCCCTTTGACGAAGATGCTAAGTTGCTTTTTTGTGGGTATACGAAACGATTATTTCAGAGAGTAGGATTTAAGCAGTTAAACTCTGGCTATATTGCGTTTTTCCCTGGTTTTTTGTCTTTTGCCCAGAGATTTGAAGCCTTTTTGAGATGGTGTCCTTTGGGGGCACAATATTTTTATTTCGGGGAATTATTATGAAGTGGAAATTATATTTTCAATATATTGGGCCTGCACTTTTTTTATGTGCCTATTATTTTTTGTTGTCTTCGTATCCTACTGTTGTGACGGATGAGCCTTGGTACGCCAATACGGCCTATAATTTTAAAAATGGCTTAGGTCTAATAAATACCTCTACTGGTTGGCGTGGGGGAGATGAACTGTTTTTATACACGGTTATGCTTGGAGGGTGGTTTAAAATTTTTGGAACATCCCTTTTGTCTGGGCGTGCGATGTCCGTTGTCTTGGGTGCTCTCTCAGTGTGGGGATGTTATCATTTTGCCAAAAGTCAAAACTTGTCTAAATTAATGACGGCTGTACTGGTGGCTCTGTTTTCTGTCTCCAATCTGGTTTTTATTGTGGCACGACGTATTCGGCCTGAAATTGTAGTCCTGTGTTGTTTAGTGTGGGGTATTGTATGGATGTCCCGTGCGCTGCAAAAAAAATCTTTTAAAATGAAGCCCTTGCTAATGGCATTTGCCTTGTTTTTTGTGAGTAGCTTTTCTCATCCATTGGGTGCGTATGTTACGGTTTCTGCTGGTCTTTCTTTTTTGCTTTTGCCATCGTTGGGGATATGGGATAAGGTCAAGGCGACTGGCGCTATCACTTTTTTATGTACTGCTTTAATTGCTTTTTATGTCTTTCTTTGGGGGCTCTTTAAAGATGTTTCTTTTATAGAATTTATTCGTGTCTCTGTTTTTGAAAGCAAGCGTCTGACGACTACTGGGGGCTTTTTTGACACCTTTTACACCAATTGGACTTTTGTGTTTCCATCATATGTCTTAGGAGTAAAACGCTTTTTTATTGTGGCTGTTGAAGCTGTTGTTTTGGCCTATGGTCTTACAATTTTTAGACGGTCTATTATGATTAGGTTTTTATCATGGATGGCATTGATTTTTATTTTAGGGACATTTTTTACAATGCATTACTTTTTCCGTGTTGGATTTGTTTTTCCTCATGTGATTTTGCTGATGACACTGGTATTAATGAGTCATCATTCTTATTATTTAGTGTTGCCACGATGGCGTTATTTTATGCTGGCTGTAGTACTTGCTTATGGCTGTAATCATTTGGCAGGAGATGTCTGGATGTTATGGAAACATCGGTATACTACACCTTACTCGGTGATTGAAACCCAACTGGATGCAGCGATACCTGATCATACTGTAGTGTTAACCCATTTGCCTTTTTGGTTTGCGCTAAAGTCTAATCGTATTTTTTGTAATAATACGTATTTCTCCTCCACGCCTTATTCAGGAATCACTGATCCAAATTTAGTTGATCAGTTTGAATATGCTGTTGTAACAGATGCTTTTTCGACTGGTATTTCCCCTACGACAGGTGAAAAGGAGTTATTGTATGGACTTTTAGGTGGGCCTTACTATAATCAGGTTATGGAAGTGGTTTCTAAAAAGGGAGCCGTATTAATTAATACGCTTACTTTCCCTGGGTACGGTACTATTAGGGTGTATCAGTTTTAGCAGTATTTTTTGTATTTAAATCGATAATAACCGCTGTTAAGGCTTTGATGTCTTCAACTTGTAACTGTTTTCCCCATGCTGGCATACCTTTTGATGGGATACCTACTGTAATGACTTTAAAAATGCTTTGTGCAGTATTTCCATAAATCCATTCAGTGTCTATCAGTGAAGGGCCTTCAAGGCCTCCGTCTAATTTTTCACCATGGCAACGGGCACATCGAAGTTGATATTGAATATATCCATTTTCAAGAGCAGCACTATTGCCTTGTAGTTCTTTAATCTCTTTATCTGTAATTGTTGTGACTGTTAAGGTGGTTTTTGGAGTTACAATAATGAAAAATATAATCATGCCGCCAAATACTGATAGTGTACCGACTAATATTAAAAATAGCTTCCAAAATGAAATTGTATGGCCTTTTTTGTTAGGAGCAGATGTTATCATGAGTCTAAGTATACATGATGGAGGCGAATTGTGGATTGGATTCAAAAATATGCTGTATTATTGGTTGACTATTGTCTTGCAATTTCCGAAAACGATATTGTCCTCATTCGTTCCACGTCATTGGCTACGCCTTTATTACAAGCCGTGTATGCAGAAATTTTAAAACGAGGTGCACAAGCCGAATTTTTATTGTCTTTTGAGCACCAAGACTCTATTTTTTATCATAATGTCCAGCCGTCTCACATTGGGGATATGTCTTATTTTTATCCTTATGCTGTCGAAAAATTTACCCATTCCTTAACCATTGATGCGCCGTATCATGTTAAGGCATTGGCGACGGTGGATGGTGTACTGAAAGCCAAGCGACAATTGGCCTTAAGCCCTGTTAAACGTAAGCTGATGCAAAAGTCCGCTGAAGGACTGTTTAAATGGGCATTATGTGTTTATCCTACAGAGTCGATGGCATTTGAGGCAGGAATGGCACTTGATGATTTTCAAGAATTTGTTAAAAATGCCTGTTTTTTAAATGCTCAAGATCCAATCAATGAATGGAAGTTATTAGGTCATCGCCAACAGAAAGTTACTGATTTTTTAAATCAAAAATCTCATATTAGGTATGTAAACGAAGGTACGGATATTTCCTTTTCAACACTTGGACGCAAGTGGATTAACTCTGATGGCAAGCGTAATATGCCTTCTGGCGAGGTGTTTACTTCACCAGTTGAAGATAGCGTTAATGGCCATATTACATTTGGATATCCCACGATTTATGATGGCCAAGATGTATCTGGTATTTATCTCGAAGTTAAAGACGGACTTATTCATCACTGGAAAGCGGAAATAGGGCAGGCCATTTTAGATACTGTCTTTCAAATTCCGGGGGCTCGTGTATTTGGAGAGGCGGCAATTGGGATGAATTTTAATATTCAAACTCCCATAAAAGATATTCTGTTTGATGAAAAGATTGGTGGCAGTATCCATATGGCTATTGGGGCGTCATATCCAGAAGCGGGTGGACTTAATCAGTCGGCTATTCATTGGGACATGATTACAGATATGACAAAGTGTGGGGAAATTTATGCCGATGGTGAACTGATTTACCAGAATGGAGCCTTTATTTTTTAGCTATTTTAGGCTCTGGTTTTGGTGCCTTAACTTCTGGCCGGGCTGATTTTGGTTCTGTTTTTTTGGGTTCTGGCTTTTTAGTTTCTGTGCTTTGCTTAGTATTATCTTTAAGCATTGATCCCAAATATTCCTTATTGTCTACAGCAGTCTTTTCAATAATTTGTTTTGTTAATGTTTGTTGGTAATTTGTAAACATAGAGTCTCTAAACTGAGAGGCTAGGGAATTGTCTTTTTCTTCATCAACTGGTCTTAGCATTACAAGACTCCTTTTTAATTATTCTATTTTAATTTCTAATCCATAATCGGATTGTTTTGAATAAAAGTATGCATCTATTTTTTATGATTTATTATTTTTCTTGATTTTTTAGTTCTAATCTTTTTAACTTCTATTAATTTATTTATATTTTGGAGATCTTATGCATAATATTGTCCGTCGTCAGACCCCTACAGTTATGATTGGTAATATTGCAATGGGGTCCAAGCATCCTATTGTGATTCAATCTATGACCAATACGCCCACATCAGATATTGAGGCGACTGTTGCCCAAATTAAAGAGTTGGCTGATGCAGGATCTGAGCTGGTTAGAATTACAATTAATGACTTTGAAGCTGCTGAAGCAGTGCCTGAAATTGTGAGACGATTGCGTGCAATGGGGTATACCACTCCGATTATTGGGGACTTTCATTACAATGGACATACGTTATTAACTAAATACCCAGAAATGGCCAAAGCCATAGATAAGTATCGTATTAATCCAGGAAATGTGGGTCGTGGAGATAAACATGATGAAAACTTTGCCATTATGATTAAAGCGGCGATTACATATCAGAAAGTGGTGCGTATTGGTGTTAATTGGGGGTCTTTGGATCAAGAGCTTTTTACTAAAATGATGGATGAAAATGCACTTTTACCTGAGCCAAAGGATTACAAAGATGTATTAATTGAGGCCATGATCGAAAGTGCTTTGAGTAGTGCTGCTTATGCTGAACGGTTGGGGTTATCAAAGGACAAGATCGTTTTAAGTGTCAAAATGTCTGAAGTTCAAGACATGATTGAAGTCTATCAGCGCATTTGTAACCGTTGTGACTATGTGATGCATTTGGGGCTTACAGAAGCCGGTGGAAGTTTAAAAGGGATTTCCGCTAGCTCTGCTGCTTTGGGTATTTTGCTTCAGCAAGGGTATGGAGATACTATCCGAATGTCTTTAACGCCAGAGCCTGGGGTTAGTCGTGATTTGGAAGTAAAGGCGTGTCGCGCATTACTTCAGAGCATGGATTTTAGATATTTTATGCCTACTGTGACCAGTTGCCCTGGCTGTGGTCGTACGAATAGCAATAAATTTGTACACTTGGCACAAGATGTCATGCGCTATATCGAAAGCAGTATGCCTGTATGGAAACAGCAGTATCCAGGTGTTGAAAAAATGAAATTGGCAGTAATGGGGTGTGTGGTAAATGGCCCAGGAGAGAGTAAATATGCCAATATTGGAATTAGCCTTCCGGGTAGTTCTGAAAAACCATCAATCCCTGTGTATCAAGATGGTCAACTAGTAGAAACCTTTAAAGGGGATGATCCGAATTTAAGAGAAAAATTTATTGATATGGTAGATCAATATGTCGTTAAAACTTATGGGGCAAATAAACAAAATTTGTAAAATTATAAAAAATAGGTATCATATAAGTATTCTCGCCTAAAAAAAGGAGTTTTCAAAAATGAAGAAAGCATTACTTTTGTCTGTTGCGGTTGCTGGTTTAGCAGGAGCTACAGCTCTTTCAGCTGAAACACGCTACGGTGTTGTAGGGTTTACTGATGGTGGAGCCGGTGCGTTTGTTTCGTCTGATAAGTTTATCGGATCTGCAGTTGTAGCTATTGAATCCCAAGACGATGATTATGCAGATGCAACTTATACTTCGTTTGAACTTTCAGGAGCTGCTAAAGTTGCTAAATCAGGTGATGTTTCTATTTTAGCTGGTGCAAGTATTGGATCAACTTTCAATGACAGCATCGATAGTGCACTTACTCTTGCTGCTACAGCTGGTATTGAATATGGGTTGGCATCAAATGTTAAATTATTAGCTACGATTGATGTTTTAAGATATACAACAGCTACAATGGATGATGATTCAGAAATTAAGAAAACGGATTTTCTTAATAATGGTCGTGTAGGTGTTGCTTACTTATTCTAATTTTTTAAATTAGATCTACCTCAAAAGGCCAGGCAAATGTCTGGCCTTTTGTTTTTTTTAAAACTGGTATAATCTATACTTGTTTAGATAAAGGAGATTGTATGTCTGATTGCTCAAATGTCCAAAAAGTTTTTGTTCCGGTTGATAAGGAAAAACAAGCTTTAATTTCTGATCAGCCTACTATTAAGAGTGGGTTTTCAATTACGGATAAAGCTGCTGAAAAAATTAAATATTTTTGCCAGCAAAGTGGTAAAAATCCGGATGAATTTGGACTTAAGGTATCTGTTGTGAAAGATGGATGCTCTGGCAACTCATATGTGATGGATTTGGCGCCTTTGGCGGATTCTCAGGCGGCTGGAGATAAAATTTTTATCCACAATGGTGCCTTGGCTATGGTTGAGAAGCTGAGCTATATGTTTGTTATTGGCTCTGAGTTGGATTATGCAGAAACTCTTTTAATGTCTGGATTTCAGATTGTGAATCCCAATGTGAAAAAGACATGTTCTTGTGGTAGTTCGTTTTCTGTTAAGACTGCTTGACCCACCCCCAGCCCCCTCCTAGGAGGGGGGATTGGGGATTTTTTTGGTTACTATTTTAGGCGATTGTTACTTCTTTTGTTAAATAAACGTCTTGGATAGCGTTTAGGATTTCTATCCCGTCTTTCATTGGTTTTTGGAAAGCTTTTCGACCTGAAATGAGGCCCATTCCGCCGGCTCTTTTATTGATTACTGCTGTGGATACTGCATCTTGTAAGTCATTGTCGCCTGAGGCGCCGCCTGAGTTGATTAGGCCCATTCTGCCCATGTAGTTGTTAACGATTTGGTATCTGCATAAGTCAATTGGGTGGTCGCTTGTTAACTCCGAATAAACTTTTTTATGGGTTTTGCCGTAGTTAAGAGCTGTGTATCCACCATTGTTTTCAGGTAACTTTTGTTTAATGATGTCTGCTTCGATGGTTACGCCTAGGTGGTTGGCTTGGCCTGTGAGGTCTGCTGATAAGTGATAGTCTACACCATCTTTTTTGAATGCATTGTTGCGAAGGTAACACCATAATATTGTGGCCATTCCTAAGTCGTGTGCATATTTAAAGGCTTGGCTTACTTCGATAATTTGGCGGCTGCTGTTTTCTGAACCAAAATATATGGTGGCACCTACTGCAACACACCCCATATCGTGAGCTTGCTCGATGTCTGCAAACATAATTTGGTCCGCAGGATTTGGATAGGTTAATAATTCGTTGTGGTTAATTTTTAAAATAAATGGAATTTTATGGGCATATTTTCTGGATACACTTCCTAAAACACCTAGTGTTGACGCAACAGCATTACATCCGCCTTCGATGCCTAATTTAATGATATTTTCACTGTCAAAATAAATTGGGTTTGGTGCAAATGAGGCTGCTGCACTGTGCTCTATACCTTGGTCGACTGGAAGAATTGATAAATAGCCTGTATTGGAGAGTCTGCCATGGCCATAAAGGGCTTCTAGACTGCGTAGAACGCGATTATTACGGTCTGTTTGTACAAAGATTCGGTTGACCCAGTCTGGGCCAGGGACATGAAGTAAATCCTTAGATACTTTTGGTGAGTTAAACCCCAATAATGACTCGGCTTGATTGCCCAATTGGCTTTGAATTTTTGAATACGACATACAACTCTCCTTAAAAATCTATAAAGGGACTGTCGAAAAATACGTCATCTGCACAATTTTCGCCATGCTCAACCATACCGGCTACGCTGAAGCTCCGCCTCCTTGATGGTCCACGCATGTCGATAAATTGCACATCTGCCACATTTTGCGACAGTCCGATAAAGTTTATCCTAACATTTTTAAGTTATTGCTTCCATGTTTTGTCGATGAGAGAAATAGGTAAAATTTTGTCTGGATGTTTGTATTTTGGTAAAGCGTTTTTTAAGGTGATTTCAATTGTTTTTAAGAGGGGTTCAGTTAAGTCGGCTTCAATGTAGGCAATGGGACGATGTCCCCATTTGTCATCTTTGACTGACTTTATAATTGCGCTTTTAATCTCTTTGATTGATAGTAGAATTGTTTCGATTTCCTCAGGATGAATATTTTCACCGCCTGAAATAATGAGCCGATCTTTTCTGCCTGTGACGATGAGATTGTCATGGCGATCTAAGTGGCCTATGTCTCCTGTTTGAAACCAGCCATTTTCTGTTAAAGGTAGTTTTGTTGTTTTTTCGTAGGGGATGGTATTGGGTAGTAAGTATCCTTGGAAGAGACATGGGCCTTTGACCCAAATTTCTCCATCCTGTGCAATGCATAAGTCTCTGTCGCACAGTACTTGTCCTGATGATGATAAATCGCTAGCAAGTGCCTTGGGAGGTGTTGTAGTGACTTGGGATGTCATTTCGGTAAGGCCATATGTCGTGTGAATCGGTAGATTTAATGTCAGGGCTTTGTCAATAAGGTGTTGTGGGCATTTGGCGCCGCCAATGATGATGGCTTGCAGGTGGGTTAACCTGTCTGGGTAAGTGTCTAATAAGTGTCTTAATTGGGTTGGCACAACTGAAAGATGCGAAATTGTATTGGGAGTAGCCGAGGGTAATACAATGGTGGCTCTAGATAAAAAGCATCGCATTAAAATGCCAATACCACCGACATGAAATAAAGGTAAATTAAGTAACCAGCGGTCTTGGGCGATTAAGGGGATATTGTATAAAGTACCTGATGCATTGATGATGTAATTTCCCAGAGTATGCACTGCTATTTTTGGGGCGCCTGATGTGCCAGATGTTAAAAGATAAGTGGCGATTTGTCCCAAATTGAGGGTTTGTGACTGGTATGACGGTGTTTTTACAGCTGTTTTTACCAAGGCTTGTGGGGATATTGATATGGCATGGCTTTGGGCAATATATGTACTTAGTTGCTGACTAGGAATTTTTGAATTGGTTGGAAAAGCGATTTTTTGACTTCTTAAACATGCCCAAAATACTATGATGTCTTCAAGGTGTGTTGTAGGTGTCCATTGAATAATATCTTCTTTAATCTGGGATATGGTATTGGCTGTGTCCGAAATGAGCTGGTGTAAGTGGGCGTAGGTGATGATTTCTGACCCTAAGTCTATTGCTGGTGCAGATGGATCTGTTTTTGCAAATTGAGCGATAGGGCAGTGTTTAATGAGTGTCATTGAATGCCAACTGCGTTGTGACCTGAATAGGCTTTTGCTAATTCGGCTAAAATGGCTTTACCTTCATTTGCTTCAAAGCAATGGCTAATAATAAGGGATACATGGGTGCTTTTTAAGGCCTGTTTATATCGTTGGAGTTTAGAAATGCTGCCAAAAGCTGTGGGTTTAATGACTAGTGCGATTAGACCTGGGATGTACATGAGGTCTTCGAGTGGATGCAGGAGTGTCCATCTATCTGCTGCAATGTTGAGGCCAGTCATATCAAAAAAATGGTGGATGTCATCTGGTGCAGGCATTGGGTCTTCGACATACTCGATGGGAATGCCTTTCCACTCTTTGGCTGCTTCGGCCCAGGTTTCTATGTCCCAGCTTCCATTTGGGTCAAGCCTTAAGGTGTCATTGTCATTAAGGTAAGTGGCGACTTCTTGAATAAATTCGATGTCAAAAATTGGATCTTGATGTCCAATTTTGAATTTAAAGCATGTGATGCCTGAGTCTTGGGCTTTTTTTAAATCTGCAAATGGGGTTTTGCTAATATGAGGGCTGATTAGGGCATTACATCTGATTGTTGATACAGGATGTTGGCAGAGTAGGTGGGATAATGGTTTATTTTGAGCTGAGGCATGTAACCCGAGGATTGCTGCTTCTAGGCCAAATGCCACACTTGGATATAGGTTAGAAAAGCCCCATATTTTCTCTATGCCATGGGTTAGTAATTCTGTTGGACTTGGCATGTCATAGAGAGAAATTTGTGATGCGATTTCGTAGAGTTGAGTGAGGGTATCTTGGGTAGTTTCGTGATTCATATGAGGTAATGGAGAGGCTTCGGTAGTGCTAGTTGCGCCATTGCTACTAAATGCGTCAATAATGATGTGATCTCTTACAGAAAGTTGGAAAGTACCAACAGGGATAGGTGGGCTATGCTGGCTTTGGGTTTGCCTTATCGTAAAATTCATGACACTACAATGCCGATACTTACTAAAATTGTATAAATTAGTAATAATCGACCTGTTTTACCTAGTGTGGGGTTTAGGTCTTTTGAGTCGTCATAAAAGACACTTTTAATTTGATTTTGCGCAATTATGGGTAATGTTAATGTGAGTTGTGCCCAGCAATTTGTGCCATTTTTTATAAAAATAATGCTAGGGAGTAGGGCTGCTAAACAGATACATGTGACATACTCAATGCGTCCAAATTGTCTACCAAAACGGACAATTAATGTTTTTTTATTATTTTGTCTATCTTCGACATCGTCTCTTAAATTATTAACCACTAAAATTGCTGTAGATAAAAGCCCTGGCGCAAGCCCATATACTAAAATATCTAAGGAAATTGTATTGGTTTGAAGGAAGTAAGTTCCTCCTACAGCAATAGGGCCAAAAAATAGGCAAGAAACAATGTCTGCCATGCCTGTATAGGCCAGGGCAAATGGGGTTGCTGTATAGAGTACGCCCAGTGCAATTGATATTAATCCAATAATAAGTATTGGCCATCCCCCGATGATCATTAAATAGATGCCCCCGATAAATGCTGCGGTAAATGCACTGATAAATGCAATTTTTGTTGTTTTAAGAGATATAATACCTTGATGGGTTGCACGCTTTGGTCCAAGGCGATTTTCGGTATCTGTGCCTTTTTTGAGGTCATAATAATCATTTGCGAGGTTTGTGCCAATTTGGATAAATGTGGCACTTAGTAACGTAATAGTTAGTAAGATCCAATTTAGTGTAGTGACTTGCCATGCAAGCAGTGTGCCAATTGCTACGGGTGATAGACTGGCCGCTAGTGTTTTGGGGCGAAGGCTAAGAAGTATTGCGTTAACCATGGTGTGGAGTAAAGCTAGGGCTGGCGTTTAAACTTTTTGAAATTGGGTTTTCGCTTTTCGTTAAATGCGTTTCGGCCTTCTTGACCCTCTTCGCTCATGTAGTACAACATTGTGGCATTGCCGGCTAATTCCTGTATACCTGCTTGTCCGTCACAATCTGCGTTTAAGGCCGCTTTTAGGCATCGGATTGCCATTGGGGATTGATCTAGGATTTCGTTACACCATTGTACTGTTTCGATTTCTAGGTTTTCATAGTCGACTACAGTGTTGACTAATCCCATCTCTAAGGCTTGTTTTGCACTGTATTGACGGCATAAAAACCATATTTCTCGAGCTTTTTTTTGACCAATTATTCTCGCCATATAAGACGCACCATATCCGCCGTCAAAAGAGCCTACTTTTGGGCCAGTTTGTCCAAAAATGGCATTGTCTGCTGCAATGGTGAGGTCACACATCATATGTAAAATATGGCCTCCACCAATTGCAAATCCTGCCACCATGGCAATGATGGGTTTAGGACAAGTGCGTATTTGTCGTTGGAAATCTAAGACATTGAGATGATGGACTCCAGATTCGTCTCTGTAACCCGCATTTCCTCGGATTTTTTGATCACCGCCAGAGCAAAATGCTTTTTCGCCCTGGCCAGTAAGGATGATTACTCCGATTTCTTCGTCATAACGAGCATCTTGTAATGCATCCATCATTTCTTTAACTGTAAGAGGTCTAAATGCATTACGGACTTCTGGTCGGTTAATGGTGATTTTTGCAATTCCATTTGCTTTATCGTATTTAATGTCTGTATACGATTTTGCACTTTTCCAGTTTAAGGCCGTCTTGAGTTGTCTCTCCATAGTTGCTGTCATGGTGGTTATACTGTCGTCACTTCTACTTTTTTGCGTAGATTTTCTGCAGCGATTACCATGTTTTTGAGAGCCGCTTTAACATCTTCCCATTGTCTGGTTTTGAGACCACAGTCTGGGTTAATCCAGATATTTCGTACTGGCAAGACATCTTTTGCTTTGACGATAAGCTCTTCCATTTCGGATATCGTTGGGATACGTGGGCTATGGATATCATAGACGCCGGGTCCAACTTCATTTGGGTAGTTGTAGTTGACGAAGGCATCAAGAAGTTCCATTTTAGATCGTGATGTTTCAATTGAAATCACATCAGCATCTAAGTCTGCAATTGCTTTGATGATGTCATTAAACTCTGAATAACACATGTGGGTATGAATTTGAGTTTCGTCTGATACACAACAAGTGGCTAATTTAAATGATTTTACAGCCCAATCTAGGTACGTATTCCATTGATCACGTCTAATCGGAAGGCCTTCACGAATGGCTGGCTCGTCGATTTGGATCATGGTAATTCCTGCTTTTTCTAGGTCAGCGACTTCGTCTCTGATGGCAAGTCCGATTTGGTAAGTGGTGTCTTTTCTAGGTTGGTCATCACGTACAAAGCTCCATTGAAGGATAGTGATTGGACCAGTTAACATGCCTTTCATAATGCGCTTTGTATGGTCTTGAGCAAATTTTGACCATTGGACAGTCATTGGTTCTGGGCGTGAGACATCTCCAAAAATAAAGGGGGGTTTTACACAACGAGATCCATAACTTTGGACCCAGCCATTTTCTGTAAATGCAAATCCTTGAAGTTGTTCACCAAAATATTCGACCATGTCATTTCGCTCAAATTCGCCGTGGACTAGGACATCGATATTTAAGTCTTCTTGAATTTTAATGACTTCGATGGTTTTTTCGGCAATAAATTGATCATATTGTGCTTGAGATAACTCACCTTTTTTAAACTTGGCCCGGGCTTCTCTGACATCCTGTGTTTGAGGGAAGGATCCGATGGTTGTGGTTGGGAATAGGGGTAGCTGGAAAATGTCCTGTTGTTTTTTCTGGCGATTTGCGAATGGTGATTGTCTGTGGAAATCAGATTCGGCAATTTTTGCCATTCGAGCTTGTACTTTTGGGTTATGAATTCGGGCGCTGGTTTTGCGTGATTGTATTGCTTTTTTGTTGATTTCTAGAGCCTCATTTGCTGAGCTGTCGCCATTGGCTAATTTTGCAAGGGTGGCAAGCTCTTCTAGTTTTTGCTCGGAGAAACTTAACCAGCTTTTTAGCTCATCATCTAATTTTTTTTCTGTTGAAAGAGAAAAAGGGCTGTGAAGAAGTGAGCATGATGTTGAGATAAGTAGATTACCTTTAAATTGGTTTTGGACTGATTTAATTGTTTCAAGTGACTTCTCTAGGTTGTTTTTCCAAATGTTTCGCCCATCGATAATTCCTAATGATAAGGTTTTATCTTGAGGGAATAGTGAAGCAATATTTTGGACTTCGTCAACTGCTCTTACGGCATCAATATGAATGCCTGCAACGGGGAGTGATTTTGCTAATGCAAAGTTGTCACGATACTCGCTGAAGTAGCTCGTTAAAATCAATTGAATACTTGGTACTTGTTTTGCAAGTGTTTCATAAGTGGTTTTAAGTGCTTCAATTTGCTCTTTATTTAAGTCTGTGCCTAAAATTGGTTCGTCGATTTGAACTGTTTTTGCACCTAATTGTTCGAATTTTTTTAAAATGTCGACATATATTGGTAAAATCGAATTTAATAATGAAAATCTGTTAAATCCTTGTGGGGCTTCTTTGGTTTCTTTACCAATTGTTAGGTAGGTTACTGGTCCAATAATGACGGGTCTTGTATCGATGCCTATGGCTTTAGCTTCTTGATATTCATCAAATGGCTTTGTGCTTGCCAGTTTAAATTGGGTTTTACCATCAAATTCGGGCACGATATAGTGGTAGTTTGTGTCAAACCACTTTGTCATTTCGCTTGCTGTGGTTTCTTGGCGGTTACTTGCTTTTGCAGTTTGACCACGGGCAACTAGAAAATACGTGTCCCAATCGACTAGGTTTTTATTCCATTCGATACGATTTGGGATATTGCCGAGTAAACAGCTCATGTCTAGTACTTGGTCATAAAAGCTAAAGTCATTGGAAGGGATAACATCAATCCCTTTTGATTTCATCAATTGCCAATGTTTTTGTCTCAACTCTTTGGCTGTATTTTCAAGGTCGCTTAGTGAGCTTTGACCTTTCCAGTATGATTCGAGTGCCTTTTTGAGCTCTCGTTGATGTCCCATTCTGGGGAATCCAAGTACGGATGTTTTCGCTGTCATTATCTTCTCCACGGCATGCGTTATAGGTGTGACACTGTACCATGTTTGAAAAAAACTAGTCAAAAGGCCTATAATGCCCCTATATGTCTAATATCAAGAAAGTAGTTGTTGTTGGTGGCGGTTTTGGTGGAGTCGCAGTTGCCAAGCAGTTGTCAGGTTGCCAAACTATTGAAGTTTTACTTTTAGACAAGCGTAATCATCACCTTTTTCAACCTCTTTTATATCAAGTAGCCACGGCAGCCCTTTCTCCATCTGATATCGCTTATCCATTGCGTTCTATTTTTAGTAAGTCACCAAATGTGCGAGTTGTGATGGGGGATGTTGTAGATATTGATCGCTCAAATAGAACTATTATTTTGGAAGATGGTGGTAGGTTTGGGTATGACTATCTGGTGATTGCTGTTGGCGCTAGGCATTCGTATTATGGAAATCCTGAATGGGAAGAAAATGCGACGGGTTTAAAAACTTTAAATGATGCGCTGAGAATTAGAGAAAAAATTTTAGTTAGCCTTGAAAAGGCAGAGCGTGCAGAAACCCCTGAAGAGATTTCGAAGTATCTTACTTTTGTGGTCGTAGGCGGTGGTCCAACAGGTGTTGAAATGGCCGGGGCCATTGCTGAAATTACAAAAAAAACAATGGTAGAGGATTTTAGAAAAATAGATCCTAAAGATACTAGAGTTATTTTAATTGAAGGTGGACCTCGGCTATTAATGCAGTATCCACCTGAGCTTTCCGTAAAGGCAAAGTGTGATTTAGAAAATATGGGTGTTACTGTGTTGACTGAAAAAATTGTGACGGATGTAAAGTCAGACCGCTTGTTTTTAGGAAAAGATTTAAAAGAAGAGATTGTTACCGCCAATATTGTTTGGGCTGCTGGAAATGAAGCATCGTCATTAATGACAAAATTAAATGTTGAATTGACACGCTCTAAACATGTCAAGGTTAGGCCTGATTTTTCGTTACCTGATGATGATGATGTGTTTTGTATTGGGGATTGTGCGTTTTTAACTGATGCCAAGGGTGTTGTTGTACCTGGTATTGCACCTGCTGCAATACAAGCTGGTAAATATGTTTCAAAATTGATTAAGTCTCGCATCAAAACGGGTAAAAATACGCATCCACCTTTTATTTATTTTGATAAGGGATCGATGGCGACCATTGGAAGGGCTAAGGCTATTGCTGTTGTGGGGCCTATAAAATTAAGTGGAATTATTGCTTGGTTGGCTTGGTCCTTGATTCATGTTTTATATCTAATTGATTTTAGAAGCCGTTTTGCTGTGATGTTTTCCTGGATATGGAGCTTTTTTACGCATCATCGGGCAGGGCGTTTGATAATTTATGTCAGACGTCGAAGTTTGGATAAGAAATAGCTTTAAATAAATTAAAATAATGTTATAAAATTGACAAAACCACTTGGGTTTATCTCTTTTTGCGGCGTCGCATCTTGAAAAAGCGCTATTGCTTGTAAAAGGAGGTGAGTAAGGATTGATAAGTTAAAAAGAAAAATGGTCAGAATTTTACTTCTGACCACTCTCCTGATCCTAATCCTTACGAACCCAATTCTCTAGGGTTAGGAGTTATGAGAAGCCGGTTTGTGGTTATCCGACGTAACTGTTTTAGATTAAATATATTTTTTGTGACAAAGTCAATGTTTTGTGTGTTAGTGATTTGCTTAATTTAGCTGCTGGATTAATATGGGAAATTCTGTGGTAGCCCCACGGAGAATCGAACTCCGGCCGCCAGAATGAAAATCTGGTGTCCTAACCGCTAGACGATGGGGCCGTCATTTGGATTAGGAAAATATAACAAATTTAGTATTGGGTGACAACTGTTTTGATCGTACAAAAGTTAGTGAGACCCCATCGACCTAATTCGCGACCTATGCCTGATTTTTTTATGCCGCCAAATGGAAGATTGATTAGCGATGTCACACCCTTATTAATATAAACACAGCCTGCTTCGATTTGTGGAATGAGGTCCTCTGCAGTTTTTTGGGACTGTGTCCATATGCTTGCGCCAAGGCCGTAGGGGGTGTTGTTTGCAATATGAATGGCTTCCTCAGGGGTGGTGAATGGGATAACTGGGGCGATTGGGCCAAATACTTCCTGCGATAGAATGGGCATGTCAGGGGTGACATTTGTGAGGAGCGTTGGAGGGATGAAATAGCCTTGATT
>Ga0214917_10003752_pt1 | contig 17335 bp, 16 predicted proteins | sample LL_1208_BB_MetaG_FD_177983 | JGI IMG/M metagenome (GOLD analysis project Ga0214917, IMG submission 177983) | Freshwater microbial communities from Lake Lanier, Atlanta, Georgia, United States - LL_1208_BB | ecosystem: Environmental > Aquatic > Freshwater > Lake | place: USA: Georgia | collected... | reverse complement strand
AAAAACACCGGAGTGAAGATAGAAATGTCTGGTGAAAAGATCTTGGTCGAGGCTGAAACTGAAGAGCGAGTGAAAGCAGCCCTTGATGTATTAAAAGAGAAGATGATTAAACGAGCAGTATCGCTAAAGCATCTTGATATTTCAGAGCCAGCCCAAAGCGGCAAAGTCTTTCGTATCTTCTGCGCGATACAAGAAGGAATTTCTCAAGAGAATGCTAAGAAGATCACAAAGCTACTAAAGGATGAGGGGCCTAAGTCTGTAAGAGCACAGATTCAAGGAGAAGAACTTAGAGTTTCAAGCAAGAGCCGAGATGATTTGCAGAGCGCTATTGCGCTAATTAAGGGAGCAAAACTGGACTTTGCTGTTCAGTTCACCAACTATCGATGACCAAATTCAATAAAGGTCTACTTTTTGGCATCTCTGCCTACCTCATCTGGGGACTACTGCCACTTTATTGGAAGCTAGTTGAAGAAGCAGGCGCCTATGAAATCTTGGCTCACCGTGGAATCTGGTCACTTCTAATCTGTATTTCAATGCTTGCTTTAAGAAAGCAATTAAAGAGCGCATATCTTATGGTTCGCAGTTCGCGCACCCTTTCTCTTTTATTTCTAGCCTCAGGTTTATTAACAATAAATTGGGGTGTTTACATCTGGTCAGTAACTGTCAATCGAGTAGTTGAAGCAGCACTTGGCTATTACATAACACCACTAATTAACGTCACCTTCGGAGTTTTACTGCTTCGCGAGAAATTGAGGCCAGCGCAGTGGATTGCTGTGGCTCTGGCCGCTATTGGAGTAGTGATTCTTACCCTTGGATATGGCTCACTTCCTTGGATTGCGCTGGTTTTGGCAATCTCTTGGGGCAGTTATAGCTTGATTAAAAAGTCCTTAAATCTTGGAGCTCTTGAGACATTATCTTTAGAAACACTCTTTGCTTTTCTGCCTAACTTAGTCTTTCTGCTCATTATCCAAGGCAATGGCAGCGCTGAATTTGGTTCAACATGGACCATCTCCTTACTGCTTTTTGGCGCTGGCGCTGCAACGGTAATTCCCCTACTGCTATTTAATGGATCAACTACCAGATTGCCACTAAGTACTGTTGGACTTTTGCAATATATAACCCCAACAATAATGTTTTTTATTGGTATTTTCATAAACAATGAAGATATATCGATGACCAAAGTAATTGGATTTGCTTTTATCTGGCTTGCTCTTGCAGTACTAAGTAGAGACCTGTACCGCTCAAGCCGTCCGCTCGATGACGGCATCGCAAAGACCCTCTAAAGCGCTACGAGCAGGGATTGCTGGAAGCGGTTCAAGAAGTTGCTTAGCTTCAAGCGATAAGTTGTGAAGATAGCTCTTTGCATCCTTAAGCGCTCTGTGCTGGCGAAGCTTGGTAAGCACTTCTGCGATTTTCTCTTCAGGTATCGGGTTTTGTAGCAACAGCCTTAGTTCTTGATCTTCATCTAACGTAGAACTAATAATCTGCAGAGTTACAAGAGTTGGAATTCCCTCTTTTAGATCTGTCCCTGGAACTTTTCCTGATTGAGACGCATCACTACTGATATCAATTACATCATCAGCTAATTGAAATGCAATGCCAATTTTTTCCCCAAATTTAGTAAGCGTTTCAACAAATTCTCGATCAGCTCCTGAGAGCATTGCTCCAAATCGAGCGCTGGTTGCAATAAGAGATCCGGTTTTATCTGAAACTACTTGAAGATAATGTTTAAGTGCATCTTCGCCATTCTTGGATCCTTGAGTCTCTTGAATCTGGCCAATAACAAGCCTTTCAAAGGTTTTTGCCTGCAAACGGACCGCTTCTGGCCCTAAATCTGCCAATAAATCTGAGGCTTTTGAGAAGAGATAATCTCCGGTGAGGATCGCAACAGTGTTGCTCCAACGACTATTAGCGCTACTTACTCCACGTCTTAACTTGGCTTCATCCATTACATCATCGTGATAAAGAGTTGCTACATGGGTGAGCTCACAGACAACTGCTGCTGCGATCACTTGATCACTCTGTCCCTTACCAAAGTGCGAGGCAAGAAGTGTAATTAGAGGGCGAAAGCGTTTTCCTCCTGCTTCGACTAAATGGCGAGAGGTTTCAATTAGTAATGGGTAATCACCTTGGATATGGTTACTTAATAGCGCTTCGACTCTATCAAGGCCAGTCAAAAGCTCTCGTTCAAGATTTTTATCGAGATTGGCAATTCCTAGGCTAGCCATGATTAACGTGTGAAGGTTGCAAAGGTTGCAATGAAATCAAGAAACGGCGCAGGAAATATTCCTAGGGCTAGAGTTGCAATGGCTGCAATCCAGATTGTTAAGTTGGTATAGAGCGATGGGATTGTCACAGTCACAGTATCTTCTACTGGATCAGTAAAGAAAATCATGACAATCACTCTGATATAGAAGAAAGCAGCTATTGCGCTGGATAAAACACCTGCCACCACTACTGCAATATTTCCACTTTCATATGCAGCAGTAAAAATTGTAAATTTACCAATAAAGCCAGCGGTAAGTGGAATCCCGGCAAAGGAGAGAAGAAATAGGGAGAACATTAAAGCTATAGCTGGAGAGCGTTTAGCAAGTCCCACCCAGCGATTTAGATCTCCAACTTCGCCAGATGAATCTCTAACTAAAGTCACAAGAGCAAATGCTCCGATGGTGGCAATTCCATAGCTAGCTAAATAAAAGAGTGATGCCTTTAGGCCCTCTTGATTTAGAGCGATAACTCCGGTGAGTAGAAAACCAGCGTGGGCTATTGAGGAATAGGCCAACATTCGCTTGATATCTCGCTGCGCAATAGCGATAACTGAACCAACAACCATGGTCAGAATTGCAACCGCAGTAAAGATTGGCTTCCAGCTATAGACCGCCCCGCCGAGTGAGACATAGAAAATTCGAAGCATCGCGCCAAATGCTGCAACCTTTGTCGCTGCTGCCATAAAGGCTGTAATTGGAGTAGGTGCTCCTTGATAAACATCAGGGGTCCAGGAATGAAATGGAGCTGCGCCGACTTTAAATAGCAGACCAACACTTAGTGAAACCATGCCAATAATTAGGAAGACATCATTTCCTGGCCCACCTGAGACAGCGCCTCTAATTCCTGCAAGTGAAACATCGCCGGCAAATCCATAAAGAAATGCTGCGCCGAATAGGAAGAAGGCAGATGAATATGCCCCTAGTAAAAAGTATTTAAGTGCTGCCTCTTGAGACAAGAGTCTGCGTCTTCTTGAAAGTCCTGCCATTAGATAGAGTGGTAGCGAAAGAACTTCTAGCGCAACAAATAAAGTGATCAAATCATTAGCAGCTGGAAATAACATCATGCCGCCGATTGCAAAGAGGGTTAGAGGATAGACCTCAGTTTGAATCTTTCCAGATTCAAGAGCTCTTGCTTCTTCATTAGAACCTGGAACAGCAGATGCCTGTGCAGCAAAGGCATCAATATCTGCAATCAGTAAAAGTGCAAAAAGCGAGAGAACTAAGATTGTTCCTTGCATAAATAAGACTGGACCATCAATGACTACTGAATTAACAGCTGCAGTTGTCGTAGCGCTACCTCTAAGGCGCCAAACTTGAGAAAGGCTTAGGACTACAGCCCCTAGTGATATTGCAAGTTGAATCGGTGCGCGAACTTTTGCCGATAAGAAAGCTTCAACAATGACTCCAATAATTGCTGCGCCAAAGATAATTAGCATTGGCGCTAGAGCGCCATATTCCAGAGCTGGCGATTGAAAACCCATTATTTATCGCCTCCTACCAGGGGCTGCGGATCGCTATAGCCTGCCTTAGTAATTGTTACTTGGGCAGCAGGATTGATAATTTCAAGGGCTGGCTTTGGAAAAAAGCCAAGAGCAACAATTAGCGCAATGACTGGAGCAATTGCTGCAATCTCACGTCTATTCAGATCTGGAAGATTTTCATTTCCAGCAGTTGTTGGGCCATGAAGAGCTTTCTGCACAGGAATTAAAATATAGAGGGCTGCCAGAATGATTCCAAAGGTGGCAATCACCGCCGCTACTGGATATCTGGTGTAGGTACCAACCAGAACTAAAAATTCACTAACAAAGCTTGATAGACCTGGAAGCGCTAGAGACGACAATCCTGCAATAAAGAATGACCAGGCAAGAATAGGAGTGACTCTCTGCAAGCCTCCAAAGTCAGCAATTGTTGAAGAGCCGCGACGAGAGATCATCCAACCGGCAGTTAAGAAGAGAGCTGCTGTTGAGATACCATGATTAAACATGTAGAGCGTTGCTCCAGAGTTTGATTGAGTCGTCATTGCAAAGATACCTAAAATGATAAAACCAAAGTGCGAGATAGATGTAAAGGCAATGAGTGATTTAATGTCTTTCTGACCAATTGCAAGAAATGCTCCATAGAGTATTGAAATTACAGCTAGAGTAATTATCAGTGGAGTAAAGGTTTTTGATGCCTCAGGAAATAGCTCAACGCAGTAGCGAATCATTCCAAATGTTCCAACTTTATCCAGCACGCCAAGTAGGAGTACTGAAGTTCCAGGAGTTGCTGACTTTGCTGCATCTGGAAGCCAGGTATGAAGTGGCCAGAGCGGTGCCTTAATGGCAAAGGCAATAAAGAATCCTAGGAATAAGAAGTTCTGAGTAGTTGCATCTATCTCAAGCGTTGAAAGCGCCGTGATATCAAAAGTTCTACCTATTTGATTTCCGGAAATCACAAAAATTCCGATAATTGAAGCAAGCATTAAAAGACCGCCAAAGAGGCTATAAAGCAAGAACTTCACCGCTGCTGCCTGTCTTGCCCCGCTGCCATAACCACCAATGAGGAAATAGACCGGGACTAACATCGCTTCAAAGAAGACATAAAAGAGGAATAGATCGGTTGCTGCAAAGACACCAATCATCATCGTTTCAAGTACGAAAATCAGAATATAGAAAGTCTTAACGCTAAATCGACCACCCTCTGATTCATTCCATCCAGCTAGGATCACAATTGGAACCAATAGCACTGATAGCAAAATTAGAATTAATGATATTCCATCGATTCCAAGTTGATAGCTAATTCCAAGGGATGGAATCCATGAATATCGCTCAACATATTGAAAGCCTGTTACGTCTCTATCAAATCCAATTGTCATGGTAATTCCAAGAGCTGCAACCAAAACAGATACAAGTAGAGCGCTCTGCTTGACTAACTTTGCATTAGTCGCAGGAAGCAGGGCAACTAAACCGGCGCCAATTAGAGGCAGTAATCCCATACTTGTTAAAAGGTTCATAACGTCACCACCAAAGCAGCAAATAGAGCAACTAGTGCACCTATAAGAATTAGTAGAGCGTAATTACGAACATATCCAGTTTGCAGTTTGCGCATCCCTCTAGCACTTCCTAGCGCACTAGAGCCAACTGCCCGAACTGCTCCATCAATAACACTCTCGTCGGTTTTAACTAATAGTTGAGTTAACTTCTGACCAGGGCGCATAAAGAGGAATTCATTGGCATCATCTTGGAGAAGATCTCGTCGAGTAACGCGAGTAAAGATACTGACCTCACTTGGCGCTCTATCTGATAACTCTCCGCGATACTTAATAAAGGCAATAGAAACTCCGATTATCACTGCAACTACTGCAAGAGTTGTGACAACTATTGGGGGTAAGAACTCTGCATGTTCGTGATGATCCTTATCAACAACTGGTGCAAGCCACTTAACAATGGCTTTGCCGCTATAGAGAAGATAGCCAGAGACAACCGACCCGACTGCCAAAACTGCCATTGGGACCCACATCAAAAATGGCGATTCGTGAGGCTCGCTTCCCTCTGCCCAGCGCTTATTACCAAAGAAAGTCATGAGCATTAGGCGAGTCATATAAAAGGCTGTAATCACCGCTCCTAATAGAGCTGCAGAGCCAAAGAGAACGCCTTGCACGCCTCCTGCATTAAATGCAGTTTCAATTATTTTATCTTTTGAATAAAACCCTGCAAATGGCGGAACCCCGATAATTGCTAAGTATCCAAGACCAAAAGTAATTGAAGTTATCGGCATTAATTTCGCAAGCCCGCCATAGCGTCGCATATTTACTTCATCATTCATGCCGTGCATAACTGAGCCTGCGCCTAAGAACATTCCAGCTTTAAAGAAACCATGAGTTAGAAGGTGCATGATTGCAAATGCATATCCAGCAGGACCAAAGCCTGAGGCCATGATCATGTATCCAATTTGTGACATGGTTGAGGCGGCAAGTGCTTTTTTAATGTCATCTTTTGCCATACCAATAATTGCGCCAAAGAGTAAGGTGATGGTTCCAACTATTACTACCGCTAACTGCGCAGTTGGTGCATTATCAAATACAAAATTAGATCTAGTAATTAAATAAACTCCAGCAGTTACCATAGTTGCGGCATGGATTAAGGCTGAGACAGGCGTTGGGCCAGCCATTGCATCTCCAAGCCAGGCTTGAAGTGGGAATTGTGCTGACTTACCCGCTGCTGCCAGTAGCAACATCAAGCCCATTGCGGTAAGCGCGGTTTCACTAGCTCCGCTAACTTTCTCTTCAATTCCAATAAATGAAACTGCGCCAAAGTTTGCAAAAGCAATCATTACCGCAATTGATAATCCAAAGTCACCAACACGGTTTGCCACAAATGCCTTCTTGGCAGCCGTTGCATATTCAGGTTTCTGATTCCAAAAGCCAATAAGAAGGTAGGAGGCAAGACCAACGCCCTCCCAGCCCACATAGAGATTCAGGTAAGAATCCCCTAGAACTAGTAGAAGCATTGCGGCGATAAAGAAGTTTAAATATGCGAAAAAGCGCCTTCTATCCTTGTCATGGGACATATAGGCAATGGAGTAAACGTGAATGAGGGTTCCAACTCCAGTGATAAGCAGAACGAAGGCTATGGATAACTGATCGAGTAAGAGTCCAGCATCTACATTAAAGGTTCCCACTGAGATCCAAGTAAATAACTTCTGGGTCACAGCCCTTGATGCCTCTGGGCGATCTATCATTGCAAAGAATTCCATCGCGCCCACTACAAAAGTGCTTGCAGAAATAAAGGTCGCAAATACATGCCCCCACTTATCTGCCTTTCGGCCAAGAAGCATCAAAAGCGCTGAGCTAAAAAGCGGCAGAGCGATTAAATAGACTAAGTTCTCAGAAGTCATTTATCGACTCAACAAACTTGCATCATCAACTGACGCAGATCGACGAGAACGGAAGATAGTGACAATAATTGCAAGGCCCACTACAACTTCACACGCTGCGACAACCATGGTGAAAAAGGCCATAACTTGACCTTCCAGATTTCCATTGATTTTAGCGAAGGTTACAAAAGCTAGATTGGCAGCATTGAGCATAAGTTCAATACACATGAATACAACAATTGCATTCTTTCGAACAATTACCCCAACAGCGCCAATTGAAAATAAGATTGCTGAGAGATAGAGATAATTTGTTGGATTCATTACTTACTGCCCTCATCATCAATCTGTGGCAATCCTTCTAACTCATAGCTCTTAGATTCAGCTACATCACCTCTGCGATGGAGCACTTCTGCGATTGAAAGGTCAGATGGTTTTCCATCCGGCAATAAGGCCGGAAGATCTAGTGCGTTGTTTCTGGCATAAACACCAGAGCCTGGAAGACCTGCTGCAGTTGCAATCGATTTTCCGCGAAAGCGCGCTATCGATCTTGCTCTCTGAGAAGTTCTTGCGACATCACTTTTTTCAGAGTGGGCAAGCACCATGGCGCCAAGAGCTGCGGTAATGAGAAGCGCTGAAATGACCTCAAAAGCCCATACATAATCGCTAAATAAGTACTGGGCCAAGCCCTCGACATTTCCACCGCTATTGGCTTCATCTAAGCCAACGCTCGGCCTTCCAAGCTCTGCACGAGCGATGAAAGCAATAAGAGTTAGCGAAAAGGCGAGTGCTGTAAAGATTGCAACAGAGCGAATCCCTTTGATCTTTTCAACCAATGAATCTGATGAATCCACTCCAACTAACATCAAGATAAACAAGAAGAGCATCATTACTGCTCCGGTATAGACCACAATTTGAACAATTCCAAGGAATGGTGCTTCAAGAGCAATATAGAAAATTGCTAAAGTAATCATCACCCAAGCAAGCAAAATTGCAGAGTGAACCGCTTTTTTCATAAATAACATAGCAACCGATGCCAAAACGGCAAGAGGTGCTAGTACCCAGAATAAAACTGATTCACCGCTCATTACTTCTCTCCACCTGCCTTTGTATCTTGCGATGGGTGCGACTCCTTAATTTCATTTCGATAATAATTGTGATGATCAGACTCTGGATACATCGGATGCGGTGGCATTAACATTCCAGCACGAAGTGGAGCGAGTAAATCTTCTTTTTCCCAGATTAATTTTTGACGTGTGTCATCTGCAATTTCATATTCGTTTGTCATGGTCAGCGCTCTTGTTGGACAAGCTTCAATGCATAGACCACAGAAGATACAACGCAGATAGTTAATCTGATAAACCTTGGCATGTCGCTCACCAGGGGAGATTTGATTACCTTCGGTGTTATTTTCTCCTTCAACATAGATTGCATCTGCAGGGCAGGCCCAAGCACAGAGCTCACAACCAATGCACTTTTCAAGGCCATCTTCATAGCGATTTAATTGATGGCGACCATGAAAGCGCGGCGCAACTTCCGGTTTAACTTCAGGGTATTCAATGGTGTTAGGTTTCTTAAACATCGTACTGAAGGTGACCCAGAAGCCTTTTAGTTGGGTGAAAAAACCTGCTGCTTCAGTTCCAGTAACAGGAACTGATTGATCGGCAGCCTTTTGAATGGCCCCTGAAGGCTTGGGTTCTAGGTGAAATTCACTCATTTAATTGCCCTCCTTTTCTTTTAAAGCTAGCGATGTTGGAAGGGCTGGAACTGGAAATGATGGCTCAGGTATTGGACCAACTTGATTTGCTAACTCTTCAGCCTTGATTTTTGAGCGATCATAAATAGTCATTGCGCCAAGAACTGCTAAAACAACAGCTCCTGTAAATCCAGCAATAACAAATTGAGAAGCACCTTGCTGAGTTAGAAGACGAAGTGTGGCAACAACTAATATCCAAGCAACATTTACTGGAATCAATACTTTCCAACCAAATTTCATGAATTGGTCATAACGCAACCTTGGCAGAGTTCCTCGTAGCCAGACAAAGAAAAAGAAGAAAGCTAAAACTTTTAGGAAGAACCAAATAAAGCTAAACCAACCACCAAGCCAAGGGGAGGTGAAGCCAAGTCCCGGAGGAGCACTAGGTCCTCCTAGAAATAGGGTAGTTGCAAGAGCGGAGACTGCAATGATGTTTACATATTCAGCTAGGAAGAAGAGTGCAAACTTAAGTGATGAGTACTCGGTGTGGAAACCGCCAACCAATTCGCCTTCTGCTTCGGCTAAATCAAATGGCGCGCGATTAGTCTCGCCCACCATTGAAATTACATAAATTGCAAATGAAGGGAAAAGAACAACGACATTCCACCATGTTGATTGCGCAGCAATTATGTCGCCAGTTGACATAGATCCGGCATAGATAAAGACACCTACGAATGAAAGTCCCATAGCAATTTCATAGGAAATAACTTGAGCGCTAGAGCGCAATCCGCCAAGTAGTGGATATGTCGAGCCTGAAGACCAGCCAGCTAAAACAATTCCATAAACCCCAATGGATGCTGTTGCTAGAACATATAAGACTCCAACTGGCAGATCAGTTAATTGCATAATTGTCTGCTCGCCAAAGAAATTAACCTCGCCCGTGAGTGGTATCACCGCAAAGGCCATAAAGCAGGTAGTGACGCTGATAATTGGGGCAATGACAAATACTGCGCGATCTGCTGCTGCCGGAATGATGTCTTCTTTCAAAGCTAGTTTCACACCATCTGCTAAGGCTTGAATTAAGCCAAATGGACCAACTCGATTTGGACCCATACGCATCTGCATTCGAGCAACAATTCGTCTCTCGCCCCAGACCGAGAGAAGTGTTAGCACAACACAGAGAGCAAAGACCAGAACGCCTTTTGCAACAATTACCCAGGTTGGATCATCAAGAATTATCGATGCGCTATTCATGCTCTCACCACCGATACCTCACCTGAAGTAATTCCTAGGATTTCAATTACTTTACTATTGCTGCTATTGCGAGGCACCCAGACTGATTCTTCGTCGATTGAATCAATCTGACAGGCAAGTGTAATTTCACCTCTTATTGTTGAAATCTTTATTTGATCTCCATTTGAAACACCCAAAGAATCTGCGCGGTTCTTAGAAATAATCGCAACTGATGGATGGGCTGTTCCTGCTAAATTATTTTCTCCATCTTGCATAGATCCAGAATCAAGAAGTAATCTCCAGGAGCATAGATTTGCTTTTCCATTAGCAATCTTGGTTGATTCAACACTTACTGGAGTGAAGATTTCACGATTATGCCAAGTGCCAAGTGAGTTAAATTCATCTCTTGCAGAGCTCACAGTTGGAAGATTGATGCTAGATCCCATCTCATCTGCAAGCATTGAAAGGATTCTCACATCACTTCTAGTTAGGGAATCAGGTACCGCTGCTTCAAAGAATCTTGCTCTAAATTCCCAATTAATAAAGGTTCCGCTCTTTTCGACAACCGCTGCAACTGGAAGGACAACATCTGCAATCTGGGTAACTGCGCTCTGTCGAATTTCAAGTGAAACGATAAAAGCCTTCTCCATTATTGCTTGGTAATCTGGTGAGATATCAAGGGGATCAACGCCGCCAACCAAAAGGGCGCCAATATTGCCTTTCTCTACCTCTTGAATGATTTCATCACTATCAAGACCAGGGCTGCTTGGAAGAGTTGAAACGCCCCATGCAGCTTGAAGATCAACCCTTGCAGCGTTATCACTTACCGGTCTTGCGCCTGGAAGAAGATTAGATAGCGCTCCAGCTTCAAGTGCTCCCCGTTCTCCAGCTCTTCTTGGAATCCAAGCCAGCTTTGCACCACTACTTTCAGCAAGAGCAACTGCAGCAGAGATTGCGCCAGAGCTCTCAGAGAGGCGCTCTCCAATAAGGATTACTGATTTATTAGAAAGATTTGAGATTTTTGAAATAGCAGAGGCTTCCCTGCCTGCTGGGGTTGAGATTAATTCTGCTTTCAACTTCTTATTTCCGCGCGATGCGAAAGGAGCAACAGCTGTTATTTTCAATTCACGTGTTTTCACTTGCTTATAAAGGCGAAGGAAGACAATTGGCGATTCTTCTTCAGCTTCAAAACCAAGAAGTACTACATGATCTGCTCTATCAAGGTCTTTGTAATTAATTTGAGTGCCCACAACATGTGAAGCTAAGAAATTCTTCTCTTCCTTTGATGTTGCCCTAGAGCGAAAATCAATGTCGTTTGTATTAAGGGCAATGCGAGCAAACTTGGAATATCCATAGGCATCCTCAAGAGTTGTTCTTCCGCCAACTAATACTGCAGAGCGGTTTTCTTTTAATCCCTTTGCCGCAAGTGCTAGAGCCTCCGGCCATGAAGCTTCTCTTAATTGGCCACTCTCATCCCTAATTAATGGCGTAGTAATGCGATCTTTAGCGTTTACATACTTGAATGCCCAACGACCTTTATCACAGTTCCACTCTTCATTAACCGCAGCATCATCTCCTGCAAGGCGGCGTAGTGTTTTTCCGCGACGAACATCGGTTCTCATATCGCATCCTGATGCGCAGTGTTCGCAGGCAGAAGGAGTTGAAATCAGATCAAATGGACGAGCCCGGAAGCGATATGAAGCTCCAGTGAGGGCTCCCACAGGACAGATTTGAACTGTATTGCCTGAGAAGTAAGACTCAAATGGTTCTTTCTCATAGATACCAACTTGTTGAAGGGCGCCTCTCTCATTGAGAGTGATGAATGGATCTCCTGCAATCTGTTCAGAGAACCTAGTGCAGCGAGCGCAGAGAATGCAGCGTTCACGATCGAGAAGAACCTGCGAGGAAATATTAATTGGCTTTTCAAAGGTTCTCTTTGTTCCTTCAAATCTTGATTCTTCGCGCCCATTACTCATCGCTTGATTCTGCAATGGACACTCGCCGCCCTTATCGCAAACTGGACAATCAAGTGGATGGTTAATCAGTAATAACTCCATAACACCTTGTTGCGCCTTATCAGCAACAGCTGAGGTGAGTTGAGTATTAACAATCATTCCTGGCTCAACTGGAATGGTGCAAGAGGCCTGTGGTTTTGGAAACTTTCTTCCATTCACTTCAATCTCAACTAAACATTGGCGGCATGCTCCAACAGGATCAAGGAGTGGGTGATCACAGAAACGTGGAATCTGAATTCCTAATTTCTCAGCAGCTCTAATTACCAAAGTTCCTTTGGGAACGCTGACTTCAAAACCATCGATAGTCAGAGTAACCATTTCTACCGCTGTCTCTGCTGCAATCTCTTGAGTACTCATACCTTCACCCCATCTGCTGTAAGAAGTGATGATGCAGCGGGGCTAAAAGGTGATCCACCAATTCTTAAATGCTCTAAATACTCTTCACGGAAATATTTAATGGAGGAGATTATTGGGCTTGCTGCGCCATCAGCGAGCGCGCAGAATGAGCGGCCTGCAATGTTGTCGCAGAGATCAAGTAATTTCTCAAGATCTGCTTGCTCGCCTTTTCCTGCATCAAGATCTTTAAGGATTTGAACTAACCACCAAGTGCCCTCACGGCATGGAGTGCATTTTCCGCATGATTCATGCTTATAAAACTCAGTCCAGCGCAGGACCGCTCTAACCACGCTGGTTGTTTCATCAAATATTTGCAGCGCTTTGGTTCCAAGCATTGAACCAGCTGCAGCAACACCTTCATAATCAAGTGGAATATCTAGGTGTTCGTCAGTAAATATCGGAGTTGATGAACCACCAGGAGTCCAGAACTTCAACTTATTGCCATTACGCATTCCCCCAGCCATATCAATTAGCTCGCGAAGCGTTATGCCAAGAGGTGCTTCAAACTGTCCAGGGTTTTTAACATGTCCTGAAAGTGAGTAGAGCGTAAAGCCTTTGCTCTTCTCTGTTCCAAGAGATGCAAACCATTGCGCTCCGTTATTAATAATTGCTGGAACCGATGCAACTGATTCAACATTATTAACCACAGTTGGCCGGGCATATAGACCTGCTATTGCTGGAAATGGTGGGCGAAGTCTTGGCTGGCCACGAAAACCTTCAAGAGAATCAAGAAGAGCTGTCTCTTCGCCACAGATATATGCGCCAGCACCAACATGAAGAACTAGATCTAAATCAAAACCTTTACCCAAAATGTTCTTTCCAAGTAGCCCTGCTCTATATGCATCTTCGATAGCTTGTTGAACTCGACGAATTACATGGGCAACTTCGCCGCGAATATAGATAAATGCATGTTTTGCTCTAATGGCATAAGAGCCAATGATTATTCCTTCAATTAAAACATGAGGATTAGCAAGCATTAGCGGGGTATCTTTACAAGTACCTGGCTCTGATTCATCAGCATTTACAACAAAGTAGTGTTCCTTGTTATCACCTTGCGGGATAAAGCCCCACTTCATTCCAGTTGGAAAACCTGCGCCGCCGCGGCCGCGAAGACCTGAATCCTTAACAGTTTGAATGACTTCATCTGGGCTCATATTTAGAGCCTTTTCAATAGCTTTATAGCCACCGTTTCTACGATAGCCATCAAGGGTAAATGAATCCTTTTGATCATAGCTCTTAGTTAATTCTGGAGTTAATTTCTTATCGCCACTTTTTGCAATCTTTAAACCTAGAAGAGTTGGCTCTCCTGCCGAAACCCCTTGGTTTGCAAGTCCATCATTAATACCTGCAAGAAGTGCTGAGTTCTCTTTCCAGGTTGGCAATTTATCTGGACCACGCGTTGGAGCTATTGGATTTCCTTGGCGCATTGAGTCAACTAATTCTTTAGCTGATTCAACGCTCTGATTGTCGTAGAACTCCCAGTTGGCCATTACAACAGGTGCATAGTCACAAGCAGCATTACATTCAATATGCTCTATTGAAACTTTGCCATCTTGGGTTACTCCATTGTTCTCAACACCAAGATGCTCTTTTAGAGATTCAAATATCTCATCTCCACCCATAATCGCACATAAGGTGTTGGTACAGACTCCGACATGATATTCACCGACAGGACCGCGCTTATATTGGGTGTAGAAAGTTGCTACCGCGCTAACTTCGGCGCTTTCTAGATTTAGTTTCTTAGCAATTAATTCAATACTTTCAGGAGTTACATATCCATCTTTAGATTGCGCAAAATGCAGAAGCGGCATGATGGCAGAACGTGAACGTGGATATCGATTGATAATCGAATCCATAACTAAGTTATCGGAATCAGTTAATGGCATTAGCGGTCCACATCTCCCATCACAGGATCGATAGAAGCAACAGCTGCAACGACATCAGCTATTAGCGAGCCTTCACACATTGCAGATGTTGATTGAAGATTACTAAATGATGGAGCGCGGAAGTGAACGCGATATGGGCGAGTGCCGCCATCAGAGACCAAATGGGCTCCAAGTTCACCTCTAGGTGATTCAACTGGGGTATAGACCTGACCGGCTGGAACTCTAAAACCTTCAGTGACAATCTTGAAGTGATGGATTAGCGCCTCCATAGAAGTTCCCATGATTTGGCGAATGTGATCAAGAGAATTTCCAAGACCATCTCCACCAAGTGAGAGCTGAGCTGGCCAAGCGATTTTCTTGTCAGCCACCATCACTGGCGCTCCTTCAAGTTTGTCTAGCTTGTCGCAGCACTGCTCAATAATTCTTAACGACTGCTCAAGCTCCTGCATGCGAATTAAGAAGCGTCCATAGACATCGCAGGTATCAGCTGTGATGACATCAAAGTCATAATTTTCATATCCACAATATGGTTGTGTCTTTCTTAAATCCCAAGGCATACCGGTTGAGCGAAGAACAGGGCCAGTAACTCCAAGAGTGATACAGCCGGCAAGATCTAGATAACCAATGCCTTTAGTTCTCTTAATCCAGATTGAATTACCAATTAATAACTTGGCATTATCTTTAAAGTTCTTTCTTAAATCCTTGATTAACTCTCTAATTCCAGAAACAGTGCCCTCCGGCAGATCCTGAGCGACTCCACCAGGACGGATATAAGCCATATTCATTCTTAGCCCAGAGACTTTTTCAAATACATCTAGAACTTTCTCTCTCTCGCGGAAGGCAAAGAACATCGGAGTAATTGCGCCAAGCTCTAGCGCTCCAGTTCCAAGTGCGACCATGTGAGATGAGATGCGATTAAACTCCATCATCATTACTCGAATAACAGATGCTCGCTCAGGTACATCATTTGTGATGCCTAAAAGCTTTTCTACTCCTAGACAGTAAGTAGTTTCATTAAAGAGCGGGCTCAAATAATCCATTCGGGTCACGAAAGTGACGCCTTGAGTCCAGGTGCGAAATTCAGTGTTTTTTTCAATCCCAGTGTGAAGATATCCAATTCCACATCTGAGTTCAGTAATTGTCTCGCCTTCAAGTTCCAGCATTAGACGTAGCACACCATGGGTTGATGGATGCTGAGGTCCCATGTTTACAACTACGCGCTCTTCTTTAGCACTGCCAATCTCGCTTGCTACTTGATCCCAATCTCCGCCAGTTACTGAATAGATAGTTCCCTGAGTTGTCTCGCGAGATGATGCGAAAGTACTCATCGATATGACCTCCTGTTATCAGGAGATGGGATCGTGGCTCCTACATATTCAACAGAGATACCACCGAGTGGATAATCCTTGCGCTGGGGATGTCCTGGCCAATCATCTGGCATAAGAATTCTTGTTAAAGCTGGATGTCCATCAAAAATAATTCCAAACATGTCATAAGCCTCGCGCTCATGCCAATTAGTTCCTGCCCAAACTTCAACTAGAGATGGAATATGTGGATTTGATTCAGGAGCGCTAACCTCGAGCCTCATTCTCCGGTTATGGGTCATTGATAAGAGTTCATAGACTGCATGAAGTTCGCGCTGGCTATCTTCTGGATAGTGAACTCCCGATACTCCAAGACAAACCTCAAAGCGAAGAGTCTCGGTATCTCTTAGGGTTTTAGCAACATCAAATAGACGCTGTCTCTTAATGTGAAGCGTTAATTCTCCGCGATCTACAACTACTTTTTCAATTGCATCGTTAAATTCTGGAAATGCGCGCTCTAATTCATCTGTCACTTCATCAAAGTATGAGCCATAGGGTTTTTGTGCTGAAGTTGGTGAGAAACTCGAGCGAACCAACCCGCCATAGCCTGAAGTATCTCCTGTGCCCTGGATGCCAAATGAACCCTTCTGCTCGCTCATTAATCAGCCCTGCTTTCCAAATACTGGGATCTGATGAATTGGAGTAGCAGCAATAGCTGATGCTTCAATTTCCTTAACAATTTTTGCACGGTTTACGCCAAGCTTTTCATTACCAATCTGATCATGCAGCTTCAAAATTGCATCCATCAACATCTCTGGCCTTGGCGGACATCCTGGGAGATAAATATCAACTGGGATTATGTGATCAACACCTTGGACGATTGCATAATTATTAAACATTCCGCCCGATGAAGCGCATGCGCCCATTGATAGAACCCACTTAGGAGCTGCCATCTGATCATAAATCTGTCTAACCACCGGAGCCATCTTGTTTGATACTCGACCAGCCACAATCATTAAATCTGCCTGCCTTGGTGAAGCGCGGAAAACTTCCATACCAAATCGAGAAATGTCATATTTGCCAGCAGAGCCGATTGCCATCATCTCAATAGCGCAGCAAGCAAGACCAAAAGTTGCAGGCCAGAGTGAGTTCTTACGCATATAGCCGGCAAGTTTTTCTACAGTTGTAAGTAGAAAACCGGAAGGTAATTTCTCTTCTAAGCCCATTTACTTAATCCCATTCCAATCCGCCGCGGCGCCATACATAGGTATAGGCCACAAAGACAGTTGCAATAAAGATAACCATTTCAATAAGTCCAAATAAAGCTAGTTGATCATAGGCAACAGCCCAGGGATAGAGGAAAACAATTTCAATATCGAAGATAATAAAAAGCATTGCTGTTAAAAAGTATTTGACTGGAAAGCGTCCGCCGCCTTGAGCTTGAGGGCTTGGCTCTATTCCACATTCATAAGCATCTAGCTTTGCCCTGTTATATCGCTTCGGTCCGGTTAGAGCTCCAGCAACTATTGAAAAGATGGCGAATCCAAATCCAATCGCTCCAATTACGATGATTGGTAGATATGGGTTGCTCACAACGCCAAATCTTAGGTGAGCCTTAGAAATTCAGAGAAATCTAGGAGCCCTTGAAGGCTGTGTGAACTGCCACAACTCCCCCTGTGAGGTTAAT
>Ga0214917_10003750_pt1 | contig 17348 bp, 27 predicted proteins | sample LL_1208_BB_MetaG_FD_177983 | JGI IMG/M metagenome (GOLD analysis project Ga0214917, IMG submission 177983) | Freshwater microbial communities from Lake Lanier, Atlanta, Georgia, United States - LL_1208_BB | ecosystem: Environmental > Aquatic > Freshwater > Lake | place: USA: Georgia | collected... | reverse complement strand
CTGCCATTGGTGGCGTGAACTTTTATACAAGCGAAAGAGCCACAGCAAGGACGATTCCAAGTGTAACAGTTCAAGCCCAGATTGGGGGCGAGGAGCTTGTTCCTTTTTCTGGTGTATTCAAAACCCCGGCATCTATCACCTATGTTGCTAGGTCAGACACAACCGCAAGAGCAGATTTTGATGCAAAGTTTTATGACATTCTTGAGCAACTCTATCGTGACCCAGATTTGGCAAGCTATCTAACAGACCATTCAAATCTTACTTTTTATGTAGCAAAGGTGACTGGCGATAGTCCCGCAGTCATAGGGCAAAATCGTACTTGGTCAAGGGCTATGACTTTAGACATCACAGCCACAGCAAGAAAGTTTTTGCCATCAGATATAAGCAATCTCTCTGTATGGTTTAAGGCTGACGCTGGCGTTACTGCGACTGGACTAAATGTAACAGCTTGGGCAGATCAAAGTGGTAATGGAAATAACGCAGTTGTATATAACAATCCACAAGTTATTGCAAATGCACTAAATGGAAATTCAGTAGTTTTCTTCAACGGAGCATCTCAATATGCAGGGTTTCCAATATCACTCGAACAAGACACACCACGAACAATCTTCATTGTTGGAAAATATAATGATCTTAATGGCGACCAGCAGGGATTTCTTTCGCTAGGAAGCGATGATGGATATATTTTTCTTCAGGGTGGCGGTGAAGATAAAAGCTATTTCTACAATAATAGCGGTCAAACCCCAGCACCAACAACTTATTCAGTTGCAAACTATCATATGGTTACTGTTAATAGTGGGGCAAGCACAACAATGAGCATAAATGGATTAGCTGGTAGTGCGGAAGCACTTGATTTGCCAGCAATCTTATCTGGTATAATAGCAAACAGACAAGGTTTTAGTGAATATGCGAATTGCAATATCGCAGAAATTATTATCTACAATAAAGGATTGAGTTTAACAGAGCTAGACCAAGTTCAGAAATATCTAAATTACAAATACGCAATCTATTAAAATGAATAATAGCGTTCAAATCAATGTTGAGGATGCACTAGAGAATCTTCTTTCTCATATTTCTGGTCTGCATATCTATAAAACAAATAGGGTTGGGGCAAAGCTATTTCCATTTGCAACTATTTCTGCATCGGTAGGGGGTCAGCTTCTTGGAAACTATACTGGGGTTTATGATGTTTCAGTTACAATCGACTACTCCGACACGGCGGCCAAGGTTAGCCAAGAGGCTTTTGACGCTGAATACTGCTCAATTTTTGAGTCGTTTTATTCGCAAACACCATCCCTTTTTACCAAGATTCAAAACAACATTTTAGATACAAAGGTTTATACTGCAAGAATTACAAGCCAAACCCCAACGATTAGAACAGCTAAAAGGGCTTGGCAAAGGGGGTTAAGGATGAGCCTTGTCTGCACCCCATCAGAACTAGACGATGGCTTGAGGTTCTTGGACTTTCACGAAAAGCGAAACTCAATGTATATAGGTGTGATTTAACAAGGAGATTGATGTTATGGCACTTTCAATTTTAGACGGCAACCAGACGGCAACCACTCTCTCAACCATCCTTTCAAGTGGGCAACATATCACAGCCCATACGGTTGTTAGCCTTGGGACACAAGCAATTACAGATATGAGGGGTGCTGTCAGTGGAAGCGTTGTCTCCATCTCTAACTTCCCAGCCTCTCAAACAATCTCTGGAACAGTCACAGCCAACCCAACTGGGACACAGACGATTGCTGGCACGGTGACGGCAAACAACACAAACTTAAACAGACTGGTTCAAGACGGGGAAGCATCAAACACGTTTGGAGTTCCCATTATATACGCAAGAGTTGCGGGTGGGGCATTGGACTACTGGAATGAAGTTAATCAAAATTCTGGATTGCCAGTAGCGAATCAGCTTAATGTAGGCGGAGATATCGTTCCATTTGCCATCTCTGGCACAGTCACCATTGGCTCTGCCCTTCCCGCTGGCACAAACCGCATCGGCGTGGTTACAATTGGCGGTGGGACGGTAACGATTGGAGCAGGGACGGCACAGATAGGGAGCGTCACGGCCTCAATCTCTAACAGCCTTACCATCGGTTCACTTCCAGCCCTAGTCGCTGGCACAGCCCAGATAGGCTCTGTCACAGCATCTATTTCTAATTCGGCAGTAACAGTTTATCCAGCACAAGGAACAGCCGTAACAAATTCAAACTTCACTAGCCTAACTTCTTCCACATCTCTTGTTTCTGCCGTTGTGGGAAGGGATGTGCTGACGGTATTTAACGAGGGGGCTGGCAATCTTTTTATTTCTCCGGGTGCAACTGCAACCACCATCAGTTACCAAGTTCGCCTATCAGCAGGCGATTATTGGGAATGCCCAGAGGGACAGCGTTCACTTGCTCATACCGCAGTATTCGCCACGGCTGGAACTGCCAGAATAACCGAAGTTAGCTAGGAGTAGGCGATGCCTCTTACCAAATCCATCCCTAGTTTCACCAACACATCCGTCCCATCGAATCGTTATATCGGGCCTTTTATGGCTCACGGAAGATGCGATCAAACTAATGGTTTATATAATTATTATACTGGATGGGCTACATATTTCATTAGCTCTCCAAAAACTATTACGACTGCAAAATTTGAAGTTGTTACAGCTATGACAAATACTGGTACGCCAGTAATACAATTAGCTTTCTATTATCCAGCAAATGTAAATGGACAAGTAAAAGTTGGCGTGCAAATACCAAACAGCCTAGCAACTGGAATCGATGCGGCAACAAGCGGTGTTAAAACAGTTTCTTACGGAACTTCTTGGCAAGCTCCGAGTGGAATCTTCTTTGCCTTGATTAAGGCCACTGGTTCAACTTTGAATAATAGCGGAACAATCAGATCATTTAATATAAATTCAGGAACAAACGATTATATCTTTTCACAATTTATGGGAGGATTTGATCCAGCAAGTCCAACAGCACAGTTTGGAACTCCGGCATTTCCTGTCCCAAGTCTTTACGGTCAATCACAAAATCTTCTAACTGACTATACCAATACATCTGTGGACTACTCATCATTTAGCGGTCAAGGCGTCCCAGCTTCAAGCACAGCAATATTTATAGGATAACTTATGCCACGCCAAGAATACTATCTAGACGGAGTGCTTGTAAAAGTTGAGGATACAAGAACGCTATCAGAGGCTATTGAGGAACGGAAAGAAGTGTGGGCAGAACAAACCACGAAACTGATCCGCACCAGAGTGACCGAAACAGACGAGCGTAATTGTGCCAATGGAATCTATGATGAAGAAAAAAGGGCACAGATTCTAGGATGGATTAACGAATGTAGAAACAAGTATCTGTCTTGTAAGGCTATTGCTTTTAATTGCACTACAAATGAAGAAATTGATGCAATTCGCTACGAGTAAAATGAACTATCAATATACCTACGATGACTTTATCGCCTCGTTAAAATGGCTTCAAGATGAAGGCTATATTGAGCAGTTTATTGATGAGGATGGAAACGCTTGCGTAAGAATCTGCGAAGGGGCAGAGAATTGTGAGATATGAGTGCAGACCAAGTTGCGGATTTGCGAGAAAGATTGGCTCGAATTGAGGAACGGCAGACCAACATAATTGCCATTTTAGAGCGTCACACTAGCGAACTAGCTCAATGGTCTAACAAGATTAACACAAAGGTAGATACCCTAGAGAGGGACGCTCACACCATCAAAACAAAGCTCTGGCTAGTTGCCCTAGTATCTGGGGCAGTATTCTCTACAATTTGGGAGCTAATCAAGGTCAGAGTGCTACCACGATAATTTGACACAAGACGAACAATAATTATGACTAACTATAAATCTTTTGAGGTTTCAATCTAATGCCCGCAACCACTATCGGCCAAGCAAATTTAGTCTTTGGTTTAACCGCAGAGACCATCGGACTTGTTCAGAGCTTTTCAGAGACTCGCAACATCGAGAAGGTTGAGGCTCGTAACGCCTCTGGCGATATTACTGGCGTAGCATACTACAATCCCACCACAGCATACTCTATTTCAGTGGCGGTTACTGGATTGGGTGCTTTAACTGCTGGCGGTGCTTTCTCGACTCTCGCAAATGCAACCACAGTTGGAACTTGCAGAATTGACTCCATCGCACTCAACAAATCGAATACTGGGTTTGTTATGGTGGACATCTCTGCTACTGGGTATCCGAACGTAAGTTAATAGGGTTCTAGCCCCTATCCTTGAAATCCTAAACTTATGGAAGGCACATCATACTGGGGAACGACAAACATAAAAATAGCCTCGTGTGTGGCCGCTTTTGGTGGAACGCTTCGACAATCTGACCCAGTAACTCACGTTGTATTAGAGAATGGGACTAGACAAGTCACATTCTGGTTTAATTCTGGGGGCGGGGCAGAGGCAAAAAAAGAGATGGAATGTAAGTGGTCTGATATGACTTCTGATATGGAGTCGCCAATTCGATATGTCCGAGCCGCACTAGAAAACAGAGAAACGCTTTTAGGGCTGGTTAAAAGAGCCGAACCAATCCAAACCATAAAGAGGGGGGGGCAGACGCTCCTAGTCCCTATAAACGCCAAACCAGAGCTAAAGAAGGCCATTCTAAAGGCAATATAATATGAGCGACATCCTAGATGACGAATTGAATGCAACCTTTGTGCGTCCCGGCAGGGACTTCAAGGGGCAACCCCTAGCTGAATACACCGAAGGCTCTAGGCTTTTGATGATTCAATGCAAGGAACAACAAGATTCCTCTATATACTTTATCTGGGCTTTTCTTTATTTGCATATCCTATTAGCAAAAAACAAGAAAGAGGCCATTAAGTTAGCTTGGGATAAGGATTTATTTAGAGAAAGACTTTTGGAGTGGGTGGCCGATAAGACTCAAGAAGATCGAGAACTGGCTACTAACATCGTTTCTTCTATCATTGACGAGGCAAGCAAGGCAAGGGTGTCCATAATTTCCTCTGGTGGTGAAGGAATCACCTTGGGAAACGAGTAGTGCCAGCTTGGACGGCTTACAACCTTTTCACGCTGGCAGAGAAAACTGGATGGAGTTTAGAATACATATTGTGGAGCATCCCAATAGCAATTCTTAACCAAGGAACACACACCTTTTTGCACGAGGCAGGGCTTAAACTAATGAGAGAAACTTCCGCATCCTCATTAGAAAAGAAGGAAATGGCAAAATTGATGGGTATTCAGATTTAACACCTACCCCTATAAAATGAACATTCTAACCGCATCTGTTACTAAAGAGGGCGGTATTGTGTCTAACTATCAACAAGTGCAACAAGCCTTGCAAGACTATGTTACAGTTAGAAATCAATCTATATATGATTCTGTAAAAGAAAAGATGGCAAACATAGCTTATAAGGCGGCACAGAATACAGACTTTGCCGAAAGACCTGAAATTAGGGCAAAACTGCTTGGATTACCAATTACAAAAGACAATGGAAGAAGCCGAACTGGTAATACCCAATATGTTGGTTTGTATAAGTTGATAAATTGGCAAAGAAAAAATATGGGGCTTCGTCCTCTTGGCGGCACAAAAAAGATGATTGTGGGTATGAAGATTACAAAGAAAAAGTATTTCAATAAGGGACTGACGGATTTCGGCAAAGAGACCGTATATAAGTTTAAGCCTATTAAGGGAGAGAAAAAATCTCCATCTGGTGAAGATAAGTTTATGGATGGTAAATCTAAAAAGTTTATTACATATAGAGCGAAAGGGTCAAAGTTCTTGAGGATTGGCTGGGCTTGTGCCGCCGCCGCATTGGGCAAGCCATTTGGAAGGGGTGACTTTGGCTCGGCCACACTAGAAAGATTATCTGGAAAGGCTTATGGCGGTGGTGCAACGATTACAAACCTAGCACCCGGAAGCAACGAATTTAAGATATGGAATGGTGCTGGCGTATTTGACTTGCGGTATAAGGGCACACCAATGAGAAGCTCAAATGACATCGCAAGGGCAAGAGCCGTGCAAGAAGCTGGGCTTATGCAGGGGATACAAGCGGAAATAAAGTCTATGTATGAACTTGTAATTAAAAGAAATTCGGAAGCGTGGTTTGGCAAAAAGCTGAATGTAAAGGCTGTCTAAAATGGAGCCGCTAGTATTTAAGATTGAAACGCAAGCCGATGATTCGGGAGTGCGTAATTATGAGAAAAGTTTGGGCGGATTGGATGTGTCCTCAAAGAAGGCTTCTGGTGCATTAAAAAGTTTTGTTCACGATATTGCTCAAGCACGAGATGGTTCTGATGTTGCGTCTGCCGCATTGGGGGCTTTCTCTAGGGTTCTTGGCTCATCTTTGGCGGCAACTGGTGTTATTATAGCAGTTAAAACTGTTATTGATGGATTTAATAAAATTGATACAGCGGTTAAGGAGTCAGAGAAAGCAGTTGCAGACGCTTTTGCTGGTATGGAAAGTGCTGGGAAAGCATTAACATTTGCAGAGGCAGTTTCCCAAGCAAAAACATTTGAGGGTGCGGCAAAGAAGATTACGGAGGAAATCAAGAAGATTAACGAAAGCCCAATGCTAAATATCATTGATGGGCTAATGCAATCAACCGATAGAATGAGGGAGCTTGTAAAGCAATCAGAAGATCAAGCAATAGCAATCAGAAAAGCTGGTGCAGAATCAGAGCTTGCACATTTATCTAGGATTAGAGGACTAGATGCAGAAGGAAAGGCACTTGCGGCAAACGAAAGGGCTTTAGAAAAAGAGCTAGAGGGAATTGACGCAATCAAAGAGGCATCGACAGCATTGGCAATTACGCAAAAATATGCGATGCAAGCCGATGAAATAAGGGCAAAATTTGCAGATGATAGGGCAAAGGTAGAAGCAGATTTAAGCAAGCAAAAACAAAAGGATTTAGACGATCAGATTAAAAAAGAAAAAGAACTTGGTGAAGCACAGCAGAAAAGATTTAATGAGCTATACAGTGCAGAGCTTAAAGCACAAGATGCAATACAAAAAAGGATTGACGCAAACTTAAAAGCAGAAGCAGAGGCAGAAGCAAAGAAAGTCTCACTAACCGAAGATGTTACAAAGGCCAAAGAAGAAGAACAAAAAGCAATCGGTGGTGCCGCACCTGCAATAGCAAGATCGGGAACTGGTGGCTCTGGAACTAAAGGAAGAGAAACAAGTTTTGAAAAGGGACTAAGAGAATCCGCTACAAGAGAATTTCAAAAGGGTGCAAAGGAAGAGGCTGATGCCCTAAAACAAAGAATTGCAAACGAAATAAATAGAGAGAACGCCGCAAAAGGGGAATCAAGAAGAGTGGGTGCAGAATCTAGTGAAGTGCAAAATAGACTTAAAACAATAAGTGACGCATATAATAAATCATTGGGCAAAGCTTCTATTGGAACTGACGGGGCAAGCAAGGCGGTTACAAAATCCACACAAGCACTTTCTGATTATTATAAAGCACAAACCAAGGCTTCTTTTAACACAGAAACATTTTCAACAAATCTGTCTGATTTGAATACTGGATTTGATGATGCTATGAAAAGTGCAGATAACTTTTCTAGCGGGATGACGGAAAATTCTGGGAATATGATTGAGGATTTTTTAGATACTGGAAAAAGCTCTTCCGATCTTGCTGACGAATTTGATAAAGCTAGTGAAGCGGTTGATGATTTTAGTAAAAAAACATCGGCCAGCGGGGAGCGTGGTGCTGGTGCTGGCAAGGGTAAAGGCGAAGGAAAGGGCTTGGGAGATATATATGATTTATTGGAAAAAAATCTAGAAGAAATGCGAACTTACGCATTTGTAAAATAAGAATATGGCAACAAATATAGTTGGTCAATTTCCAATTCTCAATAGGCAAAAAAGCCAAACTGATGAGTATGGTTTTGATTATGTGAACTACCAATATACAATCAAAACAAGCACGCTTAATCAATATATTCCAAAAAAAGACGATGTCTTTAATGGCCTTCAGCTTGGTGGGTATGGCAATAATCCACGATATGTCACAATTCCAACAGTAGGCGGGAGTCAATACGCTGTAACAAGGGTTGAAAGCAATCCACTGCAAGGCGATCTAACAGAACTATCAATCGACACAGTTGGCACAAAAAATGCGATTGAGGACAACTTGCCTCAAATTACAATTCGTCAAGGTGGGCCGCTTATATTTGGATTAGGGTCTGACATTCAAGGAGCCTATGGAGCTGGCATTGGAAAAGCTGGTGTTGGATTGCAAATTGAATTAAAATTTCTTGGCCTTGGTGGAAATTCAGCAGAAGCAAGCATTTACAACACTTACTTTGGCAAGGTTATTCCATCAATTTTTAGGGGGGTTTCCGTACCAGAAGCAATAAGGCCATTTACTTTTGATTTTCAAGCAAATGGACGAGGTGCTTTTGGTGGTTATGCTGGTTATTGTTGTAAAAATATGACAACAGAAAGGCGTGGTTTATTAACCCTCTACACCCTAACATTCGCAGAATGTGGATATGCTAAGTTTAGAACTGAACTTGGGATTACAGTTTTATATAATTTCCCCGCAATTGGATAATATATGCCAAGAGAACCCAAATTAGATATGTTGCCAGATAAGGATATGAAAATATCTGGTGATAAATTTAGAAAAATTGTAAGAAGAATTGAGTGTACCGTTCCTCTTGCTGGATATTCTATTTATACAGAAGAGACAGATGATGGAATTAAGCTACACCTAGATGCAGAAAGGGTGACATTAAATGTATGTTCTAATGGCGTGCCAGCAACGCTAGTTGTTTATACCTATGTTGCCCCACCAACAGTTTAATAGGTGACAAGAGGTTTAGATTATGGCAAGCAACATTGATATTCTTTTAGACAAGTCTGGTGGCTTATTGAATGGAGGGGCGGCTCCCTATGGCGTGTTACCATCCTTTACTAGAAACGATGTTTATCCATTTAGGATTAGGGTATTGGAACGCAACACAACTGGGGCTTATACCGATGCCATCCTATCCTCCCCATCCTTTAGCCTTGGGATTGGAAACATTGATGCCGTACCAACGGACGGACAATTTAAGCTAACAACAACTACCGGCACATCAACTGCAATTTCCTTTAACGCCACAACGGCACAAGTATTGAGTGCGGTTTCTGGAATTGCTGGGAATGTTTCTGTTACCACCTATGGTTCTGGTGGAAGCTCTTGGATTATCACAGCGGCCACAGCAAACACCGCCCTTTCTTTCGGTGGGCAAGCATTTACGCTTTTTCCCACATCGGGAGTGCAAGTCAATACTCGCCGTGCCCCAACCGCCTCTGTTTTCGCACAGCAGATAATCTCTCTGGCTCGTAGTCCATCGGTATTTTCAAACTCATTTTCTTCCGTCTCTGGTGATGGGATTGCCCTAACAAAAATACAAGATGGCTCTGCCTCTACAAATGAAACCTATGCACTATCCGTTGGAAACGATGTCTACGGAGGTTCTTACTCCTTGGCTTATGGTGGTTATTCAGTTGGAATTGACTACAATCAAACAGCCACAAATGTAGCCACAATCCTTTCTGCAATTACTGGGATTGGTGCAAATAATATCTCTGTTCAAAGCGATTCAAAGCGTGGGCTAATTATTTCTTTTGTTAATGGTCTTGGCCTACAAAATGTATCCACGGCACTAACTCTAGATTCCTCTGGGTTGCAAGTCTATAATTGGTATTCGGCCACAGTCACAATGTCCACGAGCGAGATTGAGGAATTGTTTAATGAGTCTGGTGAAACTACAATCACGCCTACGCTTGAAATTGAGATGACAGAGAATGGGCAAACAAAAACACTTCTTCAATATAATTCAAATATAACAAAAGATTTAATTTTAACTGGAACATTAGTGCCAGCCAGCATCGCCTCGTATTACACGGCGGCACAATGCGACTCGCTATTTATAGCCGACTCCGCAACAAATGTTAATGCTTCCAATAGGTCGCTCAAATCTTCTTCTGGTGTTACTGCGGTAAATTATGGTGATCGAACATTGGTCAATGCGGCTGGCTCTACGGTTGTTAGCTTTGCTACTGGTCTACAATTATCTGGGAACATTGGATTCTATGGAGCAACAGTTACCGCTCAGCCAGCCAATATCAATGTTGTTTCTGGTTTAATAAATACCGGCCTTATCGCAAGCGGAACAACTTACGGAGTAATGCCTCAATCCACAAAGACACTTACAGCAGTAACTTATACCACATTTGGACTAGTTCCATCCAATAATGTTATTTCTAAAACAGTTACAATTACTGGATGCCAACTGAATGACATTGTTTTGCTTGGGTTGCCCGCTGATATTGAGGAAGGACTTGCTTTTAGTGGTCACGTTGTTACTGCTAATCAAATTCATATTGATGCCCTAAATGTGACTGGAAGTGGAAAGACACAAAACGCAACAACATTCAGAATCACCGTCATCGGTTATTAACGCAGGGCAAATGCCCTAAAGAAATCCTATGGGGAAAGTTCTTCACGCAAGTAAAAGCGGATATTTTCCATTTTGCCTTCCCCCTCTTCAATCAGAAGGACTATATCATTTTACAACAGCAACTCTTGAAAACGCTATGAGAGCATTTTGGATTTTACGATCTTTTTCAATAACTGGCTCATATAATACTTTTGATAGTAGTAGGGACTTTAGTATTGTTTTGTCTAATACTGCTTCTTCGGAAGAGGAGATCGTTTGCAATCCAATCTGGGAAGTTTCTTCCAGTTCAAACTTAGACACAGGAACTACTGTTGGTTCGTGGTATACCGGAAATAATTTCTATACCTATGGGGATTTGATTGTTCCAGATTATTCAATATCTGCTTTATATTTGGAGGGTGGCGGGGCTGGATTCTCTGTAACTTCTTTAGACGGCTCGAATTACCAAGAAACTTTTAGTTTTGAAAATATGACATTTTATGGAGAGAGAGGTGATGCTTCTGGATTTTCAATAAATCCTATTTCATATTGGTCTTACGGCGGTACATACGACACCCAAACTGGGGCAAGATTATGAGTTGTACCCCCTGCCAAAAAGCCAAGGGGTTTGCTCAATCTGTAAGCACTTGGGTCGTTGCTGGAATGCCAGTCAGTCAATCGAAATCTATAAACCACAGAATGACCCTATGCCGAGCTTGCGAGCATTTTAATGGCAATCTCTGCACAAAATGCGGGTGCTTAATTATGGTTAAGGTAAGAATGGCAACCTCTAAATGCCCCGAAGGCAAATGGTAGTCTTTGACACTCCCCTTTTACTAATGGAACAAATCTTAAACTTCGTTCAGTCTCAAGATGTGTTTGCTTGGGTGGGTGCTTTGGTTGCCCTTCTATCTGCCGTGATTGCGATTGCCTCTTTGATTCCCGGTGACGAGCCGGAGGCCACGCTAACCAAGGTCGTTTCGTTCTTGTCGAAGTTCTCACGGAAATAAAAGATGTGGGAGGCCATTCTCGCCTCGCTCGCTGGTCTAATTGGAATCATCGCTTGGTGGACAAAGAACCGAGCCAAGACAAGAAAAGAACGAGACGATGAAGAGATTGCTTACAATAGGCGTTTGCGAGATTCAGAAGTGGATTCTTGGATTCATCGTAGGTAGTTTCCTTTGTGGGTGTGCAACCACCCGCCCTTACGACATTGGCGAAGTCCCGAACCAAGATTCGATTACAGACTACATTATGCGGTGGGACAAACTCGACAGAAGCAAAGCAACCCCAGAAGAGTACAGACAGCTTTTTGGGCAAAGCCTCAAAACAATATCTCGACTTGTGGAGGAGAATGAAAGACTCCGAAAGAGGCTCGACCAATGACGATTCGGGAGGCGGTGGAAAGGTCAAGGGGACATATAGAAAAGTGTGAGCCTAGTTTTGGGAAGAGGGTGGGGGCTTGGTACTCTGAGTTAATGAGCAAAAAGATTCCAGTTCTTATCTACTGCTCAACTAGAACGCCTCAAGAACAAGAGGAGTTATATGCTCAAGGACGGACAAAGGCAGGGAGGAAAGTAACAAACGCTCGTGGAAACCCCCCGCAATCGCTCCATATTGACCAAGGCAAGGGGTCTCACGCAATAGACTATGTTCCCCTTGCTCGTACCCCGACTAACGATTTAATCCCCTCTTGGGAGGACGACCAGACCTATTCAATCTGTCAGAAGATAGCCGAGAAGCACCAGCTACGGCATCTCGATTGGGAGCAACCTCATTTAGAGGATAGCACAATCTCTGGATGGAGGGAGTTGGTGTCTCCACAAAAACAAGAAGTGAATAATCAAAAAGTTTCTCTAGTCAGTAAGCGTCCGTGGTCTAGCAGATAGGGGATGACATCACAGCAAGGAGTGGAGAAAACCCAAAAGCATTTTACCAAAAAACACGAACTCCATATGACTACCCTGCAAATGGCGGCGGTAGAGTCGATGGAAAAAAAATACAAGCGGGGAGTCGAGGAACACCAAGGAACGAAGTTATGGGAGATGCCAGCGGTAAGGCTCGTTGAGAATGCCATAGAGGAGGCAACAGACCAGCTAACCTATCTCCTCACGCTTCGCTCTCAAATGCACATCGTTATGGAATTAGCAAGGGATGGATGCACGGATGAAACATTGACAAACCCTCGTGCTAGAGAGTGTTGTAATTTAATTTACACAACTTTAACTGGACAAACAAAACCTCCCTTATGAGACCAATTAAGTTTATCGCTTGTGGTGATATACACGGCGATGAACAAGATGCTTCCTCGGTAAAAGCTTTATTGGCCTTTACAAAAGAATACCAACCCGATTTGGTGGTTTGCATCGGAGACCTCTGGGATTTTAGGGCGATAAGAAAAGGGGCGGGGGATGAGGAGCAAGCATCCAGTTTGCAAAAGGATTGGGATTGTGGTGAGGAGTTCTTGCGAGAGTTCTTTAAGTTTGGGGATGAAAGAATCTTTTTAAGGGGCAACCACGATGAACGGATATATGATATGGCTAGGAATAGTAGAAGCGGAGTGGCTCGTGATTACGCCAACGATGGCATTGAAAATATCGAATTGATAATGAAGGAGACGAAGGCAAGGATGTTCCCCTATGATTCAGTCGGCGGGATTTACAAGTGCGGGAATCTTTCTTTCGTTCACGGCTACGGCCACGCTATGCACAGTGGGAAGCAACACGCCGATGCTTATGGGGATGTTATCTTTGGGCATACTCACGCCATTGATTATTTTAGAAGCGTCTCGATTGACCCACGCACCGGGTACAACATTGGGTGCTTGTGCAACAAAACTCCTGAATACAATAGAGGCCAGTTGCGAAGATTGCGATGGCAACACGGATGGGCTTTTGGTATGATTTATCCCGATAAGACGCACGATGTTTTCCAAGCAAGAAAACGAGGAAACAAGTTTCATCTACCCACAAATATAAAATCCTTCTAATGAAATCCGAAAGAAATCCTTGGCAGAAACTCCTACAAGATCACATCCACAATCGCTTCACGCCACAACGGCCAGAGGGCTATTATACTCGGCCAGAAATTGCGAAGCTATGGGGTTTGAAAATAAATACCACCTCACGACTGCTGAAAGATATGCTGAAAGCAAAAAAATTGGAGATGCGAAAACACCCATTCCTAATCACGACAACATCAAAACCATCAATTCGCCAGCTAAAAATCTATAAAATACTATCCGAAAACCTTCCTCGCAAGTAGCGTATTTAAAGTGACTTACAAACAATCGTAAATAAACCCTTGACAAGTTGTGAGGGTGTGATAGAGTGTGCGTATGAACAAAATCCTAATCGCATACATAGTCGGACTAATCGTAGGGGCTGGTGTAACGCTTTGCATAGTTGAGCAACTACTGAAATAAGTCTTGCCATAACTAAACGAAATCCCTACAAAAAAACAATGACATCCTTACCACTACCAGCTAGGCCAGTAGGTTCAGCCGTTCCAGCGAGCCACGATGAGTTCTCCAATGGCTTCTCCATTGAGGGCAAGCTCAACGGATGGCGGGGCTGGTTCGACCAAGAAACCCAGCAGGGCTACAATCGCCACGGCAAGTTCGCCACCAATCACAAGCTAATGGCAGATCGAATCCTCGGTGCTGGAATCAAATCACGCTTTGTAGATTGTGAAATTATGGGGCAACGCACCAAGACTGGGAAGGGCACAATCGTTGTGATGGACGCATTCGACCCAGCCAACCCGAAGCCTTACGCAGAACGGATGAAGGAGATCGAACACCTCGAAGCCGTGACCTTCGATGTGCCACAAAACAAGCTCCTTCGCTTTGTTCGTCTTGCCCATCATAAGATCAATTCGATATGGGAAGAGATGAACTTTCAGAACAACAAGGCTGGCGAGGTAGTATGGGAAGGCTTTGTAATGAAGGCTCTGGACGATGGCAAATATCCTTTCATCACTAATCCCTCGTATTGTTCACACGCTTGGCAGAAGCAAAGGATTCGCTCGTGATCTTTGGCCTTCTTGTTTTTATTGGGCTTGTAATTCTGCAAGGGGTTAGGCTTTTTGCAAAGCACATCGACCAGCAGAATTATGAGAGGCGAAGATTTTATTTGAGCGTTGCCGCCGACCTTGACCGCTTGGATAAAATGATTGCAGAAGGCAACCATCCCAAGCAACAAGAGCTAGTCCTACCTAGCAAGAACTGGGTGGGTAGAAACTAGAATGAAGCTCACTCCATCTGCCAAGTTTGAACTTCTTTGGAGAAGTCTTGGGGGTGGGGAGCTAAAGAGGGAACATAAGTTTGCAGAGGGCAGAAGGTTTAGGTTTGATTACTATCACCCCGCCGGAGTAGCCATCGAGCTAGAAGGTGGAGTATGGACAAGAGGACGGCACACTAGGCCAAGCGGATTCCTTAACGATATGGAAAAGTATAACCTAGCCTCATCAATGGGCATCCTAGTTTTCCGTGTTCCCTCCCACGACATAAGCACCAAATGGCTTTCCCCGATAATCAAAACCATAAACGAAAGGATAACCAAATGAGTGAAGAACTGCCTACATTCTGGCATCAAGAACCAGCCAATAAAAAGCTACCAAATGAAACTACGGATGAATGGGTAGTAAGAGTGTTCGGAGCTTTCCCAGATACCGAGTTCGACCAGCGGAATGACTTTAGGTGTTTGAACTTACCCACAACCGCAAAAGAAAATGCCGAAGGTTTTGGCATATTCGATTACGGACAAGATAAACAATAAAAAATAGGAGAAACAACCAATGAATGAACTAGCAGTAACCAACGGCAACGGAGTCTCAACCCACATTCGCCAAGCGACTGATGTGGCTGGGGCTTGTCGTGCCATCGTAAAAGAAACTTGCCAACGCATAGGCCAGAAGGACTATGTTCGAGTTGAGGGCTGGCAAGCAATCGCAGTCGCTCACGGATGCGTTGCATCAGCCAGAGATGTCGAGCGTCTCGAAGATGGCTATCGTTGCATCGGTGAAGTGAAGCGAATGGACAACGGCCAAGTCATATCGAGTGCCGAGGGGTTCTTGGGTGATGACGAAAAGATGTGGTTCGAGCGTCCGACCTATGCAAAAAGGGCTATGGTTCAGACCAGAGCAATCAGCAGGGCTTGTCGTTCAGCATTCGCACATATCGTCGTGCTGATAGATTCTAAATTAAGTACGACACCGGCAGAGGAGATTCCTGTCGGCGGGTTCGATGACATCAACACAGACAAATACGAGGAAGCACCAAAGCCAGTAAAGCTAGACAAGGTTAAGTCTGACTCGATTAGCAAAGCCGACCTAGCAGACATCACGGCAAAGCTCAACGGCGTTGCGGTCAAGACTAATGGTGGCGAGCCAAGAGATATGGAGTTGAAGTTCGGCAAGCATAAAGGTTCAACACTTCGGCAGATCGCCGCCTTCGGTAACAAGGGATTGGATTACCTTGAATGGTTATCCAAGCAAGAACTTAAACCCGGAGCAGATGGGAAGCCATACAAGAACGACATCATCAGAAACGAAATCATCGCAGAGATTCTTATGGAAGCAGAGGCCATAGCGAAAGGAAATCCTAATGACGAAATCCCATTCTGAACTAATCCAAGACATCATCAACGATGCGATGAGTAAGGCCGCCTCTCTCGAAAGGGAGAGGTGTGCCGAACTGGTGCAACGACTATCAGATGGGACGGAAGATCAAGTGATTCGAGACATCCTCAACGAGGTCGTGGTGGCCGTTCGGAGGCTGGGCGATGAGCGTTGATGTCGAAGTTCCAAAAATTAAGTGGTCAATGCTTGAATGGAAAACACCAGAGGAGAAACCTAAAAGCGATGAAAGAGTTCTTATGGATTGTGGCGGTGAAGTTGTTGTCGGTCGTTTCGTTGATGGCTCGTTTGTGTCTCGAAGTTGGGGACATAGTGAGAGCGATGTTCGGCTTTGGGCATCGTGGCCGAAAGCACCCAAATGGTAACTTTCCTTTCATCCATAGGGAGAGTTTTGTGGGACTTGTTCATCATCGGTTTAGGATGTTTGAGTCTCTATCTAACCATTCTATTTGTGAGCGGCCTATTGTGGGATTTAGCAAAAGATATAATCGAAAGGATTAAAAAAAAATGAGCGTTAAAAGATTAAAACTATTAGAGGAGTTCCACGCAATCGTATCCAGAAGATTAAAAGAATTGTTCAAAGACTTCGACCACGCCAAGCGTGAGAATTATAGGGACATCATAAGTCACCTAGATTATAGCCATCGTATCACCAAAGAGCTATTAGATAGGGCGAAGAAATATCAAAAGCGGGATATGGATAAGGCCAAGAAGTGAAGTTGCCTTGGATTAAATTCTATGTGGCCGACTGGCTTTCTGATGAGGCTCTGCGGTCTTGCTCGGTTGAGGCTAGGGGTCTTTGGGCTGATATGATTTGCTTAATGGCAAAGTCAGATAGACACGGATATTTGCTTATTGGGGGAAAGCCAGCACGAAGCGAACAACTGGCTAGAATCTGTGGCCTAACCTCACAAAGAACAGCGGAGTTGATGGACGAGCTACACGCATCGGGCGTGTTCAGCTTCGACAAAGAGACCATCATTTCACGCAGAATGGTTAAGGATGAGCAGTTGCGTAAGTCAGACGCCAGTAGGAAGATGCGTATGCGTCACGGCGATGTCCAGCAAATGTCCAGCAAATGTCCCACTCAAAGTCCGGGGCAGAGACTAGAAGCTAGAAGCCAGAAGCTAGAACATACAAGGACGCAAGTGCGTCCTATGCGTGCGGATTGGTTGGCTTATGCAAAGGAAATTGGCTGGATAGGAACGGATGTAGAAAGTGCCTTTGATTATTATGAGAGCAACGGATGGAAGGTCGGAGGCAGGGCATCGGTTAAGGACTGGCGAGCTTGTGCCAGAAA
>Ga0214917_10003749_pt1 | contig 17349 bp, 17 predicted proteins | sample LL_1208_BB_MetaG_FD_177983 | JGI IMG/M metagenome (GOLD analysis project Ga0214917, IMG submission 177983) | Freshwater microbial communities from Lake Lanier, Atlanta, Georgia, United States - LL_1208_BB | ecosystem: Environmental > Aquatic > Freshwater > Lake | place: USA: Georgia | collected... | reverse complement strand
CCATACCAGATCAACCGGAAACTCGTGGCCCAAGCCAAACCCAACGTGCTGGTGATGCACTGTCTGCCGGCTTACCGGGGCAAGGAAATCACGGCGGACGTATTGGAAGCGAGGGCCCAGGATATCTTTGACCAGGCGGAGAATCGGCTCCATACCCAAAAGGGGATCCTGGAGTGGATTGTTTCCAAATCGTTGAAAACAAAGGGCTAACTCCAAACCCTGTTTGCCTCGACCCAGGGGTTTTTCCGGTTAATTTATTCTCATGTCGGCCATCCCCGCTCCAGCGAGCAAAAAAGTAAATCTCCGCACCCCCGAGGTGATGGAGGCCGTGCAGGCCCAAGTGGAAAAGCACTACCGAAGCCATGCGGTTGAGTTTGTGCGGGCCACCGGGCAGCCCTTGGTCGCCAAAGACATGACCGTGGTTTTGGCCAAAGCCTTCGGATTTTGTTACGGGGTGGAGCGGGCGATCGACCTGGCCTACGCGGCCGCCAAGGTTTTTAAGGACAAGCGGATCTTTCTGTTGGGGGAAATTATTCATAATCCCGAGGTCAACGAACAGCTTCGCGAGATGGGTATCCAATCCCTCAAGCGCGGCCAGAAGGGGTACGACCTTTCCGGCCTGACATCGGAAGACGTGGTGATTGTGCCAGCCTTCGGTGCCGAGGTGGAGACGATGGACCACCTCAAGAAATTGGGATGTCAGACAGTTGATACCACCTGCGGGGACGTGATGAGCGTGTGGAAACGCGTGCGTCAGTACAACAAGGAGCGGGTGACTTCCATCATCCACGGCAAGGCTTCCCATGAAGAGACCATGGCGACCAGTTCCCGGGCGCTGAGCGGTGACGGGCTGGGACACTATCTCGTGGTCTACAACCTGGCTGAGACGGACTATGTCTGTGATTACATTCGAAAAGGCGGGAATCGGGAGGAGTTTTTAAAGAAGTTCGCCGGGGCCCATTCCCCGGGGTTTGATCCCGATCTCCACCTGCAGGCCGTCGGCGTGGCGAATCAGACTACGATGATGCGCGGGGAGACTGAGGAGGTGCAGCGTCGGATTAAGAAGGCCATCGAGGATCGTTTCGGTGCGCCCAAGCTGGGCGACCATTTCCGGTTTTTTGACACCATCTGTGGGGCCACCCAGGAGCGGCAGGATGCCCTCCGGGACCTACTGGTCCATAAGATGGATCTGCTGATCGTGGTGGGCGGGTACAACAGCAGTAACACGAGCCATCTTGCTGAAATGGGTGAGGCCAAGCTGCCGACCTATTTCATCCGCAACTGCACCAAGATGATTTCCCCCGAAGAGATTGAGCATTACGACCAGCACGCCCACAAAGAGAAAAAGACCAAGAACTGGCTACCATCGGGCAAGGTTACCGTCGGAGTCACAGCCGGCGCCTCCTGCCCGAATAACGTGATTGAAGAGACGATCGCGAAACTGTTTCAATTTAGGGGCGTGGACGTCAAGAGCCTGGTTCCAAAAGTCAGCTGAGAACGAGGCGGGCATGGAGAGCCTGCCCTACCTTCACTCACGATCAGCGATTCTTAAGGGCTTCGGCAAGTTTAGGCACGAGGCCGCCAAAACTGCCGTTGGTGAAGACGGCCACGACATCACCCGTTCTTAATCTAGGCAGGAGATCTTTCATAATGGCTTCGCCGTCGGGAAGAAAGTGGGCCTCCTTGCCGGCTGCTTTGATGTCAGCGGCGATTTTGGAGGGATCGAGCCGGGTGAGGGGGTCGAGCTGGTCCTTGCGGGCGATCTCGGCGATGTAAACACCGTCGGCGGCGGAGAGGGACTGAGCCAGCTCCTTTTGGAAAATTCCCCGGCGGGTGGTGTTGGAGCGCGGCTCAAAGAGGGCCCAGAGTCTGCGCCCCGGATATCGACCCCGCAGGGCAGCGATGGACTCGCGCAGAGCGGAGGGATGGTGTCCAAAATCGTCCACCAGAGTTATGCCCTTGGCTTCGGCCCGGACCTCGAGCCGGCGTCGGACCCCGTGAAAATCCGGCAAAATGGCGGCGAGTTTATCGAGGGAGAGACCGAGCGTGTGGGCGGCGGAGATGGCCATTGAGGCGTTGTGCACGTTGTGTTTGCCGGCCAGGCGGAGATGGAACTTTTGGCCGTGCAGGGTGAAGTCGCTACCCTCCGGCCCACTGGCTTGGATCTGGTACCGGGCGGCGGCCTGAGGGCCTCCACCCACCTCGAGGATCTCACAGGGGGCATCCTTGGCCACTTCCAGGGCCTTGGGATCATCGGCGTTGATCAGGGCGAGGCCGTTCTTTGGCACGACGTTGAGCAATTGCCGGAAGGATTTCTGGATGGCGGCCAGGTCGGCGTAAATGTCGGCGTGGTCGAACTCAACATTGTTGAGGATGACCAGTTCGGGAAGGTAGTGGAGAAACTTACTGCGTTTATCAGCAAAGGAAGTGTCGTACTCGTCTCCCTCCAGTACCCAAAAATTGCCTTTGCCGTGGTGACAACCGCCAGGGAGATCGACCGGTACCCCACCGATGAACCAGCTAGGTTGGAGGCCGCCCTTTTCCAGGAGAAAGGCCAGCATGGTGGAGGTGGTGGTCTTGCCGTGGGTTCCGGTGACGACGAGGTTCCGGCTGCGGTAAAGAAACCAGCCGCGCAGAAGTTCCGGTAGGGAGACGAAGGGGATTCGTTGGGTGAGGATGGCCTCAAGCTCCGGATTGCCGCGGGAGATAACGTTGCCGACGATGGCGAGGTCGGGTTTCGGGGCGAGGTTTTCCTCGCGGTACCCCTCGTGAAAAAGGATGCCGCGTTCGCGGAGGAAGTCCGACATGGGGGGATAGACAGCCTGGTCAGAACCGGTGACCTGGAGGCCGAGTTCCCGGAACATGGCGGCGACGGTGCCCATGCCGGTGCCGGCAATTCCGAGGAAGTGAAGGTGCTTAAGCTTGGCGCGGTCGAGCATGGACGACTCTTCGGATGGCGGAGAAGGGCGGGGGAGTCGAGCTGAAAACCTAGAATCGGAGCACCCCATCAGCCGCCTGGGCCAACTTTTCAGGGTCGGCCACTTTTTCCGCCTTGGGGCCATGGTCCGGCAGGATGGCGTTGGCCGGCACCACCACTCGGCTGGTGGGGCAGATCAAGGACTCCCAGGTCGTGGCCGAGCCGCGGAACTCCGGTTCCAGGAGAAGAAGACCCCCGCCCTGTAGAATCAGATCGACCTGAACCCTGCCGGTGGCGGCCAACCCGGCGGCGAGGCGAACGGCTTCTTCCGCCAAGCGCCGTTTGGAACCGGGGGCGGACTGGCAGATGATGGCGACCTTTCTCATGTGACGTTAAAGGGACGAAAAGCGGCGGAGCGTTCGATTAGTTCCGCCAAAAGACCCGCCCCCCCCAGGGTGGCCTCAATTTGCGAACCGGCCCCATAAGTTTCTGCGGCCCGTGGACATGAAAAAAGACGCAGCCCTTTCTGCAGAAGGGCGGGAAGGCGGGGATCCTTCAGCGCCGAAGCGCCTTCATGGAACAGGTAGACTGAGACTGTCTCGTTTCGGCCTACGGCATGAGCCGCTTCCGACCAGAACGCCTCGGCGGAAGATGAGCCGGCCGGAGCGGAGAGAAAGAGCAGAAGGCTCATCCTGGACGCCCTGGCAAGGCATCCGGGCCGGGATTCAGATCACGCCGGCGCGCTTGAGAGTCGCGTACGCGCCCTTTTTGTCGACCGTCTTCAAGGCCCGGGCGGTGAGGCGCACGGTCACATGACGGCCGAGTTCGGGAACGTAGAGCTTCTTGCGGCGGAGATTCGGACGGAACTTCCGCGGGGTGTTGGCGGTGACGTGCATACCGATACCGCCGGACTTCTTGGATTTACCGCTCCGGATGATGCGGTGGCCGAGAACGGGCACGGCCCCGGTGACTTGGCAACGGCGGCTCATTTCAGGAGGAGGGCGTTGCGCGCCCGCTTGATGGCCTGGTTGAGCTTGCGGTGCAAACGGGCCGGCATGCCCGTGACGCGCCGGGGAAGGATCTTCCCGCGTTCCGTGATAAACTTGCGGAGCAGCTCCGTGTTGCGGAAATCGATGGCGTCCGCGTTGATGTCGATCCGGCGGCGGGGAGCCGACCGGTTCATCCGGCGGGGACGACGGGGTTTTTTGGTGAGCATAACCTCTTACTCCTTGGCTTTGGTTTTTTCCTCTTCCTCGGACTCTTCGCCGCCCTCTTCCTCGGAGGATTCGGCCGTGTCCAGGAAGGGTTGGGCGCTTTCCCAGCGATTGCGGCCCTTGTTTTCCTGTTCAAAGCGGGACTGACAATCAACGGTGAAGCGGGCAAAGGGGATGGCCTCGAGGCGGTTCACCGGGATGGGCTGGCCGGACATTTCACAGACGCCGTAGGTGCCGGCCTCGATCCGCTTGAGGGCCTCCTCGATCTCGTAAAGGGCGTCCTGTTCCTGACTGAGAAGGCTGAGGGCAAAATCCTTTTCGTACGCATCGCTACCCGCGTCCGCTTGATGCATACCGAAGGCGGAACCGCCTCCGGAGGCAGGTTCGCGGAGACTGTCTTGGGCCACGCCCTGCATCTGATCCAGGATGTGGTCACGCAGTTCGGCCAGTTTGGTCTTTTGTTTTTCCAGGAAATTTGCGGAAAACTTCGGAGGTTTGGCCGGTTTCTGGTGTTCATCCAGCGGACGGAGGAAACGGGCCGGAGTCTTGATGGGGAAAGGGGGGCCGGAAGGCTTTTTCGGTGCAACTGCCTTGGCCACAGGCTTTTTCGCCTTGGCCGCAGGACGGGAAGAAGACTTCTTTTTCGCCGCCTTGGGGGCCTTGCGAGAAGGGGCTTTTGCCTTCTTTTTTGCTTTGGACTTCTTAGCCATGAAATTTCGATCCTAGCTGAGCCCCAAGGGCTTGCCAACCGCAAAAGGCGGTCTGATTCAGGGGTTTTCGAGGCTGAGGTATGTGGGGTGGGACAGGCCTTTCTCGTAGGAGTCCAGGAGGTCCATGCCCTCGGTCGCCTTCATTTTGTCCGCCTTGATGGCCTCATCGATCTGCGCCTTGATCATCCGGGAGAGCTGGGAGGGTTCGTACTGGACGTTGCCGAGCACCCGACCGATGGAAAAGCCCGGGATGGTCTCCTCGATGTAGAATCCGTCCGGCTCATCGGCATCCAGGTAGACGTGGGCCTCGTTGACCGAACCAAAAAGATTGTGAAGGTCGCCCATCACGTCCTGGTAGGCCCCGAGGAGAAAGAATCCAAGGAGGTAGGAGTGCCCGTTGGGGTCGTGGAGAGGGAGAGTGGAACGGGTGCCGGTTCCGTTGACAAAGGTGTCGATCTTACCGTCGGAGTCGCAGGTGATGTCCACCAACTTGCCCTGGTAGGTGGGCACTTCGTGCAACCGCTGAACGGGGACGATGGGAAAAAGCTGTTTGAGAGCCCAATGGTCGATCAGGGATTGGAAAACGCTGAAGTTGCAGAGGTACTGGCGGCCGAGCTGGTCCGCCAAAACCTTGATCTCCTCGGGGGGCGGGCGGCCATTCGTGTACATCGCGGCGATCCTGGAAATGAGATGCCAGAAGTTGTCCTCAACCTTGGCCTTGGTGGCGAGATCGAGGAGGCCGAGATCAAACCGGGCGGCGGCCTCTTCCTTGACGGTCAGCCCATCATGGAGGGATTCGCGCCGGTTTTTCCGGTTCAAATTCACGACCAGGTCCGAGAGTTGACGGACAAACTCGGGATCGTCCTCTTTGGCCGGGGTGAACTCCCGCAGGGTTTTGGCAATCGTGCCGAAGACCTCAACAAGAAGAACCGAATGGTGTGCGACGGTGGCGCGACCGCTTTCGCTGACCAGGGTGGGATGGGGGACTTTTTCCTGTTTGCAGACCTCAGCCACGGAGCGAACCACATCCCGGGCGTATTCGGTAAGGGTGTAGTTCATGGAGCTCTCTGAGTCCGAGCGGGAACCGTCGTAGTCGATCGCCAAGCCGCCGCCCACATCGAGGTAGGCAGGCTTCAGGCCCATCTTGTGGAGCTGGCAATAGTAGCGGGTGGCCTCCCGGACCGCCCGGCGCAAAGCAAGGATGTCGGGAACTTGGGAGCCGACGTGAAAGTGGAGCATCTGAAGGCTGTCCGCAAAGCCCTCCTTTTGCAGATACTCGATGGCCTGGAGAAGTTCTCCGGTGGAGAGGCCGAACTTGGCGCCTTCACCGCCGGAGAGGGCCCATTTGCCAACTCCCCGGGCCGAGAGGCGCACGCGGATACCGAGAAGGGGCTGGACCTGCATGGCCCGGGCCGTTTCCACGGCGGTGCGCAGTTCTTCCAGTTTTTCGACGACGAGGATGACTTTCTTGCCGAGTTTTCGGCCGAGGAGAGCGGTGCGGATGAACTCCCCGTCCTTGTAGCCGTTGCACACGAGAAGGCTTTCCGGGTTGCGATGATGGGCGAGGGCAGCAAAGAGCTCGGGTTTGCTGCCCACCTCAAGACCGTAGTGGAAGGGCTCACCGGCATCCAAAATCTCCTCCACGACCTCCCGCATCTGGTTGACCTTGATGGGGAAAACCCCGCGGTACTCGCCTTTGTAGCGGGCGGATTTGATGGCCTCGGCAAAAGCCTCGTTGATGGCCCGAACCCGGTGGCGGAGCAGGTCGTGAAAGCGGATGAGGAGGGGATAATGAAGACCGCGCTCCCGGGCGCGCTCGGCAACCTTGATGAGATCGATGGAGGGACCGGTTTCGCCCTGCGGATGAACCGTGACGTGGCCCAGCGGATTGACGCCGAAATATCCTCCGCCCCAGCGGTGGATGCCGTACAGCCGGACGGCATCTTCGATTTTCCATTTTTCGGGCAGCTCGGACACAGACGCATTCTTACACGGAAGCGGGAGGACAAATCAACGATTCCCCGCGCCCTTGCGGGCGCGGGGAACCAACTTAGGATGAATAGATGGCAACCGATGCGATCCAGGTGCAGATCCTTGGCTTGATGCCGGCGGCCAGCGGCATGGCGGTCTTTCTCGGGAACGAAACCAAAACCTTTAGCATCCATGTGGATCACGGGGTGGGCACATCGATTGCGCTGCTTTTGAAGGGGGAGAAGCGGGAGCGGCCGCTGACCCACGATCTCATTCATCTGATCCTCAAAGGATTCGGGATCACCGTGGACAAGGTGATCATCAACGATCTTCGGAACGACACATATTTCGCCCGGCTGACCCTGCGCCAGATCGGCCCGGGGGGCACCTCCATTACCGAGATTGATGCCCGTCCCAGTGACTGCGTGGCAGTGGCTTTGGAGACCGGAAAACCGATCTACGTATCCAAAGAAGTCTGGGACAAGGTATCCGACATGACTTCCTTCCTGCAGGAACTCAAAAAGAAGTTTGCCGCCGGGGAGTCGGTGGAGGAAGACGGCGAGGAAAAAGATGAGGGCGAGGGAGAAGGAGGAAATGGGGGCAAGAAGGGGGGAGAGAAGCCGCCGAGAGAAGGGGGAGGGAAAGGAAAGAAGTAGTTAGCGGACAGGGGTCAAGAGATAGGGGGCTTCGTTTACGTTTAGATTTACGCGTACGATCTGGTTTAGGGTGAAGTTGGGCTGGTTGACGGAGGTTTTTCCTCCGGCGGAGGCTCGAGCTCGGACATAATCTGAAGGATGCGGTCACCGCGCTTTTGAGCCTCGTCAAATTTGAAGTGAAGCTTGGGGGTGTATTTGATGTGAAGAGCCTTGTTGATTTCCGACTGCCACTCTTCCTTGAGCGCGTTGAGATCGTGAAGAATCTGCTCGTCCTGGGTGCGGCCATCAAGATGGGAGACGAAGACGGTGGCGTGGCGGAGGTCGGGACTAACGTCGACTCCAGTGATGGTAATGAGGGTGCCCTCCAGCGTGCGCTCCCGGCTGACGAGACGAGCGAGAACGCCGCGAATTGACTCAGAGACGCGAACTAATCGACGGGAGGACATAAAATTCGGCGGAAGGGGAAAGGATTAAGTGGGAGGGAAGTTGGGACAAATGATTACAAGGTTTGGGGGACTTTTTCGAGCTGGTAGCACTCGATGATGTCGCCTTCCTCGTACTCGTCAAAATTGCCCAGCCGGATGCCGCATTCGAGCCCTTGGCGCACCTCGTTGACGTCCTCCTGGAACCGTTTGAGGGTGACCACGCCACCGTCGTAAATCGGCTGCTTCTTGCGGAGGACGCGAGCGCGACCGCTCTTGGTGACCCGGCCGCTTTGAACCTGGCAGCCTGCCACCATGAACTTGGAGAGCTCGAAAACCTTTTTGACCAACGCGGTGCCCAAGGGCGTCTCGCGCAACTCGGGTTCCAGCATCCCGGTCATGGCTTCCTTCACCTGGTCGACCAGCTCATAGATGATGCTGAACAGCTTGATCTGGATACCCTCGCGCTTGGCGGCATTGGCCGCAGAGTTATCCGTTTTGGTGTTGAAGCCGATGACCACGGCGCCGGAGGCCTTGGCGAGGAGAATGTCGGATTCCGAAATCGGGCCGATGGCGGATAAAACGATATCGAGATCAATTTTCTGGCTTTGAATCTTTCTTAGGGATTCGGTGATGGCCTCGACGGAGCCCTGAACGTCGCCCTTCAGGATCATTTTGAGGCATTTCTTTTGGCCCTCGGCGATGCTGGCAAAAAGATTTTCCAGGGTGACGCCTCCCGGGGTGCCACCCGGACCCGAGGCCAAGCGGGAAACCCGTTCGGCCTCTTGCCGCTCCTCCATGATGGAGCGGGCCTCGCGCTCGGATCCGACGACCACCACCTCTTCCCCCGGGGCCGGAGCACCGGTCAGGCCGATGATGCGGGCGGGGGTGGAGGGGCCTGCTTCCCTGATGGTCTCGCCCGTATCGTTGAGGAGCGCCTTCACCTTGCCCATGTGCGGGCCGCAGACGAAGGAATCGCCGACCTTGAGACAGCCCTGTTGGACGAGAACGGTCGAGGTGGGGCCTCGGCCGGTTTCGATCTGGGTCTCGATGACTCGGGCGCGGGCGTGGCCGGTGGGATCGGCGCGAAGTTCGAGCACTTCAGCCTGCAGACCGATCATTTCGAGAAGCTTTTCGATGCCGGTGCCTTTGGTGGCGGAAACCTCGCAAACCACGGTCTGACCGCCCCACTCCTCCGGAGCCAGCCCCTGTTCCTGCAGTTGGCCTTTCACGCGGTCGACATTGGCGCCGGGGAGGTCGACCTTGTTGATGGCGACCATCACGGTGACCTTGGCGGCCTGGGCGTGTTTGAGGGCCTCAAGGGTCTGGGGCTTGATGCCGTCGTCAGCGGCGACGACCAGGACGACGATGTCCGTGACGGTGGCCCCGCGGGCGCGCATGGCGGTGAAGGCCTCATGGCCGGGAGTGTCGAGGAAAGTGATGCTTTGGTTGCCCCGCTTCACCGAGTAGGCGCCGATGTGCTGGGTGATGCCGCCGGCTTCACCCGCGGCGACCTTGGTGCGGCGGATGGCGTCGAGCAGGGAGGTTTTCCCGTGGTCGACGTGTCCCATGAACGTCACGACAGGAGGACGGGGTTTAAGGTTTGCGGAGGGGACAGGCTTGGGCTTCGGCGGCTCGACGACGGGGGCAACTTTGTGGACCCCGCCGCCCTCCTTGCGTTTTTCCGCCATGAAAACAAATCCGCGCTTTTCGCAGATTTTCTTGGCCACCGGTTCCTCCAGGGTCTGGTTGAGGGTGGCAAAAACGTTCATTTCCATCAGTTCATGAATCAGCTGAAAAGGCTTTAGGTTGAGCCGGGTCGCTAGATCGCGCACCTGGATCGGCGGCTTCATCTGGATGATCTTGGATTCATCCACCGGGCCATCGGCGACAGCTGGGGCTGTGGTCTCGGGGGCGGGAGCCGGAGAGGGGGTGGCCAGGGGAGCCGAAGCCACGGGGGCCGGAGCCGGTTCAGCGGCGGCGACTTTGGATTTCGCCGCGGTTTTCCTTACGGGAGATTCCTTGTCCCCGGCGGCTTTGGTGGCGCGGGGCTTTTTGGGAGCCGCCGCGGCTCCCTCAGCGGCTGGCGTCTTTTTGGCGGACGAGGTGGCCATGCCGGCGGGGGGAGGCGACTCAGGACTTGGCGGCTGCGAGGGCCGCCTGGGCCTTGGTCAGGATCTCCTTGGCTTGTTCTGGGGTGAGGTCGGGAACGGCTTCCGCGAGGTCGGTCTCGGTGGCCTCGACCAGAGCCTCGACGGTGCTGAAACCAACGGAGGCGATCTTTTGGGCCAGGGGAACCTCGATGCCGAGGGCGGTGGCCAGACTTTGGACGGCCTGCTCGAGCTTCTGCTCGAAACCAACGACCTCCGTCTTGTCCTCCTCCACGTCGATGTGCCAACCGGTGAGGCGGCTGGCGAGGCGGGCGTTGTGGCCCTTGCGGCCGATGGCGAGGGAGAGATTTTCCGCATCGACCAGGGCGCGGACGCGGTGGCTGGTCTCGTCGATTTCAATCTTGCGGAGCTTGGCGGGCTTAAGCGCCTCGATGACCAGCTCATGAATGTTGGGAGACCAGCGGAACAGGTCGACCTTCTCGTTGTTCAGCTCACGGACAATGTTTTTCACGCGGGAACCGCGGATCCCCACGCAGGCCCCCACCGGATCCACCTTTTCGACGTCCGACCACACGGCGATCTTCGTGCGGAAGCCGGGTTCGCGGGCAAGGGATTTGATCTGCACAACGCCATCCGCCAGCTCAGCCACTTCCAGGGCGAGGAGGCGGCGGACGAAATCGGGGCTGGCGCGGGAAAGGATGATCTCGGGTCCGCGCTGGCCCTGCTGGACGGCCATCACCAGGGCCCGGATGCGTTCACCGGGGGTGTACTCCTCGGTTGGGACGCGTTCCCGTGCGGGCATGATGCCCTCGAACTTGCCCAGATCGATGACGACATCCGCGCGGTCGAAGCGGCGGACGGTGCCGGCAACGATGTCGCCGACGCGGCCCTGGAATTCCTCCATGATCATGGTCTTTTCGATGGAGCGGAGATTCTGGTTCATCGCCTGTTTGAAGACCTGGGCGGCGATGCGGCCGAACTGTTTGGCATCGAGTTCGATTTCAACGAGGTCGCCGAGGCGGGCAGAGGGGTTCACGGAGCGGGCCTTGACGACGGAGACCTCATCCGGATTCGGGCGGGCGCGGTCGGTGGCCTTGAGTTTGGCAAACATCTGGATTTTTCCGGTCTTGGCATCGAGGGAGACCCGGACCTCGGTCTCGGGCGGGTAGGTTTTGTGGGCGGCGGTGACGAGGGCGTTTTCGATGACGGAGGACATGACCTTCCGGCTAATGCCCTTCTCCTTTTCCATGTAATCGAGTACCGTGAGGAAGTCTTGAGTGTTCATATTGTTTCTATGTTGGGGTTGTGGGAGAAGCCTTTCGGCGAAAAAAAGGGTGGAAACCGCTCGAGTTCCCACCCAACCACCGCCGAGAGTCAACTCGTTGAAAATCATATCCAAAGGAAGAAATTGGTCAATCCGCGAAACCGGATGTCCCTTTTATGCCTAAATCGTTGAAAGAGGGCAGGATTGGCCTCGTGGCCGGGAGGGGCGTCTACCCAAGACTGGTCTTGGATGGGGCCCGGGATGCAGGCCAGCAACTGGTGGTGGCTGCGTTCGAAGGGGAGACAGAGTCCTCGGTGGCCTCACGGGGCCGACCCTCCGCCTGGCTGCGGGTCGGGCAGCTTGGTGGGCTGGTATCTTTTTTTCGCAAACAAGGGGTGGACCGGGCGATCTTTGCCGGTCAGATCACGCCCAAGCGACTTTACGACCTGCGCCCGGACCTCAAAGCCCTCTGGATTCTTTCCCAACTCAAGGAGCGGAATGCCGCGACCTTGTTTGGGGCGGTGGTGAAGGAGTTGGAGAAGGCGGGCATCCGTGTCCTGCCGGCGACGACCTTCATGGAGGCCCATTTGGCCAAGCCCGGGCTCATCGCCGGGCCGCGGCCCCCCTTGCATCTTTCCGCCGACATCAAGTTTGGCTGGCCGCTGGCCAAGGCAGTGGCCCGATTGAACATCGGCCAAAGCCTGGTGGTCCGTAAGGGAACCGTGTTGGCGGTGGAGGGTTTTGACGGGACAGACGCCACCCTGAAACGGGGTGGGCAGATTGCCGGACAGGATGCGACCGCGCTCAAGGTCACCTCGCCGGCCCAGGATATGCGGTTTGATGTGCCGGTCATCGGGCCTCGGACAATCCAGAGCGCGGCGGAGGGGAAAGTCAGGGCGATCGTGGTGGAGGCGGGTCGGACGCTGGTGCTGGAGGCGGAGGAGGTGAGAAGGCTGGCGGAGAGAAACAAAATCACGCTTTGGGGCCATCGCGGGGGAGCGGGCAAGTGAGCGCGCCGGTGAAGGTGGGGGTGGTCGGGGTGGGGCACATGGGCAAGGAGCATGCGAGGATTTATGCCGAATCGCCCAAGGCGGAGCTGGTGGGCGTGTTCGATACGGATCCGGGCACCGCCAAGAAAATCGCGGACAAATGCCGGACGCGGGTCTTTGCAACTTTGCCGGAAATGGTGGAGGCGGTGGAGGCAGTGAGCGTGGTGACGCCCACAATCAGCCACCTGGCCTCGGCGGAGCCGTTTTTGAAAAAAGGCCGGCACGTGTTGGTGGAGAAACCGATCGCGATGGATACCCGAGAAGCGCGGGAAATGGTGACGCTGGCGGAAAAGAACGGGGCGAAACTGGCGGTGGGGCATGTGGAGCGTTTTAACCCGGTGTTGGCGGCCCTGGAGGAGCGGCTGGGGCGGCCACGGTTCATCGAGGCGCACCGGTTGTCGCCGTACCCGGGTCGGAGCACGGACATCGGGGTGGTGATGGATCTGATGATCCACGATTTGGAGATCATCCTGCACCTGGTAAGGTCGCCGGTGATGTCGGTGGACGCGGTGGGCGTGCCAGTCTTGAGCAAAGGTGAGGATATCGCCAACGCCCGGATCCGGTTCGAAAACGGTTGCGTGGCCAATATCACCACCAGCCGGATCAGCCCGGAAAAACTGCGAAAAATCCGGGTATTCCAGGATGACGCCTACCTGTCGCTCGATTACATGAAACAGGAGGGGGAGATCTACCGGAGGGAGGACGGGAAAATCACGCGGGACAAGATTCCGGTGCACAAGGGGGAGCCGCTGAAGAACCAGCTGGAGGAGTTTTTGGACAACGTGCGGCACGACACCGATCCGCGGGTGGCGGGGACGCATGGATTCGAGGCACTGCAGCTGGCTTCCCAGATCTGCGGGCAGATGACGCCGATCGGACAATGAAGACCGCCCCATTGGATCATCCCCGCATCTACGTGGTGGCGGGGGAGGCGAGCGGCGACCGGCTGGCTTCCGACCTGGTGCGGGCGCTGAAGAAGCGGAATCCCGAGCTGAGGGCCTACGGAGTGGGTGGTCCTATGATGCGGGCGGCTGGACAGGAACAGAGTTTTGACCTGGCACGGCACGCGGTGGTGGGGTTGACGGATGTGCTGAAAAACCTGCCGAAATTCCTGAAGTTTTTTCGGCAGGTGAAAGCCGAGATTGCTCAACGGAAGCCGGATGTGGTGATCCTCGTGGATTATCCAGGGTTCAACCTCAGGCTGGCCAAGGCGTTGCACCGGGAAAATCCCCCGCCGGCGGTCGTTTACTACGTCAGCCCGCAGGTTTGGGCCTGGAAAGCGGGCCGGGCGAAAACGATGGAAAAAATTCTGGAGCGGCTTTTGGTGATTTTTCCTTTCGAGGTGGATTGGTTTTCGCGGCAGGCGCCGAAGCTGAAGGTCAAGTGGGTGGGCCATCCGCTGGCCGACCGCTGGATCGAGCAGGGGAAAGCCCGGGCCGCCGAGGAGATCCCCTGTATCGCCCTGCTGCCCGGAAGCCGGCCCAAGGAAATTGCGCGGCATTGGCCCTTGTTGTTGGAGACGGCCGCGCGGATCGCGCAGGAACAGCGGAATGTCCAGTTTGTTTCCCTGGCCACGGGGCCGGAGATGCGACAACAGCTTGAGGAGGAGTGGTCGAAGCATCCGACCAGTGGCGTAAGTCTCGACATTGTGTCAGGCCAGTCCCTCACCCTGCTGAACCGCTGCACCCTGGCCATCGTGGCCTCGGGCACCGCCACCCTTGAATGCGCCATGGCCGGTCTGCCGATGTTGGTGATTTATAAAACCTCCTGGTTCACCTATCTGCTGGGGAGGTTGCTGGTGAAGTTGCCGTATCTTTCGATGGTCAACGTGCTGGCCGGAGAAAAGGTGGTCCCGGAATTCCTGCAGGGAGCGGCGACTCCCGAGCGGTTGGCTACGGCCACCCTGCAGATTTTGCGCAACCCGAGGGGGACGGAAAAAATGACCCAGCGGATCCGGCAGGTGGCCGCCAAGCTGGGGGGACCCGGGGCGGCGGAACGGGCGGCCGAGGAGGTGGAGGAGGCGATCCGCCTGCGGCGGGCACTAGTGGTCGCGGCGCAGGAGAGTGTCGGCCATGGCGAGGAGGGCGTGGGCGCGGGAGCCGAGCGGGCGAAGGGCTGAGCGGGCGGCGCGGGTGAGGCGGTCCGCCTCCCGGCGGGCTCCGTCGAGGCCGAGCAGCCGGGGATAGGTGGCTTTCCCCGAGGACTGATCCTTGCCGATGCTTTTGCCGAGTTTTTCCTTGGTGGAAACGATATCGAGGATGTCGTCGATGACCTGGAAGGCCAAGCCGAGGGCACGGCCAAATTTCGTGAGGTGGGAGAGAGTGCGGGCATTGGCCCCGGCGGACATGGCGCCAAGGCGGAGGGAGGTGGTGATGAGGGCCCCGGTTTTGGCGCGGTGGATTTCAACGAGTTTTTTCAACGGAATGCGTTTCTTTTCCGAATCCAGGTCGAGGACCTGTCCGGCGATGAGGCCGAGGCTGCCGGAGGCGTGGGCTAGTTCGGCGACGAAATCGGCGCCCGTGTAGCGGCGGTTGGGCTTGGTGCGGGCCACGGAGGCGAAGGCCTCGGTCAGAAGGCCGTCTCCAGCGAGAACGGCCACGGCTTCACCGTAGACCTTGTGGTTGGTGGGGCGGCCGCGGCGGAAATCGTCGTCATCCATGCAGGGAAGATCGTCGTGGATCAGGGAATAGGTGTGGATGCACTCCACGGCGCAGGCGGCGGGTAAAGCGGCGGACTCCTTCCCGCCGGCGGCGCGAGCAGCGGCGAGGCAGAGAATCGGGCGGAGTCGTTTTCCTCCAGCGAGAAGACTGTAACGCATCGCCTGGTGGATGAGCGCCGGGTGGGCCTTCCCGGAGATCAAGCGATCCAGGGCCTTTTCGACCATGGGCAGGCGGGATTTCCAGTAAGCCTCGGGTTTCATGAGAAAGTTGATTTGAGGAAGGGACCGCCCCAAAGGCAAGCCGGGAACGGGACGAGTTGGAATTTTTCCCGGTCATCGATATCGTTCCAGGATGGCCACAGAACCTTGGAAAATCGGCGACCGGAGGTTTCAATCCCGGCTTTTGGTGGGAACGGGGAAGTTTCCCTCCGTTCCAGCCATGCAGGCAGCCCTGGAAGCCAGCGGAACAGAGATCGTCACCGTGGCCCTGCGGAGGGTGGATCTGACCGGCCGAAAGGATCCGCAGGCCGACATGCTGGAAGAGATCGACCAGGAGAAGTATCTGGTCCTGGCCAACACCAGCGGTGCGATGAATGCGGAGGAGGCGGTCCGATTGGCGCGACTGGCCGTGGCGGCCGGTTTGCCCAAATGGGTGAAGCTCGAGATCCACCCGGATCCGCGCTATCTGCTACCCGACCCGATTGAGACGCTGAAAGCCACGGAGATTCTCGCGAAGGAAGGGTTTACGATTTTGCCTTACATCAACGCCGATCCGGTGTTGGCCAAGCGGCTGGAGGAGGCGGGGGCGGCCACGGTGATGCCGTTGGGCGCACCGATCGGCTCAAACCGTGGACTGGAGACCCGAGCCCAGATTGAGATCATCATTGAACAGGCCCGCGTGCCGGTGATCGTGGACGCGGGATTGGGGGCCCCCTCCCATGCGGCGGCGGCTCTCGAGATGGGGGCGGATGCGGTGCTGATCAACACGGCGATCGCGGTGGCGGAGAACCCGACGGAAATGGCCACCGCCTTCCGACTGGGGGTGGAGGCGGGGCGGGGGGCCTACGAGGCCGGGCTCAGTCCTGCCCGGCGGGAGGCCGTCGCAACGAGTCCGCTGACCGGGTTTCTCGACGAATGAGCGGTCGGCCGGGAAGCGCCCTCGAAGGGCTGCCGTTCGGGCGGACGACGCAGGTGGCCCGGTTCGAGGAGTTGATGTTCGGAACAACGCGTCTCGAGGAGCTGGCCGAGCTGGCGCGAAAAGAGACGCGCAAAAATTTCGGAAGAACGATGCGGCTTTTTGCGCCTCTCTATCTCTCCAACGAATGCGTGAACACCTGCCAGTACTGCGGTTTTTCCAAGGATAACCCGATTCGGCGGGTGACGCTGCAACCGTCAGAGGTGGAGGCGGAAGCCCGGCATCTGGCGGGTACGGGATTCCGCAGCGTGCTGCTGGTGAGCGGGGAACATCCGCGGGAAGTGCCGGTTGCCTACATGGCCGAGTGTGTGCGGAGGACGGTGCCTCTCTTTCCTTCGGTGGCCATCGAAGTGGCGCCTTTGGAGGTTGATGAGTACCGGCAGGTGGTGGAGGCGGGGGCGGAGGGGTTGGTGCTTTATCAGGAGAGCTATGACCGGGCGGCGTATGCGGAGATGCATGTGTCAGGTCCCAAAAGGAATTTCGATGAAAGGCTACGGGGGCCGGAGCGGGGATATGAGGCCGGGTTCCGCCGAATCGGGCTGGGGGTTCTGATTGGTTTGGCGGATTGGAGGAAGGAGCTGGTGGCGTTGGCCGGGCATATCTCGCACCTCATGAAGGTGTGTTGGCGGGCTCAGATCACGCTGGCGTTGCCGCGGTTGCGACCGGCGGCGGGGGGATTCCAACCACGGGTGGCGATGTCCGACCGGGACTTTGTCCGGGCGATTTGCGCCTACCGGGTGGCTTTTCCCCAGGTGGGCATCGTGCTTTCCACCCGGGAACCCGGGAAGTTGCGGGATGGATTGATGGAACTGGGGGTGACGATGATGAGTGCGGGTTCCGAGACGGAACCCGGCGGCTACACCGGGGTGGGGAAGGCGAGACTGCACCGGACGGTGCGGGGGCGGGAGGTGGCGCTGGAGGCGGGGGAGTGGGAGCGGGCGGCGGCCACGGAGCAGTTTGAGATTTCCGACGAGCGCAGCGCGGATCAGTTGAGTGCGGTTCTGCGCGCGCGGGGCTTGGATCCGGTCTGGAAAGATTGGGACCGGGCCCTGACCGCCTGAGTTATGGCCGCCAAAGTCACGGTTTTTGCCAACGGGAAGGCCCGGCAAGTGGATCCGGAGAAAACCGTGGCCGAGATGGTCCGGGATCTGAAGCTGACGCCCGCGGCGGTGCTGGTGGAA
>Ga0214917_10003747_pt1 | contig 17355 bp, 15 predicted proteins | sample LL_1208_BB_MetaG_FD_177983 | JGI IMG/M metagenome (GOLD analysis project Ga0214917, IMG submission 177983) | Freshwater microbial communities from Lake Lanier, Atlanta, Georgia, United States - LL_1208_BB | ecosystem: Environmental > Aquatic > Freshwater > Lake | place: USA: Georgia | collected... | reverse complement strand
AGTACCTCTGAAGCCATAGTTGCCGGCGCAACTGCTTCAGCGAAAGGTCTTCAGGTTGCTGAAGATGGGTCGCAAGAAGCCCCCACTAGAATTGCCTTAGCAATTTAGTGGCGGGAGAATGTCACTGATTGTGTTTTATCCTTATTTTTAATAATTCTAAATTTCCATAGTTTTTTTAATATTGATGATGCAATATCATCGTAATTATGATACTACTGGGGTATGAAACTTTTATCTAGCAATGAGGTGTTTTATGGTACCCAAAATTTTAGCATCTATACTAGGAGCATTCGGAGTTTTTACGAGTTCTTATGGCTCGGTTTTTTTGGGTGCAGTTTGCTGTGCTATAGCCGGCGGACTGTTTGTTTATCTAACCTTAAAAAGTTTTGAACACAATCCGAAACAGGGACATGTTTTTGGAATAAAAGCATTCGACCCTCTGAGCAATACACAAAGAACGTTAAGCGTACAAGAAGTTCAACAGATCTTGGAAGAAAACGCAGAGCTAAGAAAAAAATTGTTAGCATCGAATGATATGGAGGAGTTCGAGGCTAAAAAAGGGCATAAGTAATCCGATCGATCCAGAAAATTGATTTTAGACCGATTCAGTAAAATATATCAATCAGGAAAGAGTATGACCTGCTTATCAATCAGCAGGCTTGCTACTAAACAATAGTAAGCCGTTCTTGCTGCTTGAGACAAAAATAGAAAAAATCAGTGTAAAAAAAACAGCTAGAAAGAATAAGTCAGACGTAATCCTTTATAAGAGTTGTTTAAACGATCTTTTGAGTCGATATAGTTAAGATTAAATGATTGTTTTGAGATTAACTGCGATGAGGAATATTCCGTTGCATACAGGGATAGTCGATCGACAGCTAACGCCAACATGGCACCAGCAGCGACATCACGCCAGTGATGGTAATGGCCTTCAACTCGACTATACCCTGTAATAAATGCTAGCCCATAGGCAGGTACAGCTAATTCTAATCCGGCAACTCTATGCAGAGCTATGGCGCCGTAAAAAGCCGCTGATGAATGTCCAGAGGGGAAAGATTCAGGAAATCCATTAGGTCTACGACCTAACGAGGTAGCGTTGAAGGTTTTTTTTAAAACATCGGTACTATAGAGTAATAAAACAGATCCGGTTACGGTTTGCTTTACCAATATTGAATCGTTTTTCATGAGGCTTAATCCGATAGCAGATACTGGCAGACCTGTTGATAAAATATCGCCAGCGAGAGTTAATCCAGTATATCGATCGTGCGGCATATCGAGAGCATTCAGCGTGTATGCCAATAATATAAGATAACCTAGAATAAAGTTCTTCATATCAATAACACATTAAAAAATAAAAATATTGTGAATACTAACAGAATTGAGTAATAAAGTATAGGTCTTTTTGTTTTTTAAAAAAAAGCTGGCTTATTAATAAAATTTAAACGCTAATCTTAATTGTGATGACGTATTGATGTAGCATTCCAATTTAACAAAACTCGCGTCATTGTCCATTCAGAATTTACGAATGTCCCTTAGGGGCCATGACAATACGGTTGCGTAGCTGTAATGAACCAGCAACTAGAGGAGACATGAGTATACTCATCAAAGAAATCCTGATATATCTTTTGTTGGATATATAGCATCTTTTTGTTTTTTTATACTATTATAAATTTAGTGGGAGAAGATTATTTTTGGAATGTTTAACTATGCCTGATTTCATTAAAACTAAACTTATTGAAAGGCTTAAAGAGATCTATCCTGGTCACATTATTGATCAATCATCAACAAAAGAGCAATTTACCGGTGTAGTTAAGTCTACAGAGAAAAGAAACACGCTATTGGAGAGCTTGGAAGTAGAGCCTGCACTATTTAAGAGTGTTAAAGAAACAGATGCTCCTGCTTTAGCTATGGCGCTAGAAATGACAAAAACAATGCAGAATAAAATCTTTATTCGTGAAACAGGAAATCCCAATGAATATACCGTTCTTATCTACGGCAATAAAGCTAGCTCTGGAGCTGTACGTTTTGATGGGAACTCTAATACTTATGGAGAGCTTTTAGTTCAAGTTAATAACGATGATGGTAGTTATACGATAAAAAGCAAAAATATTGCTGCAGCCCAAGGTAATATTCAATATATTAAAGATAAAGATCAATACCGTGAACCAACAAAAGATGAGATACAAAAAGCGGCTCTTGATAGCCTGATTTATCAAATCGCTCAAGGAATCCAACTGCATACTTTGGCAGGAGAAAAACCTATTACAGGTATTATCCTTAATAATTATGGAACAGCACACTTCATCCCGGGTGTTGAAAAAAATAATGAATTTATTGAGGCCAAAATAAAGGCCGTAAAAGAAATTCAAGATAAATGGGGTACATATGCCCGGCATATTATAAAACAGATGGAATTTGGTCAAGATCGTGTATCAGTCAATAGTCCCCTAACAATCGGTTTTGTTAATAGACCCCTTAACGGATTTAGCCCTCTTGCTTTTTCACTTGATACAGCATTAGAAATCCAATCTCTTCAGGATCGAATAATACAAGCTGAATCATTTACTGCACAGCTTCAGCCCAATCATGCAGAAGATAAAAGAATTATCGATCAGTGTGTACAAGCCCTAGAGTCATATAAGAAAAGTAAGATTTCACTCAATCCAATACCTTGGATTATCAAATTTTGCATCAACATCCTTGATGTACAGCAACTCACGAGCGATCGGGCTCTTTGGTTCCAGAATCTTTTCAAACCTATCAATCAGCTAACGCTTTGTTTGAATCATATTATCCAGGAGAGTTTTTCTTGGAGTAAAAAACTTGTTGATTTCAAGCAAGGTCCAATGAATTGGCTAACAAATCTTATTCAGCCTGTGATCCAAATGCCTCTCATCTTGTTAGGAAGACCTCTTTTTTCAATAGCACAGGCTATCTCTATTGGGGCTGGTTTTCCCAGAGCAACTAATGATGAACTTCACTTTGCTGCTCTTGATATGGTGTTATCCTCAAGAATCAATACTCTTGAGATAGGTGGTTGTCAAAGCGCTAAAGACCGTTATGGCGCTGTTCGTATTACTGCTCAAGCGTATAAAGCCTATGTTGAAAAGTACAAAGAATTACCACCTGCTTTTGGTTCAAAAGAGTTTGAAGATCTTTCTCTGTTGAAAAAATCTTTTCTTAAAGAACAATTTGCCCAGGCATGGCTTTCAGGGATAGGACAAGAAATCGCTGCAAGAAATACAGAGGGTGCTACAGGTCTGAAAAACAATACACAAATACTGACTCAAGAGCATCAATTGACGATTCGACAGGAAATTGCAGTGCAAATTAAATCTAAGTTATCTAAGTGCTCCGATCTAACTGAGCAACAGATCGATCAGTATATTGAGGATGGTAAGTATCCTTCTGCTATCAAAGATATTGCGCCTGCTTTAAGTTATTTTGAAGCATTCGATCCCAAGACTTCAAATAAATTAGCCAATTTGAATAAGTTTGCTAAAGAAACGGCTAAATCTTTTATTAAAAAATTATCATCCCCAAAGAATCTAAGTTGTGATGCGCTAGACAATCCTAATGAATCGACACCATTGATCCTTAAACCTAAAATACCCTTGAAAAATTTATTTTATGGAGCAAGCTTTTACTGGAGCAAGCGTTTATCTAAAAAAGAAAAAAAGACCCCTGCCCCATAAGAAAAAATAAATAACATATTGATTAAAAATAGTTTATAAAAGTCTTAGTAGATTTGATAATGTCATTAAGGGAGGCGTATAGTATTTTGACGCACAAGAGAGTTAATAAAAAAGTTAAAAAACTCATCCATTTTTAGTGGTGGAGGAAATGTCAGTGTTGTGTTATCTTTTTCACTACGGACTTCTTAATTATAACTAACGCATTGTTTAATCATTTTCGTTTAGCATGGATTTATTTTTATAAACCTAAAACAACTTCTTTACTTAAAATTATTCCTCGAGCAGCTATGTTTGGCTTGGCTCTTAGTTTAATTGTTCTTATTGCAACATTATCTGTCATGAATGGTTTTGAGCGCGATATTAGAGATAAACTCTTAAGTCGTACCCCTCATATTACCGCGCTAGGAACTCATCAGCTCGATCCTTATTCTCTACCGTTATTGGAGCCCTTCTTAAAGAAAACAGAAAAATTTTATCATACTAAAATGCTTCTAGCAGATTATGGTTATCTGCAAGTCACTGTTATTTTTTCAGATTCTATTGTAGAACCTAAAATATCGACAGCATTACTCTCTCATGTTTCTTCTATCAAACCGTTAAAACTCCTATATTTTTCTTCAAAGAAAGCGCTTTTTAATACCATGCCTTCGCTTATCACGATAACACCGTTAACAAGTGTAGAGGATGATCAGTTAGACATCTTTTTACCTTTAAGTGAAAAAGATAGATTTACTGGACTGATAGTCACGCCCATGCAAGGCATTTGGCTTAATAATCCTATGCTTGTCGATCAGAGCTCAAATATGCTGAGATCATATTACCCAACAACTCATTTTGTGACATGGAGAGAAAGTTATGCTTCACTCTTTGAAGCTTTAACATCAGAGAAAAGATTAATTTTTGTTGTATTATCTTTATTAATAGTTCTTATCTATGTTCAGCTGGGATTAACACTTCTTCTAATCTTTAAAGAAAAAGAAAAAGACATGGTGGCGTTGTACTTTTTTTTTAATGGCTGGTCATCAGTCTACCGAATATTTTTTTATTATGGATTATTCAATGTTGTGTTTGGTACCTTTTTGGGTTGTCTTGGAGGATATTGTGTTGCTCTGTACTTGCCGGACATGATCATGTTGTTAGAAAAGATTTTTCATTGCACTGTTTTGCCGTATGAGCAATATTATTCCAAACACCTTCCTAGTGAAGTGCGATGGGATGATATTCTTTTTATAGGATCGGCCACATTAATCGCAGGCACATTAGCGGCTCATCTTATTGCCAAAAGCGTCTTATCTAAAAAAATCGATCAACTTTTAAGGCACAATCAATGAAAGCAACACTGATTTTAGATCATATTAGCTTTTTATACGAACAAGATTATCCTTTGATAGCTGATCTCTCTTGCAGCTTTCAATCAGGGATGAGTACGGCGATCGTAGGGACTTCAGGAAGTGGCAAAACAACTTTATTGCATTTAATTGCTGGTTTAATTAAGCCATCTCAAGGAGCGATTTTTCTCAATCATCATAATCTACACTCCTTAAGCAATACTCTTAAAAATCAATTGTTAAATGAAAGCTTTTCTTTTGTTTTTTCAACCCCTTTTTTGATTCCAGAATTAGATGTTTTGTCTAATATCTTTCTAGGGCAAAAATCTCTAGATATGAAGAGTGATTTTTTTAAAAATACGCTTGAGGTTTTTGATTTGAACAATAAACTTCATTATTATCCAGCCACATTGTCCAGTGGTCAACAACAACGAGTGAGCGTATTGCGTGGTTTGATGCGACCGAGTTCTTTTGTTTTAACAGATGAACCTACAGCCCATCTTGATAAACAAAGAGGAATGCTACTGATGAAACAACTTATTGACATCTTAAAACAACAACAACGAGGACTCATTTGTGTTACCCATGATCTTGATTTGCTCCCGATGTTTGATTGTGTTTTAGAGCTTAAAAACTAATAACTTTCTTTTGATTATGCTAACGTCCATTTTAAATTCTATCGCTAGAGCCATCAAAGAAACAAGCGTCTATCGCTTTTTTAAAACACTTTTAAGTCGAAAAATTATTTATCAAGCACAAAAAGAAGGGGTGTCTTTTTGGGTTTATGAGGAATCTGGTTATCGATATTTATCTTTTGTTCAACCAGGTCGAGAAACACAAACGTGCTTAGATTTAAAAAAACCAACAAGAGTCGTGTTTGAGTATCAAAAGCTTATGATAGCATGCTTGTTAACACGTCCATCGCCCAAGAGAATATGTATTATTGGCTTAGGTGGCGGATCTTTAGCAACCGCTTTGCGACACCTTTATCCAGAAGTCATTATTGATAATGTAGAGTTAAATGCACATGTTGTTGAATGTGCAGAGCGATTTTTTTCTTTTAAGCAAGATAAACAGATGCGCGTACATCTTACTGATGGTGTGCAGTATCTTAAAACCCTTTCATCCGATAATCTTTATGATGCTATTATTATTGATGCTTTTGATGCTCTTTATATACCAAAAGAATTTTTAACAGAGAGTTTTGTGCAGTCAGTTTATACACAATTGCAACCTCAAGGCATTGCTTTGATGAATACCTTTAAAGATTCATCAACATATAAGCTTGAAACACATTTATATCAACATGTTTTTGGTCAGGTATATCAGCCAACTTTTCCCTTTTCATTGAACGGAAATCGAGTGATTTTTGTCAGTAAATCGTCTTTACCTGCTTTTAAGAGTATCAAACAACGCGTGTATCAAGCTCAACATCAATTACGTATTTTAGGGTTGATTCCAGATAAATTATTGAGTGTTATTGTTAAACTCAGTTCATATTGATTTGTATGCAATATGAACTGTTCATCACATCACATATTGTTCAGATTAACTGATAAAATAAAATTGATTGATAAAGGCATGTACTGCTAAGGTTAATGCAATCATCAAGATCATCAACGGGCCCCAACGATCATCTTTTCGTTTTTTATAAACAAGCCAGCTTGGCAAGATAACCAACAAATAGAGTGCAAAATAGGAGGCTAATTGAAGAATTTTCAAATAATCGCCATCTGTCCCATAAATTAAAAACAAACTGGGCATCACTGTTAATATTGAGCTTAAGAGGTGAGATTTTCTAACAAAAAGAAGCCCATCTTTCAAAAAGTCTTGAGTCCCAATGCTCATCCCCATGCAAGATGTTGCCATCGCTAACATACTAAAAATAACAGCTACTTTAGCTAATGTATTATTGTTAACCAATAAAGCAATATGTTGAATAAAATCTTGATTTCCTGAGGTCTGTAGTGGATTATCGCGAACTAAGTTCAGCATTAAGACAGACCAGATCATATAAATAAAAAGGATAAATAATCCTGAAAGTAAGCATAAGCGCTTCAATGTGTTGTGATCGGTCACAAAACGAGTTAATGAGGGAATCGTTAAGTGATAACCAAAGAACATCATCACAGGCAAAAGCAATTGAACATCAACAGTGATAGGATATAAAGCAATCATCTCTTGGTTGCTAGCACTCATCCCCACTCCGATAATCCACGTTAACGCTAAAAGCATCAAGATGACAAGAACTTTATTGGTTATGGCTTGAATAAAATGAGGTATTAATAAAAATGTCATTAAGAGAACCGCTTGAAACCAAGGCTGAGCCAGTAGCGGCCAAAATGGAAAAATATCTTGGCAAAAAGCAGGTAGTGCACTGAGATAAACAGCAAGCAATGACCAGAAAAATAGAAGATAAACAACTTTGGTTGGCCAGTATAAGTTATGTTGATACCGCTGGATAAAAGTAAGAAGGTTGTCTTGCTCTGCCTTTTCAGTTGAGAGTTCAACAAAATAACATGCTGAACAATGCATAATCATTAAGGCAGTACTAAATAGCATCAAGATGCTTATGAATGATAAATGTTGGCACAAAATAGGCAATGTTACCATACCAGCCCCAATAGCTGTTCCAACAATTAAAAAAAATACTGTTGATTGATTGATGAATTGTGATGAAGGCATAGATTATCCTTGAAATGAGTCTGTTCTATTAGAGTATTAATTCTATTGATGAGTTGCTGACTTTGCAATTGTGAACTACTCAGGCCATTCATGGGTGGGTAGTTCACCCTCTCAATTCATTACGCTCCCATCAGACAAACGCACCAGGCATACTCACATGCCAATGAGCAAAAAGATTAGGTTGTCTTTTTGCAATTGTTGCTAAAAATTTTGCGTTCCAAGTCTTCCTATGGGGGTGGTGTCACAAACTGCACTGTCACGAGCTTTCATGTTTAATGCTTTATTAATATTGTGATGAGCGGTGAATAAGATTATCTTTTTATCTTTATTGTTATCAAGAGTTAATATTAAAAACAATTGATACAAAGCTGTTACGATAGAGTTGATGAGTTCACTCATGATATGAGGTTTTGGCAAACATGGAAGTTGCAGCTGTTTAAGAACTTTTAAAGCAATAAGATTTGAATCAATATGCATAGCTGGTAGCAACTTTAAGTCATCAAGACTGCGATAGAGTGCAGAAGAAAAATCATTAAGTTGCTTTTTACGTTTTATAGCTAAATCTTTCATGCTGTGGATTGAAGTGTCTTGTCCTAAAAGACACTCAATCTTTTTAAATTTGGGTTGGATCTTTTCGACAAGGTGAGTAGCAATAAGATCTGAAACTAAATCGGTATAACTTTTATTTGTAGCCTTAATATCAGCGCCTTTAGCAATAAGAGCGAGAGCTGTATCGATATATCCGCTCAATCTAGCATAAATTAAAGCAGTATGACCAGAGTGATCTGTAGCATTAACATCAGCACCTGCCTTGATAAGAGCGAGAGCTGTATCGGTATGTCCTGTGGATGCGGCATGCATTAAAGCCGTTTGATCATATTTATTTCTAGCATCAATAATAGCACCTGCAGCAATAAAAGCCGAAGTTACATTTTTATCTCCCCAAAGGCAAGCATGAATTAAAGCAGGATTACCAAAGTTATCTATAGCATTAATATCAGCACCTGCATCGATAAGAGCGAGAGCTATCTTGGTATCTTTATCGCAGATGGCATTAATCAATGCTGTGTTACCATTAGAGCAACACTCTTCCGTGTAAGCTTTCGCTAAGAGTTTGCACTCTTCTTCGGTTCGTTGCTCCGGTGGCTTGGCGAATATCTTTTTAATATCTGAGTATTGCATGTTTTGTTCCTTAGTTGATAAAAACAAAAAGTTAAAAATCATCCATAAAAATTCATAAAACATAACTTTTAAATTAAAAAAGCAAGCTTTTTACAGCATTTTTGCTATCTTGCTTTAACTTTTAAATCATATTGATATCAATACGAGACTAACATTATTGAAGGATGCTTTCAACAAAAAGCATTTAACAGATTGTTTTGATGATTAAAAAAAAACACTTCTTTCCACCGTATCTGTACACGAGTTTTGCTCTTAATAAAACAGACTGCAGTTAGAGAGTATTATTTAAAAAGTCTATTGAGCTGTTTGTGAGCGAAGCTGTTGTTTAACTTTAACGCCTAATGCCGTGTTAAGAGAGTGTTGAGTGCTGAATAAGATGATCTTTTTATCTTTCTTATTATCGCAAGTTAATGTTAAAAACAATTGATACAAAGCTTTTTCTATAGAGTCAAGGAGTTGAATGATAATATGAGATTTTGGAAAAGATTGAAGCTCCAGCTGTTCAATAACTTTTAAAGCAATAAGATTGGAATCAATATAATTGTGGGGTAGCTCTAAGTTATCAAGACTGCTATGAAGTGCAGTATAAAGAGCATCGATTTTCTTTTTAGCGTTTACATCTAGATCTTTCATGCTGTGGATTGAAGTCTCTTTCGCTAAAAAGTCCTCAACCTCTTTGAACTGCGATCGAATATTTTTAACAAGGCAAGTAGCAATAAAATGTGAAACGTTATCAGTATAAACATTCTTAGGTAATATCGGGTCTGCAGCGTCTTTGGCAATAAGCGCTAGAGATATTTTTATTGAACTATGTTCTAATAGGGCGAGATCCTTTTTGGAGCATTGTTCTGGTTGTTTTTCAAGTATATTTTTAATATCTTCGTCTTGCATTTTTTTCCTTCAGTTTAAAAAAAAAATAAAAAAGTTAAAAATCATCTATGAAAACTAATAAAACATCGCTGTGAAATTTAAAAATATGGTTTTTACAGCATCTTTGTTCTCTTACCTTAACCTTAATTCAATAATATTCCATATCTAATATGAGGCTAACATTGTTGAAGGATGCTTTCAATAAAAATAATTTAACAAATTTTTTTGACAAGCTAAAAAACACTACTTTTTTAGCCTGTTGCTAGAGTCATGAATGCATTAAAGATCGTCTCTACTTTGCAATTTTCGTGAAAGGAATGCAGAGGAATAAAATTCTTGATCAACTAAGGTCATGATGCTTATAGCTCACAACCCAACTCTAAAAATCTCACATTGAATACCCATATAAAGATAGTTTTAATTGATTGAAACAACAAAATCACTTGAATTAATCTAATAATTTGTTACTAAAGATATTATATTGGCTTGATAATATCTTTAAAAAATTCATATGATGAAGTAACACATTCTAAATACAAGGTGTAACATGGCTTTGCTAAAACTCATAATCGGATCATTGATGGCGGTAGTATTTCAACGTCGTTTAGCTGAAATACTACTCTACATAATGAATTATTCTGTAGCAATACTTAGGCTACCTACGCGTATTATACATGCTTTAAGAGTACCCCTAGCAGATGCGATACGTAATTTAGATATTATTAAACAGCGCAAACAATATCGTGGAGTTGTTAATTTTTTGTATAACAATATTATTGTACAATTTTCATTGTGTTTTTGGTCAGGTAATTACAGATTAGATGACCGCCAGAAAGGTGTTGAAAAACATGAATTATTCAATACAGTTTATGATCAAACATCACCATTTAAGAAATATACTTTAACAATATCGCCTCTATTGAGTTTACTGACAACTCCATTGCAGCCTTGGATTTCGTTAGGTGATCTCACTATGCTCGTGAGTACGATTGTGATATTGGGTATAAATCAAGATATAAGTTTTATTAAAGATTTATTTCAATCAATACCAAAATCATCATTTGGGCCTGGCGATTCAGCAGCTGCATCGAAGCCTCAACACAGTAGTCAACAAGCAGCATCTTTGAACAGATATTCACGCTCTAGCACTTTAGATTCTCATGTTAAGCCTGACGCCCAAACGGGAGCTGAGAGTAAATCTGCTGCTGCTGTCGGCGAACAAGACAGCACGGTTCCCTCAATAAGGGGGGATCAGCTTGTTTAGATAACAAGCTGATGCTTTCTCATAGTGGAATATTAAAGAAATTCAAAACTTTTTAACTCAAGAAAACATCGGCTTTCTTTATCAGCAAAACCCCTGTAGATCACTATTAAAGACTTCATTCATAAATAAAGAAGGAATGATCAAATAATTTTCTAGTGTTGTTTTTAATATTAAATTAAGGTTATGATAAGTGATATGTCAATAAAAGTCAGATTTATAAATAGCAAAATTATTTCTTAGTATTGGAGGTTAAAAACTATGATCAGTTCATACCAGTTATCAATCAGTAAAGATATTGCATTAGAAAAGAGTTTGCAGACGATTCCTTTTGACATTAACACCTTAGAGTTGAAAATAACTGACGTAGAACTCAGCCAGGTGTTTAAAGGTATTCCCGACCATGTGACCACCCTAGATTTGAGTGGTAATGCTTTAGGAGAAAGATCTGCTGAAGAACTTGCTCAAGCGTTCGCAGCGCTCCCCTCTAGCGTGACTCAGTTAGATTTATCTTTCAATCAGTTAGAGAAAAAAACTGGCGAAGAACTTGCTCAAGCGTTCGCAGCACTTCCTTCTAGAATTAGAATATTAAATTTGACTGCTAATAATTTAAGACGAACAACTGGTGCAGAACTTGCCCAAGCGTTCGCAGCGCTTCCCTCTGGCGTGACGGATTTACATTTGTACGGTAATGAGTTAGGAAAAAGAACTGGCGAAGAACTTGCCCAAGCGTTCGCAGCACTTCCTTCTAGCATTAGAATATTAAATTTGGATGGTAATAAGTTAAGCCGAAGAACCGGCGAAGAGCTTAATCAAGCGTTTGCAGCGATTCCTAAGAACGTGACTAAGTTGAATTTAGCCGGTAATGGTTTAGGGCTAAAAACTGGTAAGGAACTTGCCAAAGTATTTTCGGGGATTTCCACTGGTATTACCAGTCTAGATTTGTCTCATAATAAGTTAGATAAAAGAACGGATATAGAACTTGCCGAAGCATTCAAAGCGATTCCTGAACAAGTGAGTATGCTATCTTTGGGTGTGAATATGTTAGGAAATAAAACGAGCGAAGAACTTGCCAAAGCATTCGCAGGTATTTCTGTTGGTGTGACAACCTTAGAGTTGGGTGGTAACTCTTTAGGAAGTACTGATGAAGAACTTGCCCAAGCGTTCGCAGCGCTGTCTCCTAGCGTCACTGAGTTGAATTTATCTTTTAATTGTTTAGAAGAAAAAACAGGCGTAGCACTCGCCAAAGCGTTCGCAAGTATTCCTTTCGGTGTGAGAACTCTAAATTTATCATATAATAATCTAGGAGAAAAAACTGGAGCACAACTTGCCCAAGCGTTCGCAGCGTTTCCCTCTAGTATTCTCGCTTTAAATTTATGCGGTAATAAGATAGGAAAAACAATAACTGATGCAGAGCTCACTCAGGTATTCGCAGCGCTTCCTGTTGGTGTGACCACCCTAAATTTGTGGGGTAATGCTTTAGGACAAAGAACTGGTGCAACACTTGCCCCAGCATTTTCAGTGATCCCCTTTACCGTAACTACCCTGGATTTAAGTTTTAATGACTTAGGAATGATACCGGACGAGGGATTGAGTGACGCATTTGCAGGCATTCCTGTCGGCGTGACTACGCTATATTTGAGTAATAATGCCTTCGGGAGAAAAATTAGCGCAGAAAAACTTGCCTCAGCATTCTCAATGATTCCTGCTACCGTAACCACCCTGGGTTTAGGCTCTAATGACCTAGGAATGATGCCTAGTGAGGGACTGATTCAAGTGTTTGCAGCTCTTCCTCCTGGTGTGAGCACCCTGGATTTGCGTTATAATGACTTTGACCTAAAACGTGGGTCAACAATACTTAAATGCTTTGCAGCGCTTCCTTCTGGTGTGACCACTCGGGATTTGCGGGGTAATAATTTAGGGCGCAAACCTGACGCAGAACTTATTAAGATCTTTGCAGATCTAAGTCAGCGCTATCATACAGTCAATTTAATGGAAAATAACTTATTTTCAGGAAGAACAAAGATCGAGCAAGAGCCTTTACTTTCGTTCTTTAGGAGCCATTCTTGCGTTCAAGAAAATACCGGATGTTCTTTTAATATAGATGGTGGTAATGGTAAATTGGAGCTACAGCAGACCGAGGCACCCGTTTGCATATTTACACAACCTTTTCGTGACCGAACTGACATGTTGAATATGAGCGCGGAAAAATGTGCACACAAACCTATCTGAACATAATATTCATAAAGAAAAGAGCCAGTGACTATGTGTGATCTGCAACCTCATACTCCTCTGTGTGTGAGATAACAGGCTGGCTCCACGTTTATTCATCAAAGATCAGGATCTGAGGCACTTAAGATTTGCCTTGTAGCCTATATTCATTCGAATGATTTTCAATAAAGTATCATCAAGCCATTTTATTCTTGGAATTGATATCATTAAAAAGACTTAATTCATAACATACAGACTCACATTTAATACACACGCAAAACTTACCCATAAGAAATAAGGCACTAAAAAAAGTTTAGAAGACCATTTTGTTATATTCGCAATCAATGATCCGATGAAGATCCAAAGTAAAATAATATCGTATAACGCTAAATCTATTCGATGCATGTAAAAAAACAAAGGCGACCAAAGAACATTCAGGATCATTTGTACCGCAAAAATCCATAAGACTTTTTTGGACGAAGCTCGATCGTTCCAAAGATCGCCTAAAACGATACCCATCATGATGTATAATGTTGTCCAGACGGGACCAAAAATCCAGCCTGGTGGATTAAAACTTGGTTTGTGTAATTGATGGTACCATGTCAAATCAGCATACCCCATACTCAATCCCGATAGAGTGCCTAACGATAAACAAAAGAGAGCGCCGATTATTTTTGAACGATAATGATGCATGAAGTCTTAATCAAAATATTATATTTTTCATTATAAGAGATTTTTGTTAAAAATCTTCTTGAGTAATGCAGCAAAAATAGTTATAAAAATGCAATCAATATATCTTTCAAGATAGCTGGAATCAAAAGGAGCGAGATTAAGGACAGCGATAAGCTGTAAGCTATCCCTTCAGGTCATGATGAGTGACGTGTTTTCTCGTATGGATCAATGAGTCGATCAGCTATTGCTATTTTATCTACAGAGAACTTACTTCATAATTTAAATGTTATCAAGAATCATGTTGGTTCTGCAAAAATCATTGCCATGATCAAAGCAAATGCTTATGGGCATGGTATCCGCACGGTAGCATCAAAGCTTGATGGATTAGTTGATTTATTAGGCGTCGCATCGATTGATGAAGCTATAGCGTTAAGAAAGCACGGTGTGCGATCGCCTATTATTTTAATGCAAGGAGTCTTTGAGTCCAATGAGCTTTTATTAGCATCAGTTGAGCATTTCCATGTTGTTTTTAATAACTTTCAACAGTTAGAGTGGCTTGATAAGATTATACTTCCTAGAGCACTTCATGCATGGATTAAAATTGATACGGGAATGGGACGATTAGGATTTGATCTTGATCAAGCTTACAGTGTTTATGAGCGTTTAATGAACCATCGCTCCTTGATCAAACCTATCCATGTCATGTCACATTTTTCGGCAGCTGATATTATCGATCATCCTTTAAATCAAGAGCAGATTGAACGCTTTAAAAACTTTACCATGTTGATAGAGTCCAGTGGATCTCAATTGAGTCTTTGTAATTCTGCAGCGATTTTTAATTTTCCCCAATGTCACTACCACTATGTGAGACCCGGTCTTGCTTTATATGGTGTCAGTCCTCTTCAAGGTCGTTGTGCAGAAGATTTAGGATTAAAACCAGTCATGTCTTTGCAAACAAGTTTAATCTCTGTTCGCACTTTTAAAAAAGGATCGTTGATTGGTTATGGAGGAAGATATTCTTGCCCACAAGACATGCCGATTGGCATTATTGCTTTTGGTTATGGTGATGGCTATCCGATTACAGCTCGAGATGGCACACCGATTCTTGTTAACGGCATCAAATGTAGCTTAGTAGGTCGTGTATCCATGGATATGATAGCGGTAGATTTGAGAGCCTGTCCAACAGCAGGTATCGGCGATCCTGTCGTTTTATGGGGAGAAGATTTACCAATTGAACATATTACCCCTTTTACTTCAAATATATCATGGGATATATTAACAGGAGTACAACATCGGGTTAAATTTCTTTGGACTCGTATTTAGTTTCTGTATACATTAGGTTATTGAGTAAGGATTATTATTTATCATGGAACTTTTTTTAAGCATTCTTTTCTTTTTATTCAAGATTTTTATTATTATTGGATCCATTTATCTTATTATGCTTTTATTTTCCTCAAAAAAAGAAAGTGGCTTGGAGCTGACTGTCATGACTTTTCGCGAGCGTTATTCAAGCGATCAGATGCGTGTTTTGCAAAAAACAGTTGCCAAAAACCTATGGAAAACTTTCAAGAAAATCATTAATAAAGAAAAGCTAGACAAGCGCGACAGCAGCTTGTATGTTATTGAATTTGTTGGAGACATGAAGTCATCACAAACAGATTCTCTCAAAGAAATGGTTACTATTTTAGCGACTATTGTTAAGAAAAAAGATGAGGTTTTAGTGATTATGAATAGTCCAGGGGGACAAGTGCACCAATATGGTTATGCTGCAAGCCAGTTAGTACGTTTACGTGATCGCTGTCAACTCACTGTTGCTATTGATAGAATCGGCGCAAGTGGAGGCTATTTAATGGCTTGTGTAGCTCATCAAATTTTAGCGGCCCCTTTTGCCATTGTAGGTTCTATTGGTGTTATAGGACAAGTTCCTAATATTAATAAGTTATTAAAGAAAAATTTGATTGATATTGAAGAGCATACTGCAGGGGCATATAAACGTTCATTATCGATTGTTGGGGAAAACACCCCTGAAAAAATCGATCGTTTTAAGTATGAGCTAGAACAAACTCATCTTTTATTTCAAAATTTTGTCAAAGAATATCGTCCTATCGTTCATGATGATGCTTTATTAAGTGGCGAACATTTTTATGCTGCTCAGTCTTTAGAGCATTATAAACTTGTTGATAAAATCATAACCTCTGATGAATATATTTTAGACGCTACTGCGCACAAGAATGTTGTGTATTTGAAAACAGCTCCTAAAGTATCATGGATATCTCGCTTTGTTGCAGTCAGTCAATCAATCGTTGAAGCAAGCGTGGAGTCTCTATCATCATTAAAACAAATACTTTTACGAAAAGAATAATGCAATCCATCAATTATTTTATTTTGAATCAAAGCTCCAGCCCATCACGAATGGTCTTGTTCTTGCATGGACTGGGAGCCAGTGGCAATGATCTCGTTTTTATCTATCAAGCATTACTACGAGAATTGAATGATATTATAGGGGTTTTTCCTACAGCCCCTAATATACCTGTAAGTCTTAATCGGGGTTATATGATGCCTGCTTGGTTTGATATTGAGTCAATAACTCATTTTTCCGATCGTATGAATGAAGGGTTAAGTTTGATGATGAACCCATTAGTCGAAATTGTACGAGAGGTTCAAGCTCAATACCCATCAATAACAGAAGTGAATATTGTTGGCTTTAGTCAAGGTGGAGTTGTCGCTTTAGCCTTAAGTCATTATCTGCCTGTCAATCATCTTGCTTTGCTTTCTACTTTTTATCCTCAACAACGTCAGATCTGTCCTGATAGTAAAAAGATTTTTATTGCTCACGGTGAACGTGATGATATTGTGCCTTTTCAATTAGGATCTCAGTTATATAATCGGTTAAAAAACATTAATAACCTCCATATTAACTTTTATCAGTATAAAAACATGGGCCATCATATTATCAATGAAGAAATAGCCGATCTCATCAAATTCATCAAGATACATTAATTTAACAAAACTCGCGGAATTTTAGGCAGCGTATATCTTTCTAAGAGAAAGAGCAGTGTAATGGTGTAGATTTGTAAAAAATAAACACTATCAAAGAGATGGATGATCATATAAAAACCTATGAATGAGAAAAGAATTCTTTATATTTTATCGGAAACTCATGGTGCCAGAACAAAAATGAACTGACATTAAGCGAGTTTATTGAACAAAACACGTGCGCAATCCTTTTCGTGTACGGGAAGGTCAAGCACGTCCTGCTCTTTGTTTAAGTTCTTGTTCTCGATCGTTCTTTTCCAGATATTTTTAGTGTATCATACCCTTATTGTCGCAAAAAGTGTTGCTCATCGTTATGCAAGGAATCTGTTTACGGGCTTACCCAACATCTGCTCAAAAGAACATCTTGAGTCAATGGATGGGCTGTGCACGTACCGTATGGAATGCCAAATGTGATGAT
>Ga0214917_10003745_pt1 | contig 17362 bp, 29 predicted proteins | sample LL_1208_BB_MetaG_FD_177983 | JGI IMG/M metagenome (GOLD analysis project Ga0214917, IMG submission 177983) | Freshwater microbial communities from Lake Lanier, Atlanta, Georgia, United States - LL_1208_BB | ecosystem: Environmental > Aquatic > Freshwater > Lake | place: USA: Georgia | collected... | reverse complement strand
AGTCCTCCCTAATCTCGATGTCATACGCTGCGCCTATCAAAATGGACAACAACTCCCGACCGGTGTCAAAGTTGTCCAAGACTATAGTGTCAGATCCAAACGAATCTTTAATGAACCAAGAATGGAATTGGTTGCATCCGAGTATCCAAGAGAGCTTCTACCTGAAGATTCCAGCACCGACTGATGTAGATGACGCTCGCATTAAGATGAGTTGTCATGACCATGCTCTTAAGGACTTTGATCTCCAGTTGGAGATGAATGACTTACAGACTGATATGTTAAAAGATAATAATGAGGTTATACCGTACCATGGAGATGAGCATGATGACCTGGAAGCAAAAAGATTAAAACTTCTTTTTGGTAAACGGTTTCATCAGAATGCTAGTAATGCCTATTGGTATTGGTTGCAAAAAGAAAAGCCATGTAATAGTAAAGTAAATTGAACTACAATTAAAGAAAGATAAGGAGTCTCATGGACGTAGATCCCACATTAGTTAATCTTATATCTGGGTTTACATCAGAAGGGACTCCTCTTTCTGCTACTATTGGTTCAAAGATTGAACATGCTGTCGTTATATTGACGGCAGCAATGTTAGCTAATGAAAACTTAGCTGCTTCTATGGATGCAGCTGAGATGGTAGACGCAGCAATTAATTATTACCACATCATTCAAGAACGTCTTGGTTATTATCAACAGAACCAAAGTCAGTCATTAGAACGTCTACTAAATAGCTAATGGAAATTGCAGGTAAGTATTCAGCATTGGCATCTGAAGCTTTTAATTCAGGAGCAGGTAACCCACGTAAAGGATTTGTAGAAGGACAGAAGGGTCTTTCCTTGGGAAGGTATGCGGGTAACGCAGCTCTCATGGATGCACACCCACAGGTTGCTTTTGGTTCTCAAAGTTTAGGCTTTAGTCCATCTTCTTAAACTTAATTTTTCTGCTAACCTAGACTAACGTTTACTTCGATTGATGGAACCCGATCCAAAGCTAAAGCTCACCGTGTCACTATCGGTGGATGTCGAACTCATCTATAAACCTTTTGCAGGTAAAACTCCTGACGAAGTCGTGGAGTTTTTACAAGATGAACTTCATACTTTACTTTTTGAATTAGATGAAGTTATTGGCGTCGCATCCAATTGCACATCCTTCCATGAACACTGATTACCTTTACGCCTGGGATGTTGTAGAACAACAGAAACGTGTGGACTTTATGGAGCGTATGTACCAGTGTTCTGGTAGAGCCGTTGCTGGACATCCCATGGAAGGACTATATACTGGGTTATGGCAAGACTTTTGTATCCGTGAAGCTGGCCCTGTCATGCGTGAACGGTACTTTGAAATGCTTGAAGCCATCCAACTCTACAATGACAACCTCCTCCAACCCGCTTAACACAATGAACAGCTCGTACACCCCTGAAGAGTCTAAAGCTTGGTCTAACGGGTCTTCTAAAAAGTTAAAGGAACTCGTTAGGTCCTTCAAGCAAAACATTGTAGCTGAATTAGATGAGCCCTTGGCGACTAAGAACTCTAGAGAAAAGCTACATGATACTACTGCGAGTACAGCACAATCCATTAAACATGCTGAGTGTTTAAAAAAAACAAGAGAGTACTTTGCAGATACTATCTGTGAAGCTATGGATGAACTAACAGGAGAAGAAGTGTATCAAGCTTTCTATAAAGCATGTAAAGCACTAAGGGATGTTAGCAAAAAAGAATATGATAATGCTAATGGATTATTTGAATGCTTAGACGGTGACATCAGGTTCACTATATTTTAATGGGACGTACCAAAGAATCAGATTATCCTGTATGGATTTGCCAAAATTGTGGCGAAGCTTATGGTGACTGGTATAAGAAAGGTAACTATATAGGTCCACCTAACTTTCTTTCTACTTTTCATATGGGTACATGTGATGTCTGTGGTACAACAGAAACTATTGTTACTGAGCCACGGGACTGTGGTCACCTTAGACCTACATGGAAAGAAGAGTATGCAAGAAGTATAGAGTCGCAGTAAGTATGTTATTACTTAGTCGGCGCCTAGACTAAACAATACAGTAGCTGCTGTACCGCCTGATTCAGATACAAAAATAGGTTGTACGTACTTAACTGGGTGGTTGGCAATATTGTAATGGGTCGTACCGTTAGCGGTAATAGTTTGGTTTGCAATTATCTTTGACCAATTTGTACCATCAATTGAACCGTTTAATGCAACAATAACGTTAGTGTTAATGCTTGCAACAGTAGTAAACAACACATAGTTCTTTGTATTAATTTCTTCTCCTAATTGAACTGGAGTTGACACGCCAGAAGCAGGTGCTGTCAACGTATCATATGTAACAAAGAAAGCTTCCGGAGAATTCATGGCTATTGTTTTTTACTATTCTAAATTATGTATTCTATCAACGCCACTTAAGACACGTCACTGATAAAATAAAAGTACTGAATAAAAACTATGTACACCCCCGGTCCTCAAGATATACCACAGGTTCAAATCCCTCCTGTTCAAGAGGCACCTCAACCACAAGCTAAGATCAAAGCACCTAGTAAATCTAAGGAAGGCGACGTAGGCGCCTTTATACAACAATGTATTTCTTTGTGTTCCTACCTAAATGAATTACGGACACAATCTCATTTGATACATCTGAACTATGAAGGATCTAACTTCTTTGGTGTCCATGCTTTCTTAAAAGAACAATACGAAGCACATCAAGATCAATTCGATAAGTTAGGTGAGTTCATTAGGTCCATGGATTACTTGATGCCCATGTGTGCCAAAGGATTAGCTGATGCTGCCCCAGGGTTTAAGGATTGTGTTAGCTATAAAGGTAATGAGATGTTAATTACGTACTATAAAAACTTAGAAGATTTTGCTATGCGTTGTAAAAAAATAGAAGAACTTGCTGGTAAAGTACATGCCATTGATATCCAGAATTATATAGCAGAGCTAGCAGGAGAAATCTTTAAGGCAGCATGGATGGTTAAGGCTACCCTAAGAAATAGTTAGGTGTCTTCCGGAAATAATTATCTGTTGCTTTTAATGTACTTTATTTTTAATTACTTCGTAAAAATAATCATCGGATGTTTCCCAAGTACGATTGTTTTCAACTGAATACACAGTCGTATCAATTTGATAGCCAGGGTTTTTTGAGATTCTATTGAACGTCCAAGCAGCATCGTACCAAATGCAACGGTTGTTTGGATACGCGTAATAGTTTCCTGTTTCTACCTTAAATATATGGGCGCATTTATGCTCAGGTGTTTCTGAGTAATTAAAATCTGTCATCGCATGGTTCTCAAAAGCCCAATCTAAAGTAAACATATATTGTCCACAAACTCTAGTATTGTCTGGTCTTACAAGTTCAGCAGATAATCCAGCGAGACGATTACGTCGTTGCACATCAATGTAAGAAGAGAAACAATCCCAATACATTGTTTGTTCAAGTGGTTCTATTTCTGCATCGGGTTTCCAACAAAGAGAATGTAAAGGTCTGCGAGTCCAATTTACTCCGTTCTCAAGGAAGCATTCAAACAATGGCACCCGCTTTTCCATTGATGCAACTGAATGTACATCACATTTACTAACCTCTCCGTGACCTTGCTTACCATTAAATAAAAATTCGTTACGGATGTAACAACTCCAGTCAGGTAACGGATGATTTAGAAATGCCATATTAAGTAACTAAAGGCACAACAAGGCCGTACCTTAATAGGTAGGACGTTTGCAACAAGTGTTGTCACAGAAATCTCTAGTGTTTATACTAGAGATCCTACTTTACTTTTTCTTTTTAGGCGGTACTGGTGCACCTTTCTTCGGTGGTACTGCACCTTTCTTAGGCGGTACTGGTGCTCCTTTTTTTGGAGGTACGGCACCTTTCTTAGGTGGTACTGGTGCTCCCTTCTTACCTGCTTCTTCTTTTCCTACTGGCACTAAGCCTTTACCAGGAACAAACTTCTTTTCTACAGCCATGATTAAGAGACATCTCTTATGTAAGTATACTGCTATTTATTGTCTTTGTAACGTCTTGCTGCACGTCCTGCTCTCTTTGCTTTTTCAGTGTTAGCAACGAACTGTTTGCCTTGTTTACTGCCAGCTCTTTTTTTTTGGTCGGTGTCTTCACGTTCTTTTGGTGACAGGGAAGCCCATGCCTTTTCTGGTAGGTAACGTTTGGTATAACCTTTTTGAATTGCTTTGTCGGCAGGCATTACTTTGACTCCTAATTTAATGTTTAAAATAAATCATAATCATCCCAGGCTTCTTCTTTTGCTTGGCGTTTAATGTTTTCTGAACCATATAAAAAACGTGGATCGGTTTGACTATACTGTTCAAAAGCTTCTCTTGGTGTGTATCCTAATTCATCAGAGTCTATTAAGGTTTTAAAATAAGGATTTGACGCTGCGGTTGCAATTTGAGTTGTTTCTCCTGCATTAAGCGGAACGTTGCCTAAATATTTGGAAGGCGAAACATTTTGAACAGCTTCTTGCACAGCTTTTTGAATGGGTATATTTCTAATTCTAGAGGCTTCAATAGCGTATGCAAGAATGTTTTCTTTATACGCATGAGCAACTGCTTCAGATTGTCCTGGCAACCAGCTATCGCCAATAACTTGATTCGTGTTTAATTTTACAGCGGCATTTTGTGTTAATTCTTTATGGGCTTGTGCTCGAATATCTTGCTTGTGTGCTTGAATATTTCTTTGTTGTTCGAGTTGACGAAGTTGCTGTAAAGAAGTTCTATTAACAATTTTATTTTGAGCCGTTAAAGGAATTTGCGTTATTTCTTTTTCTGTTTTAAATCCAAGTTGCCTCCAAGTAGCCCCTGGTAATTCATATCCTTTGCTGTCTAAAGATAATTGACTTGCTCTAATAATTTTATCTTTTGCGCCTTGTAAGTTAAAGCTACTTAAAAATTGTTGCGCTTTCTGTTGAGGATTCATTACTTTGGCTCCTTATATTTTTTAGCAGCAGCTTTAGCTTTGCTGCGTTTTTCATACTCATCTTTAGTGCCCCATTTTTCTTTACCCCACTTCTCTAAATCTTTTTGCTTTTCACCTTTACCTCCTTTGTATCCACCACCTGCTTTTTCATATTCTTGTGCAAGAAGTTGCGAGCGTCTAGCACTCCATTGGCCAGGCTTACCTCCTTTGCTACTTGCCATTATACGATCTTTAATAGACTCACGTAATTCTGGTTTGGTATATTTGTTATCCTCTTGGGACATTACGTTCTTGTTTTTGTTCTTTTAATATTTTATCCCACTTACATGGACGCAAGAACTTATCCCAGTCTTTTCTTGGGTTTGGAATTTTTTCTTCTAGTTCTAGAAAGAACTTCTTAAATCTTTCCGATTCGGAAGGCAACTGTATCGTCATCTTTATCTTTAAGTTTTTGCATAATGTCATTCATCTGATCCAGGGTGTCGATTCGACAGATGAGTTCAGAGATGGCGTTGACAATTATGGGATGTTCGGTGCGTGCAGCAAAGGCTAGTGCCTCACGTAAATGAGAGACTGATTCATCTAATGAACCTTTGACTTGACTGGAGAGTGCCATGGTTAAGATTTATGGTATTCCTAGTATAGTTCTAACACCAAATCCAGCCAACTTGATATGAATCAAAGTACGGATCTACGCCTAATGCTTCCATTAATTCATGTACTAGGCGTCCTTTTCCATGGCGTCTACTGTCGGCTGCCTTGATGTTGTCATCTACGACAATCAAAGTACCTGGACCAAGAAGGTTGTAGCCTGCAAACAGTTCCTTTAGGTGATGGGAGGCTGGTGCCCAATCGTTATTCCAGTCGGTAATGTTGTAAGAATCTAGGTATAGAAGGTCTATTGGACCAAAGAGGGTGTCTAGTGTTTCAACGGAATCACCTTCTATTACCTTGGCATGTTTGGTGTTCTCACGAGCCAAGGCGCAAGCCGCTGGGTCGTTGTCAATTGAAATTAATTTTCCAGTACCACGGATGTCGATGTAGTTGTCGAAGAGGAGGGTAGAGCACCCATCGCCTGTGTAGTTGTTTTCTTCTCGGTAGGTACCGGTCTCTACGATGAGTGGTTCTTTGGAGGTATCTAAGTATTGAAAGATTTTTTCAAAGGTTAATTGCCTGGCGCCAAGACGTGTTTTGATTGGATTGAAGTAGTCATTCCAAGTGGTTTGAGTTGATTTCATGGCTAGAGTTCTATGCGTGTGTAAAGGATCTGTAAGGATTGTAGCTCCTGTTCGTACGTATCCGCATCTGTTTTACTCACGTCTTGACATGCAAAGCCAAGTAGACATTCGGATGTAGGGCGATCTTCATCAAGATCAAAATAGAAACGTGTCAAATCAATTGTCATATAAGGTGAGCATCAATATAAAAAATCTGTTACAGTTTTACTAATACATCTGCTCTTGCGATGGCTGCTTTAAGCATAGTAGACGAGCTTACGGGTAAATACCAAGGGGATTCTGAGCTGCTGGAGAAGTTAAACCAGAAGCCTGCACGAGTCACCATCAATGGTAAGAGACATTATCACACTCCTTTTGTAACGGGACCGGCACCATCGGTAACTACTATTTTAAGTGAGACTGCATCTGAGGCCAACAAACAAAAGTTGGAGATGTGGTCTAAGAATAATCCAGGCGTGAAGGAAGCTGCTGCTGAGAGGGGTACTAGTATTCACTATGGGATGGAACAATATTTGAAAGGGAATAAGACTCCGGATATACCCGAAGATTATTCTCCGTTCTGGGATGGTATGCCAAAGGTTCTTGATCAGTTTGAAGAGGTGTTATGGGCAGAGACTCCTATGTTGGAACACCATCAGTTCACACTTTCAAATGATGGTATTGGCAGGGTGTGGGGCCAGGATGAGGAGGGGCGTGCTTGGTGTGGTAGCCCAGACATTATTGGTGTAGCAAACGGAAAACTTACGTTGGCTGACTTAAAGACTAGTGTTAAGCCGTACTCACGGAACTGGCCAAAAAATGTAGAGAAGGGATCTCAGGAGTGGCGCGACTTGCTGGGGGGCAACCTCAAGTTTAAGAAGACGTTAAAACAATTAGCAGCATATGACTTAGGTGTACAGCAAACGTTAGGCATGAAGGTACAACAGGCGGCAATACTGGTATCTACACCAGAAAGAACTCAGGTCTTTAAGATTTCTCGTAACTTCTTGAATAAGATTCACGATGATTGGTATGCTGTAGTAAATGAGTACTATACACAGATCGGTAATTGTAATGTGTATGATCCAGATTTAATTTAGATTGGGTGGGTAAATGAGGTAACGCCTGTGTTGTTAAGTTTTGTAAAGGTGAATATAGAAGCCATTATCAAATGGTTAAAGAAAGTTTGGTTTGAGGCAAAGCTTAAGGCGCGACTGGATATGATTGAATTCGAGAATCAGATTGAGGCTGAGCAAGAACGTAAACAACAAGCTGAGCCTATCTATAGGGAGTACGCTCCTGATCCAGAAAAACAGACTGGTGAGTCCTTAAAGTTAGGTGGGGAGATGCGTCTGTCTGCACCATGGGTTGTTGAGGACTCTGGTGAGGAGCATCAGGGTTACTGATCTATAGAATTCCACTGGTTTTCTTTGGGTATGCCAGCCGTAAGATTGTAAGACACCGAAAAAAAGAGCCATGAACACCCACGTGATTAGCGTGGGCGAGTGGTCACAATCTCTACTTAACCGCATGGATAGTGCGGTGGAAGGGGATGTGTTTTGCTTGCCGACACCCATGCACCTACATATGTATGAATTAATAAAAAAACAGTATTTCGACCAGAAGCAGTTTAAAGTGGAAGTCATTCAAACAAAGGCAGTAGCATGACCAGTACAAGTCAAAAGGCAGTAAGGCCAGGTGAGATTAAGATTAGTTTAATACCGATTGATTGGCCTCTTACTCCGTTAGGACCAAATAAAGATCCGTATACACATGGGTGGCAACTGAAACCCTTTACTATCACAGAGATTGAAGATGAACTTGCTTCGGGACAATGTAAGGCCATCGGATTGTTGGGCGGTCCTTTCTACAATCATCCTTATGGGTTGTGCTGGGTTGATGTTGACGGACCGAGCGTATTCGATCTCATTGAAAAAACAGCAGAGCTCCCATACGCTCAAGCATTGCCACCAACCCTGACTATATGTAGTGGAAAAGTAGGTCGTGAACGCCGTCTATACAAAGTAAGTCGTGATCACCAGAAGCACTTCATACGAAATAAGTACACTTGGCACTCAGAAACCAACAAAGAAAAACTTGAGATCCTTTGGTCTAAACACCAAGGGGTGTTGATGGGTATGCATCCAGAGACTGAGGGTTATTTCACAAAAGATGGGTTGGGATTCGAGTGGGTACATAACTTGCCTGAATTACCTGAATGGATCTTATCTGGAATCATCACTAAGAATGCAAGGCAAGGTAAGCCATCCGTCGAAACTTCTCGCGTCATAGGCCCAGGGTTTGTTATTGAAGCTGAGATGGGTCTCGAACGGGATATCCAGTTGGCGAAAGAGGCTACATGGGGTATGCCACCAGAGGCTGCCGATGACTATGACATCTGGTTAACGGTAGGTCAGACATTACATTCCTTAGACGAATCTTTGCTTGATGAATGGGATGAATGGTCTAAACAATCGCCTAAATATAAGGAAGGTGTATGTCACAGTCGTTGGCTTGGCTTTAATAAGCAGGGTGGACGTGGTGTCGGATCTCTTATTTTTATGGCAAAAGAACAAGGGTGGTCACCGTCTCAAGAACACCGCGCCATGAGCGTAGACGATTCAACCTTAGAACATATAGCAAAACAACTTGCGGAAATGCAAAGCACATTTGAGTATACACAGCAACAACAAGTGGAAGATCAACTGATAACAGTTGTTCCTATATCAAGCAAAGAGGAAAAAAAGAAAAGGACTAGACGCACAAAAGAAAGTGATGGTGATAAGCCACCTAGGAATAGGGCTGCCAATGAAATTGCCGATAACATAATGGCACTTTATGGTGAGCATCTTAAGTACAGCGAACAACATGGCTGCTTCTATCTATATGAATACCGTTCTAAAGGCGTGTGGTGTAGCTTGTCAGATAACGAAATGAAAGGCTCGGTAAAAGATAAGATTGAACATGTGAAAGGTGAGCTATTGCCTAATGGTTACAGTATGTCCATGATTACAGATGTCGTAGAACAACTACGCATCTCACTTCTGGATGACGATTGGTATGAAGGTTCAAACTATCTGTTATTTACTAATGGAATTTTGGATGTACAGACGCGAGAACTGTTGCCTTTTAATTGGAAACTACATATGACACAACAGTTACCATATGAGTATGATCCAGGGGCAGATTGTGAACAGATCATTAAATGGTTGAAGGGTACACAAGCTAATGATTGGGGTCGCGTTCAAGTGTTAAGGGCGTGGCTTCGTGCTGTACTACTTAGTCACTCAGAGATACAGAAGTTTGTTGAGGTTGTAGGTCCAGGTAAATCAGGTAAGTCGACGTATGCAAACTTGGCGCATGCACTGGTGGGACAAGACAATGCTATGACGTCTAGCCTGGAGCACATTGAAAAAAATAGGTTTGAGACAGCAAACTTATATAAGAAGAAGTTGGTATTGTTTAATGATGTTGAACGATACGGCGGTTCAGTAGCCATGTTAAAAGGTTTGACTGGCGGTGACTTAATACGTAAGGAACGTAAGTTTCAATCTGGGTCCCAGAATCCGTTTAAGTTTTCTGGTGTCGTCATGATCACAGCTAACGAACCTATCCAGACAACAGACCCTACTTCTGGTTTGGCTCGTAGACGCCTGACAATACCATTTGATAAACCATTTAAAGGTACTTCGGCAGAGCAACGTATCCTTATTGATATGAACGATAAGGGTAAGCCGTACGGAGACTTTGCTTCTTTGCTTCCAGGGTTGGTTAACTGGTTGCTTGATATGTCGGAAGTAGAGATGCGTGAATACCTTATGGAAACAACAACGAAAGTACCGTTCTTTGCTAAGCATAATAAAGAACAGATCTTAAAATCAAATTCGTTATTAGATTGGATGGAACATTGTATTGTTTTTGATGTAGGTGCTGTTTCCCAGATAGGACAAAAGAAACTTGCACCGCGAGAAAGCAGTACAGTATATGTTAACGCTGGTTGGCATTTATATCCAAACTATTGTGAGTTCTCTACTGGATCTGGCAACAATATAATGTCTCGTTCTAGGTTTGAAAATAATTTTTTGGATGCATGTAAGCACCAGTTGGGATTAAATGTTTATAAATTTAAACGTGGTAATACCTGGTTGTTTGGTAATGTTGCTTGTCGCGCCGAGGCTTCTCAGAAACATTCAGACTATCCTTCTATTATTGAAGTGGGTTTGAATAAGGCTAAATGGTTGGAATATTATGGAGAAACACTGATTAAGGAAACTGATGAGACAATAGAGATTGGTGAAGAACAAACGTGGGACACGGTAAGCATATGATTCTTGATCTGTACGGTTGCCCCCGTGAGATTCTGGATGACTACGACTATTTGCAGGAGGTGATGGAGACAGCCATAAGCATGTCTGGCGCTACCTTATTGCGTATTTTTGGAGAGAAGTTTAGTCCGCAAGGCGTCACACTATTGGCATTACTTGCGGAATCTCATGCTTCTATTCATACGTGGCCGGAGCAAGGCTATGCTGCTGTTGACTTATATACTTGTAATCCAGAAGGTGTGACCCCACATAAGGCGGTGGAATACATAAAAGAAAAGTTGGGTGCAACAGATGTAAAAGAACAAGAGGTAGAGCGTCAAACTACTCTATAAATACGATATATTACATACAGTTAAACACATTTGAACATGAGTAAAAAGAAAACTAAGGTCCTTTGGTGCGCCGATCTGGTGGCAATGACCGGTTTTGCCAGGGTAAGTGGTGGCATATTACCGCGTCTACGCGATGATTTTGAGATTGTTTGCATGGCTTCTAACTGGTGGGGTGACCCATGTGATGAGCAATCTTTGTACCGCATGTACCCAGCCTCCAACAGGCATCAGACGGCTCCTTTTGGCGAGCAAAGGATTCGTGAGATTGTCGAAAAGGAACAACCTGACATCGTATTTAGTTTGAATGATCCATGGATTGTGAGTGAACAATATAAACAGATTCAGGATTTACATAAGGCTGGGAAGTTTAAGTTCGTTGGGTACCTCACCATGGACTCAATGAATTGGGTAGGTGGTATTGATCCACATATCAATGATTGGGATGCGTTGGTTGCGTTTACAGAATTTGGTGCACACGAATTTGTGAAGGGTGGTGTGACAAAGCCTATCGCTGTTATTCCCCATGGGTTGGATACCAAAGATTTTTATCCGATGGATCAGGGGGAAGCAAGGAAGAAATTGGGACTAAAGGAGGACATTTTTATTTGTTTGAATGGGAATCGCAATCAGTTTAGGAAAAGGCAGGATATTACGATCGCTGCGTTTGCCAAGTTTGCGGTAGGTAGACCTAATGCACAGTTGTATATGCACATGGGGTTAAAGGATCAGGGTTGGGATTTGATGTCGTTATTTGGTAGGGAGATGGTCAAGAATGGCTTAGATCCAAATGGGAGAATCATTATGACAGCTAATAATCCTAATCCTCCTAACGTACCTGTGGATATGCTGCGGTCGATCTATAACTGTGCTGACGTTGGTGTTAATACGTGTAAAGGTGGGGGCTGGGAACTCGTTAACTTCGAGCATGCAGCATGTCGTGTAGCTCAAGTGGTACCGAACCATACGGCAACCAAGGAGATCTTTGAGGGTTACGGTAAGTTGATCGAATGTAATCACATTGATGTAGATACGAACTACTGTCGTGAGATGCCGTGCCCTAGCACGGAACACCTGACTGAGATTCTGTGTGAACTGTATGAGTCACCAGTGCTGCTGGAGAAGACTGCACAGGATTGTTACGACCGTGTAACAGATGCACAGTTCAGTTGGGACACAATAGCGTCTCAGTTTGGCGGCATCTTTGAGGATGTAATGAATGGGGTAGGTCATGAGGTTGCACCAGAGGGGCAGCAGATCGTGAAGGAGGAGAAGAAGAAGAGAAAGAGTAGGAAGGAACGTGAACGAAAAGAGGTGTGTAGCCTAAAGTAGGTAGTACATAAGTATTGATTCCTCCCGCAAGGGGGGATTTTTTTTGGCCTGAAACTTGTTGAAAACTCCAAACTATAGGTATAGCATGATTTTCATTAGGTTCATGGAGTTTCCGACATTTCTGCATCGAAATGTCGTTCGGTATACCGATTCTCATGAGACTCACCTAAATGCGTATACAAACCGACATTTCTGCATCGAATTGTCGGAAACCCTATAGAACTAATAAAAACATGGCTATACCTATAGTTTGGAGTTTCCCTGGCTCTAAACAACGCTATACTTATTTTGTACCTACGCTTCTCCCATGGGACGCAACTACAAACCAATGCCCCCTCTTTGGAGAATCCAAGAGTTAGTTGAGTTAACTGACGATCATCCCAGTGGCCTTTACTACCCTCGTAAAAAGAAGTTCGTCACACACAAGCACAAACACTCTGGCCACTATCTAGTGTCCCTTGACGCCGACGTATACCTTGCGCACAGGGTTGTCTACTACCTACGTACAGGCCGAAGCCCTGATCTTTGTTCCATCACCCACCATCCCTATAACAAAGACAAGGACAACCGCCAGGAGCTCTGTAGCACCGCACCTAAACGCACAACAAAAAAACCTAATCCTCCTTGGATGCAAGACATCTAATGACAAACGTTCTCAAGAAGGTGTTGAAGACTAACTTTCGTTATGTCCCAGGTATCGACAGCCTCGACGAAGCACAGCTTGACGAACATGGGTACTACAAAGGTTACCCTTGTCCGCACCACCACCACATCAGGGACAAACAAAATCACTGGTGTTACCACTGTGTCGTAAAGATCCTGTCCAACACCTGTGGCTTCAATACGAACTTCCTTCATCCGTACTACAACCACAAGTACGAACAACTGTGGAAAAACATTGAGGTGGGTGATCTTGATGAGTGTTGGGAAATAGACCTACCTGGGAGTAAAAGTCCTAAACGCATTGGCTTTCCTTCTTATCGCTCACGATTCACTGGACGTGCTATAGAGAATGTCACACCACATAAGGTGATCTATCAGTGTGCCTGGGGTGATATAGGTGCAATGACAGTGTCTAGGGCTTGTGGTAATCCTTGGTGTGCTAACCCACTACATCTGGTCTCAAGCTGGAATATTGGCTTACCACCTTCCTCTATCACACCGTTTATACGTACGTTTGAACCTACGCATGTAATGGCACTTATCAAAGCAAAGAAAGAAGGGCGAGAACAAGAGCTAATTCAGCGGTACCACAAGCAAGTAATACGTAATCCCTTATGTGCAAAAGACGCACCTTACTACGATGAAGGTTGAGTTTTCAGAATTAGAATATATAAACGGAACATTGATAAAATAATGGCACGCACTTCTGTTGTTGCTCAAGATCGTCGTAGTTTAAACAACCCATTAAATCTTGGCACTTTCTCTTCTACTTCCTTACGTTATCTAAAAGGTTCTTTAGGTCCTAAGAATAGACTCGTTGGTTACACTGATACTAATCAGCTTTCTAACGGTGGTTTTGGTGGAGGCACTTTAAATAACTGGTTTTCTATCACAATTACATCTCCAGCCTGGTTAATTCTTACCAAGGGGGCACCACGTCCTAAATATATCCAGACATCAGCTTATGATTTAAATCATATTCCAATTCAAGGAGAAGCAATATTTGACGAAGATTCCGTACGTGATGGATTAAAGCGTGATGGAGAAGTATACATACCGTACTTAGGCGCTGTAATGAGCGCTCAGTCTGATCTTTATAATAACTTTGAAGCAGGTCGATTAGATCGTGGTGATGAAAGATACTATCCTTTAGCAGCAGGAAGTTATTTAATTTGTGTTTCTTCTACACGCAATGAACCTCTTGATTATGAGGTAGGTGTTGTTATTGAATTCCCAGTAACAGAACTGTTTGCTGCATTAGAAGATACTGATGAAGCTAGTTTCTTTTTACAAGAGACTGCAATACTTTTTGATTTTACTGTTTTAGTGCCTTCTAATATTACTGTTAATACAATAATAAGTTCTAATTTTGATAAACCTAATGGTTTTACTGAAGGTATTTGTACAATAAATGGAGGTGTAACAGTTGAGATTGGTTTATTTTCAAGTATTCCTGGTATAACTGCCTTACCTCCTGGCACTGCTTCTCTTAGTTCACCGATAAGTGTTAACACAACAATATCCTCTGATGTTACAAACCCTAATGCTTTTACTCAAGCTACTTGCACAATAAATTCAGGTATAACAGTTACTATATTATCAAGTTCTATTTGGTTTATTACAGTATTTTCAGCTTCTACTTGGCTAATTGGAGAAACAATACCTTCTTCTCAAGAAGATAACTTTAAAATTATTTTAGAGTCAGGTAACAACGAATCTTTTGATGCTTTTCATGACCATTCGCTATCTGAATGGAAAGGTATCTGGGATGCAGAACATCAAGATACAGATCCTTTTCCAACATTATTTACTTCTTTAACAAATAGATTATGAGGTTTCGTAAAAAGAAAACTTTAACTGTTTTGTTGCCAAAAGGGTTCTTGCTCAAAATGCGTTTGCTTCCTTGGATACGTACAGAAAAAAGTTGTGTATGGCTAGTAAGTTTAGCTGTTGGACGTTCCAAAAGGCAGATAAATGACTGGATGAATCGTAGAAAGAAAAAATCAGTAGTTAAATTAGATAAAAGTTTAAACGGTACCCTTGGTCCTAAGACACAAGTAATTGCTATACGTCAAGTACGTCAGTGGGTAGATGAACTACCAAAAGGGGAATCAATCGTTTTACGTTGTGAGTCAACTGTTCCTGATAAACAGTTTCGTGTGTGGAAGAAATGGTTTACAAAACATGAAGATATAAGATGGGAAATATCAGAAGAGTATAAATCTTTCTTTTTTTACAAATCAATACTGTAAAATAAAAGTAATCAAGTAAGCCTCATGAATCTTTCCAAATACCTCGAAGTAGCTCTTGCTATCCATGCAGCAGCTAGTGTTATCACAGCTTTGACTCCAACACCAAAAGATGACGGACTTGTTCGTCAGTTCTATAAGGTAATTGAAATCTTAGCCTTAGTTGTAGGTAAAGCTAAACAACGTTAAGTTCAGGTAAGAACACACCAACCGGAACCTGGCCCTTCGACTAACCATCTAGGGTTAAAATTTTTGTAACTATATTTGCGTTTGGCACCATTCGTACTTATATATTCACCAGACAATAAATCTATTTCGCCCCAGGGATCGTTGACAATATAACCAGTATCGTCGTAACCAATAATACAAAGCCAATGCCCGCCTCCTCGTGGTGAATTTACAGGGCCATGGTGGAGAAAACCGACAGGGACAGGTTTGTTATTGTTGATTTGCTTCTTAATTAACTCGACTGTACCTTTAACACTAAAGCGTGCTTCTACGCCATATTTAAACAAAGCTTTAATTTGTGCTGTGCTATCCGTGCTATCACCATAAGTAAACACAGTTTTAATGTAATCATCATCACCTGTTATTACTTTGGGTTTCAGGTATTTTAACATCATGGCACAACTAGAACTAAAGCATGTTCTGCCTGCATCTCTGTAGTTATCCCTTTGACTCATGTAAAGAACAGGTAGGGGATTTACTTTTGGCACATCCCCTCCTGGGACTTCGAGCTTTTGATCCATTATCTGAATCAATTTCGTGGGGTAGCCAGGATCTGTTGCGTAGCCTTGTTCTTTAAGTTGTTCTGCTGCTGCATTACGATTTGGTGCGTTGTTAACACCTTTGTATCCTTCATAGTCTTTGTACCATCGGTCAACGAGATAGGAAATACAAGTGCGTAAGTCAGGAAAATTAAGGAACCCATCAGTAATTGTAATCCAGTTGCCATTAATAAATTCCTGCGTAGATTGATTAGTTCCTGATCCCTTAAGTCCAAAGTAGTTGTTCTTACCCGAGACATGTTTTCCCCAGCTTGATTCCAATGCCCATTGTGCTGCTACTAATTCTGGATATTTGGCACCAGAAACTTTAGCTGCTGCTGTAACACCCTCCCAGTCATTGGTATAGGTATCTTGAGCAGAAGCATTAATACGGTATTTAACAAAGAATTCCTTTAGTTTATCAGCTGGAATAATAGTTTCCAGCCAATTAAACGCAGCTGTTTGCTCTTTAAGTCCTTTATAGAACCTAGCTGCATCAGTAAGTTTGTCTGCCATAGTTTAAGTAACTTACAGTATTAAATTCTACAACATGAATAAGTAGTTTTTAGTAGGTTACATTACTCTGCTTTAACCTGTTCGTCAATCTCCCTAGCGTCAGGGGGAATTGTATTTAAAACATATTGGGCAATAACTCGGTAACAGCCCAGTGCTTCTTCCGTGTCCATTCCACCATTTACTAAATCAACAGTAGCTTGCAATACATCGTTTTGTTGTGGTGTCATTTGATGTTCCTTTTCAGGTACAAAGTCGGATAATTTCCGATTATAAATCTAAAGCTTACCATACGGTAATAATAAAATTAAGTCTAGTGTTGTCTAGTTAGAATGTAGGTTAGGTAAAAAACGTAAACCAAGTTCTTATGGCATCACCTGTAGCTGTACCTGGTGATGTACGTACTGCTTTTAATAATTGTTTAGGGTTAGTAAACAGTTGTGAGCCAGTGTCCTGGTACAACGTAAACCACACACCCTCGGTATTGTGTGTGCCAGGGGGGACATTTGCGAATACGCGAAAGCTACCACCATCAAATGTACGACTTACTCCAGCAGCAGGTGGTACCACACCACAAGCTTTAAGTACAGATGCCTTAAGTACCGACTCAGGAATAACAGCTAGTTGGCGCCAGGGGGGTTGAGTTCCTGTAACTGAAGTGTCATCAATAGCCATTGCTTGCCCCAACTAGAATTTTCATAGAATCGACTTTTGCTAAAATCGTGAAAAATCAAGTCTAGCAAACAAAAAACATGCTTACCAGACCTGTGGTGCGTAAAAACATTATGTTCAACAAGTTGAACTACCAAGGACTCGTCGGTACAGCTTGGTGAACGTTAAATACTGTTGGCTCCCATCAATAACTCCGGATCGAGGGGAGCTTGGCAGTTATCGAGGGGAGCTTGTGGATCGCCAACATTATCCTGATTACTCAGATCAAGGCTGGCTTCGCAGTATTCTTCCCAGGGGGTGGTATCAGACATAGTAGTGCCAAAGGTTACTGGGCCTAGTTGGTGTGAGCAGCTA
>Ga0214917_10003742_pt1 | contig 17379 bp, 14 predicted proteins | sample LL_1208_BB_MetaG_FD_177983 | JGI IMG/M metagenome (GOLD analysis project Ga0214917, IMG submission 177983) | Freshwater microbial communities from Lake Lanier, Atlanta, Georgia, United States - LL_1208_BB | ecosystem: Environmental > Aquatic > Freshwater > Lake | place: USA: Georgia | collected... | reverse complement strand
AAACTCGAGTCTGTAGTCATTTCGATATATAGCATAAAACCATATATCGAATACCTATCTATTAGGACAATTCTTACGTTCTTTCACTTCGTTATGACTTCGTTACATCCTCTCTCTCCGTGATTGTCCCACCCTTATTGATTTGGAATGCTATTAGAGTACCAACTTTGTCCTAAATAATCGAAATAGTTATTAGAAGATCCATTTGCCGCTTTCAGATTTGGACCATAATAAACAACGCTGTTTATTTCGAATACGGATAATGCATAGTCATAGTATCTCAGGTTTGAAATCGAACCCGCGAAACCGCCATTTCCAGCATACACAATCGGGTCGTAATTTTGTTTTGGTATAGCATCTCCAAATGACATTCGTTGAACAATGACACCATTTATGTAGCAATCCAATACTTTGCCTTGCATTCGAACTGCAACGTGAAACCATTTACCGATAGGAATATTTTCAATGACTTTCGTGAGAGGATTCAATTGTCCATTTTTGTCGGGCGAAACAATATCCATTATGTATGTCAATTTTAGTTGATTCCCGCAAGAATCTGCGGTTGTTCCTTTACTCAGATATAACCCGGGTCCATTGTTCACCCTGGATACTCCGGTTTCGCTACCAGATTCATTATAACTATCCGTTCCTTTTACAAATATAGGATGATAATTGGTGTCTGCTGGTAGATTATCTATTTTTAACCATAGTGCCCATGTGAATTCGACTCCACCCGTTCGATTATTTGACCTATAAACAACCGCCTTACTACTTGCAGGGTCCTGTGGAAAAATAGTATATCCACTACCGGGAAGCATACCATGTATGATATATGGACTCTTACTGGGTGTTGCTAAATAAGATACAAACGCGACGCCTATATTGAGAAGAATCATGAATACAATCAGAATAAGTATTATGAACACGAAACGAGCAATTGCACTATTGGAGTTTAGAAACTCTTTGCTGGCATTCATAACGCCTTGTGACGAAAAATCCGCAGTTGCATTGTTAGTTGCCTCTCTTACAGAATTTGCACGTTCTGATAAACTAGATGCTACTGCATTTGGGTCCGGTAAATTCTGTTTAATTGATTCTGTTGCATTCGCAATCGAATTTTTTGCATTGTTTAAAAAATCAGACATTACTCGTATATTTTAATGAACAGAGATTAGGGCATAGACTTTTACATTCTATCTACGAAACAATGCACAGCGCATATGGTCGTTTGAGACAGTTCCTGAGAGAGAAACGAGCGTCTTAATTGTCGCAGTCTGGACTCTAGAGGAGAGAGAATGTTCTGACGCCATTGCGAAGCGCAAGGTATCAGCATCCTCCCACAGGGAATACAGCGGTTATGCCTGGACATTAAAATAGCACAATTGAACGCTGTATTTCTTCTCCTTTGGATATACTCAAATTTAATCCGTATGGTATAAGTGTATTAAATAAATTACTGAGACCGTTTCCACTTAAGTAATTTTCCCATACGGTTTTTGCGTCGAGGGTTTTTTCTGTTCTGGTAAACTTTGTTATGTATCCATCTAAACTACTTCCGCCAATATAAAGATTGTTTCTATTCGACGCCGGTTTCGGGGATTGACCGCTTGGAACATTCACCGTTTTCGCCAGTTTACCATTTATATATGCTTCAAATGTTTGTAAGTTGTGTACGTTTATTACTAAATAAGTCCATTTTTGAATAGGGAATTCGGATGTGATTGTCATTATATTATTTGGTTTATCCGTTCCTGATCCCGCTTTCAATAGAAGGGTTTGACCATTAATATCGACTTCAAATATTGGATAAACATTATCATCGCTCGTTTTACGATGGTATATTTTTCTTTCTGTATTAGTAAGTTTCGTTATATATATCCAGCATTGGTAACTATACGTGTAGGTATTTGGGTTTTTTAATTTATTATACGGGATTTCTTTCGAATACGCTAAGTTTTGCAATCCAGAAGTCAATTCATTTTTCGTTACATAATAATAGAAATAGTAGAGTATAATAGCAATTACGACTACTAATATTGTTGCTAAATAATTCATTTTGTTCTGAAAACGTTTATATAGTTATTTCATATATTTCAGATTATCGAACGAAACAATATGGAACAATTTCGACTCTCAGGAATAGTCCAATAAATAATGATGGGTATATTTTATCATATGTAGTATCCATATTATGCCTACGGTCCATACTTATGGGTTAAACCCCCATAGGATGGCATCTGCACTGTAGAGAGGACGCTGATGCCATTGCGAAGCGCGCCCTATCAGACATTAACGTCTGGACATTAAAATAATTGCTGTTCAGCTCGCTTCTTTTTGTTCTTTGTGATTTCGGCAGTCAGGTGGTAATCAGAAGCGGACCTATTCTCTCCACTTCCCATCATAAAACTATTCCATACCTTCTGTGGATTAATACTTTCTGCTGGTCGTCTAAATCGAGTTATCTGTCCGTCAGTATACTTATTTCCGTAAGTAATATTTTCATCCGATTTTGCATTAATTGCTGTGTTATTTTTCACATTCTTTATTAATTTACCGTCCAAGTAGACGTCCATCGATAATCCATCTACATAAATTACCAACTGTGTCCATTTTTGGAAGGGAAAGTCGGAAATAGATGTCAGTGGGGTTAATCCGCTTAAATCCAATACACCAGATTCATTCACTCCTGCACTCTTTCCTGTAACATTTACGTATATATTCAGCGTGCTTCCTATTAGAGCGACAACTAAATCATTTCCTCTATTAAATAACACATTTGCGGAATATATAGGTGAGTTACCATTTATATACAACCAGCACTCGTAGTAATACCGTGAAGAACCGGGTAGATCAAGCGAATCAGCGGGTATTGATTCTCTACTGGATTTCATAAACAATGATTTCGATTTGCGTATTAAATAGTCTGGATTATAATATTTTGCCACCATGAAAATCGAAATGATTATTACTGCTACTAAAAATAAAATCAACACTGTGTTCATTGTATCTCTTAAATATAGAATATGGAAGCATTTTTATCTACGAAATACATTATCGTATGAGTGTCACTCGAGACGCTAATTATATGTAGGTGGATTTTTATACCGTTTTAAGTTGTATTCACCTGCAATTTTAAATGCGGTTAATGGCGTTTTATGGTAAACCACATTGCATATTGCACCGTGTAATCCTCCCCCTACGTTAGTATTATCGCCTTCTCCCACCTCAATAATATCACCTGTATTGTATTTCGGTATTTCACTCGAAGACAATGTTACGGTTTTCTCTAAATTGCCGTTTACAAATATATCAACGCTTGTTCCGTTATAAACGATGACTAATTGATTCCAAGATTGTGTAGGTATATTCAACGAAACACGGGGAGCATTTTCGCTAGGATATACGATAAATTTATCCGTATTATTCGCGTCTGTTGTGTCATTAAAATAGGATACTCTAGGATGTCCATGTTTTCTATTTGGAAACCCATATCTGAAAATGTCCGTCTCTTTTGAATAAGCTGCATTCGAAGTCGAATGTTGATTCACATAGAACCACATAGACAGGGAATAATTCTGCCGGATCAACGACAAGTCTTTGCCCGGATTGTTTTTATCATTGACGCCGATGAATAATTGGTCTGCACGTCCAATCGCCTGTGACCTACTCAAGAAAACGGGTTTATCTAGAAGAACGACACTATTTTTTGCCGACTTTACGAAACGTGGCATATAGAGATACGCCAATATGATTATCGTCTCAATTATGAATAATGCAATTACCATATTCGACGATGATTTCAATTCAATAAATAACGCTTCCAATACATCAATTAATAAACAAGGTATTAAAAAGATCAATCGCAGGAAAAATCCTATCCATCCTCTTACATTCACTATGGTTCGCACGAATATTCTGTACAATATTGCTAAACCAACTATGAACATTAATGCAAAAATGAAATTGATTAAGTACGATACATAAGAAACGGAAGTCGGATTCATAATTCGGTAAAACATATTTATCGATATAATCATAATAAATAGCATAATCCCGTAAAAGTACATTTTATTGATATTCATATCTTCATTAAATATCTTAGAAACGAGTAACATCCCAATAAAGATAGGAAAAAGTCCAAATACACAATACAAATAGAACTTATTTGTCAATGCTTCCTTATCATAATATGCAGTATAAAAAACCGCACACGTAATTGTAAGCATTGCTAATCCGATGGCAAATTTCTTTAATTCGGCGACGGAATTTGGGTCTTGTATCATTTCTAAAAAATATCCGATTATTGCATTTTTCGGTTTATCTGTGACTTGGGAAGACATAAATAATGCAATCTTATATATTATGCCTACAAAACGATGTTTCTCCTGTACTTCGCATCCATCGTCCAATTCCTACGTTACATCCTCTCTCCGGAATTGTCCCAAACGACCGTAATTTGATTGCGAAGAACACCGGACTGGGACAATTCCGGAGAGAGGGACGAACGTAGGAATTGGATGATAAATACGAAGTGCAGGAGAAACGACCGTAGGGTGTTTCGTAGGTAGAATCGCAGAGGAAGGTGTTCGAGGATTCGCCGAAGAAACTCTTCTAGAGTTTCGTAGGCAGAATGCGTTTAAACATATTACATCAAAATGGCGAATAACATTATAAAAATGTTATTCATCGACGCATTCGTATTTTATAATGAATTGGAATTATTAGAATATCGTTTGGAGACATTAAATCCATATGTAGATTGGTTTGTATTGGTAGAATCTACGTATACACACAACGGCGAACCGAAAATTCTCTATTTTGAAAGCAACAAGACACGATTTTCGAAATTCTTGCATAAATTAATACACGTAGTGGTTGACGATTTTCCGCACAAGACAATTGTTTCCGATGGTCGTCAATGGGAGAACGAAGCATTTCAACGCGAACAGGGTATTCCACGCGGATTGCAGCAAATCCCGGATATTAATGCAGATGATTATGTAATTTGTTCCGATTTAGATGAAATCATAAATCCATTGGTAATCGGTGATATTCGAACGGGGAATATAACCGGTGAGCGATACACGTTGGAGATGGATATGTATTACTATAATTTGACGAATTACTATGGAAAATGGCACGCTTGTAGTGTCATGAAAGTATGTAGTGCGATGGTAAATTCCGGTCGATGGAGCTGGTCGCCGCTAATACTTAATGGAGGGTGGCATTTAAGCTACTTTGGTGACCCGGCATTTATTCAGAATAAATTAATGCATTTTGGACATCAAGAATACAACAATGCAGAATTTACAAGTGTGGAGAATATTAAAAATGCTATAGCAAATGGTACTGACCTGTTTAAGAGACAAAATGTGGATATTCAGAAAATCCAAATATGCGATAATACGAATTTGCCTCCCCGAATGGACCTTTTAGTAAGATTCTGGGAATCGAAATAAGATTCTGGAAACCGTTATAGATTTTCCATCGCAGTTTTCTCACCGTGACAATCCCTACAAAGTGCAACTAAATTGTCTATATGGTTACTGCCTCCATGTTCAAGTCGGATTTTGTGATCGACTTCAAACCAAGCGGGTAGTTGTTTCTGGCAGTTGCCACATTTCCATCCTTGTTGTGCAGCAACATACTTCTTTTTTGTCTCACTAACAGACCGTTTTGTTGCCTTTACTTGGGGTTGGGGTTGAGTCATGCCGGAATTCGTTATTCGCGCTTCGGCATACGATTGTCTACCTCCTCCATTGGATAGGTTTAGTATTGGACGCGAATTATACGGTTCTCCGCCATACGAAGATACTCCGCCGTAAGAAGACGATCCACTATATTTTGAAGTGAAGTCCAGTATTGGGTTCAAAATACTCGACGCGTTTTTATCCACCGGCATATATTTCAAATACTCGTTCGATGTAAACACTAAATCGCGTGCTCGTTCCGGATTCTTTTTGAATAGCACATATATTGCAATAGCAGCAAAAGCGACTCCCGCCATCTGATAATATTTCTTGTATCTCGTTAGACTCTTTACTATTTTCCCTTCTGTATAAATATTTGCCATAATTACTACCGCAATTAAAAACAATACAATTTCTATACGCATATCAAGTTATATAATAAGGAGATTGTTTTAGGATATTTTTCCAATGGGTCATTCGAATAAGCGCTTTCTGTGAAAATTCCGGATGCATCTTCTTGGCATAATTTGTCAATAAAAAACCATCATCCATATGTCTCAGTACACGATTCTCAAACAATTCAACTGCATTTTCATATGAATTCTCAATCGTCTGCCGATTCTTCTCGAAATGGTATATGACTGAGCGGTCGAAATCGTACGCATCTAGTAAATCCGCTTCTCGTACTACATTAAATGCGGTCTGGTATTCCCCCATATTTGGCATACCGTATTTCGTCACTTTCGAATAAGACATGTGTTCAATAATACGAACCGTCGCGTCAATTTGGTCGGTAGGCATCATAGGCAATAATAAATTGCGAATTTCCACCACACCCTCAGATTCTACTCGGTACTTTTTATCGCAAGTATCATGTAGAATTGCTGCCGCATGAATAATCGGTTTCTGTTTTTCTAGTAAACACGGTGTCTCCATAAATGCCATTTCCTGGTTCGCAATCTGTTCCGCAAAATGGAGGACACGCATACTATGCCCTAAACTATGAGATTCGTCAATATTATATTTGGATGACACCGCAACTACGAACTGGAATAATTTACTTAGGTTTACAATCATTATTGCAGGTAAGTACTAAATAAATGATAACCCACCTATCTTCTATATGTTTAGAATAAATATATAGAATATATGCATCGATATCCAGTTCGTTACGTACCATCACAGTTAACCAGAAAAGACCGTAGTAGGCAACTGCGTGAATTAGCAAAATCGCGAAACGCATATAAACACGGCAAATATTATACGCGACGACCTCTCGCCTCTTTCCGCCACCAAAAATCCAGACACATTTTACGAGCAGAGAAGATGTATAATGTGAAAAATATACTGCCGAGTATGGAGTTAGCGAAGAAAACGCATTGTACTCTGGATTCTCTAAAACAAATTGTGAAGAAGGGCGAGGGTGCTTACTATTCTTCCGGTTCTAGACCGAATCAAACCGCACAGTCTTGGGGAATTGCGCGTTTAGCGAGTGCGATTACTGGTGGAAAAACGTCCGCGGTAGATTATCATATATTGGAGAACGGATGCAATCACAAAACGTCGAAAGCGTTTCGATTAGCAAAACCGCCAAGTTATGGAAGAAGACATACGAGAAGACTATAACACCGAATTGGGACAATCCGGTTTCAAAAATAGAGAATATATAGAATCAAAAACAACAAAAGCAGAATGGTTGAATACACATAGACCGTATTTTTTTTGATAGATGTTTCGCCATATAATTCCAATTTTTGCGGTATATATGCATTGTTATACTTCTCAATCGCTTCTTCCAATTCTAATTCCGGATTGCCTATTATACGATTTACTTTATTATGTATGAATACGGTCCATCGTATAAACGATTCCCGTTTGTCTAAATAAGGTGTCACTGGATATTTATCGAGAAGACGACTGAACTGGTTACCCATTTCCGTGTTTGGAATAAATATAGGCAAATTCTGAATAAAATCGTAGTATTTCCGGCGCGTCACTTCATTCGCCCTATCCGGATAATTCATTGCAATTGTATGTAGGAAGAACCAGAAGGTTGGTCCCCATATATGAGAATCGTAACTTCTCCGTTTTTCAATAAGACGCGGCGGTCCTGTATTCATATTTGCAGTGTATCTATATAAACAGACCCCGCTAAATAAACCAGTATTCTTACTAAATGAATTCCTATTGCAATAATTGTGGGAAAAATGGGCATATGTTCAATCAATGTAAATTACCTATAACGAGTTATGGCGTTATTGCTTTTCGGGAAAACCCGTTTAATGGTAACGCACTCGAATATCTGATGATACGTCGCAAAGATACTCTGGGATTTGTCGATTTTATGCGCGGGAAATATTCCATATACAACAAGGATTACATACTGAACATGATTAAACAGATGACAAATAAAGAGAAGGCGAACCTCGTTACTCTTCCATTTAGCAAATTATGGGAAGATTTATGGAGTATTCCTGAACAAGAATCGAATAATAAAATCGAGAGGACGGATTCGTGTGATTCGATTTATTCCCGTTTATCTGCCTCTCGAAACGCTGACACATATAAAACGGAAGAACAGAATTCCAAAAACAAATTCGAGTCTTTAAAGGTAGGTGTTTATACGAAAACGGAAAATTACAATTTAGAAGAATTGGTGAATATGACGGAACATAAATGGACGGAGGCGGAATGGGGGTTTCCAAAAGGCAGACGAAATTACCAAGAACGTGATTATGATTGTGCGGTACGCGAGTTTTGTGAAGAAACTGGATATTCTGTCGATAATATGATTGCAATCAAAAACATACAACCTCTCGAAGAAATATTTACGGGGTCAAATTACAAGTCCTATAAACACAAATACTATTTGATGTATATGAGGTATGAAGACACACTGTCCTCTCGAGGTATACAATACTGTGAAGTCAGTAAATCGAGATGGATGACATTTGATAATTGCCGCGCATCGATACGGTCGTATAATATAGAGAAGTTGCGATTGTTGTGCGACGTAAATAAAATGCTGTCTGAGAACTGTTTATCTAGGATGTTTAGTTGATTGGTAACCTCTGCAGATACTAATTTTGGACAATTCCGGAGAGAGGATGTAACAAAGGAATTGTCCCAAACGCGAAAGAGAAGTATGAGAGTATTGTATAAGATTATTACAACAATTTATACAATATGATAGAGAAACATACATATAATATAAACCCTGAGAGAGGAATGAACGAAGGAATTGGGACAAATATTCAACCTGCGAATCTCAAAGGAGGATCTCGAAAGAAACGTGCCAATAATAGAAAAAGAAACACACCGAAGAAAAATCAGCAAATGCAGGAAGAATCACATAGCATCGAAAATAGTATCATTGCAAAAGTATTGAGAGGTGAATACCCTACCGACGAAGAATTTTATAAATATATTAAAGAACTCGGATTCCAAAATGGAAATATACCGGAACCAGACGAGTTGCCAATATCACTGCCTCGTTATGTAGGAAGTGGAAAGAAAGATCGTTGCCCGATAGGAACACGTCGTAATAAAGATGGAGAATGCGTCCCAATTACAGAAAATGATGCGGCAGTTTCAGAAGGAAAGAAACGGTGCCCGAAAGGTCAACATCGCAATAAAGAAGGGGTATGTGTTCCGAAGAAGAATCGATCAGATGACGAAGATCTGCGACAAACAGAAGAACCAGAACCAGAACCAGAAGATCTGCGACAAACAGAAGAACTAGAACCAGAAGATCTGCGACAAACGGATGAACCCGTTTTAGAAGAACCCATTTTAGAAGAAATCAGTGAGAAGAAGAAACGGTGCCCGAAAGGTCAGCATCGCAATAAAGAAGGAATATGTGTTCCGAAGAAGAATAAATCAGATGCGCAACAAGAATCAGAAGAAGTTGTGCAACAAACGGAAGAACCAGAAGATGTACAACAAACGGATGAACCCATTTTAGAAGAAACCGGCGAGAAGAAGAAACGGTGCCCGAAAGGACAACATCGCAATAAAGAAGGGATATGTGTTCCTATAAACAACCCTACAGAAATTCCCGCCCCCACCACAATCGCAGAAAAAAATACGATGAATAAATTCTTAGAGAAAAAGGAAAAGGACGAAAGTGAGAATATATTGAAAAACCACGACTATCTCTATCCAGAATTAAACGACCCAGAATTCAACATAAAAATCGCAATCAAGAAGGAATTCCGAGACGCACAATATGACGGTAAGATTCGTGATATCGAGAAGCAAGCAACACTGCTATGTAAAGCGAAATTCGAATTGAGTCCACATCAAGTATTTGTGAAGAATTTTCTGTCCTCTGATACTCCTTATAAGGGACTGCTTCTCTATCACGGACTAGGAACTGGTAAAACGTGTTCCGCGATTGGTGTTGCAGAAGAAATGCGGCAATATATGAAGCGTACTGGATTAAAACAGCAAATCATCGTTGTTGCGTCTCCAAACGTACAAGGCAATTTTAGACAACAGTTGTTCGATGAGCGAAAATTAACAAAGGTAACAAATGCAGCAAATCCGAATGAATTCACTTGGAACATTGAATCGTGTGTTGGAAATTCACTTCTCCATGAAATCAATCCAAACAGTATTCGAAACCTGACACGCGAGAGGTTGATAAGCAATATCAATTCATTAATAAATGAGAACTATGCATTTATGGGATACATACAGTTTGCAAATGTGGCGAGAGCGAATACGTTATTAGGTTCCAACCAAGATAGACAAAATACGAGAGAGCAAGAAGAGCGAAATATTCGCCGTTTCTTTGACGGGCGTCTAATAATCATCGACGAGGTGCATAATATACGATTGGCAGATGATAGTAATCGCAAAGAGATGCAACAAGTTGCAGCGGTATTAATGAATATAGTAAAATATGCGAGAGGATTGCGTCTTCTTCTCCTCTCTGCTACTCCTATGTTCAACTCGTATAAAGAAATCATATGGATTACGAATCTATTGAATGCGAACGACGGCAGGTCGCAAATACAAACGAGCGATGTATTCCAGGCGGATGGGTCCTTTAAACCACACGGAGAGGACCTTCTCCGCCGTAAATTGACCGGTTACGTTTCCTATGTACGCGGCGAAAACCCATATACATTCCCATATCGTCTATATCCGAACGTATTTTCACCCGAAAATGCACTCTCCTCGTTTTCCTATCCACGTATACAGATGAATGGCATTGAAATTGATTCGCCGATCAAAAATATTAATGTCTATGTAAATCGAACGGAGAAGACAACATACCAGATGCAAGTGTACTTGTCGATTATTGATTATATGCGACGAAAAACGCACGGATTCTATACAAACGCGGGTATTTATAGAGAGATGCCGAGTTTCGAAAATATGGAAGCATTCGGATATACTCTTTTGCAACGTCCTCTCGAAGCATTGAACATTGTCTATCCAAATATGGAGATTTCGCGTATGTTGTCCGAGAATGATTACGGTTCTCGTGCGCGTTTCTACACGGACGACCTGTTTCAAAATGCGGTAGGCGGTACTGGACTATCCAATGTAATGAATTTTTCATCAATGGAGAACGACGAACCTCTCAAACACGAATACGAATACAAAGAAAATATATTGAAGAAGCACGGCAGAATATTCTCTCCCGGTGAATTGGCGAAGTATTCGGTTAAAATGTCGGAAATATGTAATGCGGTTAAGAGAAGCGAAGGTATCGTATTGATATATTCGCAATACATTGACGGGGGTGTTGTCCCAATGGCACTTGCTTTAGAAGAGATGGGTTTGTCCAGATATTCAACCGCCTATTCTGGTAGACATCGACACTTATTTAAACGCGCGCCAACCTCTCCAATCGACGCGATTCAAATGTTGCCGAGAAGTGAATTAGAAGAAGGATATAAATTCCAACCTGCCCAATACATCATGATTACGGGCGACAGAGGATTATCACCGTCAAATACCGAAGACGTGAAATATGCTACTGGCATAGATAATATGGACGGGTCAAAAGTCAAGGTGATTATTATTTCCAAAGCTGGTTCGGAAGGACTCGACTTCAAAGTGATACGGCAAATCCATATACTTGAACCGTGGTTTAATATGAATCGGGTTGAACAGATTATTGGGAGAGGAGTGCGTAATCTAAGTCATTGTGCGTTGCCATTTAAAAAACGCAATGTGGAAATCTATTTGCATTCGACCTTTATTGAAGGTACAGAAGAAGAAGCGGCGGATTTGTATTTATATCGATTAGCGGAGAAGAAAGCAACACAAATTGGAAAAGTCACTCGTCTTCTCAAAGAAAGTGCAGTCGATTGCATATTAAACATAGAACAAACCAACTTTACTACGGAAAAACTATCCGCATTAGTTGCAAATCAAAATATTCGGTTGGAATTATCATCTAAAGACGCAGGAGAAATACGAGAGGTCGATTTCCGCATTGGCGATTTATCTGGGTCCGAAATATGCGATTATATGTCTTGCGAATATCAATGTCGACCGAAGATGCCCGAAGGCGAAACCGACGCAGAGAATGTGCAAAGTTATAGCGAACGTAATTTGACCAGTAATATCTATTATATTATAAGTCGAATCCGCGAACTTTTTAGAGATGAGCACGTATATACACTCGACCAAATCAGTACAGCAATCAATGCGGTGCGCATATATCCTATATCGCAAATCTACTACGTCCTCTCGAAGTTCGTGGATAATCGCAATATGGTATTGTTTGATAAATACGGGCGATTCGGAAATCTGATAAACCGCGACAAGTATTACGTTTTCCAACCGATAGAAATAACGGATGAGCGTTCATCTATACGCGAACGGTCTGTGCCGGTTGAGTATAAACGTAGCAGTGTCATACTTGAATTGCCGGATAGAGTGACCGACCGCACATCCAAGAAAAAAGTCGCACGAAAACCGCGAGAAGAAGAAAACGACGGCGACGACGGAGTGACGTCGACATCTTATAGTGATACGATACACCAAATACGCGAACAGATTGAAGTTGTAGGAAAACCGCATGTTATTAAATCGACGGAGATGAACTGGTATAAAAACGCGAGCAAGGTAGTAGACCATCTTCATACTGTTTACGGGTTCGACGAAAAAACCATCATTCAGTACGTTATATATCATTATATCGACTCTGCGGAATACGATGTTAAACGCGCACTGTTCGAAAATACGGTCAACAACACTCGATTCAAAATAGATGAAGAAATCGAACGAAACGTCGCATCCTACTTTCGCAATTCGATTATGCTATCTGACAACGGAGATAAAGAAGGAATCTGTATTGCGAATCGAGAGGTCATACAATTAATTGTCCGTGAAAAAGGTGAAACGACTTGGAAAGACGGCGACAAATATGATATGTCCGATTTCAAAACCGATTATTCCGAGAAATACTTAGTAGACAAAAAGCAACTAAACGATATTGTGGGATATATGATTCAGTTCAAAGACCAAGATATGTCGTTCTACTACAAAGATATTTACCTGACGCGTAACCGTAAAGGCAGACGATGCGATAGGTCTGGCGGAAAAGCACCGATTATCGATATGTTAAATCGGGTAATGCGGCAAAAAATATATACGGAAGAAAATACGAGCACCAGTATGTACTCGGGGTCTTTATGCGTCATACTCGAAATGCTTTTGCGTAAATTCCACGGAGAGGAACACGGCGGGAATATATATTATTTAACACCAGAACAAGCAATTGAAAGCAAGATAACCGAATACTCCGCCAAAAATTGAACATTCCATATATCAATAGATCTCTTCAAAATAATATAAAATCTGCAGAATAGTATATTATTAATTCAACTAAAATGGCAACTACTCAAAAGAATTACAACAAGAACGCACAACCACAGAGGAATGAATATAGTGTTTATGCTCGTAATATGATATCTACGAAAGTCCATTTGAAGATGAGTGAAGTGGGCGATGGTACGAAACAGAACCTCGAGAAGAAGATTGTGCATAGGACAGAAGGCAAGTGTATTCCGGAGGGGTTTGTTCGTCCCGATTCGGTGAAGATCATATCGTATTCTTCCGGCGTAGTCAAAATGAATCTGATTGAATTCCAAGTCGTATTCGAATGTCTGATATGTAACCCAGTGGAGGGGCAGACGGTAGAATGCACGACAAAATCGATAACGAAAGCGGGTATTCATGCAGAGGTGACTACGGATGGTAAGTTTATACCTATGAAAATATTCTTAGCACGTGACCATAACTACTCGAATCGCGTGTTTGGAAATATAAAAGAGAACGACATACTCAATGTGCGAATTATAGGCAAACGATTCGAGCTGAATGACCCGTACATTGTAGCAATTGCATCCTTAGTGGAAAGCAAAAAAGACCGGGTTGCGCCTAGAAAAACGCCTACAAATGTTTCTAAACCGCGAATAACGCTATTGGACAAGGAGGAAGAACCAGAAGATATGGAAGACATTGTAGAAGAAATAGAGGAAACTTCGGATAAAGAAGGAGAGCAACCAGCTGAAATCAGCATACCTACAATGGCACCATCCTCCTCATTAGAAGAAGGAGAGATTGAAGAATAAAAACAACATAAATATTATATATTAATTATCAATATTAGGAATGAATTCATTTGACACATTTACTTTGGAATCACTGCGAACGAAGATTGAAAATATGCCCAAAGACCGGCACATTCAATGTCTAAATATATTAGCAAAATATCCGTCTGTAATAATAAACGAACCGAAATACGGCAATGTAAATATTAATCTCTCGTGCGTCCCGAAAGAGGCGATCGAAGATATATTAAAATTCGTTTTTTATGTGGAAAATCAAGAGACTGCGTTGATGATGGCAGAAGAACAAAAGAAAATATACCAAGAGGAGTTTTTTAATTCCGAATCCGAATCGAATCAACTTAGTTCAAACGCGTAAAGGGGGATAATATTATTTCACAAAACGTATAAAGACCATATTGCAATATATACTAAATAACCAAAATTTTTAGTATATTTTTCACCAATGAGTAATGCATACTTAAATCAAGTTTTATTTGGATATTCGAAAGACCAAGTAAATGCGGAATATATTTGCAGTTTATTGCCTCAGATGTTGACGGATACCAGAGTGCGTATGTGTAGTAGTGTCATTAATGAACTGGCAGATAAAGAGGAACTAGCAGATAAGGAACCGTCAAATCATCCCACACCTCATTTGCAAGAACCGGACAGCAACAATATTGCTGTGTCGGCGTTTCAGAGGAGAAAGCGAGTACAGAATTCATTGTTCTGGGCGATATATGACATTGAAAATCCGGCAAACGAGTTAAAAACGAGGGCAAATCTAGAAATCGAACACCGTATAAATGTCGTGTCGGAACTAAAAAAGACACCGAAGAGATTGAAAGAAACGAATTCAAAACTAACGATTGACCAGACACAGGCACTTCTCGGTTCGATGTTAGTAGCAAAAGAAGATAAACTCGATTTCTGTATAGCATATGCGGTTTACTACAACAAATCAATTCTGGTTGTTTACGATAAAACCTATAGAGTATTTTCACCTACTGTCGAAACGGATATAACCGACCCAGAAAATGTGATTCTCTTGTATTGTCAAAAACCGGACAAGATGGTGGTATATGAATCCGAGAAAAATCTCTCGTCTTCTCTACTAAACAGTATAATAGAGACAAAAGTAATGGGACCTTTAAAAGCAATGTCGAACTATAAGACACCTGAATTGGCGGAAATCGCATCCAAGTTTCATATCGAAATTCATAGTAGCGAACCTTCGAATGGTGGAAAACCGGCGAAAATGAAAGCAAGAAAGAAGGAAGATATTTACAATGATATTCGAGTAGCGATGCATATTGATATGAACTTTATTCCCGAACAGGCATGGAACAGTCAACAAAATTGAACACTGTAATATGCTAAGCATAATCATAAAATAATATGAAAGAATACTATATACTTCACATTATTACCAAAGAAATAAAATGAAAAAGATTGCAGAATATAATGCCAAGGTCGCTGCAATGAATGCACCGCAAAAGAACCCTTCGCGTGAAAATATTATGAAGCAGAAACCGCTATATTGTACTTCCGAAAACCCGGGAGAAGCGAGTGTGCCTTCTACCACGCAATCGGTACAGGACGAAGGACACGGCGAAATGAAAAACGACCCGAAAGAAGGCATGAATCGTATTTTCGAGCATTATTTAGCGAGTAACCCGTCTATTTCGGTAACGAGAAAGAAACCCGAACTCGAAATACGATTTCAAGGCATCGGAGGAGCTCCTCTCACTAAGATCGAGTACGATTCGGTTATTCAGCATTTGTACGCAGCAGGGTTCACTACTTCCAATCAAAACGGTATTCATATACTGAGAGTCATTCCGGAGTATGTGGACGAGAGGACAGGAATGACGAAATTGTCGAATATTCGTGCTGAGATTACCGGAGTCGATTTGATCCAGGAGTATTGCAAGTCCAATAGTATACAACATCTGCTGAATTTGCCGTCGACGCTATCCGCAAAATCGAACAAAATCGTCTTCTCGCAAAAAACCCAGATTCCAATCAATTCTGCTGATGCGAAAGGACCGAAGTTCCGACCGGTCGATAACGATGATTTCCGGTTTCGCATAGGGTACCAGTATGAGAATGAATTCGGTCCAAATGGCGAGTTAGTAAGAAATATGATTGAGACGAAGCGATGGTCCGATTCGAAAAAGGTATTCCGCCATTTGAACCGCGTACGTTTCTCTCATCCGGACTTGCCGCTATTTGCGGATGTGACCGTTCTGCGTACATCTGCGAAAACTGGCGGAAGAAAGCAAGTTATGATACCGCAATATACTATTCAAGAAGCAAAAGTATTTCAAGAACCGGAGTCGTATGAAGTTGAATTGGAGATTGATAACTCGAGGGTAGGTGTCGGTATGATGTACAATGAGGTGAGTAAATTGTTAGATGATGTCCGCAAAGGTATCCGAACCGTACTAAGCGCTATTCAAGGCACGAACTATCCGATTGGCGAACGCGAAATGAAAAATACGATACACTGTTACCAGCGATTAATACACGGGGATAAATACGACCCTGCTACGAATCCCCCGAGCAGTTTTATAGGTCCATCTTCTCGTACATTGCAAATCGAAAATATTGTGGAGAGCGAAGAAATGGGAATTCGTCCACAGACGCCGAATCTCCGCTATGGTTACACTGTTACGGATAAAGCGGACGGAGAACGCAAGATGCTGATTATCGACGAATCCGGCAAAATCTACTTTATCGATATGAATATGCGTGTGCAGTTTACAGGCACAATTACGGCAGAAAAGAAGTTGTATTTCTCTTTGTTCGACGGAGAACATATTAAATATGATAATACCGGCAAATTCATCAATCTATTTGCAGTGTTTGATGTGTATTACATAAATAAACGGTCTACTCGCGAATTCCCGTTTATAAATATGCCGGACGAATTCAAGAACCCGTCTTCTTCTTCCGAAGAAGAAGAGAATACCAAGAAAAAGAAATCAACGACGCGATGGAGAATCATGTCCGAAGCGGTCGAAATGTTGAAACCATTCTCTGTAATGGACAAGAATCGTCCAAAGAAGACAGATACGGGCGTACCAGAACCATCTAAATTCAATCCG
>Ga0214917_10003741_pt1 | contig 17379 bp, 13 predicted proteins | sample LL_1208_BB_MetaG_FD_177983 | JGI IMG/M metagenome (GOLD analysis project Ga0214917, IMG submission 177983) | Freshwater microbial communities from Lake Lanier, Atlanta, Georgia, United States - LL_1208_BB | ecosystem: Environmental > Aquatic > Freshwater > Lake | place: USA: Georgia | collected... | reverse complement strand
ACCAGTAGAGCCAAGCACGATCACGGTTCCACCAGTCATGTATTCACATCCATGATCTCCAACACCTTCAACAATTGCTGTAGCTCCTGAGTTTCTAACGCAGAATCGCTCACCAACCACTCCGGCAATCATTATTTCCCCAGAGGTTGAACCATAACCAATCACATTTCCAGCGATTACATTTTTGTTTGAATCAAATTTTGCTCGCTCATCTGGCCTAATAATCACTCTGCCACCGGATAATCCCTTAGCAACATAATCATTACTATCTCCATAAAGTCTAAGTGTTAGGCCGGAAGGAATAAATGCGCCAAATGATTGACCGGCTGAACCGTGGAAAGTTATATCAACTGTATCTGCCGGCAAACCTGCTCCCCCATACTTGCGAGTTATTTCAGCTCCAAGCATTGTTCCTACAGTTCGATTAACATTTCGAACTTTCATTTCTAACCTGACAGGTGCAGCCGTATTTAATGCATCAGCAGATAACCTAATCAGCTCATTATCAAGTGCAGCGTCTAAGCCATGGTCTTGAGATGTGGTGTTTTTTCTTGAATCATTATTTGTTGGCTCTATTAATAATGGTGAAAGATCTAAACCACTAGCTTTCCAGTGAGCAACAGCAGATTTTGTATCAAGTAACTCAACCTGACCGATTGCATCCTCCAAGCTCTTAAACCCAAGGCCAGCCAATAACTCTCTAACTTCTTCTGCAATGTATTCAAAAAATGTTTCAACAAACTCAGGTTTTCCGTTGAATTTCTTTCGTAATTCTGGGTTTTGGGTAGCAACCCCAACTGGACAGGTATCTAAATGACATACGCGCATCATTACGCAGCCTGATACAACTAACGGTGCAGTAGCAAATCCAAACTCTTCTGCTCCTAATAACGCAGCAATTAATACATCGCGGCCAGTCTTCATTTGGCCATCAACTTGAACAACAATTCGATCTCGCAAACCATTTAGCATCAAAGTTTGTTGTGTTTCAGCCAGTCCTAGCTCCCATGGCGCGCCGGCATGTTTTAATGATGTAAGTGGAGATGCGCCAGTTCCACCATCATGGCCAGAGATAAGTACTACATCAGCGTGAGCTTTACTTACACCTGCTGCGACTGTTCCAACGCCTACTTCGGCAACTAATTTCACGTGTACGCGTGCATGTTTATTTGCATTCTTTAGATCATGAATTAGTTGAGCTAAATCCTCAATCGAGTAAATATCATGGTGTGGCGGCGGTGAAATTAATCCAACACCAGGCGTTGAATATCTAACTTTTGCAATCCATGGATACACCTTGTTACCCGGTAATTGACCACCTTCACCCGGCTTTGCCCCTTGCGCCATCTTTATCTGAATATCATCAGCATTTACTAAGTATTCACTTGTAACCCCGAACCTGCCGCTTGCTACTTGCTTTATCGCTGAGCGACGGGAATCTCCATTACTGTCAGGGGTATTACGAGCTGGATCCTCGCCACCTTCGCCAGTATTTGATTTACCACCAATTCGGTTCATTGCAATCGCTAAAGTTTCATGAGCTTCCTGAGAAATCGAACCATAAGACATAGCGCCAGTAGCAAATCGTTTCAAGATTTCAGAAATTGGCTCAACCTCATCAATTGAGATCGGTTTTCTAACCCCTTCTTTGAAATTAAACAAACCGCGCAACGTCATTAATCTGCGAGATTGATCATCAACTTTGCTGGTATATCGCTTGAAAACATCGTACCTTTTGGCACGGGTTGCGTGCTGCAAAGTAAATACTGTTTCTGGATCAAAAAGATGTGGTTCACCTTCACGACGCCATTGGTATTCGCCACCGATTTGAAGTTTCTTAGCACCTGGTATTTCACCGCCGGGTGGATAAGCAATATGGTGCCGCTTAATTGTTTCTTGGGCAATGATGTCAATATCAACTCCGCCTAATCTTGAAGTTACACCAACAAAATACTCATCAACAATCGCCTTTGATAGCCCGATGGCCTCAAATATCTGTGCACCGGTATAGGACGCAATAGTTGATACACCCATCTTTGACATTACTTTTAACACGCCCTTACCAAGAGATTTAATTAAATTCCGGACGGCCTTCTCGGGCGTAATTCCAGTAATTACTCCTTGGCGAACTAAATCCTCAGCACTTTCCATAGCTAAATATGGATTAACAGCAGCAGCGCCGAAGCCAATTAATAGTGCAACATGGTGAACCTCTCGTACTTCACCACTTTCAATTACCAATCCAACTTTTGTTCGAGTTTTTTCCCTAATCAAATGGTGGTGGACGGCGGAAGTTAATAGCAAGGAAGGAATTGGTGCATTTTCTGCATCGCCATCTCGATCGGATAAAACAATAATTCTTGCGCCTTCTTCGATCGCTTTGGATACTTCTTTTCGTATCGCTTCGATTTTGGCAACCAGCGATTTTCCGCCTCCGGCAATTGGAAATAAGCCGCGTACAACGTGGCATGCAAAACCAGGCTGATCACCATCGGCGTTAACATGAATAATTTTTGCTAACTCATCATTATCAATTACTGGAAATTGTAGGGAAATTTGTCGGCAGGATGAAGGCCCTGGATCTAATAAATTATGTTCTGGTCCAATTGATCCCCCAAGAGAAGTTACTAACTCTTCTCGAATTGCATCTAATGGTGGATTTGTCACTTGCGCAAATAACTGCGCAAAGTAATCAAATAGCAACCTAGATTTATCAGATAAAGCAGCAATTGGAGTGTCAGTTCCCATGGATCCCAATGGTTCCGCCCCATTTTTTGCCATTGGTGTAATAATTATTCGGATCTCTTCTTCGGTATAACCAAATGCTCTTTGACGGCGCACGACTGAGGAGTGTGGGTAAACAATATGTTCTCTAGCAGGCAAATCACTTAAGCGAACTAAACCACCGTGTAACCAGTCAGCATATGGCGCTGAGGTTGCCAGCGATTGCTTAATTTCGTCATCTTCAATTATTCGACCAGCTTCAATATCTACCAAAAACATTTTGCCTGGCTGAAGCCTTCCCTTTCGAATAATCTTTTCTGGAGCAAAATCCAAAACTCCTACCTCACTTGCTAAAACCACTAACCCATCATCTGTAACCCAAAATCTTGATGGACGTAATCCATTTCTATCTAATACCGCACCAACTTGTTTGCCATCAGTAAAAGTAACGCAAGCCGGGCCATCCCAAGGTTCCATCAGTGTTGAGTGGAAGGCATAAAAATCCTTACGCTCTTGTGACATGGTTGCATGATTTTCCCATGCTTCAGGGATCATCATTAATATTGAGTGCGGAAGTGATCTTCCACCTAAATACAAAAGCTCTAATACTTCATCAAATGAAGCAGAATCACTGCCAGAGTTATTTACAATCGGAAATAACCGTTTTAAATCGCCTGGGATTAAATCACTCTCAAGTAATGTTTCACGTGCGCTCATCCAATTGCGATTTCCTTTAACAGTGTTAATTTCTCCATTATGAGCAATGTATCGATATGGATGTGCTAGCGGCCAAGAAGGAAATGTGTTTGTTGAAAATCTTGAATGTACAAGAGCTAATGGTGATTCAACTAGCGGATTAGAAAGATCTGGGAAAAACTCTTCAAGTTGGCCAGTTGTTAACATACCTTTATAGACAATAGTCCTAGAAGAAAGTGATGGAATATAAATGGGCATTGTGTGTTCAATTCGCTTACGAAGACAAAATGCCAGTCGTTCTAGAATTAAATCAGACTCGTTATTTTTGCCCACAATAAATATCTGCTTAAAATCTGGCATAACAGACAGTGCTGTCTTGCCCAAAGATTTAGAATTAATTGGAAGATCTCGCCAACCAATAATCTCTAAGCCTTCTTCATTTGCAATCTGTTCAATAGATTGGCGATAGTCCTCGTCAATTGAATTAACAAAAAATATTCCGGTTACATACTTGCCCGCATCCGGCAGTTTAAAATCTACAACTGATCGATAGAATTTATCTGGTATCTGAATCAATATTCCTGCGCCATCGCCGCTATCTGGTTCAGCACCAGATGCACCACGATGTTCTAAATTTCTAAGTGCAGTGAGGGCTTTAGCCACAATTTCATGGGTTGGTAATTTATTTAAAGTTGCGACCATGGCAACACCACAAGCATCATGCTCGTTGGCAGGGTCATACAACCCAACTGCATTTGGGGTAGTAGAAAAAAGCTTTCTATTTTCCAATTTGAAAGGCCGCTCCCGTTAAAGGGTCGGGACGACAATGGCCCAACTTCAACATATTATCTAGCGAAATTGTATCAGGGGAATTAAATCCCAGTCAGCCCCACCAGCCAACCAATTCCGGCAGTAATTGCCAAACCTAGGGCTCCGCCCATGAAGATTCTAATAATTGTTTTTGGGATAGGAGAAGCAGCAATCTTTGCGCTGATAACTCCAGCAGCTAACAATCCCAGGGCCGTAAAGACAAGAATTAAGCTAACTTGATTTGATGATGAAATTAATGCTCCAATCAATGGAACAACGCCACCTGCTGTGAAGGCTATTGCAGATGCGACTGCTGCTTGAACTGGCCTGGCTCTTGTGTGGTCGAAGTGACCTAGTTCATCTCTTAAATGCGCTTCTAGTGCATCCTTATTATGCATTGCAGTTACAACTTCTTTTGCTAAATTTTCACTTAAACCGCGCTTCATATAAATGTGAACGAGCTCGTCAAACTCACCTTCAGGATCAGTCGCTAATTGATTAATCTCAATTTCACGATCAGCGGCTTCAATATCATTTTGTGATTTAACTGAAACGTACTCACCTACTGCCATAGACATTGCGCCTGCAACGATTCCAGCAAGACCAGCGGTCACTAAAAAATCACTTTTGTTAGCAGCTGCAATTCCAATCATCAAACTTGATGTTGAGACTAAACCATCATTTGCGCCAAGTACTGCAGCCCGAAGCCAGCCGGCCCGATTCGCTCGGTGGTCTAAATTTCGCATTTGTACTTCTTCTAAACCCATTATTGAATTCTAACTTGCTATTTGATTATCGCTTGTGTTGCCACGTCGAGCGCTTTTGAATAAATAAGTGGCCGATCCGGCTAAAACTAACAGGCATACCCATATGTTTAGGCGCAACCCTAAAACATAATTTGCTTCGTCAATTCTAAGCGCCTCGATCCACAATCTACCAGCGGTATAGCCAAACACATAGAGCGCAAAAATATCTCCATTATTTGTTATTACTCGACTTAGCACTCCGGGTAATTTAATGAGTAAAAATCCTATGAATACACACCAAAGTAGTTCATACATAAATGTTGGATGGAATTTTAAAAATTCTTCATACCCATCTGGTCGCATGAAAGGTCTAATTTCAATACCCCATGGAAGATTTGTGGGTTTACCAAATACCTCTTGATTGAAATAATTACCAACTCGGCCAATAGCTTGTGCAAAAATAACACCAGGTGCCAAGGAATCTAAAAATTGACTAAATTTTAAAGTGGTTTTATGAGTTTTGAAATAAGCATACGCGCCGAGCGCGCCAAGTGAAATTGCCCCCCAAATTCCTAAGCCTCCTTCCCAAATACGGAATGCATCAACTGGGTTCCCGTTTTCGCCAAAGTATTTTTGTGGAGATGAAATTACATGATAAATACGACCGCCAATAATTCCAAATGGCACGGCCCAGATTGCAGCCTCTGATACATCATCTGGATTTCCTCCAAGTGATGAATAGCGTCGCCTGCCTAACCAAATCGCAATTGCAATTCCAGTAATAATGCAGAGTGCGTAATAGTGAATGGTTACCGGCCCTAGCGATAACTGTGAGGAGCTAGGGCTAGGGATAAGTTCGATCATTAATGTTAAGCAGAAAAACTACTTAACGCCGCCGGCCGCTAGTGCTTCTCTGAACTTAACTGGGTCCCCGTACTGGGTATTTCTATCAAGCTCTTTTCCATTTACAAAGATTGTTGGGGTTCCATTTACATTCGCTTGAGCAGAAGCAGCTGCAACATTTCCAGTCCACTTTACATAGTTTCCATCTTTAATACACTTTTCAAATTTTGCAGAGTTGATGCCAATTGATTTACCAATATTTAACAAAGCATCACCTTGCCATTTTCCAGAATTCTCTGTGGCGGATTGATCTTGGAATATTGCAAGATTCATGCCTACGAATTCATTTTCATCAGCTGCGCATGCTGCTGCATTAGCAGCCAGAATTGATTCTGGACCGATAAATGTCATAGGGTGAAAAACAACTTTTGCCTTTTTCTGGGCAATAACTTCATTCAAATATCCACCATTTAGTATTTCAAAGGTTTTACAGACTGGGCACTGATAATCAATATAAACATCAATAGTCGGTTTAGAATTTGGATTTAATACAATTCCATATCCGTCATCAGCCGAAACCGATGCTGGAATTGCCGCTGTGCTGCTCGAACGGTTACTAATTAGAGAGAAAACAACACCGACTACAACAATAAATGAGACCATAACTATTACTAAGTTACGCGTTCCTTTATCCCCACCATTATTTGTTGCCATGTCTTTCCTCCTCTAGTTAGCCAGACTATTTTCCTATTTATCCAAACCAAATCTACCCTTAGGATAGAAGTACAAGTAAATTCCCAGGATAAGTAAGCCTAAATCCCTAATAATTTCCGATAAATACTTAGTGTCCTCCGGGTCAATAGCACCGCCACCGCCAAAGCAACCACAATCAATGCTTAAGCCCCTAGCCCAAGCCTGGCCAATCGCAATAATAAATGCCAGCATCGTAACTGCACCTATTAATCCGGAAATTCTTACTAGCGCCCCAGCTATAAGTAGTAATCCAACCCCAATTTCAATCCAAGGCAATGTGTAGCCTAAGAAATTAGCTAGTGATACAGGCAGAAGTTCATACGCTCTAACCGCCATTGCAGATTTTTGTAAATTTCCTATTTTAAGTCCACCGGCTACCAACAAAACCCCGCCCAAAATTAATCTAGCAAATAATGTTAACCAAGGTTGAGCTACTTTAAATTTATCGCCCATCTCTTACCCCTTCAGATAAAGATTGTGCCAACTTCTTTACTTTTTTAAGACCAGATCTGCCAGCGCCATTTTCTTGTATCAGCTTGATAAAAGCAGAGCCAACAATCACACCATCAGCATAATATGCCACAACTTTTGCTTGCTCCTTTGTAGAAACTCCTAATCCGACCGCAACTGGAGTGTTGCTAGTGGACCTAATTCGACTTACTAATGAATTTGCATTTGCAGAAACAACATCCCGAGTGCCCGTAACCCCCATCAAACTTGCAGCGTAGATGAACCCAGAGCATTCTGAAGTAACTTTAGATAAACGTTCACTAGTAGTACTGGGTGCAACTACAAAAATTCTATTAAGGTGGTTTTTATCTGATTCTGCTCGCCATGTATCAGATTCTTCGAAAGTTAGATCAGGCGTAATTACCCCAGATCCTTTTGCCTGTGAAATTGCTTCAGCAAATTTAGCCACCCCATATTTTTCAATTGGACTCCAGTAACTCATCACAACTGAAGGAGCGCCATACGCAACACTAATTTTGAGTAAATCAAATACCTCATCAACGCCAACTCCATTAGCAATTGCTTGTTCAGATGCTGCTTGGATTACTGGCCCATCCATAACTGGGTCAGAGTATGGGTACCCAATCTCAATTGCATCAACTCCCCCATCAATCATCGATTTAACTATGTCTATCGATTCCTTTTGAGTTGGAAAGCCGGCTGGCAAAAAACCAATTAACGCAGCACGATTTTCTTTTTTTGTTTTAACAAAAAGATCATCAAGCGCAGTGGGCATTAAAGTGGTAATCCGAAGTACTCAGCGGCTGTTTGAACATCTTTATCGCCACGGCCAGAGAGATTAATTAGAAGTGTTGCATCCTTACCAAGCTCATTGCCGATCTCAAGTGCGCCAGCTAGTGCATGGGCTGTTTCAATCGCAGGAATAATTCCTTCTGACTTACAAAGTAATGAGAATGCATACATGGCTTGATCATCTGTAACTGCGCGATATTCAGCCCTACCGATGTCATTTAAATAAGCATGCTCTGGACCAACGCCTGGATAATCTAAACCTGCAGAGATTGAGTGAGATTCAACTGTTTGGCCATCTTTATCTTGCAATACATAAGATCGTGTTCCATGTAGAACGCCGGGAGTACCACCAGAAATAGTTGCTGCGTGAAATCCAGTCTCGACACCTTTGCCGCCAGCTTCAAGTCCAATTAATCGAACGCTCTTATCATCGATGAATGGATGAAATATTCCAATTGCATTTGAGCCGCCACCAACACATGCCAGAACTGCATCTGGAAGCTTGCCAGTTAACTCAAGCACCTGCTGGCGAGCTTCAACACCGATAATTCTTTGAAAATCTCTAACCATGGTTGGGAAAGGATGAGGACCAGCAACTGTTCCTAATAGGTAATGAGTGGTTTCAACATTTGTTACCCAATCGCGCATGGCTTCATTAATTGCATCTTTTAATGTTTTAGAACCTTGCGTTACAGGTACAACAGTTGCGCCAAGCAATTTCATTCTTGCCACGTTTAATGCTTGCCGCTTAGTGTCAGCTTCTCCCATATAAACAACACATTCCAAGCCAAACAATGCCGCTGCTGTTGCTGAAGCAACGCCATGTTGGCCTGCACCAGTTTCCGCAATAATTCTGCTTTTACCCATTCGCTTAGTTAACAAGGCCTGACCTAATACATTGTTAATTTTGTGGCTACCAGTGTGATTCAAATCTTCACGCTTTAGCAAAATTCTTGCGCCACCTGCATATTCTGAAAATCTCTTAGCGTCAGTCAAAATACTTGGTCTGCCAGTGTAAGTTTTATGTAGTTCATTTAGTTCTGCTTGAAAAGATGGGTCAGATTGCGCCGAAAGATGAGCCGCAGCTAATTCATCTAGTGCAGCAATTAAAGCTTCTGGAACAAATCTTCCACCGTAAGGACCAAAGTGACCCAAAATAGATGAGTCCATACTTTGCGTATTTTTACTTTGAGTCATGGCTAGAGTTTATTGCATCTTCAACGATTGAGAAGATCATTTATTGTATGAATTGGGTTACCTGCTTTCACGAGAGTTTCTCCGATCAAAACTGCATTTGCGCCCAGGGACTGCACAAATTCAACCTGAGAGCGTTGGCTTATGCCAGATTCTGCAACCTTTACAACTGAATCTGGGAGTTGCGGCAAAATTAACTCAAAGTTTTTCTCGTCAACTTCAAGTGTTTTTAAATTACGCGAGTTGACGCCAATTATCTTGGAACCGATCTCTATAGCGCGCTCAGCCTCTTCTACATCATGCACCTCTACTAAAACATTCATTCCGAGCTCGGTTGCTAATTGATAGAAGTCAGTAAGTTGTGATTTTGATAATCCAGCAACAATTAACAGCATTAAATCTGCGCCAAGAATTCTTGATTCATACACTTGAAACTCTGTCACAATGAAATCTTTTCGTAAAACCGGAATATCGATAGCTGATCGGATTAAAATAAGATCTGAAATGTTTCCCTTAAATCGGCGTTCTTCAGTCAATACACTAATGACATCAGCACCACCGGCTTGATAATTTTTTGCAAGTGAAACTGGATCAGCAATAACCGCTAATTCACCTTTGCTTGGTGATGATCTCTTAACTTCCGCAATTAATCGCATTGGATCTCTACTTAACACTTCGTAAGCATCTTTTAGTTTTGGTGCGGATTGAAGTTGCTCTCGAAGTTGCGAGATTGGGACAATCCGTTTTTGAACATCCTGTAAAACACCTTCAATAATTGAGTTTAAAACATTTGAATCACTCATCAGTTGGGTCATTCCCCTCTGAAAGTGCATTCCATCTATTTTTCGGCTTCAACTTATACTTATCAGAATCAGCTTTCTTACTTAATCCAATTATTAAATATGTAGCTATCCCGACTAATATTAAACTTCCAAAAAGTGAATTTCTCATTTTTGGACAACCATTAAGTTAGCTGTGGCAACCGCGCCTAAAACGGCGGCCGCCTTACTGACGCACTCTTGATTTTCAGATTCCGGATCTGAATCAGCCACTATTCCGGCTCCAGCTTGCACATACGCAAGCTGATTTTTAATCACTGCAGTTCTAATTGCAATACATGTATCAATATTGCCAGTGAAATCTAGATAGCCAATTGTGCCGCCGTATATACCTCGCTTAGTAGGTTCATTCTCTTCAATAATTTCCATGGCTCGTGGCTTTGGTGCCCCCGATAATGTGCCAGCTGGAAAAACTGCAAATAACGCTTCGATCGGAGCGACTTTAGCTAAAAGTTTTCCGACTACTGTCGAAACAATATGCATCACATGTGAGTACTTCTCGATCTGCATGAATTCAGTTACCTCAACTGAGCCTGCTTGGCAGACACGACCTAAATCATTGCGACCAAGATCAACTAACATTAAATGCTCTGCTCGTTCTTTTGGATCTTCAAGTAGTGACTGAGCCATCTGCTGATCAACTTTTGAATCATTACTTCTTGCTCTAGTTCCAGCAATTGGATGAATCATCACATTTTCGCCCGTTACTTTTACTAACGCTTCTGGGCTTGAACCCACAACTGAGAGATCATCAGAAAAATTGAATATATACATATACGGGCTTGGATTCTGCTCACGCAATACTCGGTAAACATCAAACGGTTTACAACTTACTGGCATTGAAAACCTTTGAGATAGAACTACCTGAAAAGCTTCACCGGACTTAATTTCCTCTTTAATTAATGCGACTTTATTAATGTAATCGGTATCAGTTGTATTGCGATCATAATTTGGAGTTACGCGAGCCGGAATTTCTTTAAATTCAGATAACTGAGTTTGAGCAAGTTCTAACTCCATTTTGTCCAGTCTTTCAATAGCCTTCTCATAAGCTAAATCAACTCGATCAGAACTTCCATCCCAGTTGATCGCATTAGCAATTAATGTGATTACACCTTCTTCATGATCGTAAACCGCTAAATCTGAAGTAAGCATCATGGCAATCTCTGGAATATCAACATCTTTTTTAGAAATATTAGGCAGTTTTTCAAGTCTTCTGACAATCTCATACCCAAGATAGCCAACCAAACCACCCGTCAGAGGTGGCAAATTATTTAATTTTGGTGAACGAAGATGCGACGTAGAAATTCTTAGCGCGGACAAAGGATCAATCCCAGTTGGTGCACCCGCTGGCATAACTCCTAGCCAAGTCGCTAAGCCATTTTTCTCAGTCAAAGTTGCTTCGCTATTCACACCAACAAAAGAGTATCTTGCCCAAATTCCAGCCTCTGCTGATTCAAGCAAAAATGTTCCGCTGCGATTTTGAGTTAACTTTTCATAGATTGAAAGTGGAGTTTCAGTTTTACTAAGAATCTTGCGAGCAACTGGAATCACATTAAAGTCTCGGGCATAACCGCGAAACTCTTCCAGAGAAATCAGTGCTTTTTCCACTGCCCTATTCTGCCGTAATTACGAACCGCCAGGAGCCGATTATAGATAGCAGGTTTTGATCGCGACAGTGATATCGATTGCTCCAACATAAAGTGCTTTGCCAACAATTACGCCATCTAGGCCCATCTGACGAAGGTCCTTAAGGTCGGATAGTTTTGAGACGCCACCACTTGCAATAATCTTTGATTTAGTTGATTTTAAAATTTTTTCCAGTAAATCAAGATTCGGGCCATTTAGCTCACCATCAGTTGAATTATCGGTTACAACATACCGCTTGCATCCAGCCTCATCCAATCTTTTTATATACTCAAATGGATCACCAATTACTTCACCACTTCCCCTGGCAACCAGAACGCCATTATCAATATCAAGCCCAATAGTTAAACGCTCTTCATTAGATCTAATGGCATTAACAATCCAACCAACGTTCCGCAGAGCGGCCGTTGAAATATTTATTCTGGCAGCTTTTGTTCTTAATGCTTTTTGTAGTGAATCTTCATCAATGATTCCACCTGAAAGCTGAATCTTTATTGGACTCGCTTCTATTATGTCTTGTATTAATTCTGAATTACTTCCGGATTTAAACGCTGCATCTAAATCAACAAGATGAACCCATTTAGCACCTTTAGCAACAAAATCAGACAGAACAATTTCAGGGCTTTCGTGCTGCTCTGCTGAATCCAACTGTGCTTGTTTTAGTCTGACAGATTTTCCACTTTTTATATCTATCGCTGGTAACAACTCAAGAATATTCATAATGCCTATACAACTAAGCAATCTGGACCAAGTACTGTTTTAAGGTCCGCGCTCAAACTTGGCGATGAGGTAACTTTTAAATTCTCATCTAGTTTTAGAACTGTATTTTTCTCACCATCTACCAACCTTAAGTGAACCTCTCGCCCACCAGGATGAGAACGTAAAATTTCATTCATTCGATCAATAACTGGTGGAGTACATCTAGACATTTCCATGGAAATAATAAATGGGCCAGTTGGTACTTGTTTTAAATCAGGCAGTGTTAAATCAAGGGCTGAGATTCTAGGTTGTTCCTCTCTCTTATCCACACGACCTCTAATTGCAACAATTCGATCCTCAACTAAATTCACTCCATGTGCGGCATAAGCATTTGAGAAAAATAGAACATCTACCGCGCCATCTAGATCTTCAACAGTAACAATCGCCCATGGAGTACCTTGCTTTGAAACTTTTCGTTGAATCTGTGTTATCAATCCACCAATTGTTATTACTTGATCATGGCTAACTTCAGATATTTGGCTGATTGAAAAATCTGCAACTGAACGCAGTACATGTTCTACTCCCAACAATGGATGATCAGAAACATATAGTCCCAACATCTCTCGCTCATATCCCAGTAACATCATTTTTTCCCACTCGGTGTTCGGAATATCTAGCTCAACCCCACTCACACTTGTAGTTGCGTTGGTGGCTCCGAATAAATCAAATTGTCCGATTGCCTCTGCCCGCTTTGCTTCAGAGACTGCATCAAGTGCTTCTAAGAACACCATTATTAAACCTCGTCGAGTGTGATTTAAGGAATCAAACGCACCGGCCTTAATTAATGATTCAATCGTCTTTTTATTGCAGACATGTGAATCCACCTTGGTTAAGAAATCACCAAAACTTAAATACTTCCCTTTTATTTTCCGATTCTCAATGATTGATGCCACGACATTTTCGCCGACATTTCTAATAGCTGTTAGCCCAAACCTAATGTCAGTTCCACGAGGGGTGTACTCCGAATCTGATTCATTAACGTCAGGCGGTAAAACCTTAATTCCCATACGACGGCACTCATTTAAGTAAAGCGCACTCTTGTCTTTATCATCGCGCACACTAGTCAACAGTGCGGCCATGTATTCAGCTGGATAGTTTGCTTTTAAGTATGCAGTCCAAAATGAAAGTAATCCATAGCCAGCGCTGTGCGCTCTGTTAAATGCATAATCAGAGAATGGAATAAGTGTTTGCCATAATTTTTCAATTGAGTCAGCAGAAAAACCATTTTGTTTCATACCAGCCTCAAAGTGGATTTTCTCTTTGTCTAGAATTTTCTTATCTTTTTTGCCCATTGCTTTGCGTAGTAAGTCTGCGCGTCCAAGGGTGAAACCAGCAACTTTTCGAGCAATTGCCAACACCTGCTCCTGGTAAACAATTAAGCCGTAGGTGTCTTTAAGAATTTCACTTAGTGGCTTATCAAGCTCTGGATGAATACCAACTTGAGCTTTTCGGCCATTTTTATAATCAGCATATTTGTTATGTGAATCTTCACCCATTGGACCTGGGCGATACAGCGCGATTACCGCAGCAATATCTTCAAAACTATCAGGAGCCATTGAACGTAGTAACGATCTAATCGGGGCACTATCTAATTGGAAAACTCCTAAAGTATCTCCACGTGATAGCAGTTCAAAGGTTTTGTCATCCTTTAGTGGCAATGTTTCAAGCACTACTTTTTTACCAAGGTTTTTTTCAATATTGATTAAACAATCATCTAAAACTGAAAGGTTACGCAACCCAAGAAAATCCATCTTAAGTAACCCAGTTGCTTCACATGCACCCATATCAAATTGAGTGATGATTGCCCCATCTGCCTCTCTTCGATGAATTGGGATAACCTCCAAAAGTGGCTCTTTACTTAATATAACTCCAGCTGCGTGCACACCCCATTGACGCTTTAATCCTTCTATACCCAACGCGGTATCAACAATCTTCTTTGAATCTGGGTCAGACTCATACAAATTTCTAAATTCACTTGCTTCGCCGTAACGATCATCATCCATATTGAAAATTCCGCCAAGTGAAATATCTTTGCCCATCACGGAAGGTGGAAGTGATTTAGTTAGCCGTTCACCTAATGCGTATGGGTAACCGAGAACTCGAGTTGAATCTTTAATTGCTTGTTTGGATTTAATAGTTCCATAGGTAATAATCTGGGCAACGCGATCATCACCATATTTTGTAGTTGCATATTGGATCATCTCTGATCTTCTGCGCTCATCAAAATCGAGATCAATATCTGGCATAGAAATACGTTCTGGATTTAAGAATCTCTCAAACAATAATCCAAATTTAATCGGATCAAGTCCGGTAATTCCTAATGAATAAGAAACAAGTGAGCCAGCTGCAGAGCCTCGGCCAGGGCCAACTCTGATTCCAACTTCACGAGCATGTTTGCAAAGGTCAGCAACAACTAAAAAGTAACCTGGAAATCCCATCTTCATCATTACATCTAATTCAAAATCTAATCGCTCTTGATATTCAACTGGAACTTGATTACCCATTCGAGCGGCAAGACCATCATTAGATAATTTCTTAAGCCAGCTATCTTCGGTTTCACCTTGTGGAACTGGGAAACGCGGCAATAGGTTTTCACCTTCACGCATTGTCGTTTCACAGCGCTGGGCAATAATTAATGTGTTGTCACATGCTTCTGGAAAATCCTTAAACAGCTCTCGCATTTGAGCAGCGCTCTTTAAATAAAACTCAGAGTTCTCAAATTTAAACCGTTTTGGGTCTGCAATAGTTGAGCCAGATTGAATGCATAGCAACACCTCATGAGCGCTTGCATCATCATGATGGGTGTAGTGCAAGTCATTGGTTGCTAGCAACGGCAGATTTAATTCTTTACCCAGCTTTAGCAAATCTGCAAAAGCACGTTTTTCAATTTCAATCGAGTGATCCATCAGCTCCAAATAGAAATTTTCTGCTCCAAAAATATCCTTCATCTCACTAGCTGCTTTGATCGCCTCTTTGTAGTTGCCCATTCGCAACCTAGTTTGAATCTCGCCACCAGCACAACCAGTTGTACCAATAATTCCTTTTGAGTACTTAGCCAGTAACTCTCTATCCATTCTTGGCTTGTAATAGAAACCTTCAAGTGAGGCAAGAGATGAGAGTTTGAATAGATTAGATAAACCCTGATTATTTTCGGCGAGAAGTGTCATATGCGTATATGCACCACCACCGGAGACATCATCCTCGCCGCCTTCAGCCCATTTAACTCTTCTTTTATCAAATCTTGATTCGGGTGCGACATAAGCTTCAATGCCAATAATTGGTTTAACACCCGCAGCTTTTGCAAGTTTATGAAATTCAAATGCACCAAACACATTGCCATGATCCGTCATTGCAATCGCTGGCATTTCCTGACGAGCAACCTCTGCAACTAGTTCGGATATCTTTGCAGCACCATCTAACATCGAGTATTCGGTGTGTACATGAAGATGTACAAAATTCTCCGAATTTTTTAGGTTGCTAGTTGAATTAGACATGGATGGTGAGATTACTACTGCTGTTAATTTCTAGCGGGCAATATCTGAAAGTAGGGCAAGTGAGCGTGTCAGATCCTCTGGATATTCAGCCGTAAATGAGATTCGCTCCCCACTGCCGGGGTGAGTAAAGGCGAGTTGCTTGGCGTGCAGCCAGGGGCGGGAGATCTTCAGTCTTGCAGCAAGTGCTGGGTCTGATCCATAAGTTAAATCACCGACTAACGGATGATGAAGTGCTGAGAAATGAACTCGTATTTGATGTGTTCTTCCGGTTTCAAGTTCAATCTCAAGCAATGTTACTGCTGGGAAAACTTCTAAAGTTTTATAGTGAGTAATGCTAGGTTTGCCATTTGCCACAACCGCAAAACGATAATCCTCTTTCGGATGACGATCGATTGGTGCATCAATAGTTCCAACCGTTGGATCCATATGACCTTGCACTAGTGCGTGATAAACCTTTGAAACAGTTCGCTCGCGAAACTGATCTTTCAAACTTGCATAAGCAATCTCACTTTTAGCAACCACCATTAAGCCAGATGTTCCAACATCTAATCTATGCACAACACCTTGTCGCTCCGCCGCCCCAGATGTTGCTAGCTGGTAGCCAGCAGCAAAAATTGCGCCAACAACTGTTGCCCCATGCCACCCGGGACTTGGATGAGCAGCAATTCCAACTGGTTTATCGATCACAATTAAATACTCGTCGTCGTAAACAACTTTTAATCCATCAAGCGGCGTAGCAGTAAGTTTTGCTTCACTCTTGGCCGCAGGCATCAGAACCTCAAGTTGATCTCCACTTAAAACACGGTCAGATTTTCCTACCGGCTTACCATCCTTTGAAATTTCGTCGGATTCAATCAAGCCAACAATCACATTACGGGATAATCCAAGTAATCGTGATAAAGCGGCGTCAACTCGTTCCTGATTTAATCCTTCTGGAATTATAAGATTTCTAACTTCACGCTCAATCACTTTTCATCCTCACTTTTACTAAATTCTATATTCTTCCAGTTTAGAACCGTAATAAGTATTGCACCACAAACTACTGCAGAATCCGCAATATTAAACACTGGCCAATTGGGAATTTGGATCCAATCAACTACTTCACCTTGCAATCCACCAGGTGATCTGAATATTCGATCAGTTAAATTACCGAAAATCCCCCCTAGGACAAGACCCAGTGCAATTGCCCACGGAGTGGATTTAACTTTGCGACCAAAATAGAAAATAACCGCTGCAATAATGATTGAAAAACTAGAAAGAAATATTGTGCCGCTGGAGGCAAAGCTAAATGCTGCGCCAGAGTTAAAAATAAGTCTAAATTGCAGAAGCGCGCCAATTATATTTTTTGGCTCATCCGATAGGTAATGAATAGCTAATTGCTTAGTTGAATAATCTAAGACAAAAACAATTAATGCGGAAACCGCTAACCATTTCCGCTGAATTAAGTTCAGCGTCGTTCCTCTTTTTGCTTGCAAACCATACATAATGTAGCGCGAGGGAAAACCTGCAATCTGGCTTTACCAACAAAGTTCCCACACTCTTCACACTTTCCATATGTTTTATTTGCAATACGCTCTAGTGCTCGCTCAGTTTGTTGAACCATATCCCGCGCGT
>Ga0214917_10003740_pt1 | contig 17380 bp, 12 predicted proteins | sample LL_1208_BB_MetaG_FD_177983 | JGI IMG/M metagenome (GOLD analysis project Ga0214917, IMG submission 177983) | Freshwater microbial communities from Lake Lanier, Atlanta, Georgia, United States - LL_1208_BB | ecosystem: Environmental > Aquatic > Freshwater > Lake | place: USA: Georgia | collected... | reverse complement strand
TTCAGAAATACTTCATCTGTATAGGACGAAATAACGACCACCAACTTATCTTTTTTAGCTAATTCTGGCTTTAAGCTATTATTCCAGGTGCTATTATTTGAGGAAAGTAAAATAGATTTAGGTAAAACACCATCCGATTTATTGGAAATTTTAGACTCAAAAGATTGTAAAAATAAATTTAGTAACCTCGAATCTGAATCCTTTTGAAGGATTAGAACATCTTTACTCGAAGCATTTTCCAGAATATGATTCACAATCGATGCTATCTGAATTTCTAATTGTGGATTTACCTGATAAAAAAATGGGTTATCATCTGTTAAATTTTGTGCTGCACTAAAAGGGGAAAACAATAAAACACCTTCCTTTTTCGCATAATTTGCCAGATATTTTATATTATCTCTGTGATATGGGCCTATGATTAAAGGCACTTGATAAAAGCGGGGATCGGAAAAGACATTACGAATTAAGGAAGTAGTATCAGCACCAGAATCCCAGACGAATGATTCAAATTTGACTCCTTTATTTTTCCAGTTTTCAAGGGCAAGTTTTGCGCCGGTGTAGTAATGAATTGCCCAGCGGCTTACCATATTATTAATATCGGGGTTAGATATGGAAGAAAGTTTTTCTGTTAAAAAAGGCAAAACAAAGCCAATTTTAAAATTTTCCGATTTGGAAATTTTGCTGTTTGAACGTTGCCATTCTTCAGTGGGTATTTTATTGCTAACCTTCTCAGAACCAATAGGTAAAGAAAATTCTGAAGATACCTGAATGATGGGTAGTGTATCTATTTTATCAATTAAAATTCTGGAGTTAGAAGCAAGGTCTAATGGTTTTGAAGTTAGATTTGAAGCAACTGTTCTATTTAAACTACAGGAAGTAGATAATCCAAATAAAAAGGTTAACAGAAAAAAAGTTATATTATTCCCATTCAATGGTAGCTGGTGGCTTTGTGCTGATATCATAGACAACTCTATTTATTCCTTTAACTTGATTAATAATTTCAGTGCTTATCTTACCTAAAAATTCATAGGGTAAATGACACCATTCAGCTGTCATACCATCAAGTGAGGTTACAGCCCTGAGTGCAACTACCTGCTCATAGGTTCGCTCATCACCCATTACTCCAACGGAAAATACTGGTAATAAGATAGTAGCAGCCTGCCAAACTTCATCATATAGTCCCTCATGTTTTAAACCATTAATAAAAATGGAATCTGCCTCCTGTAATAAATTAACTTTTTCAGCTGTTATATCTCCTAAAATACGAATACCCAAGCCTGGTCCGGGAAAAGGATGTCTAGTTAAAATATTGGCAGGAACCATCATTTCTTTACCCACTTTTCTAACTTCGTCTTTAAATAACATACGAATAGGCTCAATAATTTTTAAATTCAATTTTTCAGGTAGTCCCCCAACATTATGATGTGATTTAATGGTAACGGAGGGACCATGAACAGAAACAGATTCAATAACATCAGGATAAATAGTGCCTTGAGCTAAAAAGGCTATATTTTGCTCAGTACTTCCCAATAGCCTTGCCTGTTTTTCAAAAATATCAATGAAAGCTTTTCCAATTATTTTTCTTTTAGTTTCAGGATCTGAAATTCCTTTTAATTCTTCATAGAAATGATCTTTTGCCTCAATACCCAATACCTTTAATCCCATGTCTTTATAACTATGCAAGACTTCCTCAAATTCATTTTTCCTGAGCAAACCATTATCTATAAAAACACAAATAAGTTGTTGACCTATGGCTTTATGCAATAAGGCCGCTGCTACAGAAGAATCTACCCCACCACTTAAGCCAAGAATAACCTTTTCATTTCCTATTTTATTTTTTAAATCCTCTATGGTTGATTTAACAAAAGCTGAGGGAGTCCAATTTCCCTCACAAGCGGCTATTTTTCTTACAAAATTTTCTAATATTTTGTAACCTTCAGCACTATGAGTAACTTCAGGGTGAAACTGCAAGCAATAAACAGGATATTGATATAAACCGATGCCACTTCCGAAAGCGGCAATAGGAATATCATTCGTTCTGGCTAATAATTCAAATCCTTCGGGTATAGAACTTATTGTATCACCGTGTGACATCCAGACTTGACTATCTGTTTTTACCTGATCGAAAATCAAGGTATTTGTATTGCATAAAGATAAGAATGCTTTACCATACTCTCTTTTGTCAGATTTTTCAACTTTTCCACCCAATGAATGAGCAATATATTGAGCACCATAACATATTCCTAATATGGGTATCTTACCAATAATGCAGGATAAATCTATATGAAGCGCATTTTGATCCCTGACAGAGAAAGGACTGCCAGAAAGAATGACACCTTTATAATCAGAAAGGTCAGAGGGAATATTAGAAAATGGTCTAATTTCACTGTAAACTTCCATTTCCCTAACCCTTCTGGCAATTAGCTGAGTATATTGTGAACCAAAGTCCAAGATTAAAATAGAATCCTGCATATATTAAAAGTAAAATAAATTAATAATGAATCAGTTATCAAGCAAACCTCTACCCTCTTTAGTAATTTTTTGATTTTCCATTAGCTGTTTGAACAGTTTATCTAAAATACCATTGATGAAATCCTTACTCTTATCTGTCGAGTAAGTTTTTGAAATTTCAACGTATTCATTAAGGGTAACTTTTCCGGGAATAGAGGTAAAATTCATCAACTCAGCTATAGCCATCTTTATTAAAATCATATCTATTACAGCAACTCTTTCTGCGTCCCAATTCTGTAAATTGGGCGAAATGATTTCAAGAAGTTCCCTATCTTTAAAAAAAACGGTTTCAAGCAGGAATTCTCCAAATTCAACAGTTGCTTCTTCGGAGGGTATATAATCTTTATAGAAATCTGAAGCAACTGGTAACTGTTTTAAGGTTTTTTTTATGGCTCCAACAACTAAAGATTCATCATCAATCCACTGAGAATAATTGTCTTCTATTATATCTTGAAAATGACTTGAATTAAGACAAGATTTTAATAGGTTAAGATAAATATTAATATAATCATCGGGAGATAAATATTCAGCCTGCAGGAATTGTTTATAATCTTCGGTTTTAAGAAATTCATTATACATTGAACGGACTAAATCTTCATCTAATTTTTCTCTTATATCATGATTATCGATAAGGTTAAAAAGGCCAATATTTTCTGTCAAAGATTTTATAAATGGATTGACAGCTAATATTGGTTTAAAAAACTGATCTTCCGGAGAAGGTCTCAACCTTGATTTTCGGTTTTTTGAATCAATAGAAGCATAGCTTGAAATTTTAATCAGATAAAAAAGCACCAGAAGATAAAGATCAAAAGATTGATTTATTTGTCTTCTATAGCCTAAAAGACCTTTTGTATAGTCCTGAGTTACATCCCTTCCCATGGAGTACAATATCTGCATCACCTTTACCCTAACATTTCTTCGACTCAGCATAATTATTAAAAGTTCATGTAAAAATGAATAATGAAATTTTATTTATTCAGACCAAACATTGTCATAAGTTCTTCCGCCTCAGGCAATTTTCTAATATGCCAATTAGCAACTACAATTCCATCCTTTAACAAAACAACCCCTGGGTTAGACCTGACAATCGTTTTTAATAAAATATCATCTGCAACGTAAATTGGAAAATCAGCACCTGTTTTTACTTTAAAATCATTAATCATTTGTTTATCTGTATATTTTGTTATCGCAAATATTTTAATATTTTGTTTTACTAATGGATTCATAACAGGTAATAAGTTTGTTTTCCAACTTTCCAAATAATTTTCTTCCCAGGAATATTTTTTTACAGGAATCAATTTTTCTTCGATTTTTTCAAATACATTTACGTATTGATAGTTTTTCCCAACCAACAAACTGTCTTTTCTAAACAAAGAATCTTTTTGAATTTTAGTGGTATTAATTACTGATTCCTTTAGTTTATAAGCAATAATCATGAAAGAAAAACCTGGATAATTTAAAATTTCCTCAGTTTTATCATTGCCATCTATGTCTGCAACTTCAAAATCGCTAACCTTTGTTTTTTCTATGGCGGGCTCTGATTTAATTTGTTCCAGTTTCCATGCTGAAGTCGGATATTTAGCATATTCTACCATATAAGTATCAAAAGGAACCTCCACTATTTTTCCAGACTTTAGATTAGTCATTTTATATGCGACAATCTTAACTGCTGCAGCTGCTTCTTTCTCTGATTTTTTCATTTCTCTGAGATTATTCCCAATCTTAAACGGTCTAAAATCAATATGAGGTAAATCCCAAACGAAATTTGAAAAAGAATAAAAGGTAAATCCTGCTAAACTAAAAATCAAAATACTGTTCCTTGTTGAATTAGAAAATAAACTATAGAGACTTTTATTAAAGAAGATAAAAAGAACAGCGGGAACAAGAAGAAAAATATCTTTAAGAAAAGAAACCTTTGGCTTTAACTTAATGAAATCTCCAAAACAACCACAATCGGTAACTTTCATATTGGTCTCCACATAATCACCCCATTTAGAAAAGGAAAAGAAGTTAACCCCTTCAGGCACATAACCAGTCAGATAGGTAAAACCAGTCAGGAAAGTAAAAAATAAAATGAGGAGAAAGAAGGTCCATGCTGTAAGCTTATGGAAAATTCCAAAAAGCAACATAATACCTAAAACAATTTCCAGAACAATCATTATTACGGCAAAAACGATGGCATATTCAGCAAAGAAAGGAAAAACATCTGCCATTCCCTTTAAGGAAGTTTGTGAAAAGGTAACCTTAAATTCTCCAAAATATTGTTCCATTTTATAAGCTGTACCCAATGGATCCACCGCTTTTACCCAGCCTGAAAAAATGAATAAAGCGCCACAAAAACTCTGAAGAAAAGTAATAAGGATTTGTTTTGATTTTTGCCAGAAAAAAACAACCAAAGCAGTCCAAAGACCACCTGCTATTGCCGTATAAATAATAATATCCGTGAGAGTCATAAAAATTATTTTACTTTATAAACAATTAAATTTCAGCAATTTCAGATAATTTTATTAAAGAAAATACAGCATAATTCAATATATCCTGATAATTAGCATCAACACCTTCTGAAATAATAGTTTGCCCATCATTATCTTCTATCTGTTTAATTCTAAATAATTTAGTCAGCATAATATCCACTAAGGAAGATAATCTCATATCTCTCCAGACTTCACCATAATCATGATTTTTATCAATCATTAATTGTTTGGCAAGAAGTACTTGTTTATCATATAAGGAAAAGGCTTCCTCATGGTTTAAATCAAAATGATTATTTAAGGGCAATGTTAATTGAATTAGCGCTATAATGCTGTAATTGACTATTCCTTGATATTCTTGTTTAACAGGATCGCTTACTCTTTGGGTTCCGAGAAGCTGAATTGTGCGAATTCGTTTTAATTTAATTAATAGCTGATCAGTAAGTGAAGAAGGTCTTAACACACGCCAAGAAGTACCATAATCATTGGTTTTCCTGACAAATAGTTGCCTACAGGCCAATATTTCAGCGTCGTACTGACAAAGCGTTCTTTCCACGCAAGCTATTTTATAATATTTTTGCAAATATAGACATTTAGTTGAGAATCGTTGAACATTGTTTAATGACTTTTAAGCTTATATTTGATTACTAAATAAGAACAATGTTTTATTTATTTCTTTCTCTATTGCTAATATTTAAAGAAAAAGCAGATAAGTATAAATTTTTGGGAATTGGGATAGCTATTGTTGCCGTATTGCTTATCATACATTCCTGAAAAAATGAAAGATAAATATCTATACAAAACCTTGCTTAAAAATGGGTTCGGTGAATATCGGGAAAAAGGGAGTAAATTTCTTGGAAATTCATTTCCCATTAATAATCCAGAAGAAATTAATATGATTCTGGAAGAAATTAAAAAAACACATCCAAAGGCAAATCATCATTGTTATGCATGGCGTTTAGGGCTCGAAGGAACTCAATACAGATCTAATGATGATGGTGAACCTTCAGGGACTGCAGGTAAACCCATTTTAGGTCAAATTGACAGCGCGGAACTAACAAACACGCTGGTTGTTGTAACACGCTATTTTGGTGGAACATTACTCGGAACATCAGGACTTATCAGTGCCTATAGAAATGCTGCTGCACTGGCTATAGAAAATACAGAAATTATTGAAAAAGAACTTTCAGACTATTATCATTTTGTCTGTGAATATACTAAGATGCCACTCCTTATGGATGCTGCAAAAAAATATAATCTGTTGATTATTAATCAAGAATTTGATTTAAATTGTAAACTTACCATTCAATTTCCATTATCTAAATGGAAAGATAAATTACCAGTTTTTCTTTCTAATGCGCTCGATCTGAGAACGGACCAGGTAGCATCAGATGATTTATTTACAGACTTGAAATGGAAGTTTGCAGGCACCTGGTAGCGTAATCAAAGCTTACTTAAGCGCATGGAAACCGTTGAAAATCCATCCGTTAAACTACAACCATAGATACCAGAAGGAATATCATTTGTTGGAAATTCAAAGCGATTATTTCCCGGATTTAAATTTATTCTTTTGCTTTCAATAATCCTGCCATCTATATGATACAAACGCAAATCAAATAATCCACTTAATTCGGTCAAAATATGTATCTGAATATAATCTGTAAATGGATTTGGATATGCATTTATTTTTAACTTGGTAGCTCCTAAAAGATGTAATGAAGAAGTTTTACATACGATACTCGAGGCAGGTCTTAGATAAAACCCAAAATCATTTAATTGGATACCTAAACTATCTGGAACTTCCAATCTAAATTTTAACAAGGTAGAAGCATAGGAATCATCTAATTTACCTTTAAAAGTAATACAACCTATTTCATTATTTTTGAAAAGACAATCTGTAGGAAAGCAAGAATATTTTAGGGTATTTGGTAATTTTTCCATAGAATTACCTATGTTTAATACGGAAATTTCTTTGGGTATTTTAACAGCAAATGAATATTCAACGGGAATATGGAGACATAAACTATCAATTATTCCCTTTTTACCACTGTATCCAGAAAAAGCATATATACCAGAAGAATCTGCGGGAATGATTACCTGGCTGCAAGGATTAACTTGACCGACAAGATTTAATTGAAGACCAAAAACCATGAATAAATGAAAAAAATATTTTTTCATTGTGTAATTTCCTTATTTCTTCTAAATTTATCAATTAGTTTCTAAAATGCTTAATTTTTTTATAAAGTTTTTCAGAAAAATCAGATCTTTCCAATAATTCTTCTATGGTAAGATGCATTCTATACTGCCAGTAATTTTTAGGATTAGCGGGAACATTAATTCTTTCCATGGCTGGATTAGGATTTCTTAGCATAAAATCCATACCCAATAAATCTTGAATAGGGAAAACGGCCCAGATAGAAGGCCAGCTTAAATGCAAATCGATTACTTTTTCAACCAATTCAGGAGTGCATATTGGAGGCGCTTCACCTAATCCTCCCAACTGAAATTCATAAAATCTTTGAATCTGTTCTCTGTCAGATTCGTCCCACCAAGTTCGAATTGGTGCCATATCATGGGTTGAGGGACTTACAACAGATAGATAGGGTATATCTTTTTCCTGCAAAAATTCAGTTGAAGGATTTTTACTCATTCTTTGAATTTCAAGAGTGAGTAAGCCAAGTTCTTTCATTACACCAGAAACACAGGCTGGTACCATTCCCAGATCCTCTCCGCAAATTAACATATTGGTAGATTCCTTAATAGCAGGTAATTTTTCCATAGCCTTTTCTCTCCAAAAATCATCTTGCCTCTGATAAAAATAATAATCATGAAGCTTTTTGATATTATATTTTGTAGAATCATCCAGTAGTTTGAAAGAATAAGTCTCCATTAAATTTATTCGTGGATGATAAGACTCAGGATTATGTTTATCTTTAATAAATAGAACATCACAAACAAGACTAAATAATATTTTTTTAAAGGGAATAAATTTATTTCCATCCACTGAAGTAATAAATATATCCAAATCTATTTGACAGGAAAGTGATGGCTTAAACTGATAATAACCATTGTTGCCTTTGATAAAAAAAGTTTGTATCAACTCATCTGAAGCTTCACCGAATAAGTAGCATAATAAATCATGCGATAAATGAGGCTGACAAAATCTTTTTTCATCAAATATAATCCCATTATCTTTAAAATCATTTAATCTAAAAGGAATTGCAGGATTAAAAACACCCAGTAAACCATCTACTTGATTGGAAGGAATTTCCCAGATTCTAAAAAAACCAAGGATATGGTCAATACGGTATGCGCCAAAATATTTTGCCAGAAGAATCATCCTGTTTTTCCACCATTTATAACCATCCTTAGCCATTTCAGACCAATTATAAGTAGGAAATCCCCAATTTTGACCAGTTGCTGAGAAGGGATCGGGTGGTGCTCCAGCTTGTCCATCCATATTAAACAAATGGGGAGAAATCCATGCATCGGTACTATGTTTAAAAATACCAATTGGCAAATCACCTTTCAGTATGACTCCCCTACTTTTTGCATATTCAGTAGCCTCTAATAGCTGTTTATTTAAATGAAATTGTAAGAAAAAATAAAAAGCAATGGAAAGAAAATTTTCGTTTTCAGGTCTTATAAATTCTGAAAGAAATTCAGTGCTGTAAACACGGTATTCCTTCCATTGATTAAAATCAACCGTTTTAAATTTTTCTCTAAAAAATGAAAATAAAGCATAAGGTTCTAACCAATCTCTGTTTTCATTGTAAAAATCTACAAAATTTAAATTATTTTTTAAATCATTCCACTGATCATAAAAAATTCTTTTTGTTATATCTAATTTAAAGGATAATACCTTTTCATAATCAACGACTGGTAAATTATTTAATTCCTTTTTTTTAAGAGCTAACTCCACTCTTGAAATACTATTTTCCCAACCAGAAATATTTTCAATATGCAAATAAAGAGGATGTAAAGCAAATACTGAGATGGCAGCATACGGATAAGAATCTGTCCAGGTTTGAGAAGATTGGGTATCATTTATTGGTAAAATTTGAATCATTTTCAAACCAGAATTGGCGGCCCAATCTGCAAATAATCTAAGATCATTAAATTCTCCAACACCAAGACCTTGCTTGCTTCTTAGTGAAAAAACCGGTACAGCTACACCCGCACCTTTCCAATAAGAAGAAGGATAATTAAATCGAATATCATTCAAGTTTATATTCACTAATGAATGTATTGGTTTAATATTCCATATATTCCTATTTTCTCCATTTTCAAATATTATTTGATTATTCGGAAGAAGCCAAACATATTTATAAGCTAAGTCTTCAGGAAATTTTTCAAACGAAACGGTTCCAGTCCATTCATTTCGATTAGATAAATTCGACAATTTTAATCCTACTTCAGGTTGCCAGTTTCCAAGTTCTTCTTTATTTCCCAAAACTAAAAGCTGAGCATTTTCATAAGGATAAGGTACCCTTAGGTGAAAAGTAAACTGAATAAACCCCCTTTTATACTCAACGGGTAAAAATTGTTTGGTTTGGGGTAAAACGAAACCCGAAAAGGCCTCACTAAAAAAAGCATTTTCAGGATGACCTTTATCCATCCAAAAGTCTCTGATAAAATAAAAATCACATAAATCAGGGAACTTATGAAAAGTTCTGTAAAAAACTCCTTCATCTTTTTTAATACGCTGACTATTATCCTTTAGCACGTATGCATAATGGAAATGATTAGATTCAGATGGAAAATCGAAGTCATTACCCCATAATCCCTGGCCTAAATAATTTAGAGGCAGATAGATTTGTTCCTGATTTGGAGATTCGAATATTTTAAGAAATAAATTTTCTCCAGGTACCGTATAAAAGTGTATTTGAAAACGGAGTTTACAAGACATTGAAAAGTTAATTTTTGCAAAAGTAGGAAGAAAGCTCGGCTTTACTGCTTATAGTTAAAAAACATTTTTTTAAAAAAATATTGTGATAAGTAAATAAAATACTATATTTGCGCACGCGTTTGGGAAAAGTTCCTGAAAGAATAATTATGCGGATGTAGCTCAGTTGGTAGAGCGCAACCTTGCCAAGGTTGAGGTCGCAGGTTCGAATCTTGTCATCCGCTCTATTTTTTAACTTTAAACGATTAAATCTTCAAAACCTTATGCTTATTATTGATGTAAAAGATAACGAAAGTATCGACCGTGCTTTAAAAAGGTACAAAAGAAAGTATAGAGACTCCCAAGTGATGAAAGAACTGCGCAGAAGACAAGAGTTTGTTAAGCCCTCAATCACTCGAAGAGCTGAGGTTTTAAAAGCTGTTTACATGGAAGAGAAGAAAAGGGAAGTAGAAGATTAATCTTTATTCCCATAATTATAAAAAAAAGAGCAACCCTGAAAGTTGCTCTTTTTTTATTCCTAAGATGATCTAAAAGCCGATTCATGATAAGAACCTGGGTGAGGTCCTAAAAATAACCGTGCATAAATTCTATAAATAGCAAGGCCGTCCAGTACCAAAATAAGTGAAATCAACAAAGTTAATCCAATCTGATTTTCATGTAAATGGCCCAGTATAAGGTCTTCACCAATAAATGTAGGTGTAATAGGAAATCCAGATATACCTAAACAAGCAATAAGAAAGGCCACAGAAAGTCTTGGTCTAACATACCAATGACCATGAAATTTATCAAGTAAAATAGCATCCCCCTTCTGTTTTAGTCTATAAAGTACTAGAAAACCCAAAATGGCAGCAAATACAATGCCACTCAGGAACAGCAATAATTGAGTAATTTCAAATTGTTCATTAAGGGCAATCGCCTGACCTAATAAACACTGACTAAAGATAATTTGCCACCAGGCATTTTCAGCACTTATTCTTGATTCAAACGCTGAAAGGATTAATCCTAAGCTTAAAAATCCACCAAAAAATGAAAACTGATGCAACCATGGTTCCGAGTAATATTTTTTTATGAAAATAAAATAAAAACCTACTAAAAGATATAAACTACATAAAATCAATGCCTTACCTGTTTGAAAAAACGTTAATTTTTTACCTATGGTTTTGAGTGGTTTCCATAAAAATTCATACATATTTGTATCCATATTAAATTCTTTGATGCTCAGCTGATAAATAGTCATTTTTATTCTACCTAAAAAATCATCCTTAATGTAATTATTTGGTTTCACGAAATGAAAAAACTGGTCATGTATCAAATAACTTAATACGGCTGGAGAAACTAAAAGTTGATAGGTCCTTAAAAAGGCATTTGCTGCAAAATGTAATAATGCCAAAGTATGAAAACCCAAAGCAACTTCGATGAAAATAATCCCAATTTGTGCTATGGAAGAATAAGCTATCTGGGTTTTTATGGACGACTGTACTCTGGCAATAAAGGTACTTAATAAACAAGTAAGAATCCCAAAACAAATTATAACGATTTTAAAAACATAGTGATTTTCCCAGAGTGGAAAAGTTCTTAACAACAAGAAAACCCCCATGTGAACACTTAATGATCCATAAAAAATGGCTGAGGATGTCGTTGGACCCTCCATAGCTCTGGGCAACATCGAAGAAAATGGAAATTGAGCAGATTTAACCAACGCTGCTAAGAAAAACAAAAAAGGAATTATCAGAATATAAATATCCTGTTCACCACCTAAATAATTTAATTCCAGGAATTTTAATTCCTGGAAATTAAGTGATTTTTTAAAAAAATGGTGGCTTAGCCAAATTCCCATTATCATAGAAATATCTGCAATCCTGTAGGTTGAAAACAACTTCATTGCATTTTTAGCAGGTAAATATCTGTCTTTGTAAAAGGCAACCAATAAAAAAGAAGCAATTCCAATTATTTCCCACCCAGCAAAAAGGGTTTCAAAATTCCCGGAAAATTCAATAATAGACAATCCTAAGAAGAAAAATAACATATTATTAAAAAACCGTTTAAAGCCTTTTTCCCTATGTAAATAGGTTTTACTAAAGGTAGAAACAACGATAAAAATAAAATCTGTTATCCAGGCAAAAAATGCAGTTTGGACATCAAAATAAAGATGAAAGGAAAAATTAGAGGTATTCGTTTTGTATAAAGCTGGGCCCTCAAAGAACAAATTAAAGTCATCTTTAAAAATTCCATTAATACAAAAAAATGATAACAGTAAAAAATGAGTAATCAAGGTCAAGAAAACCGTTCTGTAAATCCATTTTTCCTGATGATTATGGGGAATGAGGGAAATGACAAATCCGATAAATGGGATTAAAATAAAAAGAGGAATATAGAAATTCATTTTAGTTAATTTAAAATATGAACAGGAATATGTTCCTGTGTTGCATGATAAATTTCATTCGATTTCATCACCTTCGCGTTTTCTATTAATTTATTGACATCAGAAATTTCTTTAACATCTTTAAATATTGGGAAATAAGGATGAAACTGACCGTCTTTAAAAATAAAAAGTTGCCCAGATTCCGGATGAATTGAAGTAATTAAAACCCATCTATTATTAAACCACTCGTAATATTCAGGACTTGATTGAATCGTCTTTAGAATAATTTCAGGAAAATGCTCTACAACGATCATCAATCTGACAGGATCATGAACTTCAATCATTTGCAAAGGAAGCCCGGGCCTTAAATCTCCATCGGAACTATTTGCCACGCCAATAAGCCCCATGACGTTGTGAGGTAATTTAGTTCCAGAACCCATTTTAGCATTATCCACTCTGGAAAAATAATATTCCAGGTTTATACCACCACAAACAATTGGTAATGGTTTCATAACTCCCAATAAAAGTGCTCCTTCAGGATCTGAACGATAATCATAGGAATTCATAAACGCTCGTCTGTCAAGAAATAACCCCTTTGTTAATTGTCTGTGACCTACAAAGCAAAGTGCATTGGTACCATGGCCAAGTTCAGGACGAGGTTCAAAATAGGAGACAGAACGTTTCTGAATTGATTTTCTCACATATTTTATATTACTCTGAGTATTAATGGATGCAAATCTTCTGGATCTTTCTTTTGCATTTAAATCAAGCGCATCTTCAAAATGGAGCACATTAGATTTATGCCTGGAAATATTTACAGGAGTAAGAACCTCAAGATCATAAAAAGCCATTTCATCACTGGCAGTATCATGTAATGCACCCACAAACTGAGTAGTATCTGGGATAGTCAAACCTCTTTCCTTAAGTATTTTTCGGACCTCATTATGATTAGCCATAAAGGCAAAAACTCTGGAATTTACAGATCCTGGTTTTCCACTGCAGGCACCACAATCATGTGCTCCATGGTGAGGATTATTTGCACTGCTACTTCCATGGCCAACAGCATAAACCAATGGTGGAAAATTTTGATATAAACCAATTCCTCGCAATAGATTTTCTACTCTATCAACCATTTCAATTACAGTAAAACCAATCTGCAGATTATTCTCAATTTCTACAGGAGATGATGCTTCTATTTTTAAGGTAGATGAAAGGTTCATGTGAGCAAATGCATCTGAAATAGCTAGACTCATTTTTGGTCTAAAAATATCAAGTACCAACTGAATTGCAGCCCAAAAGCCTAAGGAAAGTGTAATAAAGAAACCTCTCAAAATGGTATGGGCCTTTTTATTGAAAAGTAATTCATGACCTCGAACCCCATTTGATTCTATTTCCTTAATTAGGTATTTTGGCGTTACCGGAGCAGGGCATAATTTTTCATAAAATTTACCATTTAACGGATGGAAATAAAATTCTACACCAAAAAATCCAGGACACCCCATTGTTTCACAGTGGGGTTGAACGTATTCTAAATGTCTTCTTATAGAACATTCACGCTCATCGATACAAAAAATTCCTATGAATTCTGTAAAATTTTCAGTGTTTTCACCTTTTTTTATGGCATTCTTTTGTTTTTGTAAAGAAATTAAGCCTGCAAATATTTCGTCATAATAACTCCATTCAAAAGCTTGTTGCCAAAGCATTATTACTTGTTGTAGTTCTGTAACGGCTACGGGTCCAAACAAATCACATGGTTCTTTATTCAGAAGTTCGCCTAATGGCCTCCATTTATTTCCGTATTCAGCTGTTAAAGCATCTATTTCCAATAATAATTCAAGGGTAATAAAATCCTTTAATGAAATCGACTTTGGATAAAGAACTGAATTTGGGTTATCCTCGATAGAACTGACAATTCCACTCCAACCTCTGTGAGAAAATTGCTGATCAAAAATATATTCCAGAAATAAAGATTCTTTGCATACTAAAATCCTAAGCAATTCAACCATATTTAAATTGGGATCTAATAGTAATTTTTTAACCCTATCTGTTTTAAAAAAACTGGAAAAACTTTTTTCCTCAAATATTTTAATGGCATTTATTAAACCCTTGTCTTCAAAAGGAAAATGCCAAAGAGAAATACCCTGATCCAAATAACTATTTATTATTCTGAATAAAAGCGGTTGAACGCTATTATCTAAATCGATATTATAAAATTTTTGCCAGTTTTTCCTAAATTGTCCTATTCTTGGTGTAACCTCAGAATCATAGGATTTATTCAAAACTTTATCTAACCATGCTGCAAAATTGACCTCACCATAATTATCTATAATCGTTTTAGTTAATATTTCAGTCCGAATTCTACCCAGTTTATTTAGTTTTCTATACTCATTTAATGATAAGGTAACCTTATATCCGAATATAGCAGAAGCTTTGAAAATCCCTTCAAAAAATTCAAGATGTTGGAAAGCATGCAATGAATTATGATGAATAAAATCTTTAAGTGGCGTTTGAGATGGCAAATAATGTTTTAACTCATGTAGCACATGGTTAATATCAAACTCAAAATGTTTTGTCATTTTCTTAAGTTTAGTTTAAGCCTTTTGTTTCCTAGCAGCCAGGTGGTGGTTTGAAAGTTGGTGTAATTGTTCTAAACCTTGGAACTGAACCTTTCCTCCCCCATTTTCATAATCATCTTTAAAATGATGAAGATTTTCTATTACAGTATGATCCACCAATTTTATCTCAGAAAAATCGATGGAAACTATTTCTTTTTGAGGAAGTTCGTCCAGAATTTTCTTTAATCCAAGCCAATTAGAAAAGACTGCACATTGTTCTATGATCAATTTTGGACCAAATTCTTCATCGACAACCCTGATGGTGGCTTTGAAAAGACTTTTAAATTTAGCGCCATTAAAAAGGTGAATAATCAATTTCAATATAATTCCAGCAGCAATACCCACTAACAAATCCTCAAACAGGGTAAAAAAGATAGTTGTTAAAAAGATAGCCAATTGCTCTTTTCCAATTTTAAAGATATGCACAAATTCCTTTGGATGAGCCAGTTTAAAACCAACAGTAATAAGCATTGCTGCCAAAGCTGTATTTGGAATCATCTCGAGGAGTGGAACAGCAAGTAGAAGGAAAATTAAAATAAATAATCCATGAAAAAAATTTGCCCATCTTGTTTTTCCGCCATTATATAAATTATTGGAACTACGGGCAACTTCGGATATCATTGGAAGTCCTCCTAATAATCCACTAAAAATATTTCCGATACCTATAGCAATTAAATCCTTGTTAGTATCCGATTTTTGTTTGGAAGGATCTAATATATCGATAGCTTTTACCGTTAGAAGAGATTCCAATGTACCGACAAGAGCAAACATGATAACATATTTTATAAATATACCCGTTTGACTAAATCCGGAAAAATCGGCATTTAATTTTAAGCTTTCTATGAAATTTCCAACATGAACTAAAGTGTAGGAAGGTGCTGTATTTTTAAAATCCAAAAATAAACCTGCTGGAATAGTTAGGGCTAAAATGACAAGTGGAGCAGGAATTTTCTTTATTATAGGGTTTTTCAAATTTGGCCAAACAAATAAAATGATTAAAGATAGAATACCAACTATCGCAACCCTAGGATTCATATTAAGAACGAAAGTTGGAATAGAAGCTAATAATTCCAAGGGATCCTTACCTTTTGTAAAAACAGGATCTACATTTAATAAGACTGGAATTTGTTTCGCGATGATTATTAAACCTATCGCTGCTAACATACCATGAATGGCAGAAAGTGGAAAAAAATTAGCTAATTTTCCCATTTTAAAAAGACCAAATAAAATTTGAATGACACCAGCTACGATAATTGTCCCTAAAGCCAGATGCCATCCTTTTTCTCCACCACCAAAATCAGCTACGGCTCCAGCAACGATAACAATTAAACCTGCGGCTGGACCTTTTATTGTCAGTTTAGAACCTGCAAAGAACGAAACGACCATTCCACCAATTATGGCTGTGAGTAATCCCATTAGAGGGGGAAAATCGGATGCCTTTGCAATTCCCAAACTAAGGGGCATTGCTAGTAAAGAAACAATTAAGCCTGAAACGATATCAGCAGACTGAATAGATTCTTTTCCCTTTGATGAATTATTTACAGTTGAATTTATTTTAGCATTCATACCTTAAAAGATTGAAACTCATGTGAGGAGTTGTTAAAAAATGAAATCATTAAGCATAAGTTTCGAAACATGAAACTTAATTAAGATTTCATTTAACAGTCAATCTTTAAGGAACAGAAAAGTATTACCCTATTAAGAATAAGGCTTAATAGAGATTCCCAAAACGGATTTGATTTGGAAGTAAGTATGAATAAACTGGAGAGCAAATACCCCGTTTCACTTGAATAAGTAAGTAAATCGTCTTCAAGTTCTTCAATTTCTTTACTTTCAGCCAATAATAATTTAGAGGAATCACTAATTGTAAAAGGGCTAAGAGCACGGTTCCCTCTATTCTGGCTTTTTTCCTTTAAATGAATTACTAGGTTATCAGAAAGTTTATAAGCATAACTTAAATCCTTGCCAAGGAGCAAAAAACAAGCAAGAAAGAAAATAAAGCGCCTAAAAACAATCATAAAAAATATTAACCATGCAAAACTAACATTCCAAACGTTTTTTAAACACAAATATTCTTTTTTTTTCACAAAAAATAATTAGCATTTTAATTTTAACTAAATTGTCTATTGATTTAATACTTCGATTTTACCTTAACAAAATTTATATTCATGTTGCTCAGAAATTTTTTAATATTAGCCCTTTTTGCCAGTTATGGTTTTTCCCTTTCAGCCCAGAATGATAAATCTAATTCCTCTAAATTTGAAGAAGAAACCTATTTTAAACCAGTAAAATGGAGAAATATCGGTCCTTTCAGAGGTGGAAGATCTGTAACTGCTACTGGAGTCTCAAATAATCCTCTTACCTATTATATGGGTACAACGGGAGGAGGTTTATGGAAAACCGTTGATGCTGGTCATAATTGGTCTAATATTTCAGATGGGTTTTTCCAAACAGGTTCCGTTGGAGCATTAGCTGTATCCTCTTCTGACCCTAATATTATCTATTGCGGTATGGG
>Ga0214917_10003739_pt1 | contig 17381 bp, 13 predicted proteins | sample LL_1208_BB_MetaG_FD_177983 | JGI IMG/M metagenome (GOLD analysis project Ga0214917, IMG submission 177983) | Freshwater microbial communities from Lake Lanier, Atlanta, Georgia, United States - LL_1208_BB | ecosystem: Environmental > Aquatic > Freshwater > Lake | place: USA: Georgia | collected... | reverse complement strand
CCGGGAGCCGAAAACCGCCGAACTATACCCGCTCCCGAGGCGGGCGGACGATCCGCTGCTCCCGGAGCATCGGCGCGAGCCGTGCCATCTTTCTTTCCCGCTTTCCCGCTTTCCCGCTTTCCCGCTGGAGGTCGTCTCTCCGTGACGATCCGGCGGCGGACAGACTGTCGGCACCCGCGTGCGCGTGACGAGCATCGGGCCGCCGGACCCGGCGGCCGGCGAGTCGGGGTGATGCCTGCATCGCCCGCCCCCCGTGCCTCGTCGCGCGGTGCGGCGGTCCGGGGATGTGTATCATGCCGCGGGACGAGCCGCGCGATGTCCCGCCACCGTCCCCGAGGCCCACCATGATCCCGGTCGTCGCCCATTCCAGCCTGCTGAGCATCCTCTACTGGCTGTTGATGATCCCGATCGCCATCGCGGTGCTCATGCGGGTGACCGCCTTCTGGGCCGACGACGGACCGGGAACGCTGTTCGGGGCGGTGCGGACGATCGTCGTCATGGTGCTGGCCGTGTACTTCACGTTCGACGTCTCCGGGTATCTGTTCGCCCGCATGATGCAGGATCCCGATCTGGGGATCGCGTTTCCGCCGCGGTACCACTACTGGAACTGGATGGTCGAGCCGATGGGCCTGAAGTGGTACGTGCTCGGCTTCGTGCCGATGATCCGCTACCTGCCGGTGGCCTTCGCGCTCTGCGCCGGCGCGATCGTGCAGGTGCTGCTCTGGAAGATCCCGTTTCGCACCGGCATGATCGTCTTTCTCAGCCAGGTGCTGCTCGACATCTTCGCCATGGCGATGCTGTCGCTCGTGTTCAGTTTCTTCGTCGGCCTGCAGGAGGGGGCGGCCGCCCCGGCACGCGGCGGGCACGGGCCGCGGGCCACGGCGCACCAGCGGCCGCCCGCCGTGACGGCCGAGGGGCTGCGGGGCATGCAGCAACGCATCGAGAGCCTCGGCGCGGAGGAGGGGCCGCTCGTGCGCCGATTGTGGGGTCGCTGGGCGGCTTTCAACAGGCTGCTCGACCCGCTCTACGCGGTCTTGAGGCCCGTCACGCGGCACCTGCCGCTGCCCGCCCGGGACTTTCTCGATGCCGGCGGGTGGCTGATCGCCATCCCCGGGGCGATCGCCCTGCTGCGGTTCTGGCCCGACATCCGCCCGCGCCGACGGCGGGTGGCGAACACGATCGACATGGTCTGATGGCGTTGCGGTCTGGCGTCGCCGCGGTCTGGCGGTCGAGCGGTGACGGGCCAGTTCGATCGCCGGCCCGCCGTCAGCGGGATCGGCGGCGGTCGAACCGTATCTGGCAGCCGATCGGCGGCGTCTCCGTCACCTCGGGAGAGCGTCCCGCGAGTGCGGCCGCGATCGCCTCGTCGACGTACCGCCGACGCACCTCGGCGGCGCGTGCGCTGTCGTCCATCGACCCCATGTAGAGGATGCGTCGTTCCCGATCGAGCACGAAGCACTCCGGCGTCCGCACCGCCCCGAACGAGCGGGCGACTGCCTGCGACTCGTCGTGGAGGTAGGGAAAGCGGAAGCCCTTGGCCTCGGCCCGCGCCTGCATCGCCGGCAGCGCGTCCTCGGGGATGCGGTTCGGGTTGATCGCCACCACGGCGACCCGCGACGCGGGGCCCGCGTGCCGGCCGGCGAGATCGTTGAGACGATCCTCGTAGTCGACGGCGTAGGGGCAGCTGTTGCAGGTGAACACGACCACGACCACGTCGCGGTCGGCGCATTCCGCCCACGAGTGCTTGTGGCCGTCGGTGCCGGGCAGATCGGTCCATCCGGGCACGACGTCCCCGACGTTGCGGTCGGGGTTGTAGGTGCCCGCCAGTGCCGGGGCGGCCGCGATCACGCAGATCGCGATGAGCGCGGCGGCGAAGTGCCGCGCGGCGACGGCTCGACGTTGCATCGGGCTTCTCGTGGCCTGACCGCAGGGATCTTGGACGGGGCGGATGGGCCCGAGTCTAACTGTCTGTGGAAAAAGTCATCCATGCCCCCACCGGTCGCATGGCGACCGACAAAGACGGTCCACGAAGTCGACCGCAGGAAACGCCGAGGGTTTCCTGGGTCGACTGCCGCCGCATCCAGCGGCGGTCGACTTCATCCACGGGCTGCTCACCGGCGGCCGTGAGAACGTGTGCGGCGCGGGAACGTGTGGAAGTACAGTTACGCATTCAAGCCGTGCGGCCGCCCGGTGCCCCTGCCGTGGGCATCGGGCTCCTTCCGGTAGACGAGCCACCGCATCTCGATCGGCGACGCCTCCCGCGGCACGTCGAAGACGTCCTGTCCGCTGACCCAGTTGGCGTACCAGCTCGTCGGTGGCCAGGCCCCCTCCGGCAGGTTGTGCTGTTCGTAGTCGTAGACCGAATCGTCGGCGACGAGTGCGAGCGGCAGGTCGTCCGCCGCGGCCCCGCGAGACGCTCCTGCCGCCCGACCTCTTCAACCGCTTCCGCAACGACGCCTTCTGGCAGGATCCGGCGCGGATTCCGCCCGGGCTGCGGGTGGTGTAGCGACGCCGGCGGCATCGATGCCGCCGAGAGCGGGCCGGCCGACGCGTCAGCCGTTGGGATTGGCGAGCAGCTGGGCGAGCCGGGGCCGCAGTTCGGCCGGCAGGGTGTCGAGCGTCGCGGCGGTCACGAGGCCGACGTCGATCATGTCGATGAGATGCACTCGGTCTTTCAGTCGGAAAGCCGTGAGCTTCATGACGATGAGCCGGTCAAGATCGACGATCCGATAGCCGTCGAGTGACTGTGTGGCGGCGAGGTCGGGGGCCGGTGCCGGATCGTCGGGCTTCACCAGCTCGCCCGCGAAGATGATGTGCACCGCCTCGCGGGCCTTCCCGGCCGGGCCGTCCACGAAGATGTTGATTCCGAATGTGAACGAATGCACGAACCCCACGCCCTCGAGTGCGGCGATCGCCCGGGGAAGGTCGGCCCGGTCGATCAGCAGGTCGACGTCCACCGTCGTCCGGACGGCCGCGGGGTCGATCCGCGCCACCCAGGCCGCGACCGCATGGCCGCCGACCACGGCATGCGGAATCCCGGCCGCGTCGAGGGCCGCAACGGCCCTCTTGAGGCGTTCCTTCACCATGGCCACCGCCTGTTCCACGCGGTCGAGCACGTCGAAGCCGAACGTCACCACGCCCGGCCCCGGCATCCGAGCGAACACATCTCGCGGATTGGCAGCCATGCTCAAGAGTCTATCGCCAGCCGCCGACCGCGACGGAGAAAGTGTACGCAAGTACAGTGACGCATTCAAGCCGTGCGGCGGCCGGTTGCCTCGGCCGTTGCGGGTGGAGTTGTTCCCCGCTCATTCGGCGGCGGGCAGGGCGTAGTAGCCGCATTCGGCGAAGAAGAATTCCGCCATGTTGAGCCTGGAATAATCGTAGTGCCGGATGGCCCGCTCGATCGCCTCGCGGTCCGTGCCGTCGCCGACGAGCGCGACGATCGCCGCCCCCGCCAACGGGTTTCGCATCAGCCGGGCTTCGTAGTATTTGCGTTCGCCCCGCGTGGCGGCGTCGCCCGTCTCCGACAGCCTGCGGGCATCCTCCTGGGTGGGCTGTGGAAACCAGGTCGTGTAGACGGCCCGCCAGTCGGCGTTGCCGAAGACCTTCGTGTCGGCGTTGTCGAATGTCGCGGCAGCCTCGACGGCCGGCCGGGCGTTGCGGGCGTTGACGAGGAGGCCTTCGCGGAACCGCGCCCGCACCGCCTCGTCGGTCTCCATGCCGACGAGCCGGGCCAGCGAGGCCTGCGAGCCGACGTAGATCCACAGTTGGAAGGTGTCGATGTGCTGGATGGCCTCGCGGTCCCGCGGATACCCCTCGGCGCAGATTTCCAGCCGCGTCTTGTCGGAATGGTCGGGCCGCTCCGCGAGGGCCTCGCGGTAGCGGTCGAGCCAGACGGCGTCTCCGGTCACCTCGTGGACGGCCCGGAGCATGAACAGATAGCGGACGGCGTCGCGGAAGAGGTGCCCGCGAAACGCTCCCCGGAACTGGCCTTCGAAGGCTCCGGTGCAGGGCACCTGCCAGCCCGTGGACTCGAGCGCGTCGGCCACGTCCCTGACCTTCGCCGCGATCCGCCCGCGCTCCTCGGCCGCCGGGATGCCGCTGCGACAATAGGCGTGCAGGCCGTAGAACCAGGGGTGCGTCTGATCGTCGGAACTGAGCGGGTAGTGGCAGACGCCGTCGGTGCCGACGCCGCGGGCGATGAAGCCGGGCACGGTGGACACCGACGCCAGCTTCATGAGGCCCTGCGCGAGCCGTCGTGCCTCGGTCGCGTCGGCCTCGGCGCCGCTGCGGCGGGCGCGTTCGCAGGCGGCCGGGAGATAGAGCCCCGTGAACATCGGCCCGTTCTCGATCGGGCTCCACCAGCCGATCGCATTCGGCCTGCCCAGCGTGCAGTCCTCGGGAGTCGGGAGGTCGCCGACGTAGTCGTGGATGATGCCGTGTTGATCGACGAATCGCCGCCACAGCTCGCGGTGCGCCTGCTCGACGGCCTCGGGCAGCGTGGCCTCGCCGGCCGAGACAAACCCATCTCGCGGCAGGGCGACCAGCGCCAGGGCGGCGAGCAATGCCCGGCCGATGCGGCCGATTGGGCGGCGGCCCGCGGCGGGCCGCCGCGCGGCGTCGTGCGGGAGGCGGCAGGAGCACGTTGGCAGGGGTGTCGGTCGGCGTGGCATGAAAAACGATCGGGAGCAGTCGGCCAGCGTGGATGGGGCGACGCCAGCCGCGAAGGACTGATGGTACCAGCCGTGCACGCCGCTGTGCGGTCGACCACGCGCCGGCCGCCTGCCGTCGCGGCCCGCCCCGTTCTCCTGGCTGCTTGCAGCGGCCGGCGGCAACGACCTATCCTTGCGGAAGACTTCCCATCGACCCGTCATCGCGGGAGCGGGCGACCTGGGCGGCGGCATGACCGGCCGCGGGATCTATCCGGGAGCAGACCGATGCGTTTTTCGTCTCATGCCGGTCGGCGGTACGGCGTCGACCGCCGCGACTTCGTCCGCTATGTCGCCGCCGTCTCCGCGATCCCGCTCCTGCCCACGCGGGTGACCGGGCAGGTTGTCGAGCGGCCGTCGTTCCCGGCCAACCCCTTCGGTCTCGGCGTCGCGTCGGGCGACCCGGAACCCGACGGCGTCGTGCTCTGGACGCGGCTCGCCCCGCAGCCGCTCGAGCCCGGTGGCGGGATGCCGCCCGAGCCGGTGCGGGTGCACTGGGAGGTGGCGGACGACGAGGCCTTTGGAAACGTCGTCCGCCGGGGTGCGGCCATCGCCGTGCCGCAACTCGGCCACTCGGTGCACGTCGAGGTGGATGGCCTCGAGCCGCACCGCTGGTACTTTTTCCGATTCCATTCCGGCGGCGAGACGAGCCCGACCGGCCGCACGAGAACGGCACCCGCCGTCGATGCGGTTCCCGACGCGCTGCGGTTCGCCTTCACCTCCTGCCAGCACTACGAGGTCGGCTACTTCAACGGCTACCCGCACATGCAGCGGGAGGATCTCGACCTCGTGGTGCACCTCGGCGACTACATCTACGAGTATGCCGGCGCCGACAAGAAGCCTCGCAAGCACATCGGCGGCGAACTCACGTCGCTCGACGACTACCGGGTGCGGTACGCGCAGTACCGCCTCGACGACGATCTCCGCGAGACGCACCGGCTGTTTCCCTGGCTCGTGACCTGGGACGACCACGAGTTCGACAACAACTACGCGAACCTCGTCTCGGAGGAGGAGGGCGTGTCGCCCGAGAAGTTCCTGGCCCGGCGGATGAACGCCTATCAGGCCTACTACGAGTTCATGCCGCTGCGGCGCCGGTCGTTCCCGCACGGGCCCGACATGACGCTCTACCGGACCTGCCGCTTCGGCCGTCTGGCCGCGTTCTCGATGCTCGACACCCGGCAGTACCGCACCGACCAGCCCAACGGCGACCACCAGAAGCCGCTGACCGGCAAGGTCTTCGATCCGCGGGCGACGATGCTCGGAGCGAAGCAGGAGCGCTGGCTGATGGGCGGCCTGCTCGAATCGACCGCGATCTGGAACGTGCTCGCGCAGCAGGTGATGGTGGCCCCGCTCAACCGCGGCACGCCCCAGGAGGGCCGCTACAGCATGGACCAGTGGCCCGGCTACGACGTGAGCCGCCGCCGGCTGCTGCGGTTCCTGCACGAGCGGCGGGTGCCCAACCCCGTCGTGCTCACCGGTGACATCCACTTGAACTGGGTCAACGACCTGCAGCTCGACTTCGAGGACCCGCGGTCGCCGCTGGTGGGCACGGAGCTGGTGGGGACGTCGATGAACAACGGCGGCAACGGCGGCAACGTGATCGAGGAATACGAGCGGGCGGCCCGGCAGAACTCCTTCGTGAAGTGGTACAACTCCAACCGCGGCTACGTCTCCTGCGAGGTGACGCCGCGGACGTGGACGAGCTTCTTCCGCACGACCCCGTTCGTGGATCGCCGCGGAGCGCCGCTCGAGACGAAGGCCGTGTTCGTGATCGAGAGGGGCGTCGCCGGCGCGAAGCGGGCATGAGCTTCAGGGCGACGGTGCGATGCGGGCGTCGGCCGAGCCGCATGATGGGCATCCGGGGCGGGCACCGGCGCGGTCGAGAAGGATCTCGACATGACGACGTTCTGGCAGAACGACGACATCGTCTGGAGCGAGGGCATCAAGGAGATGCACCTGGTGCTCGAGGACGACAGGAACCTCCACGCCCACAAGCGACCCGATTCGGAGAAGTTCTTCCCCACGAAGGTGCGGATGACGCTGACCCGGGTGTCCAAGGGGTCGACGTACTCACCGTCGCCGCCGGACGGCCCGCGCAGCGACGCGGCGCCGAAGTGATCGCCCCTTCAGGAAACGCAGCCGTGCCGACGGATGCGTTCCGCGGGTCGGTCCCGATGCGACGGTCGGTCCCGATCAGGGCCGCTTCGGGGCGACGCGGTCGCGGATGGCCTCGAGCGCGGCAGTCAGCTCACGCCGCGTCTCGTCGTCGGCGTTCGGTCCGGTGATCTCGTCGTGCACGGCGATCGCCTCGGCGAGCGCGGCGGCCGCGGCGTCGAGTCGTCCGGCCGCCTCGCAGGCGGTCGCGAGGGTCTCGAACACGCGGGGCAGCCTCCGATCGAGCCTCGCCGCGATCTCGAGTTCCCCGATGGCGTCGGCGGGCCGTTCCCTCCAGAGCAACAGCTGCCCGAGCCGCGCATGGGCGTCGGCGTTGTCGGGGCGGCAGGCGATCAGTCGACGGGCCGTGGCGATGGCCGCGTCGATGTCTCCGACCGCACCCTGTGCGATGAGCAGTCCGCTGAGACCGCGCTCGTCGCCCGGGCTGCCGGCGAGCGCCGCCTGGAACTGCTCGATCGCCTCCGCAGCGCGGTTCGCCATGATCAGGAGCATCCCGTACGTGACGCGGACCTGGCTGCGGTCGGGATCCAACGACGTCGCTCGGGCGAGGGCCGCGAGGCCCTCGTCGACGCGGCCGCTGTCGAACAGGGCCATGCCGAGCGATTCGAGCGGCCGGCCGTCGGGCGATCCATCGGCCACTCGCCGGAGCACGGCGACGGCTTCCGGCAGACGATTCCTCTGACGCAGGAGGTCCGCGTACTGCAGCAGCCCGAGGTGGTGCGGATTGATCGCCCGGCACCGCTCGAAAGCGGCAAGAGCGGCCTCGATGTCGCCTTCATCCCGCAGCGACTCGGCGACGTTCCCCTGCGCCGTGGCGGACGTGGGCACGACGCGGGCGTTGTCGGCCCAGATCGCCAGGCTGCTGGCGTAGAGCGCGTTCCTGCGGATGGTGAGCAGTCCGAAGACCACGGCGACGGCCGCCACGAGGCACGTCGCCGCGACGGCGGCCCTGCGGCTGCCGGGGCCATCGCGACGTGCCAGGCGACGGAGGATGGCGTCACCGCCGAGCACCACGCCGGCGATCACGGCCGCCGAAGCCAGGTACATGCGATGCTCGTTCGCCAGTTCGCCCAGGGGCAGCACGCTCGATGTCGGGCTGAGAATGAGAAAGAAGGCGGCGGCCAGCCACGCCACGGGGCGATGTCGGACGATGCCGACGAGGGTCGCCAGTCCTGCGGCGATCACGACCGCCGTGGCGGGCAGCGTGTCGATGAGCCGCGGCGCCGGCTGCAGTCCCCAGTCGAGGCACTGCGGGACGGGCACGAAGCAGTAGCGCAGGTAGCGCAGGATCACGTCGGGCTGATTCCGCAGGTACGTTCCCGTGCCCAGGTGGAAGCCGACCCAGTCTCGCGAACGGCGGGTCACGAGCAGCAGCGACGGCACGAGCAGGAGCCAGGTGGCGGCCAGCGCGACATAGTAGCGGCCACGGCGGGCGGCTATCTCCCCCCATGATCCGGCGACGAAAAGCCGGTCGTAGAGCAGCACGACCAGCGGTGCGGTCGCGGCGACCTCCTTGCAGAGCATGCCGAGTGCACACGCCAGCACCGACAGCCAGCGCCACGCCGCGCCGCGCTCGGGGGCGGCGGCGGAGGTCGTGCTGCGGGCGAAGGCGTAGACCGTGAGCAGGTAGAACAGCGAGGCGAGCGACTCGTACCGCTGCGTGACGTAGGTGACGCTCTCCGTCTGAAGCGGATGCACCCCCCAGAGCAGGGCGATAACGAAGGCGATGGGCTCGGCCCTGCCGTCGTATCGGCCCCGCATCGAGTCGAGCAGGAGCGTGGTCCTGGCGAGGCCGAAGAGCAGCAGCGTGGCCGCCGCGTGGATCGCCAGGTTCACGGCGTGGTAGCCGAACGGCGCGTCGCCACCCAAGGCCCAGTTGATGGCAAAGGTGTACCTGACGAGCGGCCGCGTGTGGCCGAGGAACTCGGGCAACGACGAGAAGCCGTGCCGGACCCGCGGATCCCCCACGACGTCGACGAAGTCGTCGTAGAGAAAGACGCCGGCGAAACTGTTGGCGTAGACGACTGCCAACGCGACAAGCAGGAGCACCGCGTGCCGTGACCGGTGCCAACGTCCATCGGCGGTGCTCGACATGGTGGAGAGGCGACGACAGACAGTGGATGGAGGTGCCGCCGTGCTCGCACGGCGCGCGGGAACCGCCCCGGCACACGCCCTGTTGTACCGTCTGCCGGGCGTGTCGGCGTGCGGCGGTGCGGTCGTCCTGAGCGGCTCGGGTCGACCGGCCCGCATGCCCGCGGGCGGGCGATGCAAACCGGGTGCGTCGGCTGGGGGGCGGGTCGGCGCGACTGAGGCTGGCCCGTGCCGTGGGGGCTGCCGTGGGAGCCGCGGGCATGGTGTTTCCCGGACGATCGAATACCGTGGTGGCACACGAAACGAATGCAGGCTGCGGACGAGCCCGTCCCCCACTCCCGATTCCCCGAGGTCGCGACATGAGTGACATGCCGTCGGACATCTATACGGAACCGGACGCAGACCCCGACACGGTGCGCAACGTGGGGCCGCTTGCGCCGATGGCCGGATCGTGGCTGGGCGAGGTCGGGCTGGACGTGCATCCGACCGCCGATGGGCCGGTCCAGTCGGCCTACATCGAGCGATACGACTTGGAGCCCATCGATCCGCAGACGAACGGGCCGCAGCTCTTCTACGGCCTGAGGTATCACACCCGCATCACGCAGCCGGGCGAGGTGGCCATGTTTCACGAGCAGGTGGGCTTCTGGCTGTGGGAACCCGCCAGTGGAACGGTCGTGCTGACGCTCGCGATTCCCCGGGGGCAGGTCGCGATGGCAACCGGGCGGGCCAGCCCGGACTCGCGGCGGTTCACGCTGAGCGCCTCACGCGGGTCGCCCACCAACGGGATCGTGACCAACCCGTTCCTCGAGTACGCGTTTCAGACGACCAAGTTCGAGATGACCGTGACCGTCAACGACGACGGCACGTGGTCGTACGATCAAGCGACGACGTTGAACGTCCGCGGACAAGCACGGCCGTTCCTGCACACCGACCGCAATACGCTCAAACGGGTCAAGAAGCCTCGGCCAAACCCCCTCGCCGCCACGCATGCCCCGCCGCGGTGAAGAAGATCGGCGCGACGGCGCCGACCCACTCCCTTGGAAGAAGAAGTGCGGGGGTCTGCGGATCGACCAGGCGAAGCGGCTGCAGAAGCTCGGGAAGGAGAACTCCCGGCGGAAGCTTCTGCTGGCGGATGCAGAGCTGGATAAGGCGATCTTTCGGGAGGCGGCCTCGGGACGCCCTTGGGCGGCGCAGCTCAACTTCTGAGCCCGGCAAGGCGGCGAACAGCGGGCGAGCACGTTCGTGGCAAGGTCCATTCGGCCTTGTCCAGAGTGAATTTCGGTGGCCGATTTCCAGCAGTTATCGAAGGCGGACTTGCGGCGGCCGAGACGGTCATCCGTCCCGGAAGCGGCCTGAGAATCGTACCTCTTCCACACGTGGTTGCGCTCACACTCTACGCCGGAGGCACGAAATCTCGTGCGGACATCGTAGAACTCCTCGAGAGCCGGCGGCTGTCTGGCCTCGACCCCATGCTGCCGCACCTGGGGTTGTACGCCAACAAAGCGGGTGCGGGGTGTTTTCAGAAACCCGCTCCGTGCGCCCGGGCCGCTCATCCCGTGGCTCAACAGTCGTTCATCAGCCGGAAGACCGTTGCGGAAGTGCCATTGACCGAACTATCCTTTCCTTCCGTACGAGGCCCGTGCCGAAGCGTCGAGGTGTCCATTGAAAACTGGCCGTCGAGCCCGACGCCGTTCGCGCACGAGCCGCCCCGGGCTCGCTCAGGCCGAGGCGTTGGAACAGCGGCTGGCGCTCTCCGCCACCCCCGTGAACCCCAACACGGGCTCGATCATCAAGAGCCAGTTTCAGCCCTACGGCTCTTCGCTCCTGGGCCTGCAGCTGCTGGGCGTCAGCGCCGGCAGGGGGCAGTCGATCCAACTCACCGCGCCCAACAACACCGGCACGCCGCCCACCCCGCCGCCCGGCTACGGCTATCCCCAGTCGGCCGTGAATTCAGGACAGATCAGCAGCAGCCAGGTGAACGTGGGCGGCTTCACCACGCTCGGCCTGCAGCTGCAAAACGTGACGATTCCCACCGGCGCCGTGCGGGTCGATATTTTCGACGAGGGAATCGGCAAGCCGGCCGCAGGCGGCACCCAGCCGGTGCCCGTGGGCGGCGCCAACACGGTGCCTGCGGTTTTGCCTCCCAACGCGTCCACGCTCCCCACGAACGCCGGCGTCATCTCCTCCAGCCAGTTCAACGACGGCGGCTTCGGGCCGCTCGGCATCCAGGCCAGCGAACTCACGGTCCTCGGCGACCTGTCGATCGTGTCGCGCACCACGCTCGGGTCGCCCGACGTGCCCGTGACGCCGCCAAGCGTCCCGTTCGCCCCGCAGTTGCCGGGGATGCAGGCCAACGCCGGCACCATCGCCTCGAGCCAGGTCAACGACGGCGGCTTCGGCGACACCGGGCTGCAGCTCCGCTCGGTGAAGGTGGGCGGGTCGATCGACATCGGGGCGGAAAAGTTCATCATCCAGCCGACCAACGGCCGGGGAAATGCCGGTCCTCCGCCCCTCGTGGGCACGCTCAACGCGAAGACGCGCGTGGTGACCTTCGCCAAGGCTGCCCCCCATGCGGCGCCGACGACGAGCGCGCTCTACCCGCGCATGGCCGTGTTCGGCGAAGGCATCCCTGCCAATACCGTGATCCAGTCGGTGTCGGCGAATGGATACCAGATCGTGCTCTCGAAGCTGCCACGCGCGACCGGCGCCCGTCAGCTCTACTTCTCCACCCAGGACACGGGCACGAACACCGGCTCGATCATGTCGAGCCAATTCAATGACGGCGGGTTCGGCGATATCGGCCTGCAGTGGGAGAACGTGACCGTCGGAGGACGGGTGGCCACGCAGCACAGCGGCCTCGAGATCCAGCCGCAGCTCGCAAACGTGGGCTCGATCACGACCGGCTCGAAACAGTTTGGCCAGTTGACGCAGCCCGGCTTCGCGCCGACGCTCGCCGCCGAGCCAGTGGCGCCGCCCGCTCCGGGCGGCACGCCCGCGCCGGCCACCGCGACCGCTTCGACCAACGACAGCACCAACAGCGGGCAGATCGTTTCCAGCCAGTTCGCGGATGGCGGCTTCGGCGACATCGGTATGCAGTGGCAGAACGTGAATGTGAGCGGCAACGTCGAGGTGACGCACAACTCCCTCTCCGTCCAGCCGGAGAATGCCGGGCAGGGCCTGATCAGCGTCGCCGATGTGTCGTTCACGACGGCGCCGCCGGCGTTCGCTCCTTCCACGCCGGCGAGCGGCGGTGCGTTTCCCGCCACTCCGCCCGTGATCACGAACGGGACGTCTCCCGCGCCAAAGCTGCCCGTGCCCACGAAGCCCGGCACGACGGCGTCTCAATCCAACTCGGCCACCAACAGCGGGCTCGTGTCGAACAGCCAGTTCGCCGACGGCGGCTTCGGCGACATCGGCCTGCAGTGGTCGAAGGTGACGGTCAACGGCGACGTGCAGGTGGTGCACAACTCGCTGTCCATCCAGCCCGAAGGCTCGACCCTCGGGGGCATCTCGGTGCAAAACGTCACGTTCGGCTCCGCGAACGGCACCGCGGGCGATCGTCGGCTCGCGTCGGCGACGCTCGGTGGTCTCACCGTGGCGCCGTCCGCAAGGCCGAGCCCCTACGTGCCGAATCCCGCCTTCATGCGCTACCAGAACCGCGTGAATCGGACCAACCAGCAATATGTGAACATTCAGGCCTCGGCGACGTCGCTCCGGTGGACGAACGTCGCGCAGAGTGGCAGCGGTCTTGTGATCGTGAACAACGTGCTTCAGGTCAGCAACCAGGGCACGGCCGGCACGCAGGCCGGGGGGAGGGCGGGCAGCATCACGCTCGACACCATCAAGTTTCCGGGTTCCGTGCCCACCGCCGACCTCACACCACCGTCGTTCGCTCGCGTGTTGGCGAGGTTGGGAGCGCAGCGAGTGATGACCGTCGGCGGCAGCCTCTTGCAGGCCGCCCGGACGAATTCCGCCACCAACAGCGGCTCGATTCTCGCCGGCAATCAGTTTCTCGACGGCGGTATGGGCGATATCGGCCTGCAGTGGAGCAACGTCACGGTGAACGGCTCGGTGCGGATCGAGCACAACTCCTGTTCGATCAACGTGGACGGCGATGCCAGCGGCACCGGCCCGATCACCGTCTCGGGCATCCGGTTCGACAGTGGCTGGGCGGCATCGGGCTCCGGCGCCGACACGCTCTACCTGACGCCCTCCGCCAGCCCGGCGCATCTCGCCGGGCGAGCCGTGGCCGCCTCCCCCGCAGGCGTCTTCAACACGGCGAGCAACTCGGCGACGCTCGCGGGCGGGCAGTTCCTCGACGGCGGCATGGGCCAGATCGGCCTGCAGTGGTGGCAGAACGTGACGGTCAACTCCCCGATCCGCATCGTCAACAACGTGCTGTCGGTGAACGTGTCGGGCACCAACACGTACGGCGTCGTGGTCAAGGACGTGACCTTCGTCTGACGCGGCCCCCTGCCGGCGGGCGGTGCCCAAGGGGGCTGTGCGGCCGGACGGTGTTGGAGTGCTGCCGCCACCGCTCGATGAGCACCTTGGCCTCGAGCAGCGTGTTGCCGGCTTGTGGCGGTTATCAAAGGTTGACGTGCGGCGGCCGAGACGGTCATCCGTCCTGGAATGCCGCCGGGTGCGTCTGGCGGCAACGCGACATGCGGGGCGAGTTCCAGGGCCCAGGGTCGGCACATCGGCCGCACGTCAAGGTGTGTCGGTGTGAGGACGAGTGTCGAGGGTATACTAAGGCCATGGCACCAGATGTCACAGAAGCGGATGCAGAGTTCACTTCCGACGCCTCCGACCGGTCAACGTGGCCTGTCTGGAAGGGGCGCGTTGGAGAACGGGAGCCGTCCGCCGACTATTCCCACCTCACGCCGTCCGAGCGGATAGAACTCGTGTGGGAAGCGACCAAGAACGCCTGGTCGATGACCGGGAGGCCGTTGGATGAATCCTCATTTCGTCGAGATGTTGAGAGCCTTGCGGGACGAGGGCGTTGAACACCTCGTGATCGGCGCCCATGCGCTCGCGGCCCATGGATATGTGCGGGCCACGCTCGACATCGACATCTGGGTGCGGCCCTCTGCCGAGAACGCGATTCGCGTCTGGCGGGCGCTCGAGCGTTTCCGTGCGCCTCTGACGAAGATGAAGTCAGACGACTTCGCGGAGCCAGGGGTGCTTTACCAGATTGGCGTGCCTCCGAGCCGTATCGACATCATGACGAGCGTCACCGGGCTGGAGTTCGACGCAGCGTGGTCACGGCGGATCATGGCCACTGTCGGTGACATCGATGTGCCCGTGCTCGGCGGACAAGACTTGCGAACGGCCAAGCGAGCGGCGGGCCGGCTCAAGGACCTGGCTGATCTCGAGGAACTCGGCTGAGCCTTGCTCCGCCAGTTCCTTCTTTCCGCGTGGCATTGGATGCCTCCCTTGGTTTGCTCAACCCCCAGATTCTCGCTCTGGAAGTGGTGCTGTTTAAGGGGGGCAGGTCATCGAAGGCGGACTTGCGGCGGCCGAGACCGTCATCCGTCCCGGAAGCGGCCTGAGAATCGTGCCTCTTCCACACTTGGTTGCGCTGAAGCTCTACGCCGGAGGCACGAAGTCTCGTGCGGACATCGTAGAACTCCTCGGCCGCAACCCCGACGCCGACATGGCCGCCATACGCCACCTCTGCCAGAGCTGGCGGCTGTCTGGCCTCGACCCGCTCATCGAAGAGGCCACGGGCGGCTCGTAAGGCGACTTGGGTGCCAGCCGACTTCGATTCGCAGCCTCGACGCACGCCCGAGTTTTGGAAGCCCCTCGTCGACGCCTTCATTCAACTGCGCAGGTTGCCGAAACCGGCTCCCGGCAGGATGCCACACAAAAAAACAGCCCGCCTGGGCCAGGATGGCCCTGCCGGCGTGAACGCGGCAGGAGGCCGCGCAAAAAACAGCCGGCAGGGGCCATGGATGGCCCTGCCGGCGTGAAATGGCGGGGACAGGATTCGAACCTGTGACCTCGAGGTTATGAGCCTCGCGAGCTACCGGGCTGCTCCACCCCGCGACATGTTTTGCTGAAGCGACCTGCCGACAGCTTGACGATACCGATGGGTGAGGGGCCGCATCGGGGTAGGTCGCCAGCAGGTCTATAGGGATAATAGCAGATCGTCACCAGGAAATGAAGCCCAGGTGCGGATGGAGCGATGGCACCGGCGGTTTTGGCCCGATGAACCAGCATCATCAAGAGAATCGGCGGGAACCTCCGCTCGACGGACAGTCGTTACCGGCCGGCTCCCGGCCCGCGCTCACGGTGATCGGCGGACTCCCGTGGGCTGCCGCTGCCGATGTCGGCGGGGCCGACGGACTGCCGACGGATTCGCCGGACGGCGGTTCCGCATTCCCGCGGGTGGCCGTAGAGCCATCGGCCGCCGCCGGTAGTCGCGTGCCCGTGGGCCGCGGTCGCGGGAGGGGGCCGTCCCGGCCGCGGGCCGATCGGGCGATCACGCGTTGGAGTGACTGGCTCCTGCAACAGAGCCCGGCCTGGACCACGAGCCTCTCCGTCCACTGCGTCATTCTTCTCCTCCTGGCGCTCTGGGTCGTCCGCGAGCGGCAGGCGGAGCGCTTGCGGCTGACGCTCGGCTTCGCCGGCCCGAAGTCTGCCGCAGCCGACGTGGGGGCCGACGTGGTGGTGGCGGCCGCCGTGCCGCAGCGGGCCGAGGAAAAGACGGAGATCGCCAAGACCGACATGCCGCCGGTCGAGTCGCCGCGGTCCGCGCCGGCCGACATGCCCGAGGACGCGCCGGAGGATGCGCCGGGCGAGGAGCAGGTCGCGGCGGCTGCGGCACCAGCCATAGGCATGCTGCTCGTGGGCCGCGACGCGGGCCGACGGGAGTCGCTCGTGCGGGCCGGCGGCGGCAGCGATGAGACGGAAGCGGCCGTGGCGCTGGCGCTCGACTGGCTGGCCCGGCAGTCGCGGAAGGACGGCCTGTGGAGCATGACGGGCCCGTACGACGACGGCGGATCTCAGGAGAACAGGCTCGCCGCCACGGCGATGGCGCTCCTGGCCTTCCAGGGCGCCGGCAACACGCAGGCCGAGGGACCGCACCGGCAGGTCGTGTCACGGGCCTGGAAGGGTCTGCTCGCCCGGCAGCTGCCCGACGGCACCTTCGATCTCGGCGACTCGCCGTCGCAGCAGCGGCATTACGCCCACGCTCAGGCCACGATCGCGCTGTGCGAGATCTACGGGATGACCCGCGACGAGAAGCTCGCCGAGCCCGCCCGGCGGGCGGTCGCCTATGCCGTCGAGGCGCAGGGCCCCAACGGCGCCTGGCGGTACGAGCCCGGGCAGCGGGGCGACATGTCGGTCACGGGCTGGTATCTCATGGCGCTCAAGAGCGCGGAGATGGCCGGCATCGCGGTGCCGCGCGAGGTGTTCACCGGCCTCGAAGGGTTTCTCGAGTCTGTCGCCATCGACAAGGGCCGCCGGTACGGCTACATGCGGCACAGCGAGCAGAAGCCGGCCAGCCCGGTCACCGCGGCCGTCACCGCCGAGGGCCTGCTCTGCCGGCAGTACCTCGGCTGGCCGCGCCGCGATCCGCGGCTGGTGGAGGGGGTCGAGCTGCTGCTGGCGGAGAGCCCGCTCGACTTCCAGAACGAGAAGGACGTCTACGCGTGGTACTACATCACGCAGGTCGCCCACCATCTGGAAGGCGACGCCTGGCGCCGCTGGAACGACCAGCTGCGCGAAGTGCTGCCCCGCGAGCAGTCGCTCAAGGGGCGGGAGCGCGGCAGCTGGGATCCGTCGCTCGACAAATGGGGGCACGTCGGCGGGCGTCTGTTCGTGACCTGCTTCTGCACCTACATGCTCGAGGTGTATTACCGCCACCTGCCGCTCTACTCGGGCCTGCCGGCCGAGGCTCCCTGAACCGGCCGGGCTGCGTCGACGGCGGGCCGCGGCGGGTCACGACGACAAACCGCCCCACTGGCGGACCGCCTCGTAGGCGACGATCGCCGCGGCGTTGGAGAGGTTCAGGCTGCGGACCTGCGGCCGCGACGGGATCGTGAGCAGCCGGTCGGCGTGGCGGTCCTGCAGCGACCGCGGCAGGCCCGACGACTCGCTGCCGAAGACGAGCACGTCCCCGCGGGCGTAGGCGACGTCGGTGTAGGACCGTGTCGCCCGGGCCGAGAAGAACCAGCCGGGCGCGCGGCCGACGGCGGCGAGCGCGGCCACGAGGTCGTCCCAGGAATCGACCGCCTCCCACTCCAGCTCGTCCCAGTAGTCGAGCCCCGCACGGCGGAGGTAGTAGTCGTTGAGCTTGAAGCCGAGCGGCCGCACCAGCCACATCTTCGCGCCGATGGCGACGCAGGTGCGGCCCACGTTGCCGGCGTTGGGCGGAATCTCGGGCTCGTGCAGGACGATGTG
>Ga0214917_10003738_pt1 | contig 17389 bp, 22 predicted proteins | sample LL_1208_BB_MetaG_FD_177983 | JGI IMG/M metagenome (GOLD analysis project Ga0214917, IMG submission 177983) | Freshwater microbial communities from Lake Lanier, Atlanta, Georgia, United States - LL_1208_BB | ecosystem: Environmental > Aquatic > Freshwater > Lake | place: USA: Georgia | collected... | reverse complement strand
AGACACCAGAGACACCAGAGACACCAGAGACACCAGAGACACCAGAGACACCAGAGACACCAGAGACACCAGAGACAACAGAGACACCAGAGACACCAGAGACACCAGAGACACCAGAGACACCAGAGACATCAGAGAGAAGGATATCAAGAAGGGAGACGAAGAAGATGACGACTGGGTGATTGTTTAGAATTGGCACGCAAAAACAAAACTTGTATTTGAAGCATTTATGGTAATTACGTGTTTGTTTAGACGATTTTATAAAAGTCGTCGCATTATACTGTGCGAACGACCAGCTTTTCTGTAGTTTTCCCTTTGGATGCGTTAAATAGCACTGTGTATCGGTCAAGAAGAGACGCTAGCAGCTTTTTTTTGCTTTCCTTTGTGGCCCACTTTTTCAACAGCGACTCGGACGGAGCCGTGGCCTCGGCCCCGACCACCTGGTGCACAACAGTCGGCAAAATCTCGGTAAATTCGCGCATACGCGGCGCTTTCCCGCGTGAAGTGTACGTGCGTGTCTTGAACTCGACCGTGCGCGGCGCCAGCTGGCTTGCTGTCATGGTGACCGGAGGGGCGTCCGGCTTTGCTCGCTTGCGTAAGGGCTCTCCATTTGCCTCGGAAAGCCGGCGCTCATCCTCAGCGGCATGTGCTGGCAAAAATGCCGGCACTGCCGGAAGTGTCGGCTCTGGCGGACGTGCTTGCACGACGGGCTGGTTGACCAGACGTACGCGCTGCTTGGCAACGTTTTTTTCGTCCATGTACGTGCGGATTGCAGGCTCAGTTTCGTTAGCCACGTCGGCCACACGTCGGCGACCCAGTGATCGGTGCCGGCGAAGCTCCGCAAGTGTTTTCTTTAACCGCAGAAACTTCTCCACTGCTCGCTCGACGGCGTCGCTCGCCGGCTGCGCCACAACGGACGGATCCAGCGCGGCCGGCCGTCTTTTCGACACGGTCGGCGCGTGGCTCACGCGCGTGCACTCATCCTCCAGATTCTCTTCTACACAAGCACACAGGATGTGCACCATGGTAACGTCGCCCGAGTCTTTCAGCGCAGTCTCGGCCCGCTTGAGCTGCGACAGGGTGATGTTGTCCACCGCCACACCCAGACGCTCCTCGTTGAGCGCTCGCGTGCTGACGTTGGTCTTTACATACAGGTAGCTGCCGTCGGCCGTCTGCACTGCGCCGGTCCCGGACGCCAAGACGTTCTTAAAGATGCCGACAATGCCGTTCAGCTCGTCCGCCATTTCACTCTCGCGCTCTGCGCATGCTTTCATGAACACGTCGGCTTCTTCTTTCGCGCGGACGCGCATGATGGTCGCTTCGGCAAAACTAAGCGGTGTTGCTGCTGCTGCCATGTTTTTATTCACACGATCTCTTCATTATTTTTCTTTACATCACGGTGTCGCATGTTTAACAACTGCCGTTCTGTTTGTTTCCTTTTGGCTGGTCCGTTCGTTTACTTTTAGTTCTGGCTGGTCTGATGTTCCGTTTGGTTACTTTCTTTACTTTAGGCTCAACAGTTCTGGCTAGTCTGATGTTCGGATTGTTTACTTTTGGCTGGTCCGTTTGTTTACTTTTAGTTCTGGCTGGTCTGATGTTCCGTTTGGTTACTTTCTTTACTTTAGGCTCAACAGTTCTGGCTAGTCTGCCGTTCTGTTTGTTTCCTTTTGGCTGGTCCGTTCGTTTACTTTTAGTTCTGGCTGGTCTGATGTTCCGTTTGGTTACTTTCTTTACTTTAGGCTCAACAGTTCTGGCTAGTCTGATGTTCCGATTGTTTACTTTCGGTTCACAGCAGTTTACTTCCGTTTATACACTTTACAAACTTACCAATCCACCATGCGTGTGTGTCCGTGTTTGCATTTCTTCACGCAGATGCCGCATCCGATGCATTTGACCGGCGGGACTACGGCAATTGTTCCGTCTGGCTGCGCCTGGAAAGCGTTGCCATCGACGCGTCCCATGCGGACAGCCGGGCAGGCTCTGAGCATTGTTCGCTGACACTCGGGATCGCTGCAGGTGGAAACGGCAATTTGTTTTCGCACGGTTGCTTGCGACATCTCTGTCTTTGTCTTTGAGAATGTCTATTCTACAAATATTTTGCGTCCCAGATAAAGCATTTACATCACTGAAACACGGCACATGGGACACTGATCTGCTCGCCCGAGCAGCCATTCGTCGATACAGACCGCATGGAATCCGTGGCCGCACTTCAAGACGCGGTGCAAGCCAGCCTCAGCATACGTGTCATGACAGATTGCGCAAAACAAATCTCGCGCGCCTGCGTGGCCCGGAGGAGCAGGGCGCGCTCGGCTTCGAAGCGGTGCAGCCTGCGCGAGCGACGCGCGGGTCATGTGAATCACGTGGTCTTCGGCGTCGAGGGCGCGCATCATGTTCTCAAACCCCACAACTAAGGCACGGCCGAATCGCTCGTTTACGTACCGCAGTGACGGACCCACAAAAAACTTACCAAACACCGCGTATTTGAACATCCAAAACACGCAGGATGGAATCGTGTTCCACCATCCTGCCTGAGTCGAGACTTGCATGCAGCACGCAGCCCCGAACACGGCGGCAAGGTCGTGAACAACAAGCGCAACATTCTCAGGCAGCCGATGCGCCGCTTGTCGAATCAGAAGACAGCTTGCCATACCCAGCGCCGGAAGTGTGCATGCAGGGTATGTAATGGCAGTAAAAGCGCACGAACTGAGGATAATGATGTCGAACCGAAAAATTCCCAGCAAGTCCTGGGTTAGATTTCGTACCCGCACAAGAGCACGTCCTAAATCGCCAAGAGCATTTGCAACATCTCCTTCAACGCGTGCCTCTACGCGTGCTTCCATGCAAAGTGGAAAAAATATATTTGAGTTTTTTAACCATTTATTTTTTTTCTCTCGATATCCAGCCACAAAATAACGATCATGTAGTTTCCATTATGTGAATCCAATCAAACTTAAATGAAATTTAACCAAATCCGACCAAACCCGACTGAATCCAACTAAATCCATCAACGTCAGTCAACGAACAGATCAAATCAAGCGCTGGCCACGCGAGTGATGGGCATATCGCAAGCAGGACACGTCGAGTGAAGCATGAGCCACGAATCGGCGCAGTCTGCATGAAACACGTGGCTGCATGTCAAAACTCGACCGTCCGTACTCACTGGATCCGCGCAGACACCGCACACGGAGCCCGACGCCAGAGCTCGCCGGGGTAGCATGCTCTCGAGAAATGTGGAGCTCATGCGATTCATCTCATTGGCCGGAGCGACATTATTTCTTCGAACAACAAGTCTGCCGTTATTGATAGCAATTTCAACGTCAACCCGACCATTGTGTTGCGGGGCTTCGAGCCCCAATGCGTTATATCGCCACGCTATGTACTCGGCCACCAGAACAGTCGGCAGCGTCGCGAACATCCCCCACCTGTAGGCTGATAGTATGGATGCAGGCACCCACGCAACCCAGCCAGGAACAAGTCGGGTGCTGCATGTAAGCTTTGACACAATGCTGCCGCAGCACGCTGCCGCGATAGCAGACACGCACACCCTGGTCAAACTGATGGCTCTGGAGTGCGGCATCATTGCGCGAACCGCATTATACGTCACGCGGCAGCACATCACCCAGAGCACATCTTGCGTGCACGCCGGACTAAGCGCGGCGGCCAGCGCGCACGTTGCCCCCAAAAGAAGATCAGGGCCTGCGATCATGTGGCAGCAGCAGACAAAAAATGGTTTCCAAAAAAAAAATTAAGAATTTCATCTATTTGCAATTATGTCGTCAGCCAACCACAAATTTGCTGAGCAATGTGCCGAGTACCATCTGAAGACCCAGGGGCAACCTGACGCAAAAGACAGGCTTAACCAGTACATTTTGCAGCAAATACCGGATGAGGCCCAGCGAAATGCAATCCTTGTGTTGATGAAACAATTTATCGATCAGAAGCGGTCGGCAATGACGGACGGCGAGCCGGCGGCAAAGAGGCGCAAGATTGAAACAATCAACCCGGTCACGGGCAGACCAGAGGTCGCCACGGTTGATGTGGCGGGCGATGGTACAGTGAAACCAAAGTCAAAGCCGGAATCAAAGCCAAAGGAGGCAAAGCCGGAATCAAAGCCAAAGGAGGCAAAGCCGGAATCAAAGCCAAAGGAGGCAAAGCTGGAATCAAAGGAATTGAAGGAAGCGAAGGAGGCGAAACCGACAAAAGAGCCGAAACCGACAAAGGAGGCGAAACCGACAAAGGAGGCGAAACCGGCAAAGGAGGCGAAACCGGCAAAGGAGGCGAAACCGACGAAGGAGGCGAAACCGGAAGCGAAGGAGGCAAAACCGGCATCGACGGAAGCGAAACCAAAACCAAAGGCAGAAGCAAAACCGAAGGCAGAAGCAAAACCAAAGGTAGAATCGAAGCCAAGTGAGGTGAAACCGGAATCAAAGACCAAAGCAGAATCAAAGTCGAAGGATGCAAAGGCGGCAGCCGCAAAGCCGGATGCCAAACCAATCGAAGAAGCCAGAGCGGCCAGCGCAAAGGATGAACATGTTCCTGATGATGATGACGTTGAGTACAACGACGACGAAGAAAGCTATGTTGCAAGCGATATTGACGACAACGACGATGACGAGGATGATGACGAGGACGATGAGGACGATGAGGATGACGAGGGTGATGATGACGACGGCGATCACGTTGTTGCTGGTGAGGGCGATGATGTGTTCGACATTGATCGATTTCAGCAAAAGGGAGGCAAGTTTGATCAAGATGGCGCTGAAAAGGCTTTTGTGGAGTGGAAGCGAAATCGTGACAGTCAGAAGCGTCCGCTTCGGCTCATCGCCAACGCAGCCGGCGACGCAGGCATGAATGAGAGTGACGTAATGGCGATCGATGTTCACAAAATTATCCCCGCAGACGTCTTTGCGTCAAAGCAGCGCATTCACAACCAACGTTTGCTGGAGCGCGAGGAAAAGCGCCTCGCGGACATTGAGGCTGAGCTATTGGATCCAGAACTGACAGCAAAGGAGCGCCGCCAGCTCCTCGGCATGAAGGCAACGTGCTTGTGGACGATCGACGAGCGCAAGGCGCAACTAAAATAAGAGATGTTGGACGTTGGGCTTGTAAAATTATAATTGAGTACGAGTAACGAGGAATATTAAATCCCTAATTTATGTGATGTTTCAATTATTGATTAATATGATGTGACAAAAATGCCGTGCTTCTTGTCTTGCTGTTACCGCATGGACGATGTGATTGATCTCGGGACCAGGACCGTTGAGCAGCCGATGAGACCGGGATCGTTCACCATGATGCAGTGTAACACAAAAGTGTTTGCAATTCGATACAAGTGCACGAAATGCCCCGCTGTCAAGTTTCGAAGGGAATATCGGATGTTTCTAACGCACGAAGAGCTAGCCGAGATTGCTTTTTTTATGCGAGATCATTTGAAACCGCGCTTGCCCATATCAATTTATGAAACCGTGCCAACAGCCGATCTGGTAGGTAACGATGTGTCAGTGATTTCTGCGGGTCTCTAACTAAACGCCGGTCGGTGCTACATGTGATCCGATGATGAAAGTTTAAAATTTTATACTTTGCTATATCCACAGGAAAATGACCTGCTTCTTTTTTTGCCGTTATCGCATGGATCATGTGATTGACAATGGAAGAGTGGTTGAAATTCGATACAAGTGTACAAAATGTTCCAATCTCAAGTTTCGCAGGGAGCTTTACGCATTTCTTACGCCCGAAGAGCTTGCCGAAATTGCCTTTCTGAACGTCAATACATCTCAGTCATAGTAGCAACACCCATTCGTTACAAAGGCACGGTGAGAATCTGTGCAACGCGCACGCCGTCAGGAACATGCATTCGATTTGCATATTTTGTAATGCCGTCTGAACTCGGCTCGAGCGTTGCCACAAACGCAGCAAGCGAAACACGGTCGCCCGCACAACCGCTGCTGCTGTACATGGCGGCGACATCACTACGCACAAACAAGGTTTGTATCTCAGCAATCCCGTCAAGCGTGACACTGTTACCCTGCTCCGTCAGCAGACCGCAGACAAACCGAGACAGTGCCAATCCCTTGATCATCCAAACATGTTGCTGGGCGACCAGCACGAGCGCGTTGGTATCTTGCTCTCCGATGCATGGCGGTGGCGGCTGTGGCCGCCGCAGCGGGCTTGATGGTTTGGTTCGTGCCATCAGGCGGTGAGTGTGAGCGCGGGCCGCCTGCTGGCGTTCGTATTCAAAAGCTTGCTCTTGAGCAAACGTTTCAATTTCATGTGTGCGTCGCAATGGCGATGGTGGCTGGCCCGACATGATATCACAAAAAAAAACCTTTTTTTTACCAACACATTCAAAAAATACTTTTTTTTCCCTTCTTTTTACACAACACATTCATGAGCGAGGACAATCTGAAGCTGCGAACAACGGTACAATACACCATCACCAGCATAACCTTGGGCACTCTGGCGCAATGGTGGCGAGACAAAAAATTGTATTCAACCCCGTGGCAGCGCGGTCCGCGCTGGAACAAAAACCACGACCCGACAGAGTGGATTTCATGCGTGTTGCAAAACACGCCGGTCATTCCGCTCTATGTGCACCAAGTGCCTAACGCAGACAACTCGGACTTTGAGTATCGCATCATTGACGGCCAAAACCGCTCAAAGTCAGCCTTTCGGTTTGTGTTGGAGCGCACGATTAAAGTGCGCGCCGGTGACGTGTTGAAAGAGGCACCGGCGCCGGACGCGCGCATGGCATTCACCGACTTTAGTCCGGCACAGCAGCAGGCTTATCGCAGCATTTTGATTCCCATGTACGTGTTTTCGCCTGGGACAACTGAGGATGAGTTGCGGCGCGTCTTTCGCAACCTAAACATGGGCAAAATGCTCACAAGCCAAGAGATCATACACAGCTGGGTGCATGTGCCCCTTGTCAGCGACCTACTGAACGTGGCTGACGATCGCTACAAAAGCCGCATTATGCGCATCTCGCAACGCTGGCGTCCACAGAACAACCGTATGATGCACACGTGGGTGCGCATTGCCGCCATGATGTTCAGTGATTTTTTGCATCTGGGCAATGCCGATCGCTTGGAGCAGTGGGTGTCGCAGCGCGAGTTTGTGCCCGTGCCGCCGGCAGACGCGGAGCACTTTCACCGTGTTGTTGATTGTACGCTTCGCGTTTTGGAGGTGTGGCGCGAGGACGGACACGTACCCGCTCTCGCTACGATTCCGGATATTGCGTGGGCATTTGTGGCGTTTCCGCAACAGCAGGTCGAAACCGTATTGCAAGGCACGGTGCGGCACACGATCCACAACGAGTTTGGCGCGCTTGAAATGTGGACACATTCACCCGGCATTTTGCAACTGGATGCCGTCCGTGAGCGTCGCGCTTTTCTTTCACGTCTTATCCGCGAGGAATTGCAGTGCGGCGCGCCGCGCGAGTTTGCGCGCGCAATGTTGGACCAGCCGATCGGCGCGTCGACAACCGCGCCACCAGCGCAGGACGATCTTGACGCGGCGGAAGCGCTGATGAACCTCATGCCTCGGCCGCAACCGCTAGCACAGCGGCTTGCCGTTTTGGACAGCTGGCTTCCGGTGTTTTAACAGAGATTTAACAGAGATATACGTCACGTTATTCAAAAACCGAAATATACCGCATCATTCGCATCGCGAGCCCCGCAGCGTCGGGCCAGCCATAGCCAGGTGAAAGGGCATTGCAAACGAGCCGGTCGCTGGCGCAAAAGTGTCTGGCCGGCGTGTTCCGCTGAACTTACCTAACGTGACGTGCGGAACCCATGCATCCACCGCGTGGCCTAGCGTCCTGCGTGCCGCATGCCACTCATCGGGCACGTCCAGCAACACAACCAACAAGTTTTGCTTGTCTGGCGGAAATAGAGTCAACTGGCCCAGACGAACCGTGCCCACGCGGTCACAACACGCGGCGCGCATGGCTGCCAGGGCCGCGCGACTCGAGGCCGGAGGCCCGGTGATCAATGCTCGCCCATGAAAGAACACGGTGCAGTGCAATTTGTCGGGCGCCATAGGTCGGAAATTTTCTGAATGCGCAGCGGCCACGCGTGCGGTGAGCCCATGCAACACATCCCGCAAGTCGGCAGGCAATGCCAATTCCACATACGACGGGCCGGGCATTCAAGATTTTTTTTGTAAAACGTATTTTAGCTTTTTATTTTAAAAAATCAAATAAATTTATTTTCCATAAAGATGATGGACATGAATGTGGTAAGATCCATGATGTTCGGTTACTCCCCGATTGGTCCGATGCATTTCAGAGTTGAAGAACTACGCGCAAATTTGCTTGCTCTTGCTGCGTCTATCCAGGAGCACTTGGACGAAGAGTTTTTTGTGATTCGCGAGGCATTCGATTCCAAGCACAACCATCTGGAAGAATTGTTTTTCTATTGCACAAAAGATTTTCCAAACACTATGCCCATCAAAGAGTTTCCTTCTTGGTACAGGGATGTTGCCGACGTTGTGATGGGACCTGGTGATGTGGCATCGAAGGTTGGCAAAATACTCGATATCATCAAATGATAGATAAAAAAAAAGGATTTATTCAAATCACAGGCCAGAAAAATCAAACAAAAGATGTCTGTTTAAGAAGATTAGCATTTGGACTGAAAGATGAAAAAGCCTCAAATGAAAAAGCCTCAGATGAAAAGTGTTGATTAATGTTGACTTTTTGCTGAAAAAAGTGTAGCCAAAATATTTTCTTCTCACTGAAACCACCTCACCACATTTCGCGGTAACCGATGAAAAATTTTTGACATAACCTTGTCCGAATTTTTAATGTCAAAAATTTTTTATCGGTTACCGCGAAATGTGGTGAGGTGGTTTCAGTGAGAAGAAAATATTTTGGCTACACGTTTTCAACAACCCACACAAAATTTTGTCTTCCCTAAAAATGTGGACCTACTGGGAAACGTTATTATATATTGGAGTTTCCCCTTTGAGCTCTTCATGTAATTCCAGACTTTATTAAAGTATTAAAGTATCAAATGTAACATCAAGGCTTTTTGCAAGTTTAATTGTTTGGTGCATTCCGTTGAACTTTATTAAGCTCTTCAAAGTAACGATCGTATTCTTGACACAAAAATTGTTCCTGTTCCGAAGGCGGACTCATTGCAAATGACACGCCCTGGCTACTTAGCGCACTGCGCGCGGTGTGTGACAGAAACCAAAGTCGGCAAGCAGCGTTGTTTTTCACGTTCGGAAGCTGAATTTGCGAAACACCACAAGCCAGCTCACGGCACCGCGCGCAGTTCGCGTGGCCCTTGGCGAGTGCACATGCCTCGGCCTGCAGGTTGCAAAAATGATCCTCAAATAACACATCCACGCGATTGATTCCTGTTGCCGCGTCTTCGCAGTCGTGATCAAAGACGTGGCTATGCAGCCACACATAGTCGCCGCCGGCCAGTTTATAAAGCCGGTCAGCATGCGCCCGGTGTTCGGGTTCGGGAGTCGTCTCGCAGTACAGCGCCATGATTGCGTTTGCGATTGGTGTACCATAGTCCTGCTCCACGCGCAACACACACGAATCCCAGTCCAACAGCATTTCGAGCAGGGACTGAGCGACAGGATCGCCAAACAGAGCAGCATTCAACACTTTCTCGCGTCCAGCTCTTGTTCGCAAGACATACGAGAGATTTGCCTGTGGGTGCGGATTGCATATGCCACCGACACGCCAAGGCACATCAGTCATGTTCCGCGCAATTTGGCTGGCATTCGAGCAATTTTCTCACACCGTTATCTGACGTCATGTTACGTCATATTAAATAAATTACATGATGTCATTGTGTTGTGTAATTACGTCATATGTTGTCTATCATATGACGTTTTGGTGATTCTTCACAGTTCTTTTTGATTGACGTCACAATTCTTTCCGGTTGACGTCATCTCTGGTTCGTCATCTCTGTTTGAGAAATGCGCATGGCGCAGCCAGACCATGCCTCGGTAGTGGTGATTGTGTGCATCCTTCTTTGCTTACGCATACTTCTTTTCTTCTTGCGAAGATGGAGTCAAACCTGCGAAGACTTTGAAGCGTTGTGTTCTGATGGTGAAGATTTGTTGTGTCCCAACGGCCAGGCTAGCGAAGACTTTGAAGCGTTGCGTTCCGATGGTCAAGGCCAAGCCAGCGAAAAATCACGTTCTGATTTGGAACTTGATAGGGTGCGCCGATTCTTCGATTCGCATGCCGCACGCGCATTCTTTGGGCCGCGTGCAATCTATGGCGATGCGAGAACCCACGGGGATGACCGAACAAACTATGTGAATGACATTGAAATTCTGAGCTGTTTGGACTTTGAAGGTGCGGGGTTTGGTAATCTGGTGGGTGATTTGAAGAAAAAAATTGATTGAAAATGGTGTTCACTACAGTTTTTATAAGAATTAAAGAAAACAATATAAAAACATCAATAAGAACATCAATAAGAACAACAATAAAAAATAGTATAATAGCCATTTTTTAGGATTTCTATCCTAAAAGAAAACGTCTCACATGCACGATCAGACGTATCACTTAGATAAGTACTACCAAGCCCAAATCGAGAGTTTTCTACAACTGCCAGACACAAAGCAATCCCTGCGCCAACTGCACGCACGCAAGACACACGATACGGTAATGCTCGCATATATCAATCCGCGCAGCCCTGGTAACATAACGGTAAATCTGGGCGAGTGCAAGTGGGCCACGAGACAAGAGCAAATTGCAGCATTTTGTAAAAAGCATTTTGTGACAGCCAATCCCGCAATCCTGATTCAAAGAGCGGTTGAGCTGATCGAAAAAGAAGATGCTCACCAAATCCTAGTTTTTTGTTTAATTCCAACTGGAATGTACGTTGACTGTATGCGCGATGTGCGAGTTTTGCTTAGGTGAAAAATCGTGGCAAATAATTACAATATCACAATCAAATTAAATGTCCGCGCCGGTCAGGAGAATTGAAACTCTGCCTTACGAAACCCGCCGCAAGCTTCAGGCTGGCGTTATCCGCCAGCTAGCACAGTTGCAGCATGAAATTACTGGAATTATAAAGGAGATTGTGGCTGATACGAGCGCCGTGGATTTCAACTATGATGATCACGACGCCATAACATTCGAAGTCGGTCACACAAATTTTCAATATTTAACTTGAAATCTTGACTTTTGGTTCCATCTTTATCCCCCCTGCATACCCCACCGACCTGACAGTAAACATCAATAAATCTTGTAAATTAGATACCAGAGGTGCAATTAAATACAAAATAATCGTCGTAAATTAGATCCCAGAGTTCAACGGGCAGACGGCGCATGCGACGGCGGCGTGCGGCCATGATTAAAATTATCACCGTGAGTAGGTGGCGGTGTGCCAGCAGAAACTCCCTGATGGCAGGTATCCCGTGTTGGACAGTAGATGCTGGTGGGAACTGCAATGCGCGACACTCCTCAAGATCCAGTGTCGTCAGCCTCGCCAGTTGGCCCAGCGATTCGGGCAGTCGCGTTAACCGCATACACCAGTGAAGATCCAGAGTCGTTAGCGCCGTCAGCTGGCCGAGTGACTCAGGCAGTCTCTTCAACTGCAAACAGACGCTAAGATCCAGAGTTGTCAGTGCCACGAGCTGGCTCAGCGACTCAGGCACTGTCAGTGTGCGACACCCGCTTATACGTAGACTCACGAGCGCCGTCGACTGGCCAAGTGACTCTGGAAGCTGCGTCAGCGCGGGACACAAGACAGCCAGAACTGTCAGCTGAGTCAGCGATTCTGGCAGCCGCGCCAGCGCGTTACACAGGATGATATCCAGCCTCGTCAGTGCCCCAAGCTGGCTTAGCGACTCGGGCAGCTCAGTTAACGCGTGACAATAGCTGATAATGAGCGTACTAAGCGCCGCTAGGTGGCCCAGCGACTCAGGTAGCCACGTCAGGTTGTAAGCAACATCAAGATGCAACGTTCTGAGCGCGGACAGCTGGCCCACCGACTCGGGAAGCCCTGTAAACGCGTGACACTGTCGGATACACAGCTCCTGTAGTGCAACAAGCCGACCAAGTGACTTCGGCATTCCGGTCAACACAGGACACGAGCACACAGTAAGCATTCTCAATGATCTCAGCTGACCAAGCCAATCGGGCAGCGCCGTCAATACCTGACACCTATCGAGATATAACGTTGTCAGTGCCGCCAGTTGGCCCATGGACTCTGGCAGATTGATGATGGTGTCTAAATTGCGGAAGTAAAGTTTTCGCAGCCGGGTCATCTGGCCAAGTAGTGCATCAGGAATCTCTCTACGATTAACTGTTAGTTCAGTCGGCGAAGATGCAATCTGTCTTTCCCAAAACAAAGCATCAGACACCGCCATCTTGCGAGCCACTGCAGATTTTTGTTATTTGACGTCATATATCTAACTAAATTCATGATATTATTCATAATAACCATAAAGTAAACATCACGTAAACACGTTAACATCACGTAAACATCACGTAAACATCACGTAAACATCACGTAAACATCACGTAAACATCACGTAAACATCACGTAAACATCACGTAAACTTTCATACAAAATATTCGTCGTAAATGAGATCCCAGAGTTCAACGGGCAGACAGCGCATGCGACGGCGGCGTGCGGCCAGAATTAGTAGAATGATCTTTTTCGGCTGGTAGCCCGCCAGCAGAAACGCTCTGATGGCAGGTATCCCATGTTGGACAATAGCTGCTGGCGGAAACTGCAATGCGCAACACGCCCAAAAATCCAAGTTCGTCAGCTTTGCCAGCTGACCAAGTGACTCAGGTAGCTCCGTTAACGCGAGGCACCAGCTGAGATGAAGCGTTGCCAACGCCGCCAGCTGGCCCAGCGAGTCGGGCAGCGAAGTTAACGCGTGGCATCCATCAAGATTTAACGTTGTCAGCGCGGTCAGCTGGCCCAGTGAGTCGGGCAGCTGCGTCAACGCGACACAATGGTTGAGACTCAGATGAACCAGCGCCGCTAGCTGACCCAGCGAATCAGGCAGCCGCGTCAACGCGCGACACTGGTAAAGATTTAGCATCGTCAGCGCCGCCAGCTGGCCCAGCGACTCTGGTAGCCGCGCGCCACACACGCCAAGATTCAGTGTCGTCAGCGCCGCCAGCTGCCCCAGTGTATCAGGCAGCCCCGTCAACGCGGAACCGTTCAGGTTCAGCGTCGTCAGCGCCGCCAGCTGGCCCAGCGACTCCGGCAGCCCTGTCAATGCGTGACACCAGCCGAGATACAGAGTGGTCAGCGCCGCCAGCTGACCAAGCGATGCAGGCAGCCCCGTCAATGCGTGACACAACTCGAGATGCACAGTAGTCAACGTCGACAGCTGACCAAGCGATGCGGGCAGCCCCGTCAATGCGTGACACAACTCGAGATGCACAGTAGTCAACGTCGACAGCTGACCAAGCGATGCAGGCAGCCTGGTCACCGCGTTGCACTGGATAAGAACCAGCGCCGTTAGCGTCGCCAGCTCGCCCAGCGACTCTGGCAACCCTGTCAGCGCGTTACAGTTCTTGATGGTAAGTGTCGTCAGCATTGTCAGTCGGCCAAGTGTCCCGGGCAACTCTTTCAACACGGGGCATGACTCAAAAAGCAGCAGCGTTAGTGCTTCTAACTGGCCCAGCGAATCAGGCAATACCGTCAGTCCCTGACAATGTTCAAGATGTAGCGTCGTTAGCGCCGCCATTTGGCCCAGTGACTTGAACTGCCGCCTCGTCGACAGGTATCGATTGAGTCTCGATAAGGCTGCCAGGTGCATTTCTGGCGTGTCGGGTACAGGCTCGCTAGCATCAATCCCGGCAAGGATCGATGCTATGCATCGTCGCCAAAAGGAATTGAGTGCTGACATGGAAGCCACACGATCGGATGGCAGAAATAAGACTATGGATGATGTCACACAATCTATTACGTCAAAAAATGTTGATGTCAATATGGTCGTTTTGCACCGAAAATCCCAGACATAAAATCTTCATACATGAACGCCCAGAGTTCAGAAGGCAGATACGTAATACCGCGCGCAAACAAAATGAGCACAAGTATCTTGCGCGGGTAGTGGTGTGTCAATAGATATGCTCGCATGTCAGCTGTGCTCCCAAGAAAATGCGGTGGTGGAAATATCATCTTGTTCATTGTGTGTGGCGTGGCATAGCAGGCAAAACGTGCCGGCAAATCAACAAACGAAATAGGAAGCGTTGATAGATTCTGACACCAACGGAGGTCCAACACCCTCAGCGATCTCAATTGGCCCAGCGAGCTTGGCAGCTTTACCAGAGCGCTGCATGACTCAAGGTCCAGCCTTTCGAGAGATACGAGCTTGCCCAGAGATTCTGGTAGCTCGGTCAACATGCGGCACACGATGAGATTAAGAGACGTTAGTGCCGACAAGTCGCCGATCGATTCTGGCAGCATAGTGAGATACATGCAATACTTGAAACTTAACACCGTCAGTCTGGACAGCAGGCTCAGCGACTCTGGTATCCTGGTGATTCTTTGGAAAGTAATCGCAAGCATCGTGGTTGTGTTCCTCAGGCAACCCAGTGATTCGGGCAGGCTGGTCAATTGAAATTGAACAGGAATATTGATGCTTTGCGGCGGTGGCGGTCGCGGCGTTCGCGGTTGGTCCCAATCATAGCAGCTCTGTATTTTCGTGTCCAACCATACGAACCAGTTGATCCACACGAGGTCTGTGACGGGCGGGTCCGCGCAACAGATAGCCATCACATATAATGACGTCACTGACAGCGTGTGGTTTCAAATAGTTTCAAAAACTCGCGCAATGGGTGATCGGCTTGCGCGCATCCAGCGCAACGTGGCTGTGCTGGCCGCGTTGCGGCCATACGAGAGAGTGATGATTGAGGCTGTGGAAAAACCCCGTTCTACTTCGACCGAAACGTATGCGTCTCGACTGGCGCGCGCTCAACCGCCATCAATAGATACGCATTACATAAGCGTTGACAACCGCTCAACAGAACGGGACAACCACGCAGGCGTGATTGCGTTTATCTGGCACGTCTCTTTTCAGATTATGGCGCTCGCACAGGAGACCGCAACATCCAGCACGCTCGATGTGCTAGGCGATCTACTGCTCAACGCCAAGGCAGGCGTCAACCAGCTGCGCACGTCGACACACGCGCACCGTGCGCAGCTGTGCGTGGATCTTGCTGAGCTAGCGAATCAGCTGACGTATGATCGCGACCGCATTCTGACTCTCCGAAACTCCAGAACAACATGAAATAGAAATGAAATAGAAATGAAAATGGAACTCGCATACATCCCAGAGATAAAATCATGTAAATCAGATAAATCACGGAGATAAAAACGATAATAAATCAGAGAAAAAAACGATGAGATAAAACGATGAGATAAAAACGATGAGATAAAACGATGAGATAAAACGATGAGATAAAAACAATGAGATAAAAACAATGAGATAAAAACGGTAAATTCCAGAGATAAAAACGATAAATTCCAGAGATAAAAACGATAAATCGCATAAATTACGAAAACAAACAGAAATGAAATTTATATAAGTAAGGTATGTAGCAAATGCTTGTTGCCAATTGGCTGGTTGTAACGGGACCCATGGACCGCAGGCAGGCTTTTGTTGATGAAATGGTCACTCGGTATCACGATGAAGAGGATAATGAAGACATTACCCTACTGTTGGATTTTAACAAAATTATACCGCTGGTGGGCGATGCAGGAGAGACATGGGGGTGCGAGCAGCCGTTTCATGTGGAATGCTCACATGGCGAACAGCAAACAACATACGCGTTTCTGACGCGATGGGATCCACCTAACCGCGCATGGCTTGACGCTGTCTGCAAGAAGCTCCCGTGTTCGCTCGTCTTTGCGTACAACCCTGGCCGCAACTGGCAGCACGATCCGACCATGCTAAAGCACACACTTTAGTTTATGGAATAACGACAAACTGAGGCGAGATCGTAAAGTTTAGCAGCGGATATGTTTCTGTGCTCGAGCTGTAACAAGTGAAAGTCTCACAAGCTCCTTAATGTTCGCCAATGTTTAAAACTGACCGAGATTGTTTGTTATAATCAATCACTTTGCGTAACAAATACTTGAAGCAGGTTGCATTCAATTCTGGCCATTCTATGCAAAGAACGACTAAGCAAACCGTGCGGGCGTGCTCGTTAATCCAAAGCCAAGGCGCGGATATTTCTTTTTCATAAGCTCCACAACACGGGCCGGACTTTTATACGTGTAAAACGTGTATCGTATCATGCAGTCAGCAAGCTTGTCGTCGTAGAGCTCGTCGTCGTTCAGCGTAACATTAAACGCTACTTCTCCGCTTTCTTGATCCGGCTGCTCGGATTGCAAAAAATTGTTGAGAACGAGATGTTCCCCACTGAGGTATTCATCTCGATCAAAATCTTCTGCATCGTGAATGAATGATTCAATTTCGTCCTCAGTTCCAAGCACATCAAGCGTGTTTTTTGTCCACTGACTCCGTAAATACGTGCGGTGTTCATTCTCATATTCTTCTAAATCTTCGTCCAGTTTGTCTTCGGCTCTCTCGCTGCAAAAAAGATGCCAAACTTCATCTGGCACGTGGCGTTGGTTGCTGCGTCGTGCTGACAGAATCAATGTCAACACTCGGACATCTTCCATATCAACATCTTTCGTATCGGCATCTTTCACATCAGCATCGTTGGCATCATCTGCCATGGCACTTTAAATGTGTAAAAATTCGAGTTCGAAATTTTAATTTTATGAATAAAACTTGGGAATTAATTTATTTTTACATTTACCACACAGCCATGGCGGCGCACCATCTGGCGGGCATCCAGTTTGGCGTGCTCACGGACGAGCAGATTCGCAACATTGCGGTGCTCGAGGTGACCGAGGCCACGCTGCACACCAAAGGCGTGTCCAAGGCGAATGGCCCGGCCGACGCGCGCTTCGGAACATGCTCGCGCTTCCAGCCGTGCGGAACGTGCAAGCACAGCGTGCTCAAGTGCCCCGGGCATCCCGGCTTTATCTCGCTGCCGTTCCCGCTGCCGCACGTGGCCTTTGTTACGTACATGACACGCATTCTTAACCTGTTTTGTTTCAACTGCTCAGCGTACTTGATGCCAGACATGGCCTTTCCGGAAACCGCACAGACCGGAAAGAAAAAGCTTGTCTACGCGTTCGAGGAGGCCCGAAAAGCGCGGATTCGCAAGCGAACGCCGCTCATGTGCCCCAATCCAGAGTGCGGCCTCCCCCAGCCCACCGTGTACGTGGAGGAACCGTTTGTCAAGCTTTCCTGGCGCGAGGACCTGCTCATACAGTACTTTGGCGCGGACGTCGTGCTCGGGCACGGCCCGGCTCCTGCGGCGGTCGCGGCGGCGGCGGCGGCGGCGGCGGCGGTCCCGGCGTCCACCAAGCGCCGC
>Ga0214917_10003737_pt1 | contig 17397 bp, 18 predicted proteins | sample LL_1208_BB_MetaG_FD_177983 | JGI IMG/M metagenome (GOLD analysis project Ga0214917, IMG submission 177983) | Freshwater microbial communities from Lake Lanier, Atlanta, Georgia, United States - LL_1208_BB | ecosystem: Environmental > Aquatic > Freshwater > Lake | place: USA: Georgia | collected... | reverse complement strand
AGGGGAGAAGATTCAGGACACCGTTCGATCCCTCATCATCGGCCTCCTCCGTGAAGACCGCCTCGAATCCGATGGCCAGATGATTCGCAGGAAGAGCTGAAAAGCCGGTAAGGAAAGCATGGCAAGGCTTAGAAAGTCCTCGGGTCCGCCTCCCAAAAAAAAGGACAGGGGATTCGGAATGAAAGAGTTGCGCCTTGGAATGAAAAGAATCCGCAAAACGTGGGAATTTCTAAACAGGCCTCCCACAAGTTATTTGAAGGTCACAGAGAGGGATGGCACCACCTACATCATTGAAAAAGACCGTACCCTTATTTACATACAGGCCGATCAAAAGGAATTTCGATACTATAGCAACGGCCAAAGTACTTTTGCTGACCCAAGCCGGAATATTGAAGAAAGGCCGCTTGTTGGTGATGCAGAATTTATTATTAACCTCTTTAAAAAGAAAAAGCTTATCAAATAACGAAAGCGAAAGACACCGCTATGGTAGCGCGTGGATCATGCGCCCAAGCGGACTTCAAATATTCTGGTAAGACGATCTTTCAGCGGGGTCTTCTGCATGCAATCCAACACTAATGACCCACCCAAAAGACTGATATCTTTGCCGATAGCCTGAATCGTTTCACTCTTTTTGGGAAAGTCCTGCCATTTTTTGCCCATATCCCTGATCACCTCCAAAAAGCAGCGGACAAGACCAGGACACATCCCATATCTCCTTTCAAGGAGGCTTGTCGGAATGTCCTGGCTTGAAAGAAGGACCGGCAAGAGCTCGTACGGATCCGCTCGCTCGGAGTCGTGGGTCACATGACCGAACCACCAGAGGCGGGCAATGGCGTTGTGAAACAGGCGCCGGATACCGTCACCGCGCATGAAGAGACGATCGATCACCAGATCCCGGGTGTTTTTGCCGGGATCAGCAATGCTTTTGCCCCAGACTGCCCATGCATAATTGGCGAAGGTCTTATGACTCAAATAGGTCCAGACACGCCGGTCTGCAGCCGAGAGCGCCGGCAAGCGGAACAGCCACCCGTGAATGCGGCGAACAGCCTCTTCCTCCGGAACAGGCACATTGTTGTTAAAAAGGACGGGCGGGTCGTTCACCTCAAAACGAGAGAGCCGGAGCATGTCCGGCTGGACCAAGGCAGAGAAGCGGCCTTGACGATACACTTCGAGGATTCCGGGATCTTGGGTCATCTCCTCGAGTTTGGTGGTGGCAGCGGCGGTCAGAAACTCAAGATTCATGGTATTCCGGGGGTCAGAATGAGCTGAGCCAGCTGGTCCAAAGACTTTTTAAGCGGGCCGCGAAGAAGATGAAGGGTTCCATTCACGCAATCGGAAGGATCGGCGTTTCCCCATGGCTCCGGGAAGCCGGCTTCCCCAAGGCGTTCGAGGATAAGGCGTGCCCACCGGTGTCCTGCCTTGAAATCCTCAAGCTCCTCGGTCTGCATGGTGCGGAGATAGTGAAGAGAGTGCAGGAGTGCCGGCATGATCACACCATTGACAAGCAGATCGCGGACAGATCCGACCAAACGGATCTCGGAGTACATTTTGTGCTCCTCAGGCGGGAGCAGAATGACAATCCGGTTCTCCATCGGGTTTATTTCCATCCTTTCCAATCCATCCTCGCCCTTTCGGACCGTAAGAAGTGAAGAGATATGGGGCAGCTGGTCCATGTCAGGATAAAATTCAATTTGTTTGGTCCCGGACACGGCAAGAAACTCCGCGGGTGAAACGCAAAACGAATGATTCCCGTAATCCGGATTCTGCCTCGGATGCTGGTAGGCCGCCAAATCATCCACAGCCACAATCACGGCCAAAACTTCCGCTTTCCCGCGAACCTCATCGTGGGAAACGGTTGATTCGAGGCGGCCATCTGGCCCAAATTCAAAAACCCGGCGAAAGTAGGTGCGTGGGCACTCAAGATGAAGAAAAGCCTTTGCTTTTCCGTCTGCGATCAGGCGGGAAAGAGTGGCGTCCTCATGCTTCAGCTGCCCCTGTAACTGATACCGGCCATCAAGCACGGTGCTGGTGAGATCAAAATCAAAGCTGTTATCCGGAGATTGAATGTCCTCCGATGACGGATTCTTGACAGGATGCAGCCAGCTTTTTCCTGCGGCGATGATCATGGAGCGGGAAGAACAGGCCTCGCGGCCAGGGCTGTTCCGGGCAGGTGCCGGGTTTTAAGATGCAGGCGAAGGGGGAGATCTTTTTTCATTGAAAGTCCCCGGATCAGGGAGCCACCAACGGTCAGATTTTTTCCGGAGACATCCCGGCATGCCGATAATTGGACAGGAACAGGGTCTTCGCGGTCGTCCTCCCCAAGGCAGACAATCTCCACATCCGCAACCAGATCTGCGCCGCTTTTGAGGACTGCGACGATTTCGTCGGGCGAGGAAGAACCACGAAAGAAGCGGGATTCGAAGGAGTGCTCCCATTCCGAATCGTCTTCTGACCCTCCGGTGCCTCCGCGTCCATGCGGGCCATGCCCACCCCCCCGGCCACTGCCGCCTTTGCGGGTGCCCCCTCCGCCCCGGTTTGTCTTTCGCACCGCCCTGGCTCTTCTGGTGGTGCGGGAGGGAGGCACGAGGGCGATGGCCTGACTTACTTCCTTGGCTTTGCCGGTAATATCCTCTTCCTCCGGCTCACCCGAATCCTCCGGTGGCAGACCCGGCTGGATATCAAGAAGGTCCCGCGGGAGGTTGGTTTCGTTGATTTCCGCCGCCGAGGAGGCGGGAATGAGTTTCTGTAGTTCCGTCCGAATCCAGTCTTGAATGTCCCTGAGGATGCGGCGGCCTTGGGGAGTCTCCGCTCGTCCGGTCTCGAATTTGTCGTGCCGGGGAGGTTCGAGAGATTTTAAGATTTTATTTCCCTCCCTGTCATCGCAGACAAAAAGTCCTGAAAAGGGAATCACGGTGATTTTTGGGCTGTAATAATGGATCACCATGCCGGTCTTGCGGACCATGCAGATTTTCTTCGGGAGACCGACCTTGCCGACCAAGGCATGCAGGCGGCAACGGCCGGCGGTGGGAACGTCTTCCTTTTCGCGAAAGACGGCTTCCGGATGTACCACTGATTCATAATAAGGATAAGCATCCCGAACCGATGGAGCTTCCTTTTCGGACTCCATGAGGCGGGCCAAGTTCTCCCGGCTAATTTTTGTCCCGTGAATGTCGAAGGTGAGCCTGCCGTTGTGAATGGCTGGCCAGAAATTCGCCAACGCGGACTGGATAAAGGAGCGTTCCCAATCGGGCTGAAGTGAATTCATTCCCAGAATGTAAACGTCCAAGCCGGGCTGTTGGCGGTGAAAAGCCGCATTTACCCTTTTCGGGTCGCGGATGGCTTTATAGAGAGTTCTGGCTGGATCAAAATCGCCAATAAATCCTGTTCCCTGAGTTTCCATCCCGTTTAAATCCCTGTGGGTAACCAAACGGGCGACTCCCTGAATTGCAAAAGATCCGTCGAGCGTGAGTGTCGAATAAATGACTGTGCGCAATGGCGAAGCCGCCAATGGGGCATCTTTACCGATACCAAATGCACCGCCGCTGTCTTCCCGGTCCTTGTTGGAGACGCCGCGGGATTTCACAAGGCCATACCACGGCTTATCCATATCGGTGTCATCGCCCGGGACCCCTTTGGTGCCAAGGTCCGACACCTTCAGAACGTTGATCACCGGTTGTTCCAGAATACTTTGTGCTCTTTCGAAAAACTGTTTGGCCTTGTTTTGTCTCAGCCAATGGGCTTTACAGGCTTGGACGGCGGACAAAAGGCCGTCCTTGAACGGAAAATGTTCGGCTCCAAGCACAAGACGGCGAATTTCAAGGTGTACCGGGTGATCATCGGACAGGGCCGCATCCAAGGAGTTTTGGGCGCATTCGCGGATAATGTGAGTAGGCGAATCGCCCTCGAAAGTCTCGATTCCCGCGTCATTCAAGCCGTTGGCGACACCTCCATTTAAGTGGGGAAAACGAAGCTGCATCGGGTGCCATCAAACATGATCTAATTCCGCGATAAAGCATTAAAAAACACGAGTTTGAATAGCCAAGGACCGTAAATGTCCGACCTGGGTTGGGAATATGGGAGTATGAAAGGCAGCGATTTTACGCAGATAGAGTTAATAACCCCTTGTCCGCAAGGGGCTGGGATAATCAGGCGGTCCGGCCTGACAAGGTTTTGTGGCCAGATAAAAAGGGGGAAGCATGGGCTTTTTCATCAAAACCAAAGGGCAGAAGAGCGGAATGATATGATTTCCCTCCGTCAAAATGGAAGTCCTAAGGCTGGGGTTCAGCTCTTGGATGGAAACCGGAGTGGGGCTGGTGTTCCTCATCGCGAAGCTTTGGAAATTATCCTCGGGAATATCCAACCTGAAAGGTACCCAGCCCCTATCCGGGAGGAACTGCCCGCCATTGTTTCACACTGGCTTCAATCTCCGGGAGAATCTCCCATCCTGCTCGGGAAGAGGGACGCTGCGGAATGGGTTAAAATCCTGACCGGCCCGAAAGGCGGCATTAAAGGCAGGCAATCAATGCCAAAGATCAGCTTTGCCGATGTTCCTTTTCCTCCGCCCGCAAAGGCCAGGTTCACTTTTATCGATCTCTTTGCCGGGATCGGGGGATTCCGGGTGGCCCTGCAAAAAATGGGAGGGAAGTGCGTTTTTTCGTCCGACTGGGACAAGAACGCGAAGACAACCTACTACGAGAATTATGGAGAGGTTCCGTTTGGTGATATCCGGCGGCTAAGCTCCGAGAAACTTTATACCGGAAAGGTGGATCTTGTTTGCGGAGGGTTTCCCTGTCAGCCATTCAGTATCGCGGGAGTATCCAAAAAGCTGAGTCTGGGCCGAAAACATGGCTTTGAAGACGAGAACCAGGGGATCCTGTTTTTTGAGGTAGCCAAAATCATTAAACGCCATCGTCCCAAAGCCTTTATCCTTGAAAACGTCAAACATCTGCTCCGCCATGACAAAGGGAACACTTTCCGTTCGATCCTTCACGTGCTGGAGAAAGAACTGGGGTACAACGTTCATCATAATGTGATCGATGCCAAAAACTTTGTCCCCCAGCACCGGGAAAGGGTATTTATTGTTGGTTTTCGTAAGCCGGCCCAATTCGAATTCCCTGAGGTGCCAGCGGGAAAGCCTATGCTCGGTGATATCTTGGATGAACGGGTGCCCACGAAATACACTTTGTCGGATCACCTCTGGAATTACCTTCAGGCGTATGCGAGGAAGCACCGGGAATCAGGAAACGGATTTGGTTTTGGGCTTTTTGGCAGGGAGGACGTGGCCCGGACGCTCAGCGCGCGCTACCACAAGGACGGCTCCGAGATTCTTATCAGGCAGAACGGCGGCTCGGTGAATCCAAGGCGTCTGACCCCTGAGGAGTGCCGGCGACTAATGGGTTTTCCGGAGGGTTTCAGGATCCGCGTTTCAGACACCCAAGCTTACCGGCAGTTTGGCAACTCAGTCGTAGTCCCGGTTGTGGAGGCGGTCTCAAGTGCCGTGATCAAAGTCCTCTAAAAAATACTGAGGTTAATCTTGATTTCCGCTCTGAGCGAAAGCAGTGATTGGGATCGCCCGTTTTTTAAGCGGCTGGCCCGGAACGATACAAGGGAGTCAAGGGGTCACCAGGCTGGGATGGTCGTTCCTAGGGATCTGTGGGAATTTCTGCCCGGACTTGATGAAGAGGATACCTCTGCCCTAAATCCGACAACGGAAGAGTACCTAAGGGCTGATCTTTATCTCGGGGATGAATTACTTGATTCACGCTGGATCAGGTACCAGCTGCAGACGTGGGGTGGGACACGGGCACCTGAAGCGCGAATCACGGACGGTTTCGCCCCCCTTTGGCAAAAAGCCGGAGAGGGCGACATTCTCGTTTTTCAGCGGTCTGCCAAAGAGCTCAGCCATTTCAAGCTGACCCTTTGGAAAAAAGGCACGGAAGGATTTCAGGCGATTGAAAAACTTGCTGAGGGAAGAAGGTGGGGGCCACTCTCGGCATCTTTTTTGCCGGCACAAAAATCGTCTTTTCAAGCGGCGAAAAAAGAAATCGGTCAGCAAATAAACACACCGTTTCGTGCCCTAGGCAATGAGGTGGAAAGGCGGGCCTCATCAGGAAATAGGATCGTAAGGGATGCGGTTTTCCGGGAGCTCGTAAAACGTGAATACGGTCGCAGTTGTGCGGTAACCGGCATCCGGTTGCAAACTCCGGATCGTTTATATGAAGTGGAGGCTGCACATATCGTTCCCCTTAACAGGGGTGGCACGGACGACTTGCGAAACGGAATTGCTCTTTGTCAGAGCCTTCATTGGGCATTTGATCAGGGCCTATTTGGCGTGAGCACAGAACGAAAAGTACACATACCCAGAAGAGTGAAAGAAACAGGCGCTCACAGGTTTTTGATGGAACTAGACGGCGCCAAAATTGCCGAGGCAAAAAACGAGCCCTGTCGTGCTCATCCTGAAGCCTTTGCGTGGCACATGGATCAAATTGTAAGGCGCTGGGAAGTTTGACCGACATCTGGTCCAAATCCAAACGATCCGAGGTCATGTCCCGGATCCGGGGCAAGGGGAACGAGGAGACGGAGCTCAGGCTAGCCAGGCTGATGCGGAAGGTCGGCATAAGAAGCTGGCGAAGGCATCTGTCGATTCCAGGCCGGCCGGACTTCTCTTTCCGAAAGCCGAAAGTGGCGGTGTTTGTGGACGGCTGTTTCTGGCACGGTTGCCCTAGGTGCTTTCGGCTACCGAAGCAAAACCGAGCGTTCTGGAGGGCGAAGATTGAGGGGAACCGGAGAAGGGATCGATCGGTCAACGGACGGCTAAGAAGGCTGGGGTGGAAAGTGATCCGGATCAGGGAGTGTCGACTGAAGCATTCGGATCGGATCGTCGCAAAGATCAGGCAGACGATTCGATAAGGATTAGGATTAAGACGAAGATTAAGTTGAAGCGGAACGTTAGGGACAACGGCCCCTACCAAGCGGAAACCGGGCACCCAAATGGCCCCCCCACACCCGCCCCTGGCCAATTGGTCCCCTTATACCGCCCCCGACCTTTGCGGGATTCCCTCCGGGGACTGGGGACGGGGTGCTTGCGCACACGCGAAATCCAGCTTCGCCTCCGGCTTGGATACGCTTTGCGCTTACGCGCCGGAATTCAGCCGGTTGATTCATAGCTTTCCTGTGGCGTGGAGAATGGGGAGAAACCAGGGCTTGATGTCGTCGGGCTTCATGCACAAGGAAGAACTAAGAACCATTTCATAAATAAAACAGCGAATTTTTAAAGCTTTCGGAGTTTTTAAAAGGCTGATGCTTTCCAGATAAAAGCGTTGGCAAAAGGAGCACAAAGAAGGAATATTGTGTTTGTGGTTTTTGGGAATTACCCTTTGAAGCAAAGAAATTCCAACCAGAAAAAAGGATGAACAGCTTTCGTTTTAGTGCTTCAGGGAGGTTGGGTTTATGGAACACACTGCCCCAAAAAAGACGGGAATTTCAGAAGGAGATCGCCGAGATCCTGCGCGGAGTTTCCCATGGATTAATTGAGGCCAATCACCTGGAATTTGCGCCCATTCAGGATTTGTCGCTCCAGTCCGTTCTGGCGATTTGTGACAAAATTGCAGTTCGAGGGAGCCCCACCGTGGTGGACCATCAATTCGAGGAACAATTATCCGGAAATGAATTAAGGCAATTTTTTGATTTTGAAAAAAATGCAGAAAACTCCTCCTTTGGTCCGAAGCTGCTGGGCGCAAATCAGCCTGTGTCGTTTGCAGATCTTCCGGCGGCTACCCGTGATCTTTTGGTGCTCCCATTTTCGCAAAAAACCGCAGAAATGTCCCGAAGAAGGCCTCTGCGGGATGACCTGCAAGCAATCAGCAGCCGCGAAGAGAATATGTTTCTCGATAGTTTCAAAAAGCATTTCGGGTTCTGGCTTGGACTGCAGATGCACCGTCAGGTCCTCGTACGTGACCTCGTGGGAAAGGCTGATCCCTCGCTGGCCGGGGGTAGGGTGGATTTCGCCCTCCAACTTGGGGCTGTCCGTTGGGTGATTGAGGTAGATGGGGAGCAGCACCGAGACTTGGGCCAGCAAGAACTGGACCAAAGGCGGGACAAACTTTTAAGGGAGAAAGGATGGTTGATTCACCGTGTCTCCGCCAAGGATGTTCGGGAAGGTTCGACGACTATTTTGCATGAGATGCGGGCGAAGCTGCCACCCAACATCCAATCGCCCCAGTACGGCTCCATTCAGGAAGCGGTAATGAATTCCCCAATTCATGCCGCCGCTTATCATTCGATTCTGGTGCCAACGGCTGTGCATCGTTGCCTGCGGGCCTTGATTCAAATGTTTCTCCTTCAGGTTTTTGATGGAACCAGGAAACTGCGGGTGCTCGCCGTCGAGGAAGACATTCCCGCGGTCTCAGAGGCGTTGCGACAGCTGTATTCAATTTGGAGCCAAATTAAGATTCTCTCTCCGGATGCGCCAGAACCACCCGCAGTGGAATTGGACGTGGTGGGGGCTCCCATCAAGCACTTGTCGGAAGCCGGTATTCAGGTGAGGCAGGTTGAGGTTCCCGATGGAGAATATGACCTGGTCATTTCGCATGCCTTCTTTTTGCCTGCGGAAGTAACAGGACCGACTGAAACCCGGTTTTTCCCCCAACCCCCTAGGAGGAGCGTTTGGTTAAGGAGTGCGGTTGGAGACAGGGAGGAGCGATCCCTGCAGAGATGTGTGCGTCGTCACTACCAGCTGGGAGAACTGGAGGAGCATTTCCTGGGTAAAGGGGAGAAAGAGCCAGGAGACAAAACCCGCAACCAGATCAACGCTTTGGAATTTTTCCTTAAACTTATTTTTCGGAAACGGCAATTTTGGGATGGGCAGGTAAGGGTGATTTCCCGATTACTTCAGGGGAAGCCGGCCATTGCCCTGTTGCCCACAGGTGGTGGAAAATCCCTGACCTATCAGTTCAGTGGCCTGCTTCTGCCGGGAATGACTCTCATCATCGATCCTTTGGTCGCGCTGATGCAGGACCAGCTCGAAAATCTGAATACGGCCGGGATCGATATGACGGGCTCCGTTTCCAGCATGCAGGAGGCGGATGAAAAAGCAGCGCAAATAGAGGAGATGACCGACGGCGGACTGGCCTTTATTTTTGTCGCTCCGGAGCGTCTCCAAATCAAGGAATTCCGGGACAGTTTGCAAACAGTGGCTGCAAGGTTCCCGATTTCTTTGGCTGTCATTGATGAAGCCCATTGCGTTTCGGAATGGGGGCACGATTTTAGGCCATCTTATCTACATCTACCTTACAACCTGAAAAGATATTGCAAGAGCGATTCCGGCGATATTCCAACCATGGCCGGACTAACCGGGACGGCCTCATTTGCCGTCCTGACTGACATTCAGACAGAAATGCAAATTACTGAAGAAGAGGCTATTATTTTGCCTAAGACATTTGACAGAAAAGAAATTGGATTTGAGGTCAAAAAAATTCCGATGGCCCGGAAAAACATCGAACTTAAAACCTTCAAGGAAAATCTTCCTTTTGTGTTTAAATCAAATCCTCAAGCCTTTTACGAAATAAATGGTGATCAAACAAACAGTGGCATTGTCTTCTGTCCGCACGTAAACGGCACCTTGGGAGTTGTCACCGTTGCAGGAACATTAGGGCATCAAAACTACTTTGCTGGGACACCTCCAAAGCATTTAGCACACAATTTACTTGAATGGAATAGCCACAAGAGGCGGGTTCAATCGCAATTTAAGGAAAACATTATTCAGGAAATCGTTGCCACTAAATCGTTTGGGATGGGAATCGACAAGCCGAATATTCGCTACACTGTTCATTATGGACTTCCGCAGTCGGTCGAGAGTTTCTATCAGGAAGCTGGGCGGGCTGGGCGGAATGGCAAAAGCGGCTATGCTAAAAGCGTTATTTTGTACAGCGACGATAATTGGGAATCGGCAACAGCGATTTTAGATCAACCCGATCATCCTGCGGCCTTAAGGCAGATAAACAATATTGGTTGGAATGCACGAGGGGATTTACTCACGCAACTGTGGCTTTTGTTAAACTCGTACAAGGGTCGAGAGATAGAGAAGCAAAATATTATTGAATTTTGGCGGCAAAATATTTCTGGACTATTTCAAGCAATGGCAGAAGGGGCCACTAATAGTTGTGATGTAACCTTTAGCTCGTCCCAAAAAAATGAAATGGAAAAATCAATATTTAGATTAGTCCTATTAGGCATAGTCCAGGATTACACAATAAACTGGCGTCAAAAATGCTTCAGTCTGTACTTAACAAAAACAAATTCTCAAAGCATTAAAAATAACTTAAAAAGTTATTTTCTGCAGTATAAATTTAAGGATTTTGCCGACTCAAAGATCAACAGCATAACGCAGGATAACTTCGAGCTTAGCCTAAAAGAGGGGATCAGTATTCTTATTGACTTTATTTACGACGAAATCGTTCTGAAAAGAAAACAGGCGATGCGTACAATCGGCGAAATTTGTCGAAACTTTTCGAGCGACCAGCAATTCAGGGAATCCATTCTTTCCTACCTTCAAGAATCGGAGTTCTCAAAAGAGCTTCGTGAATGGTTAAAAAAGTCTTTTCAAGAGATTGGAGCGCCAAAGATTCGCGACATTCTGAACCGTGTAGTCGATTTAGAGGGGCTGAAGCGTTTAATTGGAACCACCCGCAGGATGCTGGATGAAGACCCGCAAAATATTGCCATCCGTTTTCTATCCTCCTGTGCACGCGCCCAAAGTGCGATTGAAAATGACTCAAGCGTCTGCCAAGAAATCAAAACCCTGGTATCGGAATCGGCCCGTGGCCTGGAAAACGAGCGCGAACGGAATGAACTTCTCTTGGAGCTTCTTTGTGAGGTTTCCAAAAAACGTCCTCATCTTATCTCTCAGGTAGGGGAAATCATCCTCAGGAGACTGGGCACCACTACCCTGGCCAGAAAAATTGTTTCCTCCAGGCTTTCTCAAAATAACCATCTCTACTTTCTTTGCCTTCAAATCCTGACAGAGGGTCTTTTGGGCATTGGCAAACAGTGGTGTGTTAGCGATAATCCTGTTTTGGAGCCCCAAAATGTCTGAGCCTGACAAAATACTGGAAGCAGAAGCAAAAATTCTTTCGTTCAAAAGCGAATTGGAAAAACTTAAAAACGCTGCAACCCTTCTTCAGGAGACCCAAAAGGGAACCCAAGCCCTGGTTGAAGGGGCGGCAAAGCTAATAAGCGCTGTCGAGGCTTTTGCCAAACCTGCTGGCAAAGCCGTCGAAAAGCTTTCGGAGATACAGTTTAGACAAAAGTTTGATGATCTAGCATCCGACCTTCATAAGATAAGTTGTGATTTACAGAAGATTCTTTCCCGACTTGAAAGCGCCGCAAAGGAGAATGCCAAGGCCGCAGAAATGGAGAGAGGTTTCGATGCCTTGATTCAGAAGTCTAGGGAATGTTCTCAAAAAGCGGCTCATGAAGTTATTTCCTCCCTATCTCAGCAGTTCGATGCCGGGATCCGGGCCCTTTCGGATCGTATCGAGCAATCCTCTTCTAGAATCGAAGAATTCTACGGGCATCAATACGCAACAAACCTAGCCCAGGACAAAAAACTCAAGATTATTATGGTCCTGTCTTCCGTAGGCCTACTTCTTCTTCTGGCCTATTGTGGGCTTTCCTACTTTAAAATACTTTAGATATCTAAAAAGGGCTTCTAAAGGGCCTAAAAACCAAGTCCTAACTAGGACTGTTTTTGTCCTAGGGCGGTGCATACGGTAGCGGTATGAGAACAAGTATATTGGTTTGGCTTCTGGCTTTCGGATTTGTGTGTTGGGGTGAGGAGATCTCCATTCGGCCTTCCGTTTGGGGCCAGGAAAAGTGGTATGGAGGTTACGAACTCTATTCTGGTGACAAGAAGATCGGCGCCGTACGGCCATCTGTCTGGGGCACGGAAAAGTGGCCTGGGGGATACGATCTCCTTGAAGGAGATCGAAAAGCGGGGGATGCTAAAGCATCCGAATGGGGTCAGACAAAATGGTATGGCGGATATGACCTGAAATTGGATGAGAACGACAAAAAGGTCTTCGAATCCGCTCTGCGCAATATTCTAAACAAGTAAAAGGAGAAACACTTCTCCCTATGGCAATCGTAAGCAACAAAATCGGAAAAATCCTGGCCATCCTTTCGTTGGTCGGCTTCTTGCTGTTACTCATCCTGATGAAAAGCTGATGAACCCAAACACAAGAAAGGTGGAATAAAATGAGCACATCAAGATTAATATGGAGGGCGGATAAGCAGCATAAACATTATAAGGAAGGTGATATCAAGCTCGGCAAAGACCTTGCCGACCTAGCTCATGGCCAGACCCAGATCCCGCTCAAGAACGCCAAGCAGTTAGTAAAAAAAAGCAAAACGTATTGGATGACCTGGGATGAGTGCAGTGCTTATTACCAAAAATACTGTAATGATGTCATGCCTCATGACTGTGAGTTCGACCACAAGAACTGTTCCGATACGCCCGGAGGTATCTGTGTTTATTGCACGGCGATGTTTGAGCATATGCGGACCCATGAGTCTTCGTTGCTCGCCGCATTCCATGATGAAAGGATCCAAGAGATCCTCGGCCCGGATGTAATTAACGAATACTATAACCGTATGCTTAGCTACGACGCCGAGCTCTACCGGGACATCAACAAAAAGCTCCTGGAAAAGAGGTGTCTGATGGATCTTCCATCCAGATATGAAGATGAAGGAAAGCAGCTGAAGGAACTATATGATGCTTTCAAGGGTCCAAACCCAATGGTTCGGGCAGACGATCCCCCAGAACCGCCTTGTAAAGTATTCTAGGGAATCCAACTCGAGGGTTGGTAACCGGATTCATTGCCTCCCGGATTTAAAATCTTCCTTTGCTCACCATAAAGAGGAGAAGCGTCGCACCCGAGAACCTGTTCTCGAATCTGCGAAATCCCCGTTTATAAACCTATCAATGGCTGCAAAGATTTCAGTTCTGGTGGGGGACATTACCCAGCAGAAGGTGGGTGCGGTGGTGAATGCGGCGAACCGGGAGTTAACGGGCGGATCGGGAGTGAACGGGGCGATCCATAAGGCGGGTGGACCGGAGATATATCGCTTTTGCGAGGAGCTTAGAGCAACAAATTATCCAGATGGGTTGCCAGCGGGACAGTCAGCTATCACCCCAGGGGGTAAACTCCCTGCCACGTGGATCATCCATACGGTGGGACCGAAGTATGGTCAACATAAAGGGAAGGAAGCTGAGCTGCTGGCCTCATGTTATCGAACGGCCTTGGAGCTGGCGGAGACGCACAAGTTGGAATCGATCGCTTTTCCGGCGATTTCCACCGGCGTTTATGGATATCCGCTAGGGGAGGCGGCGAAGGTGGCGTCGGAGGCCGTGCAGGATGCCTTAAAGGGATTAAAAAGTGTGGAAGAGATACGCTTTGTGTTCTTTTCAGAAAGGGAACTGAAGATCTTTAAAAAGAACTCTGTCCTGAAGACTTAGCCCGGTTATTTGTGGGGCATCTTAACGATTTTATCGGCGCTTAGAGTCTTTTCGCCGTCCCATCGGTAGGCGTGGAGGGGGGAGCCTTTGTAGATGCCATAATCCAAGCAGGCTATTTTTGGGGTGAGGATGAGGGTGGATGGATCGGCGGCATAGTGACCGAAAAAAACCGGAGGGCCTGACTGGTAATTTTTTTGGGGGAGATCAGGATCCCGGACCTTTTTGCGGGGAACCTTTAAAGAGGGATCGAAGGCAAGGTCGGCATAGGTGCGGTCTTTGGAAGAAAGCCACCAACGGGTACGCAGATGGGTTCTGCGTTTTTTTTCGTGGTCCAGGAAAAAGAAGCCTTTGGGGAGTTTGGTTTCGTAGCCTTTGCAAAGCAGTTCGTAGTGGTAGTTGATGTCCAGTTTAGGGTCGTTAAAGCGCATGAGGTTGATGAGACCGGCAGCGACTTTGTGTTTTTCCAAGGGCAGAGGGCCGGCCTGTTGGTGGGCAAAGTCGTTCCAAGCCGCATGGACGACGCGGATCCCCCCCAAATCCAACGAGAGGGGAAGGGTGTGAAACCATTCAAAGAACTCTTTCCATTCGGCCTGTCTGCCTGAGAAGGCTTTCAGGGTGCGTGCGTGTTGTCTGCGATTGCCCGGTGTATGGGGACGGAGATATTCACCAATCCAACGGGTATGCCAGCCAATGGCGTTAAATTCGTGGTTTCCCAAGACCATCAGGGCAGAGCCCTCAAGGACCATTCGTTTGACGATATGGAGAGATTCCCGGATCTGAGGGCCTCGATCGATAATATCGCCTACGAAAACAGCCTTACGGGAAGGATGGTGATAAGTACCGCCCTTTTTGGAGTAGCCTAGTTTGCGGAGCAGCTTTTCCAGGGTGGTGGCGTAACCGTGAACGTCGCCGATGATGTCGTAAGAAAGCATCTAGATGGATTTAAGTGCGTTTAGGAGGGCAAGTAAAAGCCGTCTTGCGGGCGGAGCCTGTCCTGTTGCCTTAGGAACCGGATGATGGCAGGGAAAAGGCAGGTGGCGGTCTTAAGGACGGACTTAAGGCTGGGTTCGACGATGGCCTTCAATTCCTCCGGACCTAAGGGAAGGTCTGGTAGCCAGCATTGAGTGTTGATTTGCACTCCCTTGGAAGAGTTGTAGTGAATACTGGTCCCGTAAAGATTCTGGGACTGTTCGAAAAGAAAGCGGCGAATTCTACCGCGTTGATCTTTGGGGGATGAAAAGCGGTAAGAGCAGCCGAGGATGATGCTGTGGTGCTGGTCATCTAAGGCGATAGCAACAACAGCATGATGGGTTTTATCGATATGGAAGCCCGTGAGGATGGCGGGGGGATCGGTTCTAAGCTCGAACTCCCAGCCCAGCGACTTAAAGATCAACTGCACTGATTCTATGGCTTGATGGGGGGTGATCTTCATAAGTGGAGTTTAGCAAGAAGGGTAGGACATCGGCAGGGGTAGGGATGTCATAAGTCGAACAGGAGAAGGGGGTGAGGGTGAGGCGGGCCGTTAGGGACAACGGCCCCTACCAAGCGAATGGGGATTCGATTCTCATACCTAAAATATCCACGTTTTGATCATTCATCGGGATTGGAATAAAGAATCATGACGTTGCCGTTATCAAAGATCTGGCCGAAGGCAGAGGTGTTGGGCTTCCGGCCAAGGACGATGAAGTCGCCATTCTCATCCGCCCGTCCCAGGTAGGTGTTGCCACCGCTGGAGACGTAAACTGAGCGGTCCTCGTCCTCCAAGTTGAGGTACCCCTGGTTGTAGCAAGCGAAGAGTTGGTCTTCACAACGACCCAAGGTGCAGCCAAGAAGCAGGAGAACTGCAAGGCAGGAATACAGATTAAGCAACCTACTTCGCTCAGTCTCGGCAGGCTTGCTGAGCTTCGAAGGGTTCTCGCTTTGCTCGAAGATGATGGGGCTCATGAGGGGTTTCCTTTTAAATTTCAATCACGGTGGTGGGAATTTCGAGGCGTGTAAGGATAATCTGGAGGTTATGGAGGGCGTCGGGGTGTTGGGCGTAAGCTACGGCGCTACCGTAGGTTCCGGTGAGATACTTTTTGGGGATGCGACAGAGTTCGATGCCTTTGGAGAGAAGCCCTTCTTCAGAGTCTTGGCAAAGGGGATTCCATTTGACTGAGACTTGATCGCGCAGGTGGTAGAATGCGCTACTGACGGGGGGTTCGTAGACGGTGTAGCGGTCCACAAGGTCCCGACCCTTTGAGTTCAGGTAAAAGATATGTGTGCGGTCTGGGCTGAAACCACGGGGAAGTTGGCGGGCATAGAGAATATTCTCTTTTCCAGCCTGACCACGGGATTGGAACCCGGTGGCCAGGAAGGCGAGGAAGGGCAGGGAGAAAGACTTCTGGAGGAACAGGCGGCGGTTGATAATGCTCATGGAGGAGGGTCCTTTCGGTTTATAAACCGTGGTGTTTGAGAAAGGCGTCGGCCTCGGCCTCGTTATCAGCCCACTCAATTTTAATGAGGCAGCGGATAATTTCATCGCGATCCTCGCCCTCTTTCGACTTAAGGAAGGTTGCAGTAGCCCATTCTGAGGAGAGGCGGGCGTAGTGTTGTGCGAGTTCGGGGTAGAGGTCTGACTCGACGGTGGTGAAGTTTTCCAGTTTATGGACATCTTCACCTCCGGTGTAGTTGCTGACGGTGCTGGTGAGGCCGAGGCCGTAGGCATCATCGGAGTCGTCCTCGAGCCGGGTCTGGTCGATCCAGTCGACAATCTGGCCCAAGGTGAGGGGATCGCGGGAGGGAAGCTTGGGGTAAACAAAGACGCCCTCGTACTCGTCGACAATGGAGTAGCGCAGGAGCCCGGTCTTGGTGCGGCGGGCACGGAGGCTGATCACATCCCGGAGAGTGGAATCCAGGACAACCCGGGCGATTTCCGTCTCGTCGGTCCGGTAATCGGGCAGATATTCCCCTCCGAGGAAGGTGGGGTGGATGCGGCCCAAGGATTCGCGTTCGGGGGTGGTGAGGATGTCCTTGGCTAGGCCCGGTTCAACCTGGTCGAGCTGCTCCAGAGAATGGAAATCTCGGATCAGGCGACGCCGGTTTTCGCCCTTTACGTTGCGAAGGGTGGCGTGGAGGACGGAGGAGTCGTCCCAATAGGATCTAGGTTTCTGGGTGTAATCAATCCCAGGGAAACGCTTGGGAGTGAATCCCGAGGTTGAGGTGGGGGTGGTAGGGGCAGGATTAAGATTAAGATTAGAATTAGGGGTGGCGGGTGATTGGGGGATTTTGGGTTTCGGATTTTTGTTGCTCATGGTGATTTATAACTCCTTGCCCTCCTTCGCTCCTAGTCCGCTGAACGGAGGAGCTACGAAGGGCTAACGCACCATAAGGGGGATTTCTGTTCGGCCCGAAGTGGTCGGTCCGCACATCGGAGGAAACGTTTGGTTTTCTCCAAGCCACCGTGAGTCCCTCCTCCGGTTGGCGCCGGCTCAGCTTTGGGGCTGAACCGAACTCGTGATGCAGGAGTTGATTTGCCACAGGTGCGGAGTTGGGGCAAGGGGGGTGTGTGTCATAAAGAGTGGTGGAAGGAATTGGGGATTTTTAATTTTGAATGTTTAATTTTTGATTTGAGATGTGATTGCTCACGCCAAGGTCGCAAAGGACGCGAAGGTGGCCCTCCTTCGCTCAGTCTCGGCAGGCTCGCTGAGCTTCGGAGGGTTTGAAAGTGAGAATGTAAAAAAGTTAAAAATGACCGAACCCTTTTGGGGTTTGAGTGGTTTAATCCTGGATGACGGAATATCAGGAACGCGTGCCGATTCTATGGATCCGGGGTGAGGCGGTGATTTTGGATTCGGACCTAGCAGCGTTGTACGGGGTCAAAACGGGTCGGCTGAACGAGCAGA
>Ga0214917_10003736_pt1 | contig 17400 bp, 20 predicted proteins | sample LL_1208_BB_MetaG_FD_177983 | JGI IMG/M metagenome (GOLD analysis project Ga0214917, IMG submission 177983) | Freshwater microbial communities from Lake Lanier, Atlanta, Georgia, United States - LL_1208_BB | ecosystem: Environmental > Aquatic > Freshwater > Lake | place: USA: Georgia | collected... | reverse complement strand
TTTAGTAAATAAAGGCGATTTGGGGTTCTTTCAATCTCGAAAAAAGGAAGATGTATTGATGAATTGATTTGCGGTTTTCTAGAGATAAATCAATTTATCCACCCTCAGGGCACCACCCCTGCCGAACCTCCTGCCGTGCCACCCCTATCGGTCCAGGGCTGATTAGAGTGGATCCTGTTCATTGCTCTTGTTCTGGAACGACTGATCACCCCGCCGCATCCCAATCCGAGCAGTGTCCAAGTCGAGCAGATGCCTCAGATCCTTGTTGCCATAGGGCTATTAGAGGACAATTCTTTCTACATTTTTCGCACTGACACGAATGCTGTACTGGCACGTGGAATTCAAGGCTTTGAAGCTGCCAAAGCAAAAGCCAATCAACTTAGAAAGTTACATAGCCTTAAATGGGATCAAGTCAGATTCAAGGTAGAGCATGGGAATGCCGCTGCTGCCACAGTTTCAGCAAATAAAGTCAACAGGACTGGCCAGAAGCAGATTCTCTTTGGCATGAGTCCAGATGGCAAGACCTTCACCAATGCCAATGGCGAACGAAGAGCTGTGGATTATTCACGTAACTTTAATCCCTCAAAAGGGCGGAGGTTTCTTGGGTATTACGACAAAAACGGGAATTATCACGATATCGATTAATCGTATGCCGCCTTTCGCCATGTAAGTTCAAGCACCTCCAAAATGCACGATTTACCGCGGCAGTGCAATGCGGCTTCCTTCCCTGAATAGAAACATTTCTCTGGCCCTACCTTGCCAATCTTCTGGGAACAATTCATATCCGCCATAAGAGATGGTCCCAGCATCATAGGTAAGTTGGCCTGAATCAAAAGTATTGATCTCAAGTTCCCCTGAATATCCCTTGTTGAACGCAATAGATACGGCGCATAAATCATATGCAGATATCAACCCTTTATGTTTCTCAACAAATTCAACGCCACTCCATTGTGAGGCAGTGCTTGAAATATCAATTTCTTGACCATCAATCACGCAACAGCCGTCGCATTCCCAAATTGGAGGCTGATGCCTGTAGTCAGACTCTATCTCGTCAATTATGTCCGCAAGCTCTTCGTCGCTATGGCAGTCTGCCAACTTGTATGAGTCATTGTCATCTCTTACATAAATTACTCTCCCTTCACAGAAAGAGCCACGCCACATTAATAGCATTTGTATTCAATCAGTTGTTCTATCACTAGCATTTGTGTCAGCAGCCCGCCAGATTGGACTGATGTGTTCTGGGAAACGTTTAGGCATGCCGTAACCATCGGACAGTTTTGCGCGATTGCGACCGCGATCTACAATAAGTATATTTGCTATTTACAAATCCGGGATTCTGTGCTATACTAAGAATATTCGTAAGTTATAAAATGAAGCTTTTTAGTCTAGATGGAAATGCTATAAAGGGAATTGCTGTTTTCAAGCATAGCCTAGATCAGTCGAGGATTGATTATTACGTTGATCAAAATGGAATATTTGACATTGAGAAGCTTTTTAACGATCTTACTCGAAAGGCTTTGACTCCAAAGCCTTCCCTTAGCAGTTCAGATATATCAGAGGTTCCTCTCGAGGGGCAGCAACTCCTCGAACGAATAAAGGCTCTTGAAGGGTTTGAGAAATCCGAGTTGGCTCGTGCTTGTGGTTATGAAAAAAAACTGGAAGATGGCACTGAGAAGATTCAATTCTCAGCCTTTTTCGAAGCTCTGATGAACGCGAAGTTGTCAGCTCCTGCCTCTCCAGATCAGAATATTAGCTCGCACAGGCAAATAGATAATGAAAAGGCGGTGCCAAGTATCTATGACTTGTCCTATTCAAATGTCTATGGAGAAATTGAATGGATTAGTACGGGGCCAATACTTGAGGAGATCTCACTTCGATCAGATGCTTTGACATGTGAAGGAGTAGAGTTACTGAATGATGTTCCTGGCGACAGGCTGGCAATAGAGGATTTTCTAAGTGCTGGCGGCTTTGATACTAAGCAAATCTATATTAGCGCCGAAATCCCACTAACATATACTTCGGGCCAGCTTGAGGTTAAGGATAGCTTTGATGAGTCCAAATCGCTATCTAAAGATGATGCCGACTGCCTCCATGTATCTCTAGTAGCTAGTCCATCGGGTGCGACTCATCTGCTTGACGCAGTTTACACAGAAAAAAACGATTCTTTCTCGTGCTTCCTTCGAAATACTAGTTCTTTAAGTGATCAGAGCGACTGGTCGCTAAATATCGCCTCTCCAGCACGGCTTTTTGTTGTCTACACTGATACGTCTGGTATTCAAAAACTGCTTGAGATTGGTGATGCAGTGAAAAATATTATAGAAGTTAGGCCAAATTTTGCAGATAGCATTTATGTTCATCCAGCAGAGGTAAGCGACACGCCTATTAGATTCTCTATAAATTTAGGCTATACAGAAGGGAAATATCCAGAGTTGGATGAACTTGATGGACTAGATGAGGATAGCCTGACCAACCTAATGTCCGGGGCAGGTGATGACTTTTTCATATATGATACGGAATTAAGCATGACAATTAATGACCGCGATATAAAAATCTCATCGTTAGAAGGTAAGGAATTAGCCGATAGTATGATTCGCCCCGCAGAAGGTAAAGTCATTGTGTACACTGATTCCCGCAGATGTACATTTTCTGAATTTCCCTTTGACTATGGCGAAGTAAACAGCCCTGATCATGGCTGGGAATGCGAGCCACTTAAGAAGGACATCATCAGGAATAAGGTCGAAGAAGACGCCTTTAAATACATAGCCGAAGAGCCCTCTGATATGCATTGGGAGTACAAGAATGTTCTTATTAGGGCTTGGATCTCTTGTGATGTTTCCAGCAACGAGACGGTTGAAGTACTCGAGGACGGATCCATAATTATGTCGTCATAATTGTTTCCATTAATGTGGTTGAGATTTTATTCGTAATCTTGTAGGTATTAAGTCTTTGGCCAGTCCCATCCCCATTATTTTGTCTAGCCTCATGTTGATTTGTCATGCCTGAAATTCAGTACCAAAATGTCTTTGGCAGATGGACTCACTACACAAGCATGAGTCATGAACCAACCGCCTATAAGACAGCACAAAAACGAGCTGATCAGACTGGCAAGAGGCATCGTCTTGTAGATCAGGAAGGACGCGTGCTCGACATCATTGATCCATCGTAATAAATTTCTAATTTATTGTTCTCCTGCGGCTTTTATTGAAGCCGCTTTTTTATTGACGATCCGATGGACAAACTCAAATCACAAGTTCAACTAATCATGGACAATAGCATCCACAGAATGTATTACTTGGTTGACAGAGATCAAATTGATAACGCAACTTGCTTGTACCACGAGTTTAGGGAGTGGCTTGATGAATCGATTCTTGAGCATGATGTCTTGTCATTCAGCCTAGAATCTTAGAGCAGCAAAAGATAGGATTGAGATATTGATTAAAGGAATTTGCAATCCGGCCTAATACTTTGACTAATCCTGGAGTTTTATTGATTTTCCTGCTCACTTATTGGCAGCTTTACAATAGTATCAACCGAATCAATGTTTGATTGCTTCATCTCCATCCCCCCAAGTTCTGCAAACTTCTTGGATTGTACGAGGAGTCTTCCGTTATAGGATCCAACTGATGAATTGAAATCGTCATTTAGTTGTCTAAGCCGCAGCCCTACTTTTGCGTATATCTCCGAGAACTTGAGAAATCTTTTGTTGAGTTCAACCGCCATATCCTTGATAGCATGAATATTTTCAGCGACCCCCTGTTGTTGGATTGTTAGCGACAGTCCCTTAAGAATAGCGAGGAGGCTTGTTGGGAATGTGACAATAATGCTCTTTTCAAACGCATATTCAATTATCCCAGGATCAGTTTCCAATGCGATCGAAAGAGCGCCTTCAACCGGAATGAAGAGGATTACACCTTCAATGACCTGTCCTATGCTGCGCATTCTCGACACGTAATCTTTTTTGCTGAGTGCATCGATGTGTTGACGAACTTTTTTTGTATGATCGATTAGTGCCATTTTTTTCTGGCTCTCATCGGTTGCTTGCATCGCATCTAGATAGCTGTCTAGGGGCGCTTTCGAGTCGACGATTAACTTCCTGTTGCCAGGGATGGTGATCACGCAGTCAGGTCGTGATGCACCGTCTAGATCCGATACATGTACTTGCTCATCAAAGTCGCAATAGGGAATCAGCCCTACAAATTCAACAATACGCTTGAGGTTAATCTCCCCCCATCTGCCCTTTACGTTGGGGGAACGTAGTGCGCTTGTAAGCTGCTGCGCCGCACCCTGCATGTCTGCACTGCGCTGGATCAGATCTCTTGTTGTGCTTTGAAGGACATCTAACCTCTGTAGGCTGTTCTTTTGGAGCTCCTCGACTTTTGTTTGTAGACTCTTGACTTGCAGCGTAAAAGGTTCAGTCAGAGAGGTCTTAGTAGTGTTTACTAACTCATCTCTACTACTCTTGAGCATCTGTGAGGTTAGCGCTTCAAACTGAGTCTTAAGGTCATTGCGGGCATTTTCAAGAAACAGTTTTTGCTGCTCTTGGGATTTAAGTTGTTCCTTGAGTACCTCTACTTGCGACTTTGTTTCTTCGGATGATTTTCTATAGGACTCTAATGATTCTTCAATTCTACTCTTGGTGTTTGATTCGGCCTGAAGCTGGCCTTCTAGATATTTAATGGTCTTTGAATCATCAGCCTGTGCTTCACCACGTGTCCGGCTTGCTCTTGCGATGAAATATCCAGCAATGATTCCAGAGAGAACACCAGTCAGGAATAGGAGTAGCGAATTCACGTGATAGCTTTATCATAATTCTTTTGATATCCTACTCCTCTTCTGGTGCTCGTGATCACTGCACCACTTGAACTTGTAATATGAATAAATTGATAGCTATTTTTTCGCTCATTCTAGTATCCCCCTGCCGCTCATCACTCCAATACGAATCTTGCAACTCTCCTCAAGCCTGAGAAGAGTTGCAACCTCTGCATGAACTAACTAACCCTAGATCTACTGGTTGGGTTCCTTCTTCGCTTGACGTGAGAGCTCAATTACCACGTCCACAAGCACTCGTCCTCTCTTGGCTGTTGCCCACATCTTTTCTTCAAAGATCTCTGCTGAGTTTTCGGCATAGGCATGATCATCAAGCTTGCAAAACGCATGAACACACTCGTTGCGATCATTTCGCAATTGGTCAAGCTCGGCAAAGATATCTTCTTCTGTCATAGATCCGCTAACAGTTATGGCCTTCTTGGTTTGGGCTATTAGGTTTCCAAGGCTTAGCCTCGCTGACGCATTAGCTTTATACGCGTTTAAAATAGAAAGCAGTCGATCCGTGATGATGCTTTCTTCAAGAGAAATGGCTTCTAGGAGCCAACCCTCAGGGTCCTTCTGAGTGGCGGGCACCACCTCCCCCTGCAGCCGCCAGGCCTTCCTCCACTTGTAGAGGGTGATCACGTGGATACCCAGCTCCTGGGCAATGTCGGCCACGCTCTGGCGGTGGGGTGGCCCCATCCGCCGGCGGACATCAGCCTTGACGGCCTCGCTGCAAGGACGCATTGATCGAATCCATCAGGCCCCCTGGTGGTTGGGTTGGTCGGGATGGAGAGGCGTCATCTTTCCTGGCAGAGGGGGTGCAATAGTATACAATTGGTCGTCACATCAGCTCCGCATGGCATCTTTTAAGTCAGTTAGCGTAATCCCAGATACGGACTGCGATGCTTTTAAAGCAGAAGTCGAGCGCTTTAATTCTCACGGTGAATATCATGAAGGCGCTTATTGTATCTTTATCTATGAGGGGCGTGATAGCGTGGAAAGTGCCAGCTATGGCGACCCCAAGAATCCTGAATTTATTGCTAATGGAATTGAAACTGGAACTCATCTGCATGTTTCCGTAACCAGCTGGGGCGATCTATTGATACGCGGCAATATAGATTTAGGAAGAATCATTGATTTAGAAGTTGAGGAATCGAGAGGCTTTTCGGTGCCAGTAAGTGCCCTCGACATTCTCAAGTCGAATCATGAAGTGCTGTCCATCATCAATGAGATCTTGGCTTCTTGCGGAGCCAGCCAAGGAATTACCCTTGCAGAATATATTGATGATTTCCAGGCTGTATTCTGCATGCAAGCCGATGGCTATAGTGGTATTTTTAGTGCATGTTCTGATGTCAAGACTGATGACGACTCGGAATCCTATTCTATGGTCATATACACGTCCAAGCCAGGTAGTAGTGTAATTCAAGATAGGCTTATCCAGCTAGCTGAGTCGCTAGAGAATCTTGGTATAGAGTTTTTTGTCGCCCCATCTGTCTCTACCTACGGAGACTATGATGATGGTAATCCCATTATCGGTCCTGGAGCTCGTATCGACGCCAGCTTTGGAGAGGTCGAACTTTACATTGTAGACGACGAAATTTGCATTGAAGGGTCTTAATTGCTTGCCCCTACCCCGCCGAGGAACCCACTAAGCGCACCTCCCCTGGTGGCTTTGGACGGCCCGCCGATGAGTTGGCCATGGGAGCAGGGCGCAGGGCGCATTTTCGCAAGAGATTAAAGGCCCCTTGTGAAGGGCCTTTGATAGTATCTACATATGGAGTTCGCTCCGTTCATCCCGAGCACCGGCGCCAATCCTCCAGGGGATTGCCGGTCACCAACCTGCCGTCCGTTCCTGCTGGGCAAGGTGGTCAATCCTGGAACCCACAAGGGTTGATGAGCAGGGACGCAACCTGAAGTTTCAATGTCCAGCTTTGTTCGCCGCAGCAGCCATCTCTCACGTCATCTCGCCGCCCTGCGGCAACAGCGCGGCCTCAGGCCCGGCCAGTTAGCTGCCAGCCTTGGTGCAAATAAACTTTCGAAGGTCGGCAGCCTGATCCGTGCCTTCGAGCTGGGAGAACCGATCAGTGACCACTGGCTCGAGAGGCTGATCGCTGAGCTGCAGCCCGATCCTGAGCAGCTGCGCCGCTGCCTCGAGCTGGATCAGGAAGAGGCGCTGGAACAGCTCGAGCGTGAGCGCGCTGCCTGGGAGACCTGGGCGGATGAACCGATCGAACCCTTCCTCACCATCCGCTACATGCCGGCTGTGTATGGCGTACGCGTCGTGCCGCCGGAATTTTGCACACCCCGTGAGAGTGCAGAAGACATTGCATGGGCCAGGGAACGCGCAGAAAACTGGGCGGCCTCTGAGCTCAGGCGCTTCCGTGCCAAAGGGTTCCTGAACTGGAGCCACCGCGAGCGCACCTGGTTCGATCAGTACGGCGTCAATCCCCGGCGGGAACCTGTCACATTCCAGAACCGCACCACGGGTGCCTGGATGCAATTGAGCGGCAGCCAGCAACGGTTTCTGCTGGGCAGCGGCGGCGAACTGATCACCCGCAGCCATGGGCTGGATCAACCCTGAGGAATTATGGCATCGGAGAACAGCCTCCCCTCAACAGCTATAAGCTTTTTTGTATTAGATCTCTCAGATTCTTATGAAAGCACTTCTGAAGTTGATCACCACCGAGGATCGAGCTCGGGCTTGCGGTGGAGGAGAAAGAAAGAACAAAAAACCCCCTTCTGACGAAGGGGGTAGAGGTGACTGTAAAAAGTCGTAGGCGCACCGCAAAACCATAGCATCAACGATCAACCAATAAGTCCATATTTGTTACATATCCTCAAGAAGCATCAAGAATCTGCTTGGCAACTTCAATCGCCTTATCGCGTCCCAACGAATTCACAATACGAGAAGCAGTTTCAGAAGAATCCTTCACCAAGTAAACAGATCGGGATGGTCGATGAGAAGACTGAACTAATCCAGCAATACGAAGCGCCTGGTTGGGGGTTGCCATGCCCTGAACAAGCAAAGTGTACGCTTCGCGAAGTGCAGCGGCAGAAAGTTCCCTTCTTTTGATTTGTTCAGGGTCGGACAAGACGCGCTGAATCCTATCAAGAACTTTTTGAGTGGAACCGTAACGCGGAGTGACAACATTCTCGCCAACAATTGTTGTCTCCAGCATCAAGTCGGGCGCAGAGATTAATTGAGAAAGCAATTGCTCCAATGAAGACCATTGATCTCCATGAAGACAAGACATGCCCACAGAAATGTCAATCAGACTATCCCTCGTAGAAACAAGAATTTCTCGCGAGAAATTGCGAACTACCTCTAGGCAAACATCAAGAGAACGCTCATATTCAACCGAATTAGAGAGAAGCAATATAAGCGGCAGAGGAGCAATAGCAAGTCCTCCATCCGAATAATCAGATGACAACCAGTCTGAAAAGGATTGAAAATGGACAATACGCCTTTTAGATGCAGTTTGAGAAAATACTCCAATATCAGTCCATCCCTTGACATGCATAAAAGCGAGAAACTTTGCCGCAAGTCCCTCAATGCGACGGTAACGTATAAGATCTCTAATGCCCCAATAGTTCAGCGTATTTATCTTGCATTGATATTCAAGTCCCTGCAACCATAATGCCTGGTCACGCTCAAGATTAGAAGTCATGCGTTGGACTCGTCTTCTGGCGTTTGACGCTGCTTGTCCATTGCTTGATACTGACGCTCCCAAAAAGCAACTCCACCCGCCGCTTGAAGCAGAGCGTAAAACTTGGTAGGTTGCATACCTAATTGCCTCGCCGCCTCCTCAACCGTTTTAACATCCTTTTCATCAAAAGACTCGCCTGCAAAGATGCGCTGGTCACCTTCTCCCTCTGCAGAAATAACTTCAAGTTCTCGACGAACTTGAGGTCCAGAAGAGGCAGAGTCACTAGAACCATCGCGAGATTCTTTTACTTTCCTAAAAGTCTCGATTGCCTTTTCTATAGATAGAGCATAGTCACGGAGTCGGTCATCGCCATACTGATAAAAGACTGCTGTTTGCTCAGTAGGCGCTTCAGACTCATAGCGCAGTATTCGTCCTAATACTTGTGTCCAGAAAAGTGGAGCAGTCTTATTAGTTGCATATAAAAGCACTCGAAGATGCTTAATATCGACACCTTCAGTGACCATTTGAACCGTGATTAACCATCGCGGACGATGCGGTGAAGTATCCTTCTGAAAAGATTTAAGTTTTGCCTTGGCGTCTTCAATGTCTCCATGGACGACAACTGGATTATCCGATGTAAGAGTTCGGACAATCTCTGCGACTTGGTCTGCATGTTCTCGTAGTTGGCAAACAATCAGTCCACCTGCCCAAGAGTGTGTCTGCCTTATTAGAAGCAACTCGCGGTCAGCATCGAGGATTTGATCGCGTAGATACTGAGTATCAGCAGAAACAGCACTAAGATTTCGTTGATTCGCTAACTGTTCAATTTGAAGAGGAGAAAGGTCTGGGTAATACTCAGATAGGTTGTCCGCGAAGGAGTGATCATATTCCTGAGTATCGCCAGTAAGTTGATTAGTAGATTTCCAGCAGACACGACCACTCCAGGTGGGAAAAACAACCTCCCTTACATTGCCATCAGCAAGTGCTTCGCTATAACCATAGGAATACGATGATTCCCCCTCTAAATCAAGTTCCTCCACATGTTCAGATATTCGATGATAATGACACCAAGGAATTCTGGCATTATCACTGCGGAAAGGAGTCCCTGTAGTAAGAAGACGAACCTTGGCATCGCCAAAAGCGAACTCAAAGTTATCACCCCAGGAATTATTCTCAGATAAGTGATGGATTTCGTCGGCACTGACAAAAGTATCGCGCGATTTTGTCCAGAGTTGAATAATGCCTACGTTTGCCTCTGAGGATAGTTGCTGATAAGTGAGTACAATGCCCTGATGAAAAAGCAGGTTCGGGCGCATTTGGGTCTTGCCATAAAGATTTATACCAAAACGCTGCGCCTCGGTTACGAAGTCCGACCTGAGTTTATCTGACGGAACAACAACAATAAAGAAATTGCACAAACCTGTACTCAAAAGATATTTGGCGCAGGAGAGTTGGGCATAAGTTTTACCTGATGCGGGAAAAGCATTTAAAACAAATGCACGTCGATCTGATGCGGATGACAGAATTTGAGTCTCAGAAAAACGCAAGAATTTATCGCAAAAGTCTTTTTGCCACTCTCTTAACTTTATCTTATTCGGAAGATAGATTTCAAAAGGATGATCTGTCATTTTTTGAGAATTGCAAAAGGCGCAGAGAGGTTGTCCATTCCAGACTTCAGTTGGTCCGCCCCTGGACCAGGGGATTATGTGATCTGCTTCCCATGAATCTAATTCTAACTGGGTATCACAAATAGAGCATCGACCAAAATTCTTAAGGAATATTCTAAGGCGTTGTTGACCAACAAAGTTCCTCATTAGTAAAGATTCTGGAATAAATCTTCCTGCTCAACATCATCAAGAATCTTGACCTGATGCTCATTTCGTTGCAAGCAGAAGAAGTTCTGGGCAGATGCAGGATTTTCAATAATATCTTTAATCGTGATATGCTGGATTGTAGGATACTGACGTGAACCGTTATTCTGATAGACAACTCCACTCTCCGACATTGCTTCTACTAGGGCAGAAGGGCAGGCACCAAATGAAATAAGGTAACCAATTGAGGCGCTATGTTCCGACATGTATGTTTTCAGTTTTGATAAGTCCGTATAGGAAGGTATATGATCCTGTGACACGACATATACCGCTGCAGACTCGAGTATTCGCGAGTCTTTAATGTCGTTAAATGGGCGTAATCCGATTAGATGATCATTTGAAGTCTGATGAGGAAAAGCGCGTACATTCAAAATTGCCCATGCCTCAAATTGGATGGGGTCAGTATTCCATAAATGAATAGCGGAATCTATATCTGCAGGAACACCTATAATTTGGTAACTATCGTCAGATAGTCCGCAGCGATCAGAAAGACGTGAGTTTGTACAGGCGACAGCATGATGAGTAATGTCAAGACCAATCCAATTTCGATTATTGCGCTCTGCAACTTCAATTGTTGTTCCTGATCCCATATACGGATCGAGTACTAAGTCGCCAACATTTGAGGAGGCGAGGACAATTCTCTCCAATAATGCAACTGGTTTTTGTGTCGGATACCCCATGCGCTCAATTGCCATTGGATTGAGTGCTTGGACCTGGAAGACATCGGTGGGAAGTTTATCTGTATTTTGAGAAGTAATCCTCGCGCCCTTAGGATTTTGGGCACGACGCAATGATTTTTCGGTCCTCGGTTCGCGTATACAATCAGAGTTGAAGGTGTACTTATCAGACTTTGTATAAAACAAGATGGTGTCATGCTTTTTTGCATAAAAACGTTTAGATGCTCCGCCCGTCGCGTAAGTCCAAACAATCTCGTTTCGGAACATATCGCCTCCGAAAATCTGGTCCATCGCAATTTTGACGTAATGACTAGCGGTGGGATCTACGTGGAGATACAGTGACCCAGTCTGCTTGAGCACTCTGTGCAATTCAACAAGGCGCACGGATAAGGCAACTAGATAGGCAGGCAATCCATCCTTACGCTTGAAGATTCGAAGCAACGAATCTAAATAAGACCAGACCTTTGCCTGGTGCTCTCTTATCTCCTCTAACCATAGATCCTGATCCGAATCCCATCTCCAGTTATCATCAAATGCCTTTGCCTGGGCATTTCCACCGAAGCTACAGTTATAGATTCTCTTTGAGTTATAAGGTGGATCGAGATATATTAGATCAACTGATTCTGTCTCGAATACCTTTAGGGTGCTAAGGTTATCGCCGTAATAAAGAGTTTTGGACAAATGATCTTCCGCAGAGATTTAAGGAATGTTCTGAATTTCTAGCAAATCTTCAATCCCACAGTCCAGCACCGTGACGATCTTGGACGCCAGATCCAGGGATAGTGCCGCCGCCGCCTTGTCATCGGTACGTGCCAGGCGAGTGATAGTGGTCGCTGCCACCCCTGCCTGAACCGCAAGCGAGTTCATCGTGATCGGTTTCTCCCCCGCATCGGCACGACGCAGATTTGCCTTAGCGATTGCCTTGGCGAGAGTCAGACGCACTTGCTTTGCCATAGCAAGCACCATACCCCAAGCGCCCAAGCGGAGCAAACCGTCGCAGAGCGCCCGCTCCCCAGTGCCTAATGCTATAATTTTCTCGTTGAGGGCAAGAGGTTCATAGAAACCCGCCCTCTCAACCCAACCCCAGAAACCCATAGAGGTTCAGATCTATGCCTTCCGATCTCTCCACACTTGATCTGGCAACCATCAACGCCGCCCAGGGCGTGATCATTGCTGCCCTTCGGAACCAGTGCTGTCAGTGGGAGCAGGATTCCGCTGATGCTGCTGCCGATGGTCACCTCTCCAATGCGGTGATGGTTCAGCACTGGGCATTCGCTGCTGATCTGCTTGCCAGCAAGGTCAGCTGTGAGTTCGCTGCTCTCTTTGGTCGGGCACTGGATGCTCGCCTCAATTGGAGCAGCACCAACCGCACCATCGAGGAGCAACTGCTGAATGCCCTGGCAATTGAGGTGGCATCGCAGCAGGAGGAACCGCTGGTGCCTTGCCTGTAAAACCCAGTCCACTTGCCTTCACTGGGTGGATTCCCCTGCCACACTCCACCCACTACCCCAAGCAGCAATGGCAAACGAGCATCCTGATGCCCCCAAGCAGTTCGGCATTCGCCTGAACGAAGAGACGATGGAACTGGTCTCTGCCATTCAGAAGTTCCGCCAACGCACCAACCAACCCACCACCCTCTCATCCATCGTTGAGGACGCCATTCAGTGTCACTACAACCGATTGGTTAAAGAGGGTGCCATCTCTGATGAGCAATGACCCCACTACCCCCAGGAGCACTGAATCAACTGCTCCAATCACTCCCGCCTGAACGACCTGACCCATTCCCGCACCTGGCGGATCTCAGTGTTGATCAACTGCTTCAGCGGCGGGTAGAGATCACAGGGCAACTCAAGACCTTGGAGCAGGAGCGCCAAGCGATCGACGCCGAACTGCTGGAGGTGTTCTCCGATGCTGAACTGCGCTTTGGTGTTCGTGCCTCTGGTGGTTGGGTGCTCAGATCACGCTCTCGAACCAATTGGGACTACGACCCCGAAACCCGTGATGCCATCAAAGGACTACAGCAGCAGGCACAACGGGATGGACGGGCACAACCAATGGTGAGCACCTATTTGGTTGCCACCCAGGAAGGTGACTAATGCGTAGTTAGCAGTATTTAACGCTATAATCACAGCACAGAAACCCACAGAGGTTCAATCAAATGCTCAAGACCTCAGGCAACGGCACTCAGGCAACTGCCTCGACTGCCATCAAGTTCGCCCTGCGTCCCACTGCCGAAACCCTGGCGGACCTGTCACGCCCCATTGACCCTCGCCACCTGAAAACCAGGAAGCAAGGGAACACGACCCTCACCTACTGCCCCTGGAACACCATTGCCCGTCACCTTCACCACCGTGCTCCTGGTTGGTGCTGGGAAGTCCAGTCGGTTCAGGAGGTTGGTGGTTCCGCAGTGGTCACTGGGCGCCTGACCATTCCTACTGCTGATGGAGACCTACTCCACTACTCAGCAGTGGCATCTGAACCCTTGGAGTCGGCATCCAAAGCACCTGCTGCTGAGGTTGCTGCCTCTTCCTGCTTGAGAAGGGCAGCAGCATTGGCGGGTCTTGGGTTGGAGTTATGGCGTTGATCCAATGACAATCAACATCGAATGGCAAGACCAACACGGCAACTGGCATCACTACCAGACCAAGCAGAACTGGGCGGATGCCTATCGGTGTTTGGTAAGCATGAAAAAAATTAAAATGTAAAACCCTCATCCCAATCTTTATTTTGTAATCTAATTCGTGAAAGGTTATTTGATGGAGATGCGTATATATGATCACCAGGTTGTTTTACAATACCTTTGCCAAAATTCTGCCTTACAATATTGTCTCCTGGTTTCTTTTCTGATTTAAACTTCACCTGATCCCATTTTAATCCCAATTGCTTGCGTAATTGATTTGCTTTATTTTGTGCAGCATCATATCCATTTAAACCACGGGCAAGCACCGAATTTGTATCAGTGCGATATATGTAAAAAGTTTTTTCTTCTGTTACTGCCTCACTTACATCAAGAAATCTTTGAATTCTCTGTAGAAACTTCTTGAAAGTAATTGCTTTGCGCCTTTGAATATTCATTAAATTGAAGTAATTCTTCATTCTTATTTAGGTAATACCAAGCTGGATGAGAGCAGTTATGCCCTTTACCAGTAGTACCAGAATGAAATCGTTCAGTTTGATATTCCAAAAACAGTCTTGAATTTAATGCCTGAATCAGGTTGGGAAATGATTTACTCTTCTGACATTCAACGTTACCTCTTTTAGCACAGCAGAACACCCAGGAGTGCTGCTTGTCATTCCAAAGCAATGCTGCTTTGCGATGATTCCTCCTGGCTTCTGTACGCTCTGAGGAAGCGCAGAATGGACAAGAGAAGATCCATTTGCTAGTTCGATTATGCAATTGCACTTCTAATGGGTTATTGAGGTATGAGGACAATAAGAACATCCTATACTTCTGATCGATTAATGATTCCACTTGTATAATATTGCTTGCTATAATATTATAATACCAATCAATCTACAGGTCAACTTGACAGCATAGCCAGAAGCATTTATAATAACAATGTAGTTGCTTGAGAGACCTTTATACCTAAGATCTGAATCTTATAAATAACTACGTAGTAGTTTGAGATACACTAGGTTCAACTAGCCTCAAGGGTATTCAAGGTCCTTCAGGGCAAGTTCAATAGGAGTCAACAAAAGACATACTCCAGAGATGCCGTAGGCAATCCCTGAAAGGGATTGGTTTAAAGGTCTTTTAAAACATGCTTGAGCAATATCAAATCCCTTAAGGACTTGTGATCTAAGATGTAAAGAGAAGGAACATGATGATAATTGAGAATGTATAAATATGTATGAATGATGTTTAAAGTACTGATGAATAGAATTAAACCGCTTAGGGATCAGGTTTCTTATAAGCAGCATGAGTACTACATACGTGAGATTCGAGACCAGCTTTGTTCGCATTATCGATTAAATAAATCAGACTTAGTTAAGTTTTTAATCAAAAAAGAAGAGCATACTGTTGCTAGTTTATTAATCAATGACAAGCATCCTGGAGAATTAAGATGATGAAATATGTTCCCTTAACTTATCTAGAATATATGATGCTAGAGGAGATAGCAAAACGAAACAAGAAGAAGCCAGATAATCTGCTTAAGGAGTTCATACGCGAACAGTATAATAAACTTTAGAAGACCGTTAATTTTATAATAAAGGATGTGTAACACATGGATTTCCCAGAGCAGCAATCAACTCATGATGAGGAATACTCTCTTGAAGGTCCACGTGATAATCCGTTTGAACCTTACTCCTATGAGGAGGTTTCTCGCTATGCTGAAACGCATGACTTTTCAGACGAGGAATACGATTTGATAAATTCTTACTTTACCCTGCTTGAAAATTAATGTTACTTTTTTGCGATTAATATTATATAAAAGCCATTTAAATACGAGTTTTAAGTCTCAGCATGAGTAGGCTATGTGGATGTGCCAAGCCTACAGCTGTCACAGCAACATAGCGGAACCCAGGATGCCATGTTATGTTAGCTTAATAGCGAAAGACGTTCCAGCAGGGTTAGCGACCGCTCAATACAAATTAAATACTTTTTATTTCATTCACTTGCACACAGTGCTTTCATTTCCTGTAGGTATTATGTACCGTATCAGGTAATAATTAATACTTATTTTATAAGTTTTGACGACCGCAAACCGTCTTTAAACCCTGCTTAGAAAACAGTGAGATTGCGTGGGCTCATATTATCTTTGCTTTCAATGACTTTTTCGCCTAATTCAATGATTTCAATAACAGATATTACTCGAGGATTTAAAATATCCGATCGTGATATTGATACCTGGGTTTCAGAGGGCTGGTTCCCTGAATATAGATGGTGCAATGGTCGCAGATATTGGGATAGCGACAAGTTCCTTGAATTCATGAACTCTTCTCAACTTACTCAGAATAAGTTAAGAAAAGAGAAGAGCAATGTAGATAATATAGCTAGTTTAGTAGCAATCATATTTGCTGCGGTAGCAATCATGATGCTGTGCTTTCGGCAAATGTAACTTTAGCTAGACAATCACAAACTGTCTATAAACCCTATTTGTCGCCTTATCAGGAACGCTGCTCTCGGTTAATGGGCAGTACTTATTCAACCTACCCTTTTTGTCATGCCTAATTATTGTTCAAACTCACTTCACATCTCCAATCTCACTGCGGAGCAGAAGAACCTTATCTCCAAATCATTTATAAAAAAGCAAGAAACTCCCTACCCTGAATGGGAAAGCAAATTTCTTGCTACTTTTTGCCCTGAACCAGATTATTCTATTGTTCCTGTTGCTAAATGCTTTCCAGAGATTGATGTAAATTTTTCTAAAACACCAGAAGAAGCAATCACTGCATTGGTGAACAAGCCAGAGATTTATAAAGATTCCTGGTACGAATGGCGCTTACAGAATTGGGGTACCAAATGGGAGTTTTGTGATGTTACCTTGAATTCTGACACAGATGCATCAGAATTTGATTGCTCTTTTTCAACTGCATGGTCGCCTCCAATAGAAGGATTATTCAGAGTTTCTACAATGTTTCCCAACGCTTTATTTACTCTTTTCTACAGGGAAGATGGTTGTGATTTTACTGGGGTTACTTTTCTAAAAGATGGTAAGGCATTTGATCAGGATTTTCCTATCAGTAAAATTAGAAAATACTGGCTTAAGCAATTTGATCCAGATTTATTTGAGCGTTTTCAAGCAGATGAAGCAGAAGAGGACATTGATCTAATTGATGAGCTAAATGATCTCTGGTGCGACCATGATTCTGATGCTATTGATAGCATATTAGTTCCAGTTGCAGGCTGTCTTAAGCAATTGATTCTTTCCAACAATCCACCATCTGAGCCGATTCAATTAATGATTGGATCTCAGCTTATTGAAGTTGGAATCGAGCCATGGGTTCCAGCTGCGATTAAGTCGATGTCATTGGAGGATGCAACTAAACTTGTGCAGGAAGCCTTCCAATCCATATCTAAGCCAGTTGCTCTTACTGCTTCATAGAAAGCAGCATCTAATTGCAGTTCGTAGCACTAGCGACCCTGGAAATGCCTTCTGGATCGCTTTTTTATATCTTTGCCCTTTTGATTGGTTGTGCCTGAATCGCCCGGGTTTTTACCCTTCAAAGTAAACTGGATTTAATCCAGCTCATTAGGTCATTTGGGAATGACAATTATTGGAACAAGCGCTGGAACAAGCCACCAAACCCGCTGCTGGAACTGAGTTATGGCAACCTTCGAGATCTTCATGCCGGCCCTCAGTTCCACGATGACTGAGGGAAAAATCGTGGAATGGCTTAAGCAGCCTGGCGATCGGGTGGAACGGGGTGAATCGGTGCTGGTGGTGGAATCGG
>Ga0214917_10003735_pt1 | contig 17404 bp, 18 predicted proteins | sample LL_1208_BB_MetaG_FD_177983 | JGI IMG/M metagenome (GOLD analysis project Ga0214917, IMG submission 177983) | Freshwater microbial communities from Lake Lanier, Atlanta, Georgia, United States - LL_1208_BB | ecosystem: Environmental > Aquatic > Freshwater > Lake | place: USA: Georgia | collected... | reverse complement strand
CTTTTATTTTCATATTCGCACAACATATTCACTATTTGTAGAAAAGCCAACTACTTGCCCACCCTTTTCAAAAGCCTGCAGGAATTGTTCACGAACTTTGCGACGCCATCGTAGATTTTCCTCTTTATTCCTTGATCTAATTGCAACAATATCTGCTGGAATTTGAATCAAAATATCAGTCGGTTTTAGGGTTGAAATTAAATCTCGTTTTACTGGATTTTCTCCAACAACTTTCCAACTAACCATCAAGCGATCTGATTCATCCCCTGCATTTAATGCATCTGGCATGTCGCCATAAAAATTTGGGTGATATGAGGAGATGTTTACGCCTAGCTTTATTAAATTTAACTTTGCGTTACGGCTAACTAATGGGTCAAAGGTCCATGAAATTTCTGAAAAATTATTCTTTTTTGCCCAATGCCATTGGTCCATCTTTAACGCATAACCAACGCCTTGATCCCGGTACTCATCCAACACTGCAGTCATATGTGAGTGAAGGTGTAATCCGCTAGTTGTTGCAGGAAATGCAAAGGCTGCTCCGACACACTTTCCATCCATGAATGCACCTGAAAGATAGGAGCCGCTGTGCATCATTGCCCGCAAAAGATTTGGAGTTATCTCAGTTCCTGAATCCAAGGCCCAAGTTTGGTCAAAAATATTGCGCGCCAAGCTCAAATCATCATTTGAGATTAATTCTCGAATTTTACAAAAAGAATTCATTATTCTGTATTATACACCTACTACTGTAATTGATAAATTTGTTTAAAGATTCTAAGTAAGATAAATTACGTTATTGTCATGGAGGACGTTAACACAATGAAAATAAATAATTTGTGTGTTGCGATTACTTTTCACTACAACCAAAATAGATTGAAGTATCTAGAACAAGTAACCTCCCATTTGGATGATCTAGCAGAAACAGTGAAGCTTTTTATAATCACAAATGAGCACGAAGATAAATTTCTGAGCATGATTCAAAAATCTACAAAAGCTAAGAATTTTCAGATTGTAAGTTCAGCTCCTTTGTCACATCGCTACTACTTGACCTGGCAACATTTAGAAATTTTTCGAACTGAGTATAGAAATGATTTAAATATTTCACACTTTTTGTACCTTGAAGATGATATACAAATTAAGCAAAACAATATTTTCTATTGGCTAAAGGCGCGAGAAGATCTTCGCCAATATGGTCTAATCCCTTCGTTTTTACTTTACGAAGTTTCAAAAGGAAATAAGCGAAGCAATTCAGTATTTAAACCAATGATTTTTAGAAGCATACCAAAAATCAAAATTGGAGAATTTTACTGGTATCTAAACATGAGTCAACCTTACCAAGCAATGTATTTACTTGACAGGGAGCTTGCGAAAGAGCATTTGTTTGATAATCCACTAGAAAAAAGAGAAACTATTTGGGGAGTCCGCGAGACCGCGGCTGCAGGTTTAACTTTCGTTAACATACCAAGTGGATTTAGTTCTCGAGTAGCTGTTGGTTTTGATTACAATTCTTTTATAATAGATTCGAACTCATTGATCCATCATCTTCCGAATAATTACGTTAACAGACCCTTAACTGAATATGGAAAGATTAAGATACAAGATTTGGTTTTGACAAACAGAAACTTGTTTTATTTTGTAACCGAAATAAAAATTGTACTTTTACATGCAATTTGGAAAATTAGAAAAACACGGGTAAAGTATAAATACCAGATAATAAATCTTATGAGGCAAAGGATTTAAGTTTAGGCGCGGTATTTTTAATGATTACAAAAATCGTTTTTTAGAATTTGCTTGAAACTCAAGATACCTCTATTGAAAATGTAGTTCGACATACTCTGCGAGCAAGTGACCCCATATCAAATGTAATTCTTGAATTCGTGGAGTAGAATCTAATGTGCAATTCCAAATGTCGACTCCTTGTAGCTCAAGATTGCTTGACCCAGTCCACAATAGGACATTCACTCCGATAGTTAAAGCTTTATTAACTGCTCTTAGAACATTAACAGACTTTCCAGAAGTACTTAAAGCTATAAGCAAATCGCCTTTTCTCAACTCAGCTTCGACCAATCTTTCAAATACAAAATCGAATCCATAATCATTGGCAATTGCTGTTATCGCACTTTGTGATTCGTTAAGAGAAATCGCATGCAATGGCCGATGGTCGTTACTACATTTTGACACAAATTCAGCAGCTAGATGCATCGATTCAGCTGCTGATCCACCATTTCCAAGAAATGCAATTTTGTTACCATTTCTCAAAACTTCTACAATTGAATTTCCAGTTTCAATAATTCTGTCAAATTCCAAAAGTGATATTGACCGTTGCAACTTTTTCAGTTCAAGTAGTTTGCTGTGCTCCCAATGTGAAAAACTATTCATTTATTCATCATAGGGCATAATGACTCTATGGTCAATGACAATCTTACACCTATAGTACAGATCTTAACTCCAAAAATTGAAAAAGTTAAAAATTTGATTATTCTTGATCGTGATGGAACTATTAATAGGGATTTCGGCTATACGTATAAGTTATCTGATCTAGTTGTTTTGACTAAAAACTTAGAAATAATCAAGAGATTTGTTGATGAGAACTCATTAGTGCTATGCGTGACGAACCAATCAGGAATCGGAAGAGGATACTTTACTACGTATGAAGCGTCTACCTTTAATTCAGCACTTTCTCATGAAATTAAGAAATACCAAATTGCAGTTGATACATTTTTTATGTGCCCACATACTCCAGATTCTAACTGTAGGTGCAGAAAGCCAAGTACTTTAATGGTCGAGATGGCATTGAGCTATAGTAAAGTGCCACTGTCGAGATCAATTTTTATAGGTGACTCAAAAACAGACTCAGAGACATGCCATAAAATAGGTATGAAATTTATCCAAGTGCCTAAAAATAACTTGTAGGTTTGATACAACTCTAGTATATCATTAAAGGTCATGTACATATCAAAGAGCCCAATGCGAATAACTTTTATTGGTGGCGGAACTGACTATGAATCTTTTTTTGGCAAAAACCAAGGTTCTTCAATATTTGCAACAATTAATAAATTTGTATATGTATCTACAATTAATCAACCAGCTTTTGTTAAAGATTTATACAAATTTACCTATCGTAAGACTGAGAGTGTGGGCGATATAAGCGAAATCGAGCACCCCGTAGTACGCGAAACGCTGAAGGAATTTAAATGGAATACACCAATAAACATTGCTACCATGGCAGATCTTCCGGAAAGTTCTGGTTTGGGATCCTCCTCTGCTTTTACGGCCGCTATTTACCAAAATCTTGCTACAAGAAGAGGTGTTAGTTTGGATCCAGAAAGTTTGGCGCAAAAAGCAATCTCAATAGAGAGACACAAACTCCAAGAACCTGGCGGGTGGCAGGATCAAATTTCTACAACTTATGGAGGACTGAGACACATAAGTTTTTCTCAGAAAAACTTTACCGTATCGGATAATTTGCTTGAAGAACAACTTGTTGAATACTTAAAACCTAGAATGATTTTGCTTCGCACAAATTTAATTAGGAAAGATATGGGGTCGGCACTTTTAACTGAAAAGTTTGTTCGAGAAAAAAATAACCAAGCTGAGCTTAAGAGCTTATCTGATTATTCTCAAAGCTCCTGGGCAAAAATTACTAAAAGTAATTCTCTAGAAGGTATTTTTCAAATTCTACAGGATTGCATTCGAACTTCATGGAATTGCAAATCTAAGTGGGGAAACCAAATTTTATCTACAGAAGTCAACGCGGTAATATCCAAGATTAGAAAAAGAGGTGCTTCATGTTACAAGTTGGTTGGAGCTGGTGGGGGAGGGTTTTTATTGGTAGCAGATCATCCTTCTCTTATTTCAGAAATTAAACTTGATTTCTCTGTGGAGGACTACATTGATTTCGAGTTATACATGGAGGGGACCAGCACTTTACTTTATGACTAATAATATTTTGGTTACTGGCGTTAGAGGATTTGTTGGATCAAATTTTGCATTGCAAGCAAATACAGAAAAATTTAATGTCATAGGTCTAAGTTGGACTAAAGACAAATGGAATGCAGATGATTACAAAAATCATTTGTATAAAATTACGCAAGACATCGAACTCGAATCGGTAGTGCACTTAGGAGCAATTGCGTCTACCAGACTTATTGATAAAAAAATTCTAAATGGATTTAACGTAGAGGCAGTCAAAATCATTGCTGATTTCTGTGTCTCTAAGAAAACTCCCTTAGTTTTTGCCTCATCTGCTGCAATTTATGGCAACTCCCATGGTTTTTTATCACCTTATGCAATCTCAAAGCAGCAAGGAGAATCAATTATCAAAAGTACTTACGGCCTTAGCTTTGCAACGTTAAGACTTTTTAATGTCTACGGATTTAATGAAATTGAGAAAAAAGAGATGAAATCGGTAATAAGCGACATGATAATTTCAGGATTACGGCACAAAAAAATCTCAATTTGGAAATTTGATAATTTGACTCCAGGTTTGCAATCTAGAGATTTCGTCAACGTTCTAGATGTTAGCAGAGTAATTTTGAATTTAATTATGTCATCAACATATCCGAACGAAACTCTAGATTTGGGTTCGGGCCAATCTTATAAATTCATTGATTTGGCAAAATTTATCTCTTCAATTGACCCTAAAATTGTAATTGATTTTACTGATCCGCCCGAGGAATATAATGAGAAATTTTACCAGAAATACACATGCGCAGATATGTCATGGCTTGAAACATTTAATATGGGAATAAAACCATTCTCACCTTATGAAAAGATACATAGCCTTATAGAACAATATCAGAAAATTTTAGATTTTGGAGATTTGAAAACATTAAAGTAACTAAAGTAGACTAAACTTTTATTATGAAGATCAAGGTAGGATTCTTAGCTTCAAGTTTTGTAAATCGATATGGTTCCGGGACTGGAAAGCATTTTGCTATTGTTACCAAAATGCTTTGTGAAGATTACAATTCACAAGTTGAGGTAACTCTATTTTGCAATAATCATGACCAAGTTTTAGCTCTAAAAAAAGATCAAAATTATCATAAAGCAAATTTAGTTTTATTTCCTTCAGTAAAAGGAAGTTGGCTAAGATCATCAAGGCAATATTTTAAATATGCACTAACTTCAAGACGAGATAAAATTGATTTAATTCACTTCTCTGTGCCAAGACTCTATCCTTTTTTTTGGTTTTTTCCCGCGAAAAAATTTGTTTGCACATTTCATGCCGGTGGTGATATTACCTCCGAAAAATATAATTTTATTTTATCGCGCGAAGTCTATAATTTGTCAGCCAAGATTTTTTTTCGTAAGCTCAATGCAATTATTGCCGTTTCTGAATTTGGGAAAAATGAAATTTCGGAAGCTTATGGAATACCTAAACAATTGATAAATGTCATGCATGTTGGAACTGACGATGTTTGGAAATCTAATCTAAATCTAGCCAAAAGTCATTCTAAGCCGAAAAAAAAACTCATAGTGGTAATTGGCCGCTGGCAGAAATTTAAAAACGTTCAAGTTGTCTCTGATGCACTTGCAAAAGCGAACCACTCTGATTTAAGTGAATTTTTTTTCGTTTTTGTCGGCAAGAAAATTTCCTCAAATGCAAAGATTATCAATGAGCATTTATCCGACTTAGATAACGAATTATATGAAACTATTGAGTATCTTGATGACGACAGTTATGCTTCAATCATATCTGAGGCTGATTTAGTTATTGTACCTAGCTTAAATGAAGGATTTTCTCATCCAGTTTTTGATGCCTTTAGCTTTGGTACTCGCCTACTTATTCACAGCCCTTCGCCTGCAGCTGAAATTCTAGTAGCAAAAAAAGGAGTTTTAGCTGCGGACCTGAGTCATTCTAATAATATTTTAAATTTGATTAACGATGCTCTTGCGATGCCAAAGAGTAATTTAGTTGAAAATAGATTATATCTTAATTCTATAGAAGCAACATGGGGGCATCTTACTAAAAACTATTTAAAACTTTATCTTGATTTAATAAATAATTAAAGAAATTTGGATCATTAGTTTTATGTTAATGTATGTGGATGAATTCAAACTCGAGAGAATACTATATAGTTGACTTTGTTGCGAGCCGCAAATACTATCATCAATACCCTTTGATTATTGGACTATCACAATTTTTATCAAAAAGGAGCCATTCACCGGTCATTTTGCTTCCATACATAGCGGACAAACTAGAACTTGAGTCTAGTGATGGGGCCGTGAACTATATATTGGATTCCGGATATAGCAGTCGAAACACTCGGCCAATGAGGCATCTAATCCTTAAGCTGTTGACAATACTGTGTGGAAGCCAAAGTTCTGGTCAGCTAATTAAGAGACGTATGCGCAAAATTTATACTGCTCCAGGACTTGCTTATTTTCAAAACATTAAAAGCATCACTAGTAAACATATTGTTTTCCCAACACTAGATCCACTAAGTCTTGAATTAGCTTTAAGACTTTCAACAAGCCCTAACATGAAAGACTACTATTTTTATTTTCGCATCGTTGGATCAGAATCTCGCGGGATCTTATCATCAGGAGGTGAACTCAAATTATTGCTTAGTTTAGTTAATCTTCACCCTAATAAGATAAGAATTGGTGTTGAGACTATTGGTTATAAAACATATCTAGAAAATTTAGGCTTTGATCCAAGTTTTATTTTTTGGTCGCCGTGGCCTTGTTTAGATAATTTTAATAAAACCAAGTCAGAAAATAATCCCATAAAAATAGGCTTCTTGGGTTGTGCAAAACAACGAAAAGGATTCGACAATATACCCAAAATTATAAGCCAGCTAAAAATGGAAGGAGTTAACTTTGATATTCTGATTCAGGAGGCAAACTTTCCTTGGGCTGAATATGTAAAAACAAAGGATGATATTGAAGCAATTATGGGATGTGCGTTTAAATTCTTACCAAGTAATTTGGAACTTATCGAATTACAAGAAAATGTGAATAAATGTGATGTATTGATATTACCTTATGATACTAATTCATACTCAATAAATGCATCTGGTGTTTTGTATCATGCTTGTGATTCTAGTGTACCCATAGTTACAGCAAAAGGAGTGGGTTTTACTGCCGAGATAGAGAAGTTTAATCTGGGTTTAACATATGCTAACTTGGACGAGATTCCAAAAATTATTAAAAAAATTCGATTTGCGAAGTTTGAATTTTTAAATTATAACTCTGAAAGAATGAAGGCAAACAATCAATTCTTTTTTATTTAGTAAACTAAAATACATGCAGTCATAATCAATGTAATCGATTAAAGTGAGTCTTGAGTGGCAGTGATTCAAATAATCCATACAGAGTTTTTTGAGGAACAAGTAATTATCAAAAGCTATCTTAAGTTAAAAACATTGATAGCTAATTAATTACTTTTACAAGTTTATTTTAAATTTACTCTGAGATAGAAATGAATTAATTAGCATCAACCTTCGGCAATAATCCGAATTAAAAGCAACAATGCGAATTTATACTATTGTCTAGGAAAGCTTCTTATAAACTTCTAAAGTGTTGATATAGTGCTGATGAAAAAATAAACCTATAGATTTTTTAGTTGCGGCCAACTTGAATCTCTCTTAGAAATAACACTCGGATTAGCAGGCCAATTGATTTCAAGATTTGGGTCGTTCCACAGAACTCCTCTTGCGCTTTCTGCGGAATAAAAATTATCTATGAAATAAATCAGGCTAGAGTTTGGAGCAAGTGTCAAATAGCCATGAGCGCAATCGATAGGTACCACTAAACCTTGAAGATCACTTGTTAAACCTGTCTCTACTGTTAAATGTTCGCCATAGGTTTTAGAGTGAATTCGAAGATCTAAGACTACTTCAAAAATTTTTCCTGAAATACAGTATATGATTTTGTTTTCAGAATATGGTGAAGTTTGAAAGTGAAGTCCTCTAAGTGTTAATGGTTTAGGATTAGTAACGATACTAATTTGCTTGATGCTAAATTTACTTTGAGTGAGATTTTCTTCCCATAGGCGTGTCAAAGTTCCTCTCTCATCTTGTTTTTGATTTGTTGCTAATCCAAAAACACCCTCGATACGTAAGGGAATGACCTCAATTCTTTCAGATTGAAACATTTAAAAATACTCAACTTCTGGGATCGCCCGAATTAATCTTGACCCCAACTGAATTTGAGCATTAACTTGCATTTTTATCTCCGTTGAAAGATTCCATGGTATGACCAACAAAATATCTGGTCTTTCTGAGTTAAGCATTTTCGGTTCAACAATTGGAATTAGGCTTCCTGGGATGAATCTACCCTGCTTATTTGGATTTAAATCCACAACATACTCAATTGTATCGGATTTGATACCACAATAATTCAGTAATGTAGTTCCTTTAGCAGCGGCCCCATATGCTGCAATTCGCATTCCATTTTCTTTATTTTTATTAAGCTCCTTTATTAAATCAGATTTTATTTTGTTTACTTTAGTCTGGAGTGGCTTATAAATTTTTTCATTTCGAGGATCAAATTGAGCTTCCAGATTTAAGACTTTTTGTACATTTTGACTAACTTTCCATTTCGAATCCTGTTTGGCTAAAAAAATTCTGATAGACCCGCCATGTGACGATAATCTCTCAACATCAAATATTTTTAGATTGTGTTGCCAAAGTAACGGGATTAGAGCCGTTATGCTTAAATATGAGTAATGTTCGTGATAAATAGTATCAAATTGCGTATTTTTCAATAAATTTAGTAGGTGTGGAAATTCAAATGTTATAACGCCTTCATCAGAGATAAGAATTGAGATTCCAGCCAAAAAGTCATGCAAATTTGGGACGTGAGCCAATACATTATTACCAACTATCAATTTTGGTTTCTGTGAGCTAGATAGACCCCAAGCAAGTGATGTTCCAAAAAAATCAATTATAGTTGGAATACCTTTTTCGATAGCAGATTGAGCTACACCCGATGCCGGCTCAATTCCGATTACTGAAATTCCTTTTTCTTGGAAAAATTGTAGCAAGTAACCATCATTACTTGCTACTTCCAACACAAGGTCTTTATGATTCAAAGTTAGCATTCTGGTCATTTTTTGTGCATATTGTTTAGAATGCTTTAGCCAAGATGTAGAGGTTGAGGAATAATATACATAATCAGGATTGAATAAAACTTCTCTTGATAAACTCTCTGACAATTGAACCAAAGAACAGTTCTCACAAGTCATGGCGTGAAGTGGAAAATTCTTGTTCTGATTGTCATTTATCGGAGTACTTAAGAGACTATTTGCAATTGGACTATGTCCTAAATTCAGTAACGTCAATGATACCTGAGAATTGCATCCTCGACAATTCACCATTTTCCTACCCTATAGTTAGAGATTTCTTTCAACATTAATTCTTTAGCAGCTATTCCAGCGTTATATTCTTTGTACCATTTTGCTACTTGCTTGATAGATTCAATAGGTGAAAATTGAGGTTTCCAGCCTAAAAATTCCAGTGCTAAAGTTGAATTTAAATCAAGTGTTGTTGATTCATATTCATTGGAATTTCCTATTACATATTCAATTTTTCTATTGAATTGAACTTCAAACAGTCGAATGAGTTCCGTAACGGTGATTGAGTTCTCGGGTCCAAAATTAAAAGCCTGGGGAACGTTCGGAATTCCATTGAGGTGTGATTGACCGATTAGTAAGTAACCTTTAAGGCAATCAAGTATGTGTTGCCAAGGTCTGCTCGCATTTGGACTTCTGATAGATAAAACCTGATTAGACACAAGTGAATTTACTAAATCTGGCACTAATCGATTCTCGCCCCAATCACCCCCCCCCAATACATTTCCAGCTCTAGCGCTAGATATAGGAATTTCATGTGAATTACAAGTTAATGATAGACAATTAATAATCAATTCGCTTGCAGCTTTAGAGGCACTGTATGGATCTTTACCTCCTAACCTATCTGACTCGCTGAACGGTAAGTGTTTGCCTGTGTTTTGATAAACCTTATCGGAAGTCACAATTGTTATTCCTTTTATCGACTTTGATTTCAGTGACGAGAATAAAATGTTTGCAGTACCGACTACATTTGTTGAAATACTTTCAAGTGGTTTTTTTACAGATCTATTTACGAGTGCTTGAGCTGCTAGGTGAAATACGTAATCTGCTCCAGAATTTTGAATTGCTTTATCAACTTTCTTTTCATTTCTAATGTCTATCCAATATTCATTCGACAATAGTTTTTTAATTTGAGCGTCTTTGTACAATAAATGATCTGAATGTGCAACGGGCAATGAAAGTCCTAGCACTTCAGCTCCTAGTTGAGTTAATAGGCAAGTAAGCCATGTCCCCTTAAATCCAGTATGTCCTGTAACCAAAACACGTTTATCCTGCCAAATTCTTGGATCTATGTCCAAGGCAGCGCACCTTTCTCGATGGCTTCCTCTAAACGATGTAAGTCTCTTATTGTATCTACTGGCTGCCAAAATCCCGAGTGTTTAAACGCTCCTAATTTTCCATCTCTTGCAATTTTTGGGAGGATATCAAATTCTAGAGAGGCAGAACCTGAAGACATATATTCAAAAACTTCTGGACTAAAAACAAAGAATCCTCCATTAACCCAAGCGCCGTCTCCTTTTGGCTTTTCTTCAAAATTAATAACTTTATCCACGTCTAAATTCAAAGCCCCAAATCTAGCTAAAGGTTGTACAGCTGTTAAAGTTACACATGCTTTGAGCTCATTATGCTTTGTGATTAAGCTTGAAATGTCAACATCAGAAACTCCATCACCATAAGTGAGCAAAAAATCTTCCTTAAGTAAATTCTTTAAGCGAGAGATTCGGCCCCCTGTATTAGTGTCTATACCTGTATCTAGTACTGTAACTTTCCAGCTAGGCCCTCTCAAACTATGTATTTCTTGTTTTGATGACGAAAGATCAAATGTTAAATCTGCTTGATGTAACCAAAAATTCGCAAAATATTCTCTAATTTGTTGGCCTTTGTAACCTGTAAGAATAATAAATTCAGTTAAACCGTGTAACGAATAATTCTGCATGATGTGCCAAATCAATGGCTTTCCACCCGCTTCAACTAACGGTTTTGGTTTTAAACTGGTTTCCTCTGTGAGCCGCGTGCCTCGCCCACCTGCCAGAATAACAACTTTCATTACCTTAAAATAGTACAAATTTATCCCAAATCCAAATGGATATATAACATTGAGCAGAATTTTTGTATAAATGCAAAAGTTTCTCTACTTTCAGGGTCCAAGCAACGATAATTTACTTTAGATACCTGTGCATAATTGAAGTGAAGCTAAATTCATTTATTCCTTAATATAAAAGATGATCTAAACCTCCTAAACATGTGTTTATATCTTTTTAAAAATACAACTACAATCTTGAGTAAAAATTTGTCGTGTAATTCTGCATCCAAATTTGGAGGAGTTTTAATAAAATAAGTACCTTGATACTTACTTAATACGAAACCTGATTGTTTAAGACTCAAAAACTTAAAATAATTAATTTCAGCATTTAGAATAGATTTTATTAGTTTTGGTGATACATAATATTTACCTAATTTATCTAATTTTGTGTTTAACGGAAAATCACAAAATAAATTTAAAAAATTTAAACCAAGGATTTGTTCAGAAGTCAGTGGGTGCTTATTTGATTTTCTAGTAAGTCTCTTCTGCTCTCGCGTCCAAAATTCCAACGACTGAGAGTACAATTTTTCCAATGTGTCTTTAGCGCCGATCTGAACCGTTCCGGGAATTCCGCCCAAAACTCCATCAACAGAGTGAAAAATTCCACTGTAGTGCTCTGCGAAAAATCCAAGAACATTACTATTAGAAGTTGCAGATTCTTGGTAGTTTTCAATCAAATTTATTAGAAATTTTGGATCAGAAGGCAACATTTCTATTCGAGCTTTTAAAACTAAATTGTTACTGCAGGCTCGAATTCCGTTGTAATTGGTAAGAAAAAACCGCGAAAAATTATTTTCACTTGCTGACGTTTTCTTATGCATAAAAATCCAACGGTCATTAACAAAAATATCAGGTCCCGGATCATTGTTAATAACAACTTTGTCTGTATATTTCAAAAAAGTTTTTGGTAGTTCTTTAGAATAAGTTGAAATCACGATTTCGTTTTTGGAATTTAAACTTTTGAATATTTTGAAGCTAGAAAGTATTTCATCGAAGTCTAACTTGTCATCAAGGCGATTAAGTATTAGTCCTGGAATTACCAAACTGGTTGGGTTACTACTAAAATATTCATTTAACACTTTTCGAGTATACCTTAAGAAGGAAATTTCCCTAAGGAAATCTTATGCCAATATGTAGCTTGCTGAATGTATATTGTAAAAGTTTTTCTGTAGTTTCTAAATGAGCAATTCTTGAATAAGAGATCTTTTAAGACATACTTTTAAAACATTTTGTCCACCATCAAAGTATTTGACAGTACAATGGATGTTCTATGTAGTTAGTATTGTGCTAAAATCCTGTATACTCGAAGTTATAAATGTGTTTTAGAATTAAGAGATTTATATAAGTTAGGGAGAGTAATTGAAAAAAAAGAATTTATTTATCAATTCGAATGTGAAAGAAAATACTTTGGTCGCAATCGTTGTCAGAAACTATAAAATTACAAGTCGCTTGGATATAACAAGTGTTGACGAAATATTACAGACTTCGATTTTGTCTTTAAAAAAAAATGATTTGGTCCGGCCCCATAAACATAATCTTATTAAAAGGGAAATTCTTGGAACTCAGGAAGTGTGGATTGTTTATAAAGGCCGGGGAGTGGTAAGTTTCTATGACGTGGATAATCAATTTTTGTGCTCAAAAAGAATAACTAAGGGTGACATGGTCTTGAATTTCAGAGGAGGTCACGGTTTAAAATCACTCTCAAGGAAGATGGTTTTTGTTGAGATTAAGAACGGACCATATAAAGGATCTGAAATTGATAAAGTATCAATCGATAGCTAAATCCCTGATATCAAATACGGAAACGATTCGTATAATTGATTTGGGTGAACACGGCTTTGCAGATTCTTTTTTTACGAAGCATTCGATTAGTGAAGCGTCTCAGACGGCTCCGCTTATATGCAGACTTGATGACTATTCTGGATTAGTACAAGTAGAAAATTTAACGTCCGCCGAAGATCGATATAATTATGTTGATTATGCATATACTTCCTCGAACTCGCAAGTGTCTAAGGATCATTGGTTTGAGTTAATAAACTCAGTTAACGATCGAAAAGCATTACGTTCATTAAAAATCCTAGAAATTGGATCGAATGACGGATTCTTACTTGAGATTGCCAAATCGTATACAAAAAAGCTAGTTGGAATTGATGCCTCAGATTACATGACTAATTTAGCGAATAATTCAGGAATTAATACGATTAAGGGAGTATTTGGGGATTCGCCCGATTTGATGGAGGTTTTAAAGACACAGTACTACAATTTTGATTTAATCTTTGCGAATAATGTTGTAAACCATTCGAACAATCCTATTAAATTTATAAGTGATGTTGCAAATCTGTTATCAAGAGATGGAATATTTGTTTTTGAAGTTCCATACTGGCTAGAAACAATCAAAAGTTATAGATTTGATCAGATCTACCATGAACATGTCACCTACTTTACGATTGAGTCGGCTGAATTTCTTTTGAATTTATGTGGTTTATATATGAATGACGTACAAGTTGTGAAATACCACGGAGGTTCTTTACGGATTTATGCGAGTCGAAATCAGTCGAGTTCTAGAGAGAAAATTGATTTGTTAAAGATTGAAAAGACCTTTAAGTTGAAGGAAAAATTCACATATGTTAATTATTCAATCAAAATTGCAAAAATTAAAGATGATTTTTTGAATAAATTAGATAAAAGTAACTTTAAGTGTGTTTTTGGAATAGGTGCTGCTGCAAAAGCAAATACTTTCCTAACATATTATGGTTTCAATGAGAAGAAGATGAAATTCATACTAGATTCTTCTCCTTTTAAGCAAGGCAAAATTACTCCAGTCACCAAAATTCCCATAGTCCCAGACGATTTTATTAAGACTTTAAAGGAAGGCACGGGAATTGTGTTAGCATGGAACTTGAATATGAGTTTGAAAAAAAAATTGATAAATTTAAATGACAGGATAGAGTTCATTGATACTTTCGGTGAAGTAGATTAATACACTAGGTGGAGAGGAGTATCATGACCAAAACAGCTTTTATAACTGGAATTTCTGGACAGGATGGCAGTTATCTGGCGGAGTTTTTGCTGGAACTTGGATATAAAGTAACTGGCATAATTAGAAGGAATTCTGTGGCCGAAAACCAAGATTACCGACTTTTGAAGTTATCGGGTTCTGTAGAGCTTGCTTATGGTGACTTACTTGACAACTCTTCCTTGAGTGCTGCCCTATCGAAATTCAAGCCTGATGAAATTTATAACCTTGCGGCTCAATCTCATGTGCGAATTAGTTCTGAAATTCCCCAATTTACTGCTCAGGTGAACGCATTGGGAGCTCTCAACTTACTCGAGGCTTATAGGTTAACTTGTCCAAAAGCATTATATTACCAAGCTTCCTCTTCGGAAATGTTTGGACAAAATATTGATTCTGATGGATTTCAGCGTGAATCAACAAAAATGGACCCTGTGAGTCCATACGGTTGTGCAAAGCTTTTTGCATATAATTTGACAAGACATTATAGGAATGCGTACCAACTTCATGCTACCAATGGAATACTTTTTAATCACGAGTCCCCCAGACGAGGTTCAAATTTTGTTACGAATAAAGTAGTAATCGGTGCTATCGCCATTTTGAATGGTAAACAGAAAGTACTTGAAATGGGTAACTTGGATTCATACAGAGATTGGGGGCATTCCTATGATTATGTTAGGGCAATGCACTTAATCGTAAATAGCTCTGAGCCATCAGATTTTGTTGTCTCAACAGGAGAATCGCACTCTGTTAGGGAGTTATGTGACTATGTTTTTAGCAAACTGGGATTAGATTATAGAAAATATGTAATTCAAAATTCAAAATTTCTTAGGCCAGAAGAACTACACGCTTTGAAAGGAGATTCAACTAAAATTAGAACACAACTTAAGTGGAAACCTAAGTATAACTTTGAAAAACTATTAGATGAAATGATTGAATACTGGCAAAATATTTATAAAGTATGAAAAATAATTTGCAAAATAGAATTGCAGTTATTGGTGGTACGGGATTTATCGGAGCGAGCATCTACAAAAACCTCAAACAAGTTGACTCTGAAATCATATACACATCTAGACACCACTTAAATATTTGCGAGGATAAAGACTTTATCAAATTTGATTTATTAAACAAACATAGCTGGGATAATCTATTGAATGGCTTTAAACCAAATGTAGTTATTTGTACAGCTTGGGAGACAGAACATGATAGATATTGGGATAAAGGCACAAATCTTGAATACATGAAATACACACTAGATTTTGCAGCTAGCTGCTTACGGGGAAGTGTTAACAAGTTTATTGGTTTTGGTTCAATGGCTGAATATGGCTTCTCGCCCGGTAAATGTAACTCTAAATTAACTCCGTTCAATCCGCAAAATGTTTATTCTGAATCTAAATTACTCACGAGTATCGCTTTACATAGAATAGCGAAGGATCTAGGAAAGAAAGTGAACTGGGTAAGATTATTTCAAGTATATGGAGTAAATGAAAAAAAAGAAAGACTGATCCCGCAAATTGTTTCAAATCTTGTCAACCGTTTGCCACTTACCATAAAATATCCCGAACACCAATTAGATTTTACTTATTTGAATGATATATCAAGCGCCATAAGAGTTATCGCTATGAATGATATAGATTTTTCTGTAAATATTGGAACAGGAATCGCTACAAGTGTGAGAAATCTTTGCTCTACGGTTTCAAATTTAACAGGCGCAAACTTAAGTAAATTTAAGTTTTTGGAAAACAGTGAATTAAAAGAGAGAGTGATTTATGTTGACCCTGATTACGATGACTTTAAGGGTATGTGGCAGGCTAAGTACTCTTTATTTGATGGACTAAAAGAAACCTATAAATTACTTTATAAAGCTTGAAAAATTTAATAAGTGAATCTTTAAATAACAAAAATAAATGTTTTAAAAGTATTTAATGGCTCTAATCTGCTGTAAGAAGTTATGGCATCAAGTGGCTTTTACTTATTATAAGTTTCAACTCGTGTTAAATTGCCCATACGATCAGCCATATTGCAGGTTTAGAATTAAATTTACTTTTCATTTGATTTTATGGGGAGAAGTACCATTTTTCTAACGATTGTAAAATTTTAGGTTTAGACTGCGTTAGAAAAATCCATTTGAAACAAGCCGATAGGTATGTCAATTTTTGACTGAATTTACAATATTGTTGATTTAACAATTAAAAAGGACACTGGAAGTTTTTAGTGATATCATGCTGAAATGGTAAAAGTGATACTTGATATCGGAGCCAATTCTGGATCATTTAGTGAATACATTTTACAAAACGTAAATGAAGCAAAAGTCATTGCATTTGAACCGAATCCAAAATTTGAACCTAATTTCAAAACCTTACTTGAGATTTATGAAGGCAGATTTAGCTATGAAATTAAAGCGGTATCGACTTTGATTGGTTCAAGCGAATTTTTTTTTACAGTGGACCCCTCGCAACAATTAAGTTCCTTGCTCAAGCCTAATCCACTAGGACTTTGGGATAATTATTCAAAGACCCATAGTATTCATGATTTTAAATCTTCTACTGTTTTGACTTGTGATGGAAAATTCATAAAACGAGAATATGGGAGTGAGGTTTATTTAGCAAAAATTGACATCCAAGGAAGTGATATTTCTGTTGCGAGAAATCTGTTGTCAAACCTTGATCTAGATTTCCTAATTATTGAGTTTCAAGGTTCAAGTTTACAAGAAGAATCTGTATATGTTGGGCAAGAAAATTCACTAGTGCATCTTTCTAGGTTGATAACGGATTTTGATTTGTCATCTATTAAACTTTTTCCAAATTCTGCAAATTCTGTAGAGTTTAATGTTCTTTTATGTAAAAAGAAAAATCTCAATCAATTTGATTTAGATTTTATAAATTTGCTAATAGATTCGGTGGTTCTGAAGAGATATTCGGAAATTTTAGCAATAGGGGACATCCCTCACACTCGTTTAGTAAAAAAGATAAATAGAATCCTAAAAAATTTTTTAGTGAAATTAAGTTTTTGAAATGTATGAAATTAAAATTATGCCTTTCTTGATGGGAGTTAATCGCATTAATGTTTATTGATGATAAAAATTGCCCATTGTGCAAAACTTCTTCACATTTTTTAGTCATAAAAGACTCTTTTCAGCACTTTAAATGTACCGACGTAAACTGTGCTTTGATTTTCGTTTATCCTCCTCCTTCCAATCTTGATGAAGTCTATAAGTGCAATTTAGATTTTG
>Ga0214917_10003733_pt1 | contig 17413 bp, 12 predicted proteins | sample LL_1208_BB_MetaG_FD_177983 | JGI IMG/M metagenome (GOLD analysis project Ga0214917, IMG submission 177983) | Freshwater microbial communities from Lake Lanier, Atlanta, Georgia, United States - LL_1208_BB | ecosystem: Environmental > Aquatic > Freshwater > Lake | place: USA: Georgia | collected... | reverse complement strand
CTAATTTAACTGCACCGCCTGCGGAATAGGCGTAAGCGGAGGTCGGGAAGTTGGTCGTGAGGTTGGCGGTGATCGCGGTGCTCAGTGGTCCACCGGTCGATGTGTCGCTTCCTCCGGTCAAGGAGGCAAAATCTTCGTTCAAGACGATTGGGGGAGGCGGACCGATCCGGAAGGTGTACGGAACCGTGCCCAGGCTGTTGGTGCCGTCCTGGATAGAGAGCACGGCATCGAAGTTGTTGCCCACCGCCCCTGTGACGCGGAACTGGAAGTTGTTGGTGGCCGCCACGCCATTGGTCAGCAGGGCACCGTAGCTGACGGCGTTGGTGGTGATGGGGGTCACCCCGTTCGTCGCCAGCAGCGTGGCCGTGACATTGGTCGCGTCGAGAGAGCCGACATTTTTAAGACCGAAGGCCACCGACACCAACTCTTCCGGGTCGATGGCATTGTTGGTGGGGGTATTTCCCTCGGCCACCAGTGTGTTGCCGGACGAGACGATCGACGCGGCCGTGACCTCGTTGAAATTGTAGGCCACCAGGGCGAAATCCTGATCGATCGTGGTTCCATAGTTCGGCACGCCGTCGGAATTGATGTTGGTTCCCGCCACCGTGATGGTCACGTTGCCGGTGGCCCCGGCAGGCAGAAAGACGCTCTCCACGTTGTTGCGGATATCCGCCGTACCCCCCGTGGTGGAATTGCCCCCGCTGAAAACATTACCCCGATAGGTCGTACCGTTGACCACCACGGTCAGGTCGAGATTGTTTTTGTAGGCGTTACCGGTGGTGGAACCGGGGGCATCGGTCCAGGCCACGGTGATGCGCACCGGCTTGCTGCTGCTGGTAATGGTACCCGACCAGCTGCGGGATTGGCCCGAGGCCGTGAAAATATCCGCCGTCAGCTGGTCTCGAAGGAAACGCGGCGTGGTATCAAAGGAAGTATCCAGATTCACCATACCCATGCCCTGATTGTTCGAGTACAGGTTGTCGTTGGCGGAAACGCCGGTCATGTAACGCGAAGCGTTCATCAGGTAGGCCTTGATCATGGCTGGACTTGCCGGGCTGGCGGCCGTCGCCCAACCCTTGTTAATGAACCACTGGTAAACCAACGCCGCCGCCCCTGCCACACCCGGCGTGGAGTGGCTCGTTCCCGAGGAGGCCGTGTAAAACTGTTGTCCGGAGGAGGGGAAAAAATTACTGCCCACTCCCCCGCTCACTCCGGTTCCATCGAAAATGGTCAGGGCGGTTCCCGTTCCGCTCATTGTTTTGACGTTCTGCGGAGCCCCGCCGGTGATGTGCGTTCCGGGAGCCATGATGTCCGGTTTTTTGCGGGAGTCCGAACAAGGACCGCGGCTGGAGAAACTGATGACGTCGTTGGCACTGTCGGCCCCAGTATCCGCAATGCCACTACCATCCGAGCCACCGAACGCGCGCACGTTCTCCGCGGCACCCACCGTGATGACATTTTTTGCGGTGCCCGGCGAACCGACCGTGGATGTTCCCGAGCCAGCGTTGCCGGCGGCGAAAACAAACGTCATTTGCTGATTGCCGGCGGTAGCCACGGCCGATCCCGAGGGCTGGGCATCCCGCACCAACCGGTCGTAGTTCTGCGCGTCCGCGTCGTAGGCTCCGGCGGTGTCGGCTCCCCAGGAGTTGCCGCTGACCCGGGCCCCGTCGCGGTAGGCGCGAGCGGCCAGATTGTCATAGCTGGGACTGGTGAAGTTGCTGACGTCGAAAATGATCGAACCCCCGACCTTGACGAAAGGAGCCACTCCCATGCCGTACTTGTATCCGTTGGCGTCAATGTGCGGACTGTTCGTCAGATTGACCTGTCCGGCGATGATGTGGGCGTTGAGATTGCCGTGGCCGTCCTGGGCCGAAGTCACGCTGCCGGTGTTGGCGGTTCCCTCCAGCCGCGTGTACACCACCCGGGAGAGGCTGTTGGTGATCGTCCCGTCCCTGTAGAGCGCAAAGTGATTGACGTTGGTTGAACCGTTGTCGATCGGTGAATCCGTCACGTCGACCACCAGGCCGGAGGCATCAAACTGGGCTTGGGTGAAACCCCGGTTGGCCAACCAATCCATGTACCCCGGCCCCGTGGGAACGTTTCCGGAAAGCTGACCGGCCATGATGATGCACTGCTTCTCGTCCCGTTTGCCGGGGGTCTGGTAGGGCCCGATGGAAATGATGTCCGGCTGCTCGGCGAGACTGGCGATTTGGACCGGCGGAAGCTTGGCCACAATATTGTAATAGTTGCCGGAGGGTCCCTGCTTGATCGGCGAGGCCAACTGCAGTTGTTCGATTTTTTTCAACGTTTCGGCGTTGGCTTTGGGGTTGAGCACCATTTGGATGGAAAAAAGCTCTGGCTCCGGCCGGTTGGCGGGACTTTGCTGATCCGCTGCCAGCGCATTCGGCTGGATTTTGTCCTGCGGTCGATAGGCTCCCTCCCAACGGACGTAATTTTTATCCGCCATTCTTTTTTGCATGGCACTAAGAACATTCCAGTCGCCGTACACGAGGTAGGCGTTTTCCGGTATGTAATCGATGATCTCCACGCCAAGTTTCTTCAACTCCTCCACCCACCCTGCCTGGACCGGTCCGGTCCATTGGATCAACTGCATTCGTTTACCAGGGAAATAAGCCAGGGGTTGTCGGCGGCCCTTCGTGCTCGGCAGATCCGTGTCGATCCGTCCGGCATTCAGATAAATGACATTGGGCTTGGGCTGGTCCTCGCTGGTGTCTTGAACGGAAGCCACTTTCGAGACTGGAACCGAAGAGGGATCGGCAGAAATGGTTTGAGTTTGGGAGGTTGACGAAAGGGTTTTGGACTGAGCAATCGGATTACTGGAATCAGCAATCGTGGATGTCTTGGACGGTTTTTTCGCTGTGAGGACATCTTCCGGATGCGAAAGAAAGAGAAATAAAAATCCTGCCACCAAAAGCGATCCAATAATGATCGCTAAAGCCCTAATCATCAGAGACTTATTGGAATTTTTTTCCGTAAAATTCTCCTTATCAAAAACTTACAGCATCATCGAATTTTTACTAGCCCCTTTCTTAAATCGATTGTGACATTTTGGTGACTGAAAAATGGGGGGATTCGCTTAATTTTCAGAAACTTAGCTCCTTAATCCCTCAGCCCAAACCCCTCTCTTCCACGGAGGGCGCATCGCGACTATGATAATCCGATGCCCAACGGTCTCACCATCTACGACACGACCCTGCGCGATGGCGCCCAGGGGGAGGGTGTCCATTTTTCTTTGTCCGACAAATTGCGTTTGGCCGAAAAACTGGCCGCCTTCGGAATCCACTATGTCGAGGGCGGTTGGCCTGGCTCCAACGACAAGGATCGCGAATTCTTTCCCGAAGCCAAAAAACTGAAGTGGGGATCCTGTAAACTGGCTGCCTTCGGCTCCACCCGCCGGGCCGGCGTGCAGGCCTCCGCCGATCCCCAGGTGAAACTGCTCCTTGAGGCGAATACTCCGGTCGTCACGATCTTTGGAAAAAGCTGGCTGCTCCATGTCGAAAAGGTCCTCCGCACCACTCCGGACGAAAATGTGGCCATGATCCGCGATACCGTCGCTTTTCTGAAAAAGGAAGGCCGAGAGGTCATCTACGACGCCGAGCACTTTTTTGACGGCCATGCCGATGATTCCGCCTACGCTTTGCGCACTCTCGAAGCCGCGGCCGAAGCCGGGGCCAGCTATCTGGTCCTCTGCGACACCAACGGCGGCCGCCTCCCCTCCCATGTGGCCGACGCCGTTCGCGAAGTGCGTGCCCGTTTTCCAAAGAACAAGATCGGGATCCACACCCACAACGACTGCGGACTCGGCGTGGCCAACGCCGTCGCCGCAGTGGAGGAGGGCGCCCTTCAAGTCCAAGGCACCATGAACGGCTATGGCGAAAGGACCGGCAACTGCAACCTCACCACCGTTCTGCCCATCCTGGAACTCAAGCTCGGCAAAAAGATCCTGCCTCCCGGCAACCTTAAGAAGCTCTCGGAGTTGTCCGGCCTGGTGGACGAGCTGGCCAACCTTCAACACGACCCCCGCGCCCCGTTCGTCGGCCGCACCGCCTTCGCCCACAAGGGCGGCATGCACGTCAATGCCGTCAACAAACTCGCCGCCAGCTTCGAGCACATCGAGCCCGGGGAGGTTGGCAACCATCAGCGCATCCTCGTGGGAGAACTCTCCGGCGGCGCCAACGTCATGATGAAGGCCCGGGAGCTGGGCATCACCCTCGACGAGAAGGCCGCCTCCACCCGCGACATCCTCGCCCACATCAAAAAACTGGAAAAGGAGGGCTACGAATTCGAAGCCGCCGACGCTTCGTTCGAACTGCTCGTCCGCCGATCCCTGGAAAAACTTTCCGCCCCTTTTCAATTGGACTCTTACAAGGTGGAGGTCGCCCGGGCCCGACCCAAGGCCCGCGAGACCAGTAAAGCCACCGTCTCCGTCCGGGTGGGCAAAAAGACCCACCGGACTTCCGCCACCGGAGACGGTCCGGTCAACGCCCTCGATGCCGCCTTGCGCAAAGCCCTTCTGCCTGCCTTCCCTGCCCTAAAAAAAATGAAGCTGATCGACTACAAGGTCCGGATCGTGAACTCCCGCGGCGGCACCGCCGCCCGGATCCGCGTTCTGGTGGAATCCACCGATGGCCAGCGCGAGTGGGGCACCGTGGGGGTCTCCACCAACATCCTTGAAGCCAGCGCCCACGCCTTGGTCGACAGTCTTTCCTACTTTTTGCTGCCTCGCCCGCCTGAAAAGCGGGTTGAGAAGTCTCCGCGGGTTGGATAAGGTTTTCTTTCGCTTTTCCGGAGTAGCTCAGCGGTAGAGCGGTCGGCTGTTAACCGATTGGTCGCTGGTTCGATCCCAGCCTCCGGAGCATCCGGATCTTCATTGATTTTTGCGCCCGGCGGGGGTCGAACCCACAACCTTCGGCTCCGGAGGCCGACACTCTATCCAGTTGAGCTACGGGCGCTTAAGGAACAAAATCCTACCCCACCCCCCGCCCGGTTCAAGACTCGCCCTTGGGCTGAACTTCCTTCTCTTTTCCCTGCACAAAAAAGGACTGCTTCACCTTCTCCCCCTCCTCATTCCACTCCACCCACCAACCGTCGGGAATGCCCTCCCGGTAGTTCGTTTCCACCCTCTTCTTCCCGTTGGACCACCACACCACAAAGGTGCCGTCCCGCTCCCCCTTTCGAAAGGTTCCGATCCCCTTTTTCTTTCCGTTTTCGTACCAGGTTTCCACCTTCCCGTTCCGTTTTCCATCCTGCCATCCGGTCCGCCGTTCCAAATTACCGTTGGCATACCACTCCGTGGCATCCCCGTCGGCCAAGCCTTTGCGAAAGCGCGTCTCCTGGAGTAACTGCCCTTGCGCGTCCCAAAGCCGGGCCCGACCCTCGCGCTGCCCATTTTCAAAATAGGCCTCGCTCTCCAGGGTGCCGTTGGCATGCCAACTGCGGTAACGACCGTGCATCCTCCCTTCCCAAAACTCCGCCTCGGTTTTCCGGCCTTGCGATTCCGCCCGCGCCGTTCCGGTGAAAGGTTTGCCTTGATAGGTGAAAAGATTCCCTTGGGCTTTCAGATCTGTCGCGGAAACCGTTTCCCCCGATCGCCCAAGTCCGAGGGTCACCACTGCCACCAGAAGAAGGGCGGCCCCGACGATTTTGGGACTCAGAGGGCCAAGGCGGCCAAAGCCGCCACCCGGCCGGCCAGATCGTGGAGGTTCTCCGGAACGATTTTTTCCGTGGTCACCGTGGGGTGGAGCCGGTCGTGCGCACTGTCCAGCTTGATGCCGGGAACGTATTCGTCCGAAAAAATCAGGTCGTTGACGAAATCCCGCCCGCCGTTTCTTCCGGTCCATCGCCAATAGAGATCCCTCATTTGGCGGTCGGATTCAATCAGGATTACCGAGACCACCGATCCCTTCAGGCGCATGGTCAGTTCACGAAACGAGGGGAACCACGTGGGAGGCTCGGTGAGCTCCCCGCGGATGATCAGCGTTTCCTGGCGGATCAGGTCGCGCACCGCGACCTCAAGTTCGCCTTTCCCGGGGTCATGGCAAGAATTTCCCACCATGCCGTTTTGGACAGACCCCCGCCCGCACCGTTCAACTCAATTGCCCCAAAAGTCCCGACCCGCCATCATCCTCCATCCATGAATCCCTCCCCGGTTTCTGCCCCCCGGAAAAACACCCGGCTCAACCGTACCGAGCTCCTGCGCATCATCCGCTTTGGAAGCGTGGGGGCCGCCGGGACGATCCTGAACACCCTCCTCGTCTGGTTTTTGCTCTCTTTTGGCTACAACCACCTCGGTTGGCATCCCGCGGATCACAAGGTGGTGACGGGGGCCGCCACCCTCTCCTGGGTGATTGTCTGCGGCATCAACTACCTGCTGAACGCCTTCTGGACCTTTCATCACTGGCCTCCCCATTGGCGGCAAGCTCTCCACTACTACTCCGTCGCCCTTTTTTCTTTTTCCATCCAGATCCTCATCCTGAACCTGCTTGTTTACCTCATCGTCACGGAGCGCCCCCTCGAAACCGCCCTCCTCAACGGTGTGGCCGTCGCCACCGGCGCCCTGATCAACTACCTCGCCGCCTCCCTCTGGGTTTTTGCACCTCACCGCCATCCCCTCCGGAGACACCAGCCGTGAAATTTTCCCAGCCGCACGCCGATCCCCATGTCCCCAGCGGGGGCAACATCATCTCCACCCTCCCCTCCACCACCCACCTCGGCATCGGGGCCCACGCCGACGATCTTGAAATCATGGCCTTCCCCGGAATCTGCGCCTGCCGGGAACAAAAAAAACTCCGCTTCTCCGGCGTCGTCGCCACCGATGGCGCGGGTGCCCCCCGCTCGGGGCCCTTTGCCCAAAAGTCCCCGGCGGAACTGATCCGGATCAGGCGGGAAGAGCAGAAACAGGCGGCGGGGTTGGGCGGATACGCGGCCGTCATCCAGTTAGCCCATCCCAGTGCCGAGATCCGTGGCGCCGGCCAAACCGCCCTGACCTCCGATCTCCTGCAGATTTTGCAAGCCGCCAAACCCAAGGTTCTCTATCTCCACAATCCCGCCGACCGCCACGAAACCCACCTCGCCGTCCTGCTCGCCAGCCTGGCGGCTCTCCGCCAGTTGCCTCCCGCCGACCGCCCTGCTGAGATTTACGGTTGCGAGGTATGGGGCGATCTCGACTGGGTTCCCGCGGAAAAAATTGTCCGTCTCCCCTGTGCAGCTCCCGCCGATTTCGGTCCATCCCTCCTGCGCGCATTCCGCTCGCAGGTGGAGGGCAAACGCTACGACCTTGCCGCGGCCGGCCGGCGCCGGGCCCAGGCTACTTTTGGCGATGCCTATGCTCCCGACCAGGCCGAGGAGGTGGTTCTGGCCCTGAATCTCAAGCCTTTGGTGGAAAACCCCGGGCTTTCCCTGGTTGATTTCGTCGCCGGCCTCACCGGCGAATTTCAGACAAAGACCCTGGAACGGATTCGCCGGCAGGAGTCGATTCGTTCGTGAACTCGGCCGAGTTATCCTCCCGGGTTTCCGAGGCGGCCCAACGGTTGGTCGGTCATCTGCAACGCACCCAGGTCAGCGATGGCAGCTGGTCGGTTCCCTACACCGGGCCGAATTTCCTGTTGCCGCTCTACGTCATCACCACCCACCTGACCCGCCGCCCGATTGCCGAACCCGAGCGGCCCCGCTTTGTGGCCGGCCTCCTGAAGCCGCAGCTGCCCGACGGATCCGTCGGTCTGCACGAGGAGTCAGTGAAGGGGGCCGTCTTCACCAGCTCCATTTCCTACGTTGCGCTGCGCCTGTTGGGCGAAAAGCCGGACCGGCCCGAGTTGGAAAAAATGCGCCACTGGATCCACGCCGCGGGCACCCCGGTCAAGGCGGCCGCTTGGGGAAAATTCATTCTCGCCCTGCTCAACCTCTACTCCTGGTCCGGCGTCACCCCCGTGCCCCCCGAACTTTACCTTCTGCCCAAATGGTTTCCTCTGCAGCCCATCAACATTTCCGGCTATGTCCGCATCGTCTATCTGCCCATGGCCTACTTCTACGGCCGCCGTTGGCAGGCCCCGCTTGATCCGGTGCTGCGCGAGCTCCGCCGCGAGCTCTTTCCCCAGGGCTACGGGCAGATCCGGTGGTCGAAACACCGCGCGGATCTTGCCCCCACCGACAACCTGGTTCCCGAATCCCTGCCGGTGCGTTGGATCATGCCCCTGGTCCAGCGGTTGGAGCCCATGATCCCCGCCTGGATCCGCCGTCGTGCGCTAAAACTCACCTACGAACACATCCTTTATGAGGACGAACAATCGGACTACATCCGCCAGGCCCCCGTCAACGCCTGCTACAACACCCTCGCCCACTACCTGGAAGGCCAATCAGAACGGGTGGAGAAAAGCTGGGCCAAACTGCCGCTCTACCTTTGGCAACACCCGGATCACACCGCCTGCCAGGGCTTCACCTCCTCCAAGGTCTGGGATACGGGTTTCACCCTCCAGGGTCTGACCCAACTCCCTGCTTCCTTCGTGCCGGCGGAGGTCGTGCAAAACGGGTGCCGCTATCTTGGCAATAACCAGGTGATCGACGAACTACCGAATCCCCGCCGCTATCATCGTCTACCGCGGAAGGGGGGCTGGCCTTTCAGTGAACGAAAGAACGGTTGGTCCATCGCCGACTGCACCGCGGAAAGCCTGCTGGCCCTGCTACCATCCAAACCCTTCCTACCCCAACCGGTCTCCCCGGAAATCATCCGGGAAGGCGTGAGGTTCATCCTCAGCTACCAGAACAAAAACGGGGGATGGGGTAGTTGCGACCGGATGGTGGGTCCGGAATGGATCGAGATTTTCAACGGGTCCCACGTGTTCGCCGACATCATGGTGGATCACTCCTTCGCCGAGTGCACCGGATCCGTCCTCTCCGCTCTCGCCCTCGTTCGCCGGGAGTTCCCCGAAATGGAGAGGGACCGGGTGGATCGGGCCATTCAAAATGGCATTCGTTACCTCACCGACACCCAGCTTCCGGACGGTTCGTGGGAGGCCGTCTGGGGCATCTGTTTCAACTATGGCACCTCCTTTGCCCTGCCGGGCCTTCGGGCCGCCGGCATTCCGGCCGACGATGCCCGCGTGAAGCTTGGTCGACAATTTCTTCTCCGCCAGCAGTTGCCGGACGGCGGCTGGGGAGAGCATCCGGATTCCTGCTATCAGCGCCGCCCGATCCCCTCCTCCACCGGTTTGGTGGAGCCGACCGCCTTGGCGGTGATCGCCTTGCTGGCTACCGGCTCTCGGGACGAGCCGGCTGTGACCCGCGGGCTGGAATTCCTGTTAAAAACCCAGCTACCGGACGGGGATTTTCCGCCGCAACCGATCCCCGGCCTGTTCTATCGGACCACCCTGATCCGTTACGACCACTACAAACGCGCCTTCCCGCTCAAGGCCTTTGCAAAATTTTTGGAATCGTAGTCCTAGTCCAGAAAATCGACGTTCACGTTAACCTTAACGTGAACGAAAAGCTGAAATTCTGCGGCTTTTAGCTTCTGGATTTGACCAGTCCCGCCAGCGCATAAGCCAGCGGCAGGCGGATCCAGCTCACCGCCGAAACCAGGTCCGCTGCGACCACGCTCGCGGAAGTCCGACCCTTCCAAGCTCCCGCCAAAGCCTTCAGGAACGGCCAGGCGAAGGTGAGGAAAGACTGCCCGTTGCCCATGAGCAGACCCATCGTGCGGGCCCGCTCCCGTTCGTCGTTTCGCCACAACGAAACCACCGCCCGGCGCAGGGACTGGGAGAAGGCGTCCTCCTTCGAGAAGCAGTCGTACAGGGCCCGGGAGAGAAGTTCCGGCACCCGGCAGGCCCGCCGACGGCTGCGGACAAAAGCCCGGAAATCCGGCGTCTCGGCCAGTTCGATCGCATCCACCAACCCGTTGGTGATGCCCGTGGCCGTCAAAGGATGGGTGTGGCCCGCCGCGTCACCGATCAGGATTCGCCGCCCGTTGCCGTAATCAGCCCGGGCCAAAAAGTGATTGGCCTGCCAGGAAAGCTGGCCCTTGCGGATCTGTTCCTCCGCGGCCTGGCGCCACACCGGCGGCAATGTGTCCCGGATCGCCTCAATGAGCCACGCCGGATCCTTCATCTCCGCCTTGTACTTCAGCGGGACGTCGACACAGATCCGGACGGTGGAAGGGGCGATTTCATAGCCGAGCAGGAAACTGGGCTGGCCAAGAAAGACATGCCCGTAGTCGGGATAAGGCGCCTTGACTCCCTCCAGCAAAATTCCCGTCATGGCGGAAATCGGCTTGTGCACGGAAGCTCCCCGCAGGCTGCGCCGGACCACGCTGGCCCGTCCATCCGCCCCGATAACCCGCTCCGCTTCGATCCGTTCGCCGTTTTCCAGGATCACCCCTTGGTCATCGGCGGTTTTGACCCTCACTCCGGGAAAGAAGGAAACCCCGCTGGTTTCGGATACGATTCGCCGCATCTCATCCACCAGATCTCCGTGGTGGAAAGCCAACCCGATCTGGCCGTCGACATAATCCAGTTTCACCGGCGACTCGCCGTGCCCCGGATAGACCACAAAGCCCCGTCCCCTCGGACGCCCCACCTTTTCGGCAATCTCACCAAAACCGATCTTTTGCAGTGTCGCCACCCCTTGGGGATGCAACCACTCCCCCGCGAATCTCTGCTTTTTCTGGCCCGCTGGATCAGCCTCCAAAAGGGCTACGGTCCGCCCAGCCAAGCCGTAGGCACGAGCCACGGCACAGCCGGCCGGCCCGCCTCCCACTACGATCACGTCAAAACGGTTTTTCATCCTGTTTGGGTTGACCAAGGTGGCTAGCACCTTTCGCGCCAATTCCAAGTAAAAGGCTTGGAATTTATTTGTAAGTTATTCCTGAAGAATCAGTTCTATCATCCAGGCGAGAAAGTGAATTTCCACCAAGGCCACCCTTTTGTCCCCCCTGGCCTTCTCCATTGCCCGCACCTCCAAATCACCCTCCCCCAGATCAAACTCGGCCGCCCGCCGGAGCCGATGGTCGTTGAGGCAAGCCACCAAAGTCTCCACCTCATCCTCCGCCACCTTCCAAACGCCGGCATGCCCCGCCGGAGGAACGGATTGTAACCAGCGGTCCAAGGATTTTTGCCGCCCAAGTCTCACCTCGTGCAGCCCTTCGATCCAGTGGATCGCCTCCTCCCCGCGAATCCCCGCTTCCTTTAATCCCGCCCGGCCGTACCAGAGGTTTGCCACCATCGGGTCCAGCTCCCCGGGGGCGGTTTGGTAGGCCTCACGCAAACCTTCCAGCACCTGCCGCACCAGGGCGGATTCAGGACCGGCCAGTTCGATCTGACGTCCCCCGCCCTTGGGTTTGAGAATTTTCACGCCGGGGCCGCCTCCAGGGTCGATTTGAGTCCAAACTCCTGCAGCCGGTGGCAGTAGAATTCCGCTTTCTCTCTCGTTTCCATCGCCACCACGCTCTTGCCCTGCTCGTGAACTTCCAACATGTGTTTCTTCGCCCTCGTTTCGTCAAAACCCAGGACCCGCATGAAGACAAAAACCACGTAACTCATCAGGTTCACCGGATCGTTCCAGACGATCACCTGCCATCCCCTGGCAAAAGCCTCGGAAAGATCGGTCTCCTGCCCCGGAATCACTTCCGGACTCGTCGTGGCACCACCCTTCATGCGGTCACTGTAAGGTTGAGAAGACCTTTTACAATCCGCTTCCCCGTCGCCAACGGCCGGTTCCCCGCTACAAAGAACGGATGAACGCTCCCCGCCTTGGGGCCATCGCCGTGGCTGCCTCGCTGGGCCTCCTTTTGGCCACGGCGCTGGTGCCATGGTCACGCCTCCTGCTTCCTTCGATGGCGGCCCCGGCCACACCTCCCGCCCTGCCGATCCTCGTGGCAATTGAGGATCTGGCCGGAGAACCGTGGCCGTGGCCCCGCCTGGATCTCACCCTCCTTCTTCGCGCCGTTTCCCCCTACCGACCCTCTCCCGTGGGCCTTCTTCTCCCGCTGGACTCCCCGGATGTGCTTGAACCCGTGCAGGACGATCAACTCGGCCGGGCCCTGGCAGCTTTCGAATCTCCCGTTCTTCCCGCCGTCACGTTCCGGGAACCCGGCCGGACCGAAACATTGGAGCTCCCCTCCCTGCCCCATCGCGGCTCCCTGCGGGGCCTCCGCCCGGCGGAGGGTTTCCTCGCTCCCGAGGAGAGTTTGCGCAAGGCCGCCCGGATCTCCGCCTGGAAAGTCACCCCGGAGGCGGACCGCCATGTTCATCGTCTTCCGCTTGTCTTCCGGCAGGGCGACCGGGTCGTGGCTTCCTGGCTTCTGGAAATGTACGCCCGGGCCGCCGGAGCGGACTTGGCCCGATCGGAACTTTCCGGTCGCCGACTTCTTCTGCGCGACGAACAAGGCCGCACCCTTCAAACCATCCCCGTCGATCTCCGCGGTTCGGTGCCGGTCGATTGGAATGCGCCGGATCCAACACCGGTCAAAATGGAAATTCGTTCGGTGGTCCTCGCCTCGGAACAGGAAAGAATCGGCGTCAACCCGGTCCATGATTTGGGAACTCTCACCAAACAACCGCTGATCGTCGCGGCCACTCTTCCGGAGGTGGACCCGTCCATCGACTCCCCATGGGGCCAGAAGGCCATGGTGGATGCCGTCCTGCGTGCCTGGACCCGCCTGGCGACCGGCCCTCTTCCCGTGCTGCATCCACCCCGCTGGCTCATCCTCGGTTGCCTGGTGTTTTCCGCTTGGGCCGGTCTGGTCCTGCCGTCCCGCTTCCCCGTTCGAATCACCGCAGCCCTTGGGCTCATGGCGCTGGTTTTTGCCTTGGGTTGGTTCGCCGCAAAATTTGGCGGTTACAGCGGTGCCCTGCCCTTGGCGCTTGGATCCGGACTCGCCCTGACTCTTTCCTATCCTCTCTCGCGTTGGCTGGAGAACGGTCATGTTCGTTGACCGCGTTCGGATCCACGCACGCGCCGGGGACGGCGGCGACGGCGTGATTAGTTTTCACCGGGAAAAGTTCGTCCCCAAGGGCGGCCCCGACGGCGGAGATGGTGGCCGCGGTGGCGATGTCGTCCTCGAGGTCGACCCGCAGATCAACAACCTGATCGACCTCCGCTTCCGTCCCCACGCCCGCGCCGGCCACGGCGGCAAGGGGGGCGGCAATAAATGCTCCGGAAAAAACGGAAAGCCCTGCGTGCTGAAGGTCCCGCTGGGCACGGTGGTTTACCCGCTGCCTCCCGGTGAAGAGGGCGAGGCTTTGGCCGATCTCACCCAACCCGGACAAACCCACCTGCTTTGCCGGGGCGGGCGCGGGGGACGCGGCAACGCCCGCTTTGCCAGTTCCATCCGGCAGGCGCCGCGCCACGCGGAGGATGGCCAACCGGGGGAAACCGGCGAGTTCGTCCTCGTCCTGAAATCCATCGCCCACGTCGGCCTGGTTGGACTGCCCAACGCCGGCAAGTCCAGCCTGCTCGCCGCCCTTTCCGCCGCCAAACCCAAGATCGCCTCCTACCCGTTCACCACCTTGCATCCGGCCATCGGCGTGGTCGGTTCGGCGGAGGAAAACCGCTTCACCGTGGCAGACATTCCCGGACTCGTGGAAGGTGCGCACGCCGGCAAAGGTCTGGGGCATGATTTCCTCCGACACATTGAACGCTGTGCCGTGCTTCTCTTTGTGATCGATGCCGCCGGGACCGAGGGGCGACAGCCGGCGGAAGACTATCGCCTGCTCAGGAAAGAGTTGCGGGAATACGACCAGGCTTTGACCCGCCGTCCCTTTCTGGTCGTCGCCAACAAGGCCGACCTTCCGGAGAGTACCGATCAACTTGCTTCCCTCCGGCAGGCTGCCCGCAAAACCGTTCTCCCGATTTCCGCCAAGACCGGAATAGGCATTCCCGAGCTGATCTCCGCCCTGCGGGACTCCCTGCCCGCTTGACCGGGTCGGCGAGATATTTAACATCCTTAAACATCCATCCAATGAAGCATTTTTGGATCCTTTTGGCCCTCATGGCTTTGGCCTCCTGCAAAAAGGGAGGCGGTCCCCCTAGGGATGCCCCCGTTCCGGTGGAACTGGTGGCTGTGGAGGTCGGTCCTCTTTTGGAAAAACTTCAGGCCTCCGGGGTCCTGGATGCGGAGGAGTCGGTCGACCTCAAACCGGAGGTGGACGGCGAAGTCACCTCCATCCAGATGACGGAAGGAGAAACCGTCAAAAAAGGGGGGCTGATCCTGCAGATCGATGAATCCAAACAGCAGGCCATCGTGGCGGAGGCGGAATCCGATTTTCGCTTGGCCCAGGAAACACTCCATCGCGCCGATGTGCTGCTCGCCGACGGCACCATCTCCAAACAGGAGCACGACCAGAGCCACGCGGGCTACCGGCGCTCCGAAGCAGCCCTTAACCTCGCACGCAAACGCCTGACCGAGTTCACGCTGACGGCACCTTTCGACGGCATTCTGGGCCGCCGTTACATCAGCGTCGGCCAATACGTCAGTCCCCAAACGATCCTGGTCAGCATTTATGCCCTGGACCGGATGAAACTGGATTTCAGCGTGCCCGAACGATACAGCGCCCGCGTCAAACCGGGCCAAACCCTCAGCCTGACCGTGGCCGCACACGGTGAGGAAAAGTTTTCCGGCGAGATCTATCTGGTGGAACCCGAGGTGGATTCGGAAACCCGCACTGTCCAGGTCCGCGCCTATGTCCCCAACGCCGACCACCGCCTGAAACCCGGCATGTTTGCCAATGTCAGTCTCTCCGTCGGCACCAAGGAAAGCGCCCTCACCCTCCCCGAAGACTGCATCTTCCCGCACACCGGAGGCTTCGCCGTCTATCGGGATGCCGGAGGAGTGGCCGAGCTCGTGCCCGTGCAGACGGGCCTCCGTATTCCCGGTCGGGTGGAAATCCTGAGCGGCCTCAAAGCCGGCGACCTCGTGGCCCGCTCCGGCAACCTCCGCCTCTCCCCGGGGCGCAAGCTGTTGCCCCAGCCAGCCTCCCCGTGAATCTTCCGGAATTCTGCATCCGGCGGCCCATCGCCGCCCTGATGTTCAACCTGGCCCTGGCTCTCATCGGAATCGTCGCCCTTTCCCGGTTGCCCGTCCGCGAGCTTCCCGACATCGATCCTCCGATTGTCTCCGTCACCACCGTGTATCCCGGGGCCAATGCCGCACTCGTCGAGGCTGATGTCACCGAACCGCTCGAGCAGGAAATCAACAATATCCCGGGCATCAAGATCCTCCGCAGCGAATCCCGCGAGCAAGTCAGCATCGTCACCGTCGAGTTTGAGTTGAACCACAGCGTCGACATCGGCGCCCAGGACATCCGCGACCGGATCAGTCGCGTCCGCGACAAGTTGCCCGACGACATCAAGGAACCCATCGTCGCCAAGCAGGACGCCGACGCCCAGGAGGTCATGTGGATCGCCCTCTTCAGCGAAAGCCGCTCCACCCTCGAACTCTCCAACTTGGCGGAACGCCAGATCCGGGACCGGCTTCAAGTGGTGCCCGGGGTCGGGGGCATCAACTTCGGCGGCCAAAAACGCCCCTCCATGCGCATCTGGCTGGACTCTTCCCGGATGGCCGCCCGCAAGATCACCGCCACGGATATCCGGGCCCTGCTGCAACAGGAAAACGTCGAGCTCCCCTCCGGCCGCATTGAGGGGGAGAAACGTTCCCTCAGCATCGTGGCCCGTGGGCGGATGGACAAACCGGAGCAGTATGCTGACCTGATTGTCCGGGAGGTGGACGGTTCGCCGGTTCGCCTGCGCGACGTCGCCACCGTGGAGATCGGCCCGGAGGTCGAGGACACCATCGCGCGCTTCAACGGGAAGCCGGCGGTGGGTCTGGGGGTGGTTAAACAGTCCGACGCTAACGCCATCGACGTCGCCCGCCGCGTCCGTGCGGAAATCACCCGCATCCGCCCCCTGCTTCCAGCGGATGTCAGTCTCGATTTTCCCTACGACTCCTCTCTCTACGTCGAAGCCGCCATCCACGAAGTGGCTGAGACCATCGGGGTTTCCTCGGTTCTCGTGATCCTTTTGATCTTTCTCTTTTTGCGGGACGCCCGCTCCACGGTGATTCCCGCCGCGGCGATCCCCATCTCGATTCTGGGAACCTTCGGGCTGCTCTACCTCTTCGGTTATAGCGTCAACATCCTTACCCTGCTGGCCCTGGTGCTGGCCATCGGCATCGTGGTCGATGACGCGATCGTCGTCCTCGAAAACATCGTCCGCCACATTGAGGAGGGCATGCCCCCCTTCGAAGCCAGTCTGCTTGCCATGAAAGAAATCACCGGGGCCGTCCTCGCCATCACCGCAAGTCTGGTGGTCGTTTTTCTCCCCATCGCCTTCCAAAGCGGCACCACCGGGATTCTCTTCCGGGAATTCGCCATCACCCTGGCTGGCGCCGTGGCCATTTCCGCCTTCGTCGCCCTCACCCTCAGCCCCGCTCTCGGCGCCCACTTTCTCCGTCCCGTCTCTTCCCGGCTACCCGCCTACCTTCACATGTTTGAACTGGGCTTGGAGAAGTTTTACCGGTTTTACGCCCGCAGCTTGGATGCCGCCATGAGACACAAAACCCTTTGGCTTGGGTTTGGCGCGGGCATCCTTGCCCTCACGATCCTGCTTTACCGCCTGATCCCCCAGGAGTTCCTACCCGAGGAGGACAAAGGCGTCATCGTGGCCGTCATCATTACCCCGGAGGGAGCCACCAGCGAGGCCACCGACCAGTATGTGCGGCAGGCGGAAAAAATCGCGGCCGACTACCCCGAAACCCGCGTCTTTTTTTCCGCGGTGGCCCTCGCCCGGGGCGCCCCCGGCCAGGCCAACCAGGGCATCATGTTTATCCGGCTCAAACCGGGCCGGGACCGCTCCGCCCAGGAATTGGCGCGTCCCGGTGCCCGCGGGTCGATGTTCACGCGCATGATCACCGAAATTCAGGGCGCCGTGGTGATTCCCTTCCTGCCCAAGGCCGTGGGGCGCGGCTTTGGCGAGACCTTTCAGGTGGTTCTACAGGGACCCGATCTGGCCGTCCTGGAAAAAACCGCCCGGGCCCTGCGGGACGAAATCGATCAGGCGGGGATCCTCAGCCAACCCCGCATCAGCCTGAATTTTGAAAAACCGCAGTTGAATCTGGATATCGACCGCTCCCGGGCCGCCAATCTCGGCATCTCCGTCCGCGATATTTCCGAGGCCCTGCAGATCCTTCTCGGCGGGCTCGACATCTCCCAGTTCAACTTCGAGGGCAAGCAGTATGACGTCATCGCCCAGCTCCGGCGGGGCGACCGCCTCGTCCCCGATGAGCTCAATGTGCTCTACGTCCGTTCCCGCAGCGGCGAGCTTGTGCCCATCCGGGATCTGGTCAAAGCGGGCGAAGAGGGCTCGGTCAACGCCATCTACCATTTCATGCGCCAACGCAGTGTTACCG
>Ga0214917_10003732_pt1 | contig 17416 bp, 14 predicted proteins | sample LL_1208_BB_MetaG_FD_177983 | JGI IMG/M metagenome (GOLD analysis project Ga0214917, IMG submission 177983) | Freshwater microbial communities from Lake Lanier, Atlanta, Georgia, United States - LL_1208_BB | ecosystem: Environmental > Aquatic > Freshwater > Lake | place: USA: Georgia | collected... | reverse complement strand
CCCAATGAAGCGTTGTTCTCGGTGCGGCTTGCCGGAAACTTACGAAACCATCGAATTTGATGATTTCGGCGTCTGCAACATCTGCCGGCAACATGAATTTAAAAAAGAGAAGATTGACTGGGGGGAGCGCAAAAAAATGTTGGATATCTTGGTACAGGAGCACCGGGGTCAATATGATTATGACTGTCTGATTCCTTTCTCCGGAGGCAAAGATTCCACCTTCACACTTTATTATCTCGTGAAGGAATACCGCTTGAAACCCTTGGTAGTGCAATTCAACCACGGATTTTTACGGCCCAATCTTTTGAGCAATAACGAGCGGACTTTCAGGAAGCTTGGGGTCGACTTTCTTTCCTTCACGCCAAACTGGAAAGTGGTGAAGCGGTTAATGTTGGAATCGTTGATTCGAAAGGGGGATTTCTGCTGGCATTGCCACACCGGGATTTTTTCTTATCCCATGCATGTGGCCATTAAGTACCAGGTGCCCCTGGTGTTCTGGGGGGAGCCATCCAGCGAGTACACTGCCTATTATGATTATCGGGAAAATGACATCGAACAGGTCGACGAAGTGCGTTTTAACCGTTACGTGAATCTAGGAATCACCGCGGAGGATATGAGGGGTATGATTGCTGACGGCCTGGATTTTGATCCAAGAGATTTAGCCCCTTATACCTATCCGCCGGTTCGGGATTTGAAGCGGCTGCGCTATCAGTCCGTTTGCCTCGGGTCTTTTATCCCTTGGGATGCCCGGGGGCAGGCCGAAATCATTATGCAGGAGCTTGGGTGGAAAGGGGACCAGGTCGAGGGCATGCCTCCAGGCAAATACCCCTATGAAAAAATTGAATGCTACATGCAGGGTGTGCGCGATTATCTCAAGTACCTCAAGCGCGGCTATGCCCGGGTTTCCCAGATGACGGCTTTGGATATCCGCAATGGTCGAATGGAAAAAGCCGAGGCCGAAAGTCTTGTGCGGGAATGGGAGGGAAAAAAGCCGCCCTCGTTGCAGTTGTTTTTGGAGTACTTGGATCTATCCGAGGATGAGTTTAACAAGATTGTGCGCAAACTGGTTGTCCCGCCCTTTCAGCCCGAATTTGGGCAGATTCCCTGGGCGGAAAAAACCGCTGACTTTGACCAGTGGTACCGGGATCGGCGGACATAAAAATCGGCATTATTGATGTTGGTCTTGGAAATACCGGCTCCCTGAAAGGAGCCTTAGAAAGCCTGGGCTGGGATCCTTATTTGATCTCCCGGGCTGGGGACCTCGGCCCCATCACGCAGCTGCTCTTGCCCGGCGTGGGCTCTTTTCGCGCAGCCATGACGCGCCTGAAAGAGGCCGGTTTGATTCCGGCAATTCACGATCATGTGCAATTTGGTCGGCCGCTTTTGGGAATTTGTTTGGGGATGCAAATTTTGGCTTCTTGGGGTGAGGAGGGCGGGGGCGAGAAAGGATTGGGCCTGATTCCAGGAAGAGTTACCGCCCTGAAGCCAGGGGGGGGACTCAGGATTCCCCATGTCGGCTGGAATGCAGTACACCAGCGTCTCCCTCACCCGCTACTCAAGGGCGTTAAATCCGGCGTGGATTATTATTTTGTGCACGGATTTGTCTTTGAGCCGGAGGAGCCCGATCGGGTTTTTGGGGAAACGCAGTATGGATCCCGCTTTGCGTCCATGGTCGGAATCAAAAATGTCTTCGGAGTCCAGTTTCACCCAGAAAAAAGTCAAAAGAACGGCCTAAAATTCTTGGACAATTTTTGCCGGTGGGGTGGCCAGTGTTAAAGCGGCGCGTGATTCCTCTGGAGCTGCTTAGAAACCGAAGACTGGTCAAAACGGTCCGATTTGGTGCCAGCCGGGATGTTGGGGATCCGGTCAAGAGCTCGCAAGTTTATAGCGATCAGGATGCTGATGAGCTAATGATTTTGAATATCGATGGGCCATCCGCAAACTTCCGTGAGTTTGGTCAAATCGTCAACCGCATCGCCTCTTGTTGCTTTGTGCCTTTGTCAGTCGGCGGGGGGATCCGGAGTGAGGATCATGCAGACGCTCTTTTCATCGCCGGCGCAGACAAGGTCGTCGTGAATACGGTGGCCTACGACCAGCCCCATGTAGTGACGGCAATCGCGAATAAGTATGGCTCTCAGGCTGTGGTGGCTGGCATCGACTATTCAGGGTCGCCTCATAGGCCTGGGCTGCTGTCTTCCGGCGGCCGAAAAGTAGAAAAGGTGAGTGTTGGAGAACATCTGACAAATCTAAAAAATGCCGGAGCGGGTGAAATTTTGCTCCAATCGGTGGATCGGGATGGCCTAATGGAAGGCTATGATCTAACCCTTCTGCGGGAAGTGGCCGCCCAAATATCCATGCCTCTGATTGTGGCGGGTGGAGCTGGCGGCTTTACGGATCTGGTCAATGCCTTTGATGCCGGTGCAGACGCAGCTGCTTGTGGTAGCCTTTTCAATTTTGGCGACAACAACCCTCTCCGTGCAAAAGCATTTCTAAAAAACCGCGGGGTCCTGGTAAAACAAACCTGAAATTCCCTATCAAAGTGATGCAGGATGATAAAATTTTTCTGCGCCGCCTTGGCCCTCGGGATGCCACTGGGAGCTATCTACGTTGGCTAAAAAATCCTGCCGTTAATAAATTTTTGGAAGTCCGCTTTGCCCCGCCCAAGAGCCTCCGTGAACTTCGAGCCCAGATCCGCAAGTCTAATCATGATCCGCGCATGCTCCTGCTAGGGATCTTTGAGCGTTGTCGGGGAAACCACATCGGGAATATTAAACTGGGACCGATTAACCGGCATCATCGGACAGCTGAAATTGGCTTTTTAATCGGAGAAAAAAAGGAGTGGGGGAAGGGTTTTGCTTCGAGATCGATCCGACTGGTATGTGCGCACGCCTTTGGTGAGCTGGGTCTGGTAAAAATCACCGCAGGATGTTATCGGAGCAATCAAGGCTCCCAGCGGGCCCTCCGGCGTGCCGGGTTCCGCCGGGAGGGAAGGCTGGCGCGGCAATGGCAAAGTCGAAAGGGAAGAGTTGATGGACTGATTTTCGGGAAACTTCATCCAAAATATCATTCGAGGTGAAGCCGCGCATCATTGCCATTGTCCAGGCCCGGATGGGGTCTACCCGGTTTCCTGCAAAAGTTATGGCCCGTTTCGGCAACCTCACTCTCATCGAGATTTTATTTAAGAGACTCCGCCAAGCCACCACTTTGGATGGGATCTTGGTGGCCACCACCCGGGCGAAAGAGGATGACCGCTTTGCCCGGTTTCTCGGGACCAAAGGGATTCCCTTGATTCGGGGAAGTCGGGAGGATGTTTTGAAGAGGTATGCCCAAGCCGCGAGGAAAACCCGGGCCGATGTTGTAGTCCGCATCACCGGAGACTGTCCGTTGGTGGACCCGAAAATAGTGGATGCTGTGGTACATGCTTATCTGGAAAAAGGCGTCGACTATGCCTCGAACATCAACCCCCCCACATTTCCCGACGGATTGGATGTGGAGGTTTTTTCCTCCGGGCTTCTTTTCCGGATGGACCGGCAGGCTAAGGACCCAAGTGACCGGGAACATGTGACAACCTTTATCCAAAAGATCCCCCAAATAAAAACAGCTAATGTCAGAAACCCGACCGACTTGTCGATCGAGCGCTGGACTGTGGACTATCCAGAGGATCTGGTCGTTCTTTCCGGAATTTTTCAGGCCTTGCAAGCAGACCCCAATGTTTCCTGGCGGACAGTGACTAATTTAAGAACCGCTCGTCCCGATCTGTTTTTGCCGAATCGAGGGATGACCCGTAACTGCGGTGCAAATCTGGGAACCGGCCAAAAGCTCTGGCAAAGAGCGAGGAAGATCATACCTGGGGGCAATATGTTGCTCTCCAAGCGTGCGGAGATGTTTCTCCCCGAACAATGGCCGACTTATTTTAGCCGTGCCCAAGGTTGCTATGTCTGGGATCTTGACGGGAAAAAGTATGCCGACATTTCAGTCATGGGCGTCGGCACCAATATCCTTGGTTACGGGCATCCGCAGGTGGATGAGGCAGTCCGCCGAGCGATTCGCAAGGGAAACATGTCCACTTTAAATTGTCCTGAGGAGGTTTTGCTGGCTGAAAAGCTGGTGGAGCTTCACCCTTGGGCTGAGATGGTCAGGCTGGCCCGAAGCGGGGGCGAGGCCAATGCCATTGCCATCCGGATTGCCCGGGCAGCGAGTGGCAAAGAGAAGGTGGCCGTTTGCGGATACCACGGTTGGCACGACTGGTATTTGAGCGCCAACTTGGCGGATGATCGCAATTTGGATGGTCACCTGTTGCCGGGATTAGAGCCCAGAGGAATTCCCCGAAAACTCAAAGGCACGGTTTTCCCCTTCCGCTACAACCGATTTGAGGAGCTGGAGAGGCTCGTTCAACGGGAGGGCATCGGAATTATCAAAATGGAGGTAGAACGGAACGAGCCGCCAAGAAAGGGGTATTTGCAGAAAATACGAAATCTCTGCAACCAAAAAGGAATTGTTCTGATCTTCGACGAATGCACCTCGGGTTTTCGGGAGACCCTTGGGGGGTTGCACAAAAAGTATGGAGTGAATCCGGACATGGCGATGTTCGGCAAGGCGTTGGGCAACGGTTATGCCATCACGGCGGTGGTCGGCCGGCGGGCGGTGATGGAGGCAGCCCAGTCGACGTTTATCAGCAGCACTTTTTGGACTGAAAGGATCGGCCCCGCGGCTGCCCTGAAAACCATTGAAGTGATGGCTGCGGAAAAATCCTGGGAAAAAATTACGAGCGTGGGACAGGAGGTGACTCGCCAGTGGCACCGCTTGGCAAAAAAGCACGGCCTAAACATTCAAACTATGGGACTTCCGTCTCTCACCAGTTTCGCTTTCAAGGGCACCCGCCATCAAATTTATAAAACCTTGGTAACGCAAGAAATGCTGGCTCGAGGGTATTTAGCCTCCACATCCGTTTACGTTTCTCTCGCACATACCCCTGGCCTGCTCCGCGGCTATCTTCAGGCGCTCAACAAGGTTTTTGATCTGATCAAAAAGTGTGAGGAGGGCGCCGTTCCGGAAAAATTTTTAAAGGGCCCCGTTGCCCAAACGGGTTTTCGCAGGCTAAATTGATCGCATGAAGACCACCCGGGATTATCTAAAGATCATCGACCAGATCGAAAAAATCCGCACAAAAAACAACCTAAACTGGATGAATATTTTAAGGATTGCCTTTCGGCGCGATCCCAAGGCCGCCAAGCAGTGCTTCCGAAAGATCAACCGGCAAGACAGGGAAATTAGCCGTCTTGCCGCCAAGCTTTGCCGTTGACCCTTTTGAAGATCAGGCCATGGGTCGATGCGGATCAATCCGTAATTTTGGCTTGGGCCAACGATCCCCAAACCCGGAGAAACTCGCTTCATTCCCAGCGGATTCCCAGGGACGTTCACGCCAGGTGGTTTCGGAGGATTTTGGAGCACTCAAAAACCCAGCGGGGGTTTCTCGGGATGAGCGGTCGGCGGCAAAAGATCGGGATAGTTCGATTCAGCCGCACAACCCCCAGGGGGAAAGTCTGGGAGGTTCATTTCACCCTGGCGCCCGCTTCACGCGGGCAAGGTCTGGCCCGGCCCTTGATTCAGAAGGCCATTGTGGGATTCAAAAAAAAATTTCCCCAATCCCGCATAACGGCAAGAGTCAAGGCCCGAAACCGGAAGTCCTTGCATGTGCTTAGAACCCTTGGATTTGAAAAAGTTAGGAACAGCCGCGGAGTTTGGCATCTGCGGTGGATCCGGGCGCATTCGAAAGGTGGGCGGTTCCCAAGGTTGGCAGCCCGGCGCTGGGCCGTGACGACGTAATTCCCCCTTGAACCTCCCCTTTCCCGCCCCGAAGCAAACCGGCCGTCCGGTGGTTGTGGCCGAAATTTCCGCCAATCACAACGGCTCGTTGAACAGAGCTCTCGAAACGATCACCGCGGCGAAGCGATGCGGCGCCGATGCGGTGAAGATCCAAACCTACAAGCCGGAAACCATGACGGTCGACAGTAACCTTCCCGATTTCATCCTTTCCGGGGGTCCATGGGCGGGTTCCAAATTGTACGATCTTTATAAAAAAGCGCACACTCCCTACGAGTGGCACCCTCGCTTATTCGAACACGCCCATAATATTGGAATTCCTCTTTTTTCAACTCCCTTCGACGAAACGGCGATCGAGTTGCTCGAGAAACTTGGTAACCCGGCATACAAGATATCCTCTTTTGAGCTTGTGGACCTGCCCCTGATTCAAAGAGCGGCCCGTACCGGCAAGCCTCTGATCCTCTCCACCGGGATGGGCAGTCCCGGGGAAATTCAGGAAGCGGTCAATACCGCTAGGGCTGCGGGATGTCAGGATCTTATGCTTCTGCATTGCATCAGCAGCTATCCTGCCCCCATGGATCAGGCAAACTTACGGCTGATTCCCCGTTTGAAGGAGAGGTACCAAGTGGAGGTGGGATTGTCTGATCACACCAGGGGGACAATGGCGGCTGTAGCCGCGGTGGCATTGGGGGCCCTGATGATCGAGAAGCATTTCACCCTAAGCCGCCTGGAGAAGGGGCCAGACAGTGAATTCTCGATGGAACCCCCGGAAATGGAGACTCTTTCCCGGGAGGTCCATGAGACCTTTGACGCCCTTGGGACGGGGAGCTTTTCCCGCCCAGCGGCAGAAGAGGAAAGCAGAAAAATCCGGCGATCCCTTTACATTGTCGAGGATATCCGGGCCGGGGAAATTTTGACCCCGGCAAATGTCCGAAGCATCCGGCCTGGCATGGGCTTGCCGGCAAAATTCCTTCACGAATGCCTCGGGAAAAAAGCGAGGGTCGACCTGAAGAAAGGCACGCCCCTGCAAAAAGACCACTTGGGGTGATGGCAGAGATGCCTGCCATTATCCTTTCCCCCTAAAATGAAAGTCCGGAAACCCCCATTCCCTTCGGCTGGACTGTTCGGAACCTGTGAAACCTTTCAACCAGAAGTGGGGAAAGAGTTGTACGCTTGGGCCAAGCAGCTGTTCCCCCTGCATCGCAGCCTTACCGGTAAAGGCAATCTGGAAACCCTTCGTTTTATCCAAACCAAGGTTCCAGGCCTAAAAATCAAGGCGTTGAAATCCGGAACGCGGTGCCTGGATTGGGTGATCCCGCCTGAGTGGAATGTGCAGGACGCCTATATTTTGGATCCTCGCGGAAAAAAAATAATTGATTTTCGCAAAAACAATCTCCACGTCATGGCCTATTCCGAGCCGGTTGACAAGCGCCTGACTCTCAATGAACTGCAGGCCCACCTTTATTCCCTAAAAAATCAGCCGACGGCCATCCCCTACCTGACCACCTACTATAAAAAAAGATGGGGTTTCTGCCTCAGTCACCAGCAAAGAAAAAAATTAAAACCGGGAATGTACCGCGCGGTCATCCAAGCCTCCAAAAAAAACGGCAACCTTGTGTATGGGGAACTGCTTCTTCCCGGAAAAAGCCGCAAAGAGGTTTTTCTATCAACCTACATTTGCCATCCCTCCATGGCTAACGACCAGCTTTCCGGTGTGGTGGTTTTGACGGCTTTGGCGAGGTGGTTAAGCCATTGTCGCCAAAGAAATCACTCCTTTCGGCTAATCTGGATTCCAGAAACCATCGGAGCCATCGCCTACCTTTCGCAAAATCTCAAAAAAATGAAAAAGCAAATCAGGGTGGGTTGGCAACTGGCTTGTCTGGGTGATCCAGGGCCTTTCAGCTTTTTGCCTTCCCGCCAGGGAGACACCCAGGCGGACAAAATTTCAAAGAAAATCCTTGGGGAGAACGGCAAATCCTTCCGGGTTTGGAGCTTTCTGAAAAGGGGGAGCGACGAAAGGCAGTGGTGTTTCCCCGGCGTGGATTTGCCGGTAGCTTCGGTAATGCGCTCCAAATACGGGGCCTACCCTGAGTACCATACGAGCCTAGACAACCTTTCTTTCGTCAGGCCAAAGTCTCTAGGAGAGGCGTATCATTTGTATAAAAAAATACTGGGATTGGCGGATGAAAATTTCTATTGGCGGATCAAAACGATTGCGGAGCCAAATTTAGGGAAAAGAAATCTTTATCCCGATTTGGGCACCAAGGACACGGCTGCGGCGATCGAAAGCCTTTCCAATGTGATCGCCTTCGCCGACGGCTCCACATCGTGTGTTGAGATCGCGGAGCGGTGCAAAATTCCGGCCTTGGAGTGCGTCAAGATCCTGCGTCTTCTCCGTGCTGCGAAGCTCGTTACGGCGGTCAGCGGGGGCTAGTCCCGGAATTGGGCGCCCCAAAAAAATCGACAGAACTGTTTTTTTTCTTAGGTTTCTCAGCAGATGCCATGAAAACAAACCCGCAAGCTTTCGAAAAAGAAATCTGTGCGATTCTGAAACGGGTCGCCCCCCAGATTACCGAACAGACCCTGCGTGAAATCAAAAATGGGAAAAGCATCACGGATTTGAAAATTATCGACTCGCTGAATCTTGTGGCCTTGCTCTGTGAGCTGGAATCCGTCTTTGGAGTCAAGCTGGAGCCGGAAGATGTGAACATCGAAAACTTCGAAACCCTGCCGAAAATCATCAAAGTCCTGCGAACCAAAATTCAATGAATAATATCGGCGAGCTGTTCCTGCGCGCTGTGGAGGAACACGGTCGGAAGACCGCTGTGATTTATAAAGACCGAAAAATTTCTTATCGGCAACTCGCCCAAAAAGTCGCAGAGCTGGCAACCACCCTGCGGGCTGCCGGCATTCGCCGAGGGGATGTGGTGGGAATTTATGGGATTCACAGCCCGATGCACATCCTCGCAATTTTTGCCGCCGCTCTGAATGACGCCGCGTTCCAAATCCTGCATGTGGCCAACCTCCCCGAGGGCATCAAACATCAGATTGCAGACTCTGGAGCAAGGTTTTTACTGGGGGAAAAATCGTGGATCAAAAGAATTGAAGGAACCTTGCACGACCGCTCGGTCCAGATAATCGAGTTGGACGAATGGGGAGCCCGAGGATCTTCCCGTACCCAAGCAGGAGCAAAAGGTCTGCGCAGCTTGATTCCCCGGAATATTCCCACAGATGTTGCCAATATCATATACACCTCCGGGTCGACCGGTTTGGCCAAAGGCGTAGTCATTCCGCATCGGACCCTTTTGGATGGTGCCCGGATCGTGAGTGGGTATCTGAATATCACAGAAAAGGATGTCATCTTAAGCATTTTGCCTTTCAGTTTTGATTATGGCTTAAACCAACTCATGAGCGTGATCAGCCAGGGGGCCACGATTGTGATGCATAATTTTGTCACTCCCAACGACCTGATCCGCGTTGCGCGCCAAGCCAAGGTGACGGGCCTGGCTGCGGTACCCTCTTTTTGGCCTAATTTTTTCAACCCGAAATTGGTTCATCCAAAGGCGGGCCAATCGATTCGGACCCTCCGATACATCACTACCGCCGGGGGACCTCATGGCAAAAAACTTCTGCTGGCCCTGACAAAATATTTTCCGCAAGCAAAGGTGATCATCATGTATGGGTTGACGGAATCCTTCCGCTCGACCTACTTGCCGGCGGATTTGGTTTTGAAAAAAATCGGCTCGATCGGAAAAGCTGTTCCCGAGGTTGAAATCCTGATCCGAAATGAAAACGGAGAAGATTGCCGTGCCGGAGAAAGGGGCGAGTTGCTGCACCGCGGGGCCTTCATTACTCACGGATATTTAAATAACCCTGAACTGAACAAAGAAAAGTTTATCGAAATGGAGACGGCTGGTCCCGGGACGCTCAAGGAGCGGGTGGTGCGATCCGGGGATCTCGTTTCCCGGGACAAAGAAGGCTTCATATATTTTCACGGAAGGATCGACTCCCAAATCAAGTCTTACGGCTTCCGGATCAGCCCCACGGAGGTGGAGCAGGCGGCCTTGTCCTTCCGCGGAGTCTCCCATGCAGCAGCCTTCGGAATGCCCGATCCGCTGGCTGGACAGCGGGTTTGCCTGGCCTACAGCCGTTTTGATGGGGAGGAGAAAAAAACAGCCGAACTACGTGAACATCTGCGAAAAAAACTGCCGAACTATTCTGTTCCGGCGAAAATCCTTTTCTTCAAAAAAATGCCGACAACGAGTTCCGGGAAAATCAATTACCCGCATCTCAGGGCCAAGGTTGATGGTAAAAACTAGCTCGAACGATCTGGCCAACCTATGGAAAGAGCTGGGGATTCGCAAGGGAGACGGCGTCATGTGTCACAGCTTTTTGCCTTCTTTGGGCCTGATCGAAGGCGGAGGTACCGCGGTCATCCAATCCTTACTCCGTGCGGTGGGCGATTCCGGAAATTTAATTTTTCCCTCTTTTACCTACAGTTACTGCGAAAACCGGGTTTTCGATTGGCATCATTCCCGTTCCGCGGTTGGAGTCTTGGCTGATTTGGCTAGAGATTTTCCGGCTTGCGAGCGCAGTCTCGATCCCAATTTCTCCATGGTATGTCTTGGCCCGGAGGCGGGCCTACTGATGGAGAGGAACAGCAAGCATAGCTTTGGAGAAAAATCAATTTATCACAAAATTTATCTGAGAAATTTCAAGATGCTATTTCTGGGGGTTGATTTCACCGCACTCAGCCTGTTTATGCATTTGGAAAAATTAATCAACGTAGAGTACCGACATGACAAAAACTTCACGGGCGAGACCCTTAAGGATCAAAAGCGATTCATGGACGAGGCAGTTCATTTTGTCCGGAATCTGGACATAAAATTTTCCACAGACCGCAAACCGATGGGCGAAATCTTGGCCAGCCATTCCGACTGCCGGAAAGCGTTTTGTGGGTTCAAGCCACACTGGTGCATGCCGGCCCTCACCATCGGGGACTTGGTCTTCGACAAAGTTCGGTCGGACCCCTACTTTCTCATCCGAATGGAGGCCCCCCCGTGAACCAATGGAATCAGCGCTATTACCACGGCTGGAAGAACAAATATCCCTTTACCGACATTGTTTCCCTGGTTTTCAATCATTTTGGCGGGGCCAAGCACAGGAAAAAAATCAGAATCCTCGATTTGGGGTGCGGTGGCGGGCACCACCTTATCTTTCTGGCTAAGGAAGGTTTCGACTATTACGGGATCGATGGCTCCTCCGCGGCCATCCGCCTTGCAAAAAAAAGGCTTCGTAGCGAGGGGTTCTCAACCCGCTCCGTGATTCAGGGCCTTTTTGAAAATATGCCTTACCCCGAAAACTTCTTTGACTGCATTTTAGACCGGGGTGCTTTGGTCTGTAACCGGCGGCAAGAAATCGGCGTGATTCTTGCGAAGCTTCATCGAGTGCTTCGGCCGGACGGGATTTTGCATAGCCAGTACTTTCACGTGTCTGATTTCAACCGTCGGGGCGCCAAGAATCTGGGTCAGGGCGACTATACCGCCTTCCGGGGCCGACTCCAGCAAGCGGGAATTCTCCACTTCGTTACCGAACTCTCTCTGCGAAGGCTGTTCAGCCGTTTTAAACTTCTTGAAATCGCCAAAACCAGTTCCGAATCCAGAATTTTGCATCCGCAAAGGAAAAGCGTCTGGCTGACTGTCACGTGTCGGAAATAAAACACCATCGTATCCTTTTGGGCGGAATCGGAGGGGATTCCCATTCGGTGGGGTTAAATATTCTCCGGCAAGCCCTGACGCATAATGGTTTCGAGGTGGTTTTTCTGGGTATCCAGAACAAAATCGACGATTTTTATCAATACGCGGACCTTGTCGATGCTGTCCTCATTTCCAACATGGATGGCCATGCCTTCCAGTATCTGACCAACTTTGCGGAAAAGTACCACGCTTTGGGGAACCGCAAGACCCTCTGGTATTTGGGGGGAAACTTGGTAATCGGGGACAACCTGGGTGCCGAGAAAAGATTTCTGGAAATGGGCTTTCACCGGGTCTTCGTAAAATTCGTGGATATAGAAACCGTCTTGCAGGTGCTCAAAAAAGATTTGCATAAGAAAGACGGCCCGAAAACCAACCCGCAGATTTTAGAGGGCAGGTCACCGGGATTTCACGACCGCGGGTCCGGCTGGTTTGAGGAAAAGATCCCCCGGGACAGATTCCTGCGCTCCCGGCGCGATATCCTGGCCCACTGGCGCACCGGCCATGCGGCGCGGGATCTGGAGGGAAATGCCCGTTTTTTGCGGTCGCAGCCTAATTTTTGTGAAAAGCAGCAGCAGGTTCACCGTAAGGAAATTCCCACCCTCGTTCAGCCGCGCTCTGGGGTGGCCACTGTGGAAAAGCAAATCGGCCTATTTCGGGCCTTCCGCGCCGCCGGAGCTGGAACGCTTTCTTATCAGGTTGATTCCTTCACGCGAAACAACAACTACCCGGCAGTGGAGGAAATCCTCAAGGAGCCTCCCTTGGTGGCCAATGATATTCTCAACGGATTCCCAGTGATCAATCACGGGGTTGGTTCCCTGCGCAAAATCATTCATACCGCCAAAGTCCCCCTGCAAACCCGCCACAGCACCCGTGACCCGCGTCTTTTGGCGGAAATCTCCCTGGCGGGAGGGGTTACGGCTTTCGAGGGAGGAGCGATTTGTTACAATATTCCCTACTACAAAAACTACCCAATCTCCGAGGCCGTCAAGAACTGGCAATATGTCGATCGCTTGGCGGGATACTATTTCGACGAATATGGCATCCTGATTGACCGGGAATTTTTCGGGGTGCTCACGGCCACTCTGATTCCCCCGTCCATGGCCATTATCATCAATCTTCTTCAGTCCATTTTGGCGGTACAGCAGGGGGTGAAATGCCTGAGTGTCGGTTATGCTGAACAAGGAAACCGTTACCAGGATGTTGCCGCGATCGAATGCCTTAAAGAGATCACCGAAGAGATTCTGCAGCGCCTCGGGTACAAGAAGATTCAAATCAACACCATTTTTCATCAATACATGGCGGCCTTTCCCCCGGAACAATCCCAGGCGGAAACTCTCATTAAAAACTCGTCCACCACGGCCGGGCTGGCGCGCGCCACCCGCATGTTGACCAAGACACCGGTGGAGGCGGTTAAAATCCCGAGCCTGACAGACAATGTGGCCGGAATTCACCTCAGCCTCCAAGGATTGTCGGTAGCCTCCACCACCCTGCTCCCCCGGGAGGGGGTCGAAGCGGAAAAAAGAATGATCCGGTTGGAAGTTGAGCAGCTTTTCGAGGAGGTTTTGCATCAGGGGGGTGGGAATCTCGTCCACGGCATCATCAAATCCTTTGCCAAAGGTGTCTTGGATGTTCCCTTTTCCCCCAGTGTCTACAACCGGGGCGAGGTGATCACCGCCCGCGACCATGAGGGGGCGGTGCGATATTTGCGGTCTGGTGCGTTGCCGTTTTCCAGGGAAATTAAGGAGTTTCACCGTGAAAAGATCGCCGAGAGAAGAAGCAGGGAAAAACTCAAGGCAGACACTCAGGATTATCTCTTAGTGGAAAGAGACGTTATGATGATTGCCCGAGGCCAATTCGAGACGTGGCCCCTGTATCCGGCTTGAAAGAGGTTTCCCGGATTTTCAAGAGGTTGGAACGTTGGTATTGTCATGTTCGCCATCGCCACCAAAAATCCTTTTTTCCGGCTTCCCCCAAAAGCTTTCTGATTTTTGCGCCGGAGGCGGGGCTCGGCCCCCACTACCACTTGGCGGTCACAGTTGGTAAAATTCTCCAGGATTTTGGCTGCGAGATTCTCGTGGTGAAGTGTACGGGTAACTTCACCCGGTGTCCGGTGTTGGCCGCCAAGCAGATGCCATATCAATCCAGCCTGCAGGAAAGGCTGAAGACCTGTCAGCAATGTGAAAAGGAGTCGGATTTTGTATATCAAAAGTACCGGCTCCCGCGGATCAACCTGCAGGAGTACGACCGGTTCCCGGTTCCCGACCTGTCTCGGGCATCCATCCAGCGCCTCCGCAACCATGTGGTGGATGCAGTCAAAATCGGCCGCCTAACAGCCTTTGAAGCGGCTTGCTCCTTAAAGAAAATCAAATTTGAGAATCAGGACAAGGAACTGAAAAATGCCTGGGCGGAGTTGATTCAAAATGCCCAAAAAAGCTATCTGATGAGCAAGGAGATCCTAAAAAATAAAAACTTCCTCGGGGTGATCTACTACGGGGATTACTCCATTCATCTGGGAGCTGCTTTGGCGGCCGAAAAATTGAAAAAAAAGGCCTATTTGATTGCGCATCCCAGCCACCAGAATGTTGACCGGCGTCGCTGTCTGATTTACCGGCAAAGCTCGGCCAAAAACCATCGAAAAATAGCCGGCTACTGGGCCCGATGGAAAAACCTGCCCGTGTTTCCGGAGGAAATTCTTGATATTTCAGACGATCTGATCACCCGCTTCCAGGGAGTCGGGTCCCATATTTATTCCACCCCTTTGCCTGCAGACAAGACCGGCGCTCCCAAGAGTCTCCGTCACGTGGTGGCATTTACGAGCAGTCCTGACGAGTTTTTTGGTGGGTTTGAAATGTTCCCGGGTCTGGGCCTCCGGAAACCAAAAATCAAGTCCGCTTTCGGGATTCAAGGAGAAAACATTCACCATCGCTGGATTCGCGGACTGATCGGCTTTGCGGAAAAACATCCCGACCTAATGTTCTCCGTGCGCATTCATCCGAGGGAGGGATTTGATAAGCGTTTGCAGAGGCAATCCTACCATCTGGGGATTCTAAAGAAAAATATCGGCAACCTCCCCCCCAATTTTCGGGTGATTTGGCCGGAAGATCCGTTATCGAGCTACGTCCTGATGATGGAAGCGGATCTGATCCTAACCACTTGGAGCACGATCGGACTGGAGGCCGCCCGGTTGGGCATTCCGGTCCTTGCGTGTACCGAGGGAATCTCAGGGGATATTCATGAGACCTTCAATGTGATTGAGACAAGGCCCGAAAAATATTTTCAAAGACTGGCCGAAATGCTCTCGGCCAGGACCAGCTGGGAAAATATCCGCAAGGCATATCGGTGGTGGAACCTGTTTTGCCTTCAAAACTCTGTCCCTTTATTTGATCTTTTTCCCGGGCCGATGGAAAGCGCGCTTCCCGAATATCACCCTCCTCGAAATAACTGGATGATCCGGGATGCAATTCTCAAGGGGCAAAATATTTACGAGATCAATCGCCGCCGCCATCTGCAGAATCGCAATCAGAACGGCCCTGGGGAGTGGAAGGCGCTGATCACCGGTACTGCCAACATCCTTTTTTATCTGGTTTTCCACGAAAAACGTGCGCCTGACGCGTCTCTTGAGCAGGGCCTGCTCGAGGGTCAACCTTATCTTGCCAGCGGGAATCGGAGAATCTTTTTGAAGCTACCATCGGGCATGGCTCCGACAACTGAATGGCGTGCTACCATGACAAAGGCTGAAACAAGACTATTTCAGCTTCTGATCCAGGTTAATAAAGTCTCATGAATTTCCCGAGCGGTCGAGGATAACAGGGACGTTCCCGCCTCAACATGATAGTGGTATTGGGCATCCACGCACTGGCTTAGCGAATAATAGCACGCATTGACCCTGTCCGGGGGAAAAATTTCCAGAAGTATGGGTCGATGGCTGAATAGAATGTTGGTGAAGCCGGCCCCATGGGGCCCGATGCAAACAGCAGCTCTTGAAAATAGGCAAACTTGGTCGCGGAAACTCATGGTTTCCGGTCGCACGACCCTAATGCCCAACTTTTTCAAAAGCTGTCTTTGTTCGGGAGGCAAGGGATATACTCGCGATGTGTTTTCGCTGCGGTCGATCCACAGGCGTGAGGCCCATTCCATCCCCGCAACCTCCGTCCGAGGCAAAAAAGTTGAGCGTAAAAAATCAACCACCCATGGAGGGGGGTCCCCGCTGGATGATTCGCAAGGCAGGGAAGGAACCCAGAGCTGGTCAAAGCAAACGTGGGGTTGCCGGGACAGGGAAATGACCCGGGACAGCGGAATTCCCATAAGCTGCAGACTTTCCCGAACGAAACTTTTGTCCATGTCGCTAACCACCCACCAATCAGGATTCCAGGTAACCCCCTTGGCTTTTGCGGCGATGGCCAGCCGGGGAAGGGCATCCGTCATCCAATGGAAGTAGGTATCCGATCCCGTGCATGCCAAAACGAGGGCGTTTCCCCGAAACTCCCGGCAACGGGGCAATTTTAGTCGTCGGTACGCATAGTGATCCAAGCCCAGATGGCCCCAGTCTAGGGAAACATCCGCAAGAACTCGGTCTGCCGCGGTAATTACCGCGACCGTGGGTCCCAGCACTCTGCCCCGGGGGATCCGGGCTAAAAAAGTAGGCGTCTGGAATGCGCTCAAGATATCAAAGGCAGGGTGAGGAGCACAGGCCAGGGGTCGGGCAGGCCTGTTTCGCAAAATCCTTCCTGCAGGATGAGCCGGAAGGAGATCGGGAATTTCGCTTTTTGAATCTGTCGCAACCTCCACCATTTTTGCGGGTGCCAAACGAGGTGGGCCCATCCAAGTTGAGTCTCCCGGCAAGGACATGGCCCAGCGGAGAAAAGGCTTTCGCAGATCCTTAATTTTCATCAACAAAGAATGCGGGTTTTGATGACATTTCCGATGATCTCACCGCCTGATATAAGCAAACCAAGACCCCATTTCGAGACGGATCTGGTTCCTCAACTTCCCTCAAGTCCTTGAAGCGGTTGCGCCGTTTTTTTTACCGGAGGTTGCCATCCTGGGGAGACTCCTTTCATTGTAAAAAGCGAAAGGGCCTACAGGCCCAATGGAATGGGGAACAGGTCATTGAGTGCCAGATGGAACAGGACAGGATTTTTTGGGAGAGGGTTCTCGGTAAAAAAACGAGTGGAACCTTTTGGGAGTTGGATGCTGGAGACGGCAGCACGGGAAGCCATGGGGTTTTTCTTGAGGATCGGGCGGGATGGCGGGGAGTACTTTGGGAGCCCCGGGCCCGCCCAGCCCGACGGGCGGAAAAAATTCGACGGAGTCCGGTCCTGGATTCATCGGCCATCTTTCCAGAGGCTTTGGTAGCAAAAAATCCCTCCCCGGATCTGGTCATCATCAGGAATTCGGAAAGGTTACCCGGTCTGCAAAAAGTCCTTCAGGAGAGAAAAATCCATCCCGAGTGGCTGGTGATCCAATGCCCTCGGCCCTCCGCCGCAGTTCCCCGGACCATGAAAATGGTCGGCTACCGGTTGATTTGGGCCTTTCATGACGACGAGTACTATCAACGGAGATCGGCGTGAAGGTGGCCTTTCATTCCGGATATCTCGGGTTTCGCGGGACCGAGGTGGCCCTGGTGGATTATGCAAAAGGAAACCGCGAAATTCTTGGCGGAGAGTCCCTGTTTCTTCTTCCATGGCGCCACGAGGCGGATTCCCATCCCGTGGTGCACCGCATGAGGGCCGTTGCGCCCGTGCATTGGTACCGGACAGAGCAGGAGCGGGAGGATGTCCTAAAGAGGGAAAAAGCGGACTTCTTTTACTCCATCAAGAACGGTTTTTTCGACGGGG
>Ga0214917_10003731_pt1 | contig 17420 bp, 14 predicted proteins | sample LL_1208_BB_MetaG_FD_177983 | JGI IMG/M metagenome (GOLD analysis project Ga0214917, IMG submission 177983) | Freshwater microbial communities from Lake Lanier, Atlanta, Georgia, United States - LL_1208_BB | ecosystem: Environmental > Aquatic > Freshwater > Lake | place: USA: Georgia | collected... | reverse complement strand
CAAGGGATAGAGAAGCTATTCCGAAGAGAGATCCTGTGGTGAGAAGTTGGGCCCGCTGGGCCCTGGGGCTTTGCCTCCTTACGCAAAGCCTAACCGCGAAGGAAATAGCGGGAGAATGGATTCTCACAATAGACGTCCCACGGAATTGGGCAAAAGTCGCCAAATCCTTACGAGGTCGGGCAAATTTCATTAGGGCTCTGGGCTCTTCGCAGCGCTTTGCTCTTTTTTCTGCTCCTTCTCGTTCTTCCTTTGAAATGGAAGAACCTTCGATTCATCTTCTTGCTATTCAACCTAATTTTTCCTACTCGCATTTTGATCAAGAGAACCTATCTAGACTCGTTCCAGAGCGAGCTGATCTTCAATTAGAGAATGCTTGGAAAATCACCAAAGGCTCAAGGGAAGTTCGAGTGGGCATCCTGGATACTGGAATAGATAGGCATCACGAGGACCTCCAACAGAACTTGGGAAAAAACACTTCGGAGATACCAGGAAATGGAAAGGACGATGATGGAAATGGCTGGATTGATGATGATTGGGGGTGGAACTTCATTAATCAAAGCAATAATCCCCAAGACGATAAAGGCCATGGATCCTTTTGTGCTGGAGTGATTGGAGCTGATTGGGAAAATGAGAAGGGAACTCAAGGAATTAATCGAAATGTCAGTCTCCTTGCAGTGAAAATCCTAGACTCCTTCGGGCAGGGAAGCACTGCAACTGCTATCGAAGGCGTAGAGTATGCAATAGAAAGTGAAGTGCATATTATCAATGCAAGCTGGGGGGGGAATCGTTTCGATCCTGCTCTTTTTGAAGTAGTTAAGAAAGCTACAGAAAAAGGGATCCTCTTTGTGGCTGCTGCCGGGAATAACTCTCAGAATAACGATAAAAAGGAAACTGCAGTCTATCCTGCCAGCTTCAAACTGCCGGGAGTTATTTCTGTCGCTGCTTATGATAATCAAGGCGTTAGAGCTACTTTTTCAAATTATGGCCAGCAAAGCGTGCACTTGGGAGCTCCCGGAGTAGATGTTTATGGGATCCAATTGGGTGGGTATGGAATTAAAAGTGGAACTTCTTTTGCTGCTCCTCAGGTTACTGGAGTAGCTGCCCTTTTAAAAGCAGCTAATCCTGAAATAAAAGGAATCGAACTTAAAAAGAGAATGTTGGAGTCAGCTAATCCTCTGACTTATTATGAAAAGTATTATATTTTCTCTGGGGGTTTTGTAAGTGCGGCAAACGCTTTGACCGAACTGATTCCTGAAAAGCCAAAGACACCCAAAGTTTGGAAAAAAATTCCCTTCGAGTGGAGCACATCCCACCCTTATTTACCTAGCAGCAGTGCTCAGGTTGTGATTCATCATCCTGGTGCAAGTTTCATTCGAGTTAATTTCAAGACATTCGAAGTGGAACAGGATTATGACAAAGTTGTGCTAGTAGATGGCTTAGGAAAAAAAGTATACGAGTATTCAGGGGCGCTTGGGAATTTTAGCTCTGTTGAAGCAGTCGGAGATAAACTTAAAATTGAACTTCTCAGTGATTACAATAGACAGTTCTATGGATTCGATATCGATTCCATAGAACTGTCCTATGATTAAGATAATTGCTATCGCTTAAACTTCTGGTTGGTTTGTTTCGCTCCACCATTTGCGAACGGCAAACTTAAGGGGCGATAAGCGATTTGTTCGGAAATCGTTTTTGCGTGAGTCTCAAGAAGCTTATTGGAGTAGTGCCAGCTGCTCATCACTAAAAGAGCTGTGAATCCTCCAACAAATGCAGTTTCTACAAAGCCCAAACCAAATTGTTCTCTCAGAGAGAAGAATCCAAGTAATGCTCCCCAGAAAAACACAAACAGACTAGCAGTTTCCATCCAAGGATAAAGGTGTGTTAAGTGAGTGCTGGTATAAGCAGCAAGGAAAAGAGTAAAGACTACCGAAAGTCGTCGAAAAAGAACTCTTTGGCTTGAAGAATGTCCTAAAAAAGTGCCAACAAACCAAACTGCAATAGAAATTAAAGAAGCTCCAATCAAAGTGGAAGCAAGTTTTAAAGAAACAAAAAGCCACATCCCAATTTCTTTTCCAACACCTAGGCGCAGCGAAAGAGCATCAGCAAAACTTTCCAAAATAACATGACTGCGACCTACATGAGCTTCGACTCCTGCAATCACAAGGAAAGCAAGAAGCAGCCAAGTATGATGGCTCGACCACTGAAGCTGGTTTACAAAAGCATTTGGCTTTACGAAAAAACGTACACCCTGTCTCACAAGCACCTCTTTGAGAGCTGGCCTTCTCCCCTGGGGGTGTTTACTGCAAGAGCATGCCAAGGCCGGAATGACCCAAAGTGTGCGTAAGCGACCTGTCGAACTTTTTGACAGGGGGGCCAAAGACCGTCTGTATACAGGGTGGGCAGGGGTATTTTAATTCAACAAAATATCCAAAAATACCCTTCAAAAAAGTGAATGATTTCAAGCTTTGAAATTGGACTCAGGATTGCAACTGGTCAGGTATATGACTTCTTTGAACCACAGCTTGAAAAGCTTTATCTTAGTCATCTCAGTGCTTGTGAGCGCTGTAGGTTGCACTCAAAAACTGGGGCGAATCCCTCTGCCGATTCAACGTGACCAAGGATTGGTTCCTCTAGAAATTTTAGAAGATATTACTTATGAAGCGAAACTCATTCAGTCCGGTGGCTATCTTTATGCTACGGGTGGTGGGGAAGGGTTTGGCACTTACAATTTAAATTCTTTTGCATTTTTTTCGGGAAGAGGAATTCTTTATTCCTCACAGGGTGGGCACAACTTTTTTGGAAACAGCACTCCGAAAAGTGTTACTGCTATGGTGAAAACACCGTCCTATTTGGTCATTAGTAGCGGCACGGGACTGACTTTAGTGGATGTCTCCAATCCTGCATTTCCCAGAGTAGATTCTGTGTTAACTGGACCAGGCACTTTGTGGACGAGCGCTGTTTATGATCCTTCTAGCAATAAAGTTTTAGGCTTCATTGGCAATCAAATGTTTAAGCTCGATTTGACTCTGAAGACTTTAGTGGGAACACCTCAAACGATTCCTGATTTGAGTTGTGGTCGAGGAGCCACCCAATTTAATGGAAAGATTTATATCGCTGGATGTAATTCTCTTTGGGAATACTCTGGAGGAAGTTTTAAACAGTTTTATTACGCCATTAATGCAATCGATGTAGTGGGTAATAATGGGCTTCTCTATGTGCATCATCGCCCAGTCAGAGGAATCGGGGGAGTGAATGTGAGAGCCGGAATCTACGTCTACGATGTGAATTCCGCTACTCCCAGTTACCAAGGTTCTATTCCATTAGATCCGGAAAGCTTCGCTATTTCCCAGGACAACCAGTATATCTTTTCAAACGATAACGACGAAGATGTAGCTGTTTATCGCATCCCGTAGACATTCTCTCTATTACCCCTTAATCTTTAAGGGTAATGAAAAACTTTTTATTAGTTCTAGCTTTTACATCGTCTTCAATCTGGGGAGCCACTTCTCGTTTTGAGATCCGAGATTTGAGCCAACGTAATTTTATTTCCTTTATTTCCGATGCTTCTCTAGAAAAGTTCATTGCTCAGTGTCATCTGGTGAAAGGATACATCAGCTTAGATCCTCTCAATCTTGCCGGTGGAATATCTGGGGAATTAGAAGTGGATTTAAGAACTATCGCTTCTGGGAGCCAGTTGAGAGATATAGTGATTCAGGAACAAGTCATTGAATCGAAGCAGTATTCCCAAGCAATGATTCGATTAAAAAAGTGGTCCCAACCGGTTACAGGTGCGTTGAAAGAAACTGAGGCGGTAACTTATCCAGTGGAAGCTGAAGTAGATTATCGTGGAAAAACTGTTCCTCTTCGGTCCACCCTGAAACTTACTTATTTCAAAGAAGGGGATGCGACTAGAAAAAGATTGCCTGGCAATCTTCTCAAAGTATCCGGTCAATCGGATATTGAGTTATCCTCTCTAGGAATTACCCTTGCCGACAGTTTAAAACCTTTAATTGCTTCTAAGATTCAAGTTTCCTTTGAGGGAGTCGGAACAGACAAGCTTCCCAATGATAAGGTTCTTCTTCCTGAGGGGCCCAAGCCTAAAGAGCGAGAGCCTGCTTCTCGGAAGAGTCGATGACAGAGTTTGTAAGGTTGCCCTAGCAAAGCGACAAGAACTGGCTCTCCCAGAGGGTGTCCAAGCCTAAGACACTTGGTCTTCACTTTGCATTTTCCCTCTCCCGGGAGCGGTGAGGGGGCACTATGCGGGATTCAGTTATCACCTTTGGCATCTTCGGGATACTCATCGGGGGCTTTATTGGCCTCAGAAATCATCAGGTTAATTCAAAAACGAAAATAGCTTCGCCCGCTAAATCTTCCTCGCAGCACACGGTTAGTAAAAACAATCAAAACATTCTAGGAGAATCTCAACATGAAAGCTCAAATTATAGACGTCATGAACAAAACTGGAGTTCTGAATCGCGCACGCGAACTTCAGGAGAAGTTGCAGAAGTTGATCACCTCCCTCATCTCTACGAAGCCGAAGAGTCCGAACTCGGACTCTCAGTAGAAGAGGGTTCTGATGATTTAATTGCATCCGAGCAGCCAGCTGCTAGTCCTGTGATTGCAGGAGTTCCAGTGGCTGCTTGGGTGCGATCTCATAAGAATGAAATAAAGAATTTCGAAGTGTCAGGTCCAGCTCCAAGTGGCATTAGGCTTTTCTTAGGTTGCATGGAGCTTAAAAAGAAAGCTTCTCAAACGGTTGAAAAAGAGAACTGTGAGAAACTTCTTGCTAAAGATAGTAAACTCGCCGTTGAAAGAGAGCGTTACTAAATAGCTTCTCTGCATTAAGCTATTTTTGTGTTTTTTATTATTCAATTCCTTCTTTTAAAGCTTCCCCCAGAAACAGCTCATGCTGTAGTTGTTTTTCTCTTAAAGATTTATCAGTTTTTTAAGTCCAAAATTTTACGTCAGGTTCCTCAAGGTAAAATCCTCATCCAAGTGCCGACTCACTGTCAGTGGAAAGTGGGTTCTCGTATCGGTTTGGCAGCAGGATTTGATAAGCAAGCGGAAGTTTTTCCTGCTCTTTGCCACTTGGGTTTTGGATTTGTCGAAGTAGGAACTGTGACACCGTTACCCCAGCCAGGAAACGCAAAGCCTAGAATATGGCGAGTAGCTCCTCACTCTTTGGTAAATCACTTTGGATTTAATAGCGTAGGACTAGATGAATTTCGAAAAAATCTTCTCAAATATCGCTCTCAGGTAAGAGTTCCTGTTCTAGCTAACATTGGTAAGAATGCTTTTACTCCTGTTGAAAAAGCGCTCGGGGACTATCACACTTGCTTACAGGGGCTTCAAGATCTGGTTGAGGGATTTGTGATTAACTTGAGTTCGCCTAACACTCCTGGCCTCAGAGATCTCCAATCGATTACATTTTTAAAAAGTATTTGTGAAATCTTGCCATCTCAGGTTCCCACCTTGATAAAACTTGCACCCGATTTAGCTGCTGAACAGTTTCAGGATATTTGTGAGCTGATTCATCAGGAAAAACGACTCGCTGGAGTTGTAGTAGTAAATACTTCACGAGAACTGAGTCAGAAAAGAGGGTTTGAGAAAGGTGGATTGTCGGGGCCACCCCTTTTAAGCACGAGCTTAGAGTTTGTGGAAAAAGCTAGAGTTATCCTCCAAGATAAAAAAATAATAATTGGGGTAGGGGGAGTGAGTTCTGGGGAAGAGGCCCAGGAAATGAGAAATGCTGGGGCGGATCTAGTAGAAATTTATACTGCTTTTGTTTACCAAGGGCCACATTTGGTACAAGAAATCAGCCGAAAGTTGAATTAGGGATCAGTTAGCCAAGAGTTTTTTTAAGGCTGCTTCATCGAGTTGTTTTATTCCCAAGTTTTGAGCTTTTTGGAGTTTGCTTCCAGCATCTGATCCGACAACTAAATAATCTGTTTGCTTGCTTACCGAATTGGTTACTTTCCCCCCATTTTGTCTAATGAGGAGGGCAGCTTCATCTCTTGAGAGAGAGGGAAGAGTGCCGGTGATGACAAAAGTTTTTCCGGAGAGTGTTCCTTGAGTAGTTGTGGATTTATGATCCCATTCAGGTTTGATTCCCTTTTTGAGAAGACGAGTGATTTCCTCTTTATTCTTGGGCTCGTCTAAAAATTGTCGGATTCGGAGGCAAACAGTAGGGCCCACTTCTTCTACGTGGGTTAAAGATTCGTCGGAGGCATTAAGGAAAGCAGATAAAGAGCCAAAGTGAGTAGCAAGAAGCTCGGCAGTTCTTTCGCCGACCAGGGGGATTCCCAGAGCGAAAATAAACCTATCCAAAGTAGTGTTCTTGCTTCGTTCAATTGCATCGATGAGTTTCTGTGCGGATTTTTCCCCTTGGCGCTCCAGCGTCATCACTGTTTCTTTGTCCAAGTTGTAAAGGCTCGAAAAGTGACTAATGAGTTTATTTTCCAAAAGAAGGTCAATCCACTTATCTCCTAAACCTTCAATGTTCATCGCTCGTTTTGAGCAAAAGTGCTTTAGGCCCTCAGCGAGTCTAGCTGGACACGCTATGTTGGTGCATCTGTGAGCTGCTTCTCCAGGATTGCGCACAATATGGGAGTGGCAAGCAGGGCATTTTTTGGGGAAGACGATAGATTTTTCTTTTCCTGTCCGTTTTTTTTCTATGACACTCACTAAGTCCGGAATGACATCGCCAGCGCGTTTTACAACTACTGTATCGCCTACTTTGAGTCCCAAATCTCGAATTTGATCCTCATTGTGAAGGCCTGCTCTTTTGACTTCTACTCCGCCCACCCAAACGGGTTTAAGCACAGCTACCGGAGTGATTACGCCCGTTCTTCCCACTTGAAAAATAACATCTTGGAGTTCCGTGATTCCTTCCTGGGCCTTGAACTTATAGGCCACTGCCCATCTAGGAGAGCGAGCCACAAACCCCAACTCTTCTTGATCTCTAAACGAATTAATCTTTAATACAATCCCATCAATTTCATAGGGGAGAGAATCTCGCTGAGACTCTACTTTTCTAAAAAAAGATTCAATGCTTTGTTGGGTAGCTAACGATTCGTAAAGTGAATGGGTTCTGAGACCCCAGCTATTGAAGAGTTTTAGGAGTTCCAAGTGGGATTGTGCTTTTATTCCTGCAGTGGAGCCAATCCCGTGACAAAAAAGATCTAATTTTCGTTGAGCTGCAACTTTCGGATCAAGTTGGCGGATGGAACCTGCTGCAGCATTTCTTGGGTTTGCAAAAAGAGGCTCTCCTATTTTACTTCGTTCTCGATTGAGTTGTTCAAAGTCCTCTTTCATTAAAATGATTTCCCCACGGACCTCTAAAAGTTTTGGATAAGTTCCACGTAAGCGAAGCGGGACACTTCGAATGGTCTTTACATTTTCAGTTACGTCTTCTCCTGTTTCTCCATCGCCTCGAGTGGAGGCAACAGTGAGCAGACCATCTTCATAAACCAACTCTACAGCTAAGCCGTCAAATTTAGGCTCTCCCACAACCATGAAGTCAGAACCGAGAGTCTCATTCCATCTTTTGTAAAACTGAGAGAATTCTTCTTCTGAGTACACATTCTGGAGGCTCAACATAGGCCGTGAGTGTTTCACTTTGGCAAATTTATCGAGCGCTTTACCTCCTACTTTCTGACTAGGGGAATGAGAACTCTGAAATTCTGGATGTTGAGTCTCTAGCTTTTGTAGCTCCCGAAATAGCTGGTCATAGGATTCGTCAGAAATCGTTGGTTGGTCTAAAACATAGTACCGGTAGTTGTGCTCCTCAATTTTCTTTCTGAGTTCCTCTATTTTTTGTTTGATGGATGAAGGAGACATGTTGTGTGAATTAATGAGAGCGAAGTCTAAATACTCGATAGGCGGCTTCAAAAACAATCCCGGAAGACATTTTCGATTTTCCAATGGTTCGGTTCTTGAAATGAATGGGAAACTCAAATGGAACAAAACCCGCTTTCATCGCCCGGTATTTCATTTCGACTTGATAGGCATAGCCCTTAGAAACCACTGTTTCATATTTAAGAGCCTCAAGTGCTTTTCGTGACCAACCGTTAAACCCACCTGTCATGTCCTTGGGTTTGGCTTTTAGAATTGCCCGAGCGTAGAAATTGCCTCCGCGGCTGATGAGTTGCCGATGCAAGCCCCAACCGGAAGTGCCCCCTCCAGGAATGTAGCGAGAAGCGATAACAACATCGTGGTGTTGAAGGTGCTCTGATAATTTCTTAGTGTCAGAAGGATCATGAGAAAAATCTGCATCCATTTGGATGAACCGGTCATAGCCCTTTTTAATTCCCCAAGTGAATCCTTCTCGATAGGCCAGGGCGATCCCCTCTTTTTTCATTCGGGTGAGAAGGTGTACTCGAGGATCCTTTTGAGAATACTGCGTCACTAACGTTCCGGTGCCATCCGGTGAACTGTCATCAACTATAAGAATGTCCACGTTGGGAACTTCTGCTGTCAAACGACTTAAAAGAGGACCGATGTTCCCGGCCTCGTTAAAAGTGGGAATTACAACTAAACACTTTCCACTAGAGCTCATAACTGAAGCATTGAGTAGTTGAGACCGTGGGCTTTAGCGACAGCTTCATGAACTACTTTTCCCTGGTAAGTATTGAATCCTTTAAAAATAGCAGGGGAAGCCTTTGCTGCTGCTTCGGGACCTTTGTCTGCAATTTGCAGAGCGTATTTTAAAGTTACATTAGTAAGAGCGTAAGTAGAAGTTCTTGAAACAGCTCCTGGCATATTCGTTACGCAATAGTGGATCACTCCTTCTTCAATGAAAGTAGGACTTTCATGGGAAGTAGGCCGACAAGTTTCAACGCAACCGCCTTGATCGACAGCAATATCTACTACAACTGATCCGGGAGACATAGAAGCTATCGACTTTCTTGAAACCAGCTTAGGTGCTTTTGCACCAGGAAGCAGAACTGATCCAATCAGAAGATCTGCTTTGGAGACACTTTCTTCAATGTTGTCGATATTTGACATGAGAGTCAGCACTCGACCTGCAAAAATATGTTCTAAATACTCCAGACGTCGAGCATCTTGGTCGATGATAGTAACTACTGCCCCCATTCCGAGAGCTACTTTTGCTGCGTGTGATCCTGCTACTCCACCACCTAAAACCACTACGTGCCCGGGCATCACTCCGGGAACGCCACCCAGAAGGATTCCCTTTCCAGAATTGGTGTTACCCCAGCTACTCTGCAAGTAAAAAGCTCCCACTTGGGCAGACATTCTTCCTGCAACTTCACTCATCGGCCTTAAAAGCGGAAGAGAGTTGTCGGCTTCCTGAATAGTCTCATAGGCAATCCCAGTTACTTTTCTTTCGACTAATACCTCAGTAAGTTTCTTTTCAGCAGCCAAATGAAGATAGGTAAAAAGAATCTGGCCTGGTCGAAGAAGTTCGAATTCAGAAGAAAGAGGCTCCTTCACTTTAACTACCATATCCGCAGCCCAGGCATCGGCAGCTTGAGGAACAATGGTTGCACCTGCTTTTTGGTAGGCCTCATCTGAAATACCGCTTCCGATACCGGCCCCTTTTTGGACAAGAAGTTTATGGCCTTGAGCAGTGAGCGCTTTTACTCCCGAAGGTACAAGACCGACACGGTTTTCTCGGTTTTTAATCTCTTTTGGTAATCCGATAATCACAGGTTATTTCTCCGGTAAAAGGTCCAAAATATCGTTTGCGTCGACTTCGATGGGTCCTTTCTCTTCCGAGAGAAATTGGAGCTTCCCTCTGAGCTTTCCTCCCGAAATACGAATCCAGGAATCAGAGACAGTGCCATGAAAGTACTTCCCCATTTTGTCGACAAGGGTGCATTTCCCCTTAGATTCCAATGCTTTATCTATTTTTTCTAGAATTGGAAACATGAGGGAAAAATATAGCAGAGAGGTTCGGACGCGGCAAGGAAACTACCAGTAGTGAGAGAAGGGAACGGTTCCAGGAAACTCCATTTCCGAGCTCAGAGCAGAGGGAGCAGTTACTTCTACAAAAAGCTTTTGGTTTCCTTTTTGTAGAATGAGGGGGTGGGGCTGACTTGCTTCGGAGAAAAGTCGAAAAGAACCTAAAAGTTGGGGAAGAGAAATGGAAAACATTACCGGCTCAATCCAATCCCCTTCTTGGCCCTGATGAACTAAAGCAGCTTCTTGGATTCTAAAAACGATTTGTGATGATGCAGGATTGAAATCTAAAATCTCTGCTTCATAAATTGCCAATCCCTTATCCATTTGGGAAACCGGATTCTCTATTCGCTCAATACCCAAAACAGCTGGTTCCCAAGGGGCTGTAACTGGAAAATGTCGATGAGTCTGACGTCTAGCATGTCCTAAAAGATGGGGCCCAAAGCTGAGACAGGATTTTCCTCCAGCTACCAACACTTGGGGTTCTCTCGACCTTCCTTCTACGTCGACCGATTTTTCTTGTTTCCAATTATCGATGATTTGAAAGGAAAAATGAGGCAAAGATTCTACAAAAAGCGAGTGCTTTTCAGAATTGCTCGAATGAAATTCTAGTTGTCGGATAAAACAGAGCATCAGTTTGGCTACTACAGAAGAAGACCACAGAACCGGGAGAGGTCCCTGAGGAGCAGGCCAAGGTTTTTGAAGAGCTTTTGTTACCCGGTGCTTTGATAACCAAAGATCCTCTAGCTCCGAAAGAAAAGAGGGAATGTCAGTCCGACCTTTTTGCACAGTAATCGTTTTGTGATTGGTTCCCTGAGCGAATTGAAAAGAAGAGTTCAGACTCGCAAAGGTCTCAGAACCAAATTCCAAAATGCCTTGATCATTCGCGAATAAAAAGTGTTTTGTTTCTTCAGTATAGTTGGCAAAAAAACTTTTCAATTCCGGGTGTTCAAGAAGTGTTCTTCTACAAGAACTGTCCAGTAACCGATGCTTTTCAAAGCCTAGGGAAGACTTTGATTCTGCTGATTGGGATAGGTATTGGGGCAGAGAAGGCTCTTTACCCAACAGCATCGAAATAAAATGTTCTGGCTCCGGAATGCTCGAAAGGAAAGTTTTAGGACCTGAAGCTGTTTGCAGAACTAATTGCAATCCACCGGTCTCAAAATGTCGGGCTCGGGAGTGTTTCAATTCAAAATAAATATGGTTTTGTGAGCGAAGATCGCCGTAGAGCTCACAAGAGTCAGCTCCGAGGGTCTTCGCTACTTCAAAAACCTTGTCCCAGCCTTTTGGATTTAGCATTTGCGTCGAAAGTTTTGGTGTGCCGCATCTAAACTTAACTTGTCTTTTCGCGAATTATCCTCGAAATGTAGAGGGGCCACCGGATAGAATAATACCATGCGGAATGAATGGATAAACAGAATTAAATACAAAAAGTTTCCCCTCTGGTTTTTTATTGCTCTGGTTGGGATTTACTTAGGGGGGTGTGCAAGTTCAGAAGTTGCGAGAGAAAGAGAAAAGAGAATTTCTCTGGAGAAAAAAATTTCTCATTTGGAAGAGAAACTCGTTCAGCAAAAGCACGAACTTGTAGCTTTGAAAGGAGAAGTCATTTCTCGGCAAGTTGGCAAGCCGGCAATTAAAGACAACTCTCCCATCGAAAGTGAACTTTCTTCACCTGTATCCGCTGAACCCTTGCTTTCTTCGCAAGAAGACACGGTAGCGGATTCCACTCACGAAACGATGCATTTATATTACGAGGGCACTCAAGAAATGAATGAAAGAAACTTTGATAAAGCAGTAAAGAGCCTTAATCAGTTTCTGACAGAAAATCCTGAACATGTGTATGCTGATCGTGCTCAATTCCTCATCATGGAATCTTACTTCAAGAATAAAGAATATGGTTTGGCTTTGGTCGCTTCTAACTTGTTAGAGAGTCGATTTCCCCATAGCGTAAAACTTCCTGAAGCTCTTTACCAACGTGCGCTGATTTATTTGAGTTTGGATCAAAAGACTAAAAGTGTTCAAACTTTAAAGAACTTAATTCAAAATTTTCCCCAAAGTGCGGTTTATACCCTAGCTTCTGATAAACTGAGTAGTCTGCAACCCACACAAAGGAATCCATGAGAAACTTCTTACTGAGTTTTTTAATTCTTGGACTGACAACTGGTGCTTGGGGAGGCATGTATCAAAGTTTTGAGGATCCCCAAAAAGGTTCAGAAAATCTGAAAAATTGGAGAATTCCCCAACCTATTCCCGAGGATCAGTGGGAAAGCATTGTGGGGGAACGCTCATCGAATAAATATTCCGTGAAATCGGGAGACACTCTTTCTAAAATCAGCAAAAAGCAGCTGGGCAGTGAAGATTATTGGCCCAAATTGTGGGAAGTAAATAAAGCCGAAATTGATAATCCCCATCTGATTGAGCCTCGTCAGAAACTCGCTTATTCAAATAAAGCTCCTTCTCCTCGAAATATTAGTAGCGAAACAGCAGTACCCATCCCTTTTTCAGGAGAGGACAAAAGCTTTAAAAAAAGTCAGGTAGCCCCTGCAAAAGAAATCCCTGACCAATTAATTCGTCCTCGTCTAGCTAATAGTCACCGGCTGCGCTTTTTCTTCTTAGGAGATGAGGAAATGCTGGGAATTCTCACTGGAGCTTATGACCGAAGAGAAAACTTTCTGGCTGGGCAAGAAGTTTATGTAGGAGCTTTCGACAAGAATAAAGTCATCCCGGGAAAGAAATATACAATTGTAAGGGAGCTCAGTGCTTCTCAGGCCTCAATGAAAGCCGGGAGTCAACTTGGCACTTTGATTCAAGTGGTAGGGGAGATTCAAGTTGAGCGCTATGGCGATGATTTGGCTATTGGGAGTATCGTTCAAGCTTTTGATAGAGTCCAAAGAGGAGATCGCATAGCAGAGTTGCCTCCGGTAACTACTCAAGAAAAGCCCGAGGCTCCCCCCGCTTCTCTGAGTAGTAAAATTGTTTTGGGTGAGTTGTTGGAGAAGAGTTTTGCTTCCCAAGGAAATCTTGTAGTGCTTGATAAAGGCCAAGAAGCAGGAATGAAAAATGGATTTGTGTTTAAAGTGTTTGATGACACTGATCCAAACACTAAAAAACAGCAACTGGTTGAACCCAGGTCAAAGGGCGAAGTCAGGATTGTTTTTGTGGGTAAGCGTTCGAGTGTGGGCCTGGTCACTAAATGTCGAGAACCTTTAGAGGCCGGCAATGTTCTTCTGTCTTCTCATTTGTTAGCGGATTCAGACCGCTCAGTGAGGAAGCCGACTGCTGTGATGAAATTTGATTAAAAGCGCTTCCCTAGGGATATTGCAATTTTAGTCAGTGACCCATAGACCCTTGGGGTGATTTCAACAAACTCACTTATTTCTCTTTTAAAAAGCTCTCCTGAAACAACCTTTCCTACTGAAAAAGAAGCGGAACAAATCCTTAAATGGTGTGAAAAGAACCAAACTCAAATTCTCACTTCTTCCCAGTTTCCTATTTCCCTTCAAAATATTCCGATGAAACCCAAAGTTTTGTTTGTGAAGGGAAATAGAGACTGTTTCCGACTGCCCTTAGTTGCCATCGTCGGAGCAAGAGAAGCTTCTTCTTATGGTATGGCTTGCGCATTTCGATTTGGGAAAGAAATTGCTTCGGCGGGTATCGGAGTAGTCAGTGGGCTTGCCAAAGGTATTGACGGAGCGAGTCACCAAGGTGCCTTGGTGGCCAAAGGGAAAACCATTGCGGTATTGGGCTCAGGATTTTCTTGTCTCTACCCAAGGCAAAATCGACGACTCGCTTTTGAAATACTGGAAAAAGGAGGCGTTTGGGTGAGCGAATACCCTCCCTTTACTCCTCCACTAGCCCATCATTTTCCTCAAAGAAATCGTATTATTTCAGGCCTTTCTTTAGGGACTTTAGTAGTGGAAGCCCGGAAGAAAAGTGGTTCACTGATTACAGCGCTTTGTAGTTTAGAACAAGGCAGAGAAGTCTTTGTTGTCCCGGGGCCTATCGATCAAGGAAATTTTCAAGGTGCCCATGAATTAATTCAGCAAGGGGCAAAACTCGTATCTCATTTGGAAGACATTCTCGAAGAATTATCCATAAATCTTTCAGAGCCTTTGAAAAAACTACCCCCTAGTGGGGTTCCCTATCCCTTTGGAGAGCCATTTACTCTGTCTGATTGGCTGGAAAACTCGGGTGAAAACGGATTGGCGAAGCTTGAATCGGCGATTTCAAATGGGGAAATCTTACAAGTAGCTCCGCAACGCTACTTGTCTATTAAGGAGCAGTTTGTGGAAGCAACTTGCCAAATGCAAAAATCTTAAGAACAATTAAATAAACAGCAGGCAACTTTTAAAAAAAATTGCGGCAAAAAATTTTAAACATATTGGGCCATCTTTCCCAAAGTCTGCAGCAGAATAAAGATTTGTTTTATGATGCTGATGCAATTTGGGAAGAATTGAGTTCTCAAGGTTTTTCTGAAGAAGATATCTTGGGAGCCCTTGCTCACATTGAAAGAACTACTCTGGAGGATATTGGACCCTATTGGAGTGAGGATATTCCGGTTTGCCGAGTTTACTCTACAAAAGAGTCATCACAAATTAGTAAACGGGCTCGGGGATATCTTTGGAAATTAAAAGTTCGTGGCATTATTGATCATGCATTGGAAGATGAAATCATACAAAAAGCCATGGACTTGGAAGGGGAAACAAGCCTGAGAGAAATAAAAACCGTTGCAGCCCTTACGCTTTTCGGTTATGAGCACAAATCTCACGCTGAAACAAACTTCGGATTCTCTGATTCTTTTTTAAATTAGTTACTTAAAGGGAGTTTGTCCTAAGCTGAGACGAAACAATCAATGGAAGCTGCAAAAACTAAAAAGAAATCTTCAGCCAAAGCCAAAAAAGCGACTGCAGAAGTAAGTACTGGCCGGTCCAGTTCCGCCAAAGGTTTGGTAGTTGTTGAGTCTCCTGCCAAAGCAAAAACTCTTAAAAAATATTTAGGAAAAAACTTCGATGTAAAAGCATCGGTTGGACATATCTTGGATCTCCCCAAAAGTAATTTGGGAGTTGATCTTGAACATGATTTTCAGCCCACCTATGAGCTCATTAAAGGTAAGACGAAAGTAGTTGAAGAACTCAAAAAAGCTGCGCTTAACGCACAAAAAATTTACTTGGCGGCTGACCCTGATAGAGAAGGGGAAGCCATCGCTTGGCACATTATTGAAGTACTCAAACTCCCTGAAGACCAAGTCCACAGGGTGCTTTTTCATGAAATTACTAAGCCGGCCGTTTTAAAAGCCATAGAGAACCCGGTAAAAATGTCCAAAGAACGTTACGAATCTCAACAAGCTCGTCGCGTTCTTGATCGTTTAGTAGGGTACAAAATATCCCCCATTTTGTGGACAAAAGTGCGGCGAGGCCTATCCGCAGGACGTGTACAAAGCGTAGCTGTTCGGATGATAGTGGAGCGTGAAAAAGAAGTACTGGCCTTTCAGCCAAAAGCCTACTGGACAATTGAAGCTGCTTTAACCGCGGAAGGTAAAAGTTTTCCTGGTCGATTAGTAAAAGCCGGCGATAAGAAAATTGAGCGTACCGATATAGACACCGAAGAGTGGGCAAAAGAAATAGTTTCTGATTCTAAGTCAGCAGATTGGAAAATTAGCGGTGTAACTCAGAAACAAAGAAGGCGTAATCCAGATCCCCCTTTCATCACTTCAACTCTGCAGCAAGAAGCTTCGAAGAGACTTTATTTTAGCGCAAAGAAAACGATGACCCTGGCTCAGCAACTCTATGAAGGGATTGAGTTAGGCGATATGGGTGCACAGGGGTTAATCACTTACATGCGTACTGATTCAACTCGTTTATCAGATGACGCTATCAAACAGGCTCGAGAAATTATTAATAATATTCTTGGAAAAGAATATTTACCCGGTAGCCCCATTGAGTACCGCAACAAAAAGAACGCGCAAGATGCTCACGAAGCTATTAGGCCTACTTCCGTTGAGTATACTCCTGAGAAAGTGAAACCCTTTTTAGAGCCTGACCAGTACAAATTATACGAACTGATTTGGAAGCGTTACTTGGCTTCTCAAATGGAGCAAGCTATTTTTGACCAAACATCGGTAGACATGGAAGCTACCGCAAAGAATGGAAAAAAATACGGTTTCAGAGCTAATGGTTCTGTTCTTCGGTTTGATGGCTTCCTCGTCATGTGGCAGACGGAAGACGAAAAGACCGGTGACGATGGAGATACTGTTCAACTTCCGGACCTCAAGGAGAGCAGTAAGTTAGCCTCAAAAGATGTCAAAGAAGAAAAGCATTTCACTCAGCCGCCACCTCGATACTCTGAAAGTTCGCTCATCAAGGAACTTGAAGAAAAAGGCATTGGTCGTCCGTCCACTTACGCATCTATTTTGAGCACGATTCAGGATAGAAAATACGTCGAGAAAAAGGAAAACCGGTTTTATCCCACTGAACTGGGAAATCTGGTGACTGAGCTGTTGGTAGAGAGTTTTTCAGATATTCTCAACGTTCAATTCACTGCTAATTTGGAAGATCAGCTTGACCAAATCGAAGAGGGGAAAGCGAATTGGATTAAGACATTAAAAGATTTTTATGTTCCATTTGAAAAAGACCTCGCAACAGCTGCTGAAAAAATGCGGAATATTAAGCGAGAGGAAACCGTCACTGATTTGAAATGCCCCAAGTGTGATAAGCCCGTGATCCTGAAGTGGGGAAAAAATGGAAAGTTCGCTGCTTGCCAAGGTTATCCCGATTGTCGCTTTACCAGTGAGTATTCCGTAGAAGAAGGAAAAGTAAAACTCGTAGAGCAACAAGTTACTGATGAAAAATGCCCCAATTGTTCCGCTCCCATGATGGTCAAGACTGGCCGATTCGGAAAGTTTTTAGCTTGTTCGACTTATCCTACTTGTAAGACCACGAAAGCGATCACTACAGGCATTCAATGTCCCGACTGTAAAGAAGGGGAGCTTTCCGAGAAAAGAACTCGGTTTGGGAAAGTGTTCTATAGTTGTACTAAGTATCCCAATTGTAAGTACGCTATGTGGGATAAACCGATTAAGGGAAGGGCTTGTCCTCAGTGTCAGCATCCGTTTTTGGCTGAGCACTATACTAAAAAGGAAGGCGCTTCTATCCGATGTCCCAATAAAGAGTGCGGATTTGTAGAGAAAGTAGAATCTCCCGCCTCCACTTCATAGTAGAGAATTACCAATCGTTTGCCTTTCCTTCTGAATCAGGGTTAAATCATAGAAATGACAAGACTTATTGCTGGTATAGCTTGTCCATTTCACAAAGCGGATTTCTGGAGAGGTTAAGTCATGGCAAAAGTGATTAGCAGCATGGCAGGGACTGTATTGGAAGTGATTGTAAAAGTGGGCGATTCTATCAAGTCAGGACAAGAAGTCGCAGTTTTAGAATCCATGAAGATGGAAGTACCTCTTGTGAGCACAGTTTCGGGTAAAGTTGTAGCTGTGATCAAGAATAAAG